>Ga0099364_10008180_pt1 | contig 14773 bp, 8 predicted proteins | sample TergutTh196P3_FD_73070 | JGI IMG/M metagenome (GOLD analysis project Ga0099364, IMG submission 73070) | Microcerotermes parvus P3 segment gut microbial communities from Pointe-Noire, Republic of the Congo - Th196 P3 | ecosystem: Host-associated > Arthropoda: Insects > Digestive system > Gut ... | reverse complement strand
CAACTGCCATATTTTCAACGCAGTTTCCGGGATTTATCCGATCTTTACGAATTCATTCTGGAAAGTGATAATATTGAAAAGCTGGATCGCAGTTTCGGATGGCTGCTCAAAGATCTATACAAAACCGCTTTGAATTGCCTAATGTCCGGATTCCTTTTGGAGCAGAACCATCTTGACGAAGCTCTCGCCCATGCCTTAAAGGCTAAAGAAGAATCCGCTTATATTCAAAGTTCAGAAATAATCTTTTGCGTTTATAATCAGCTTTCCGCCGTTTACTTTGCGATGGGAAATAAAACGCTTTTGCAAGAGACGCTCACAAAAACCGAACGTTATATTGAACAGTCCGGCTCATATTTTTTAACTCGTAATTTTTTGGCTTTGAAAACAAAGATACGCCTTTTTGACGCGGACAAAAAAGCGGCGGAAGAATGGCTCGACAATTATTTTATCAGTGATGCTGAACTCTCAACGAGCCCAAAGGGCGTCGCATCAGCGATGCGCGTTTCCAGAGTACAAGTTCCTTCGGAATTAATTCCGCTGTACAAAGTCTTCCAGTATTTTACAACTGCCCGCTCATTTATTGTGCTTAACAAGGGCACAAAGGCTCTTGCTGTCATCGAGGCTTTAATCCAGTTTGCCCGCAGTTACCGCCGTCCCCTGGACCTGGCCGAGGCAATTACCCTCAAAGCCTGCCTTGAATGGGTATGCGGGCAGCGTGCCGAAGCAGCCGCCACTCTTGAAGAAGCGCTGCTTATTTTACAGGGCAAGGATTTTATCCGGGTAATCGCCGATGAAGGCGCGGCGGTGGTCCCGGTTCTAAAGCGAATCACCTTAAACCTGAGCGATAATAATTATAACGGCGATTTGTCAAGAGCTTATGTTACAGAAGTCCTGTTGGCAGCCCACAAGACCGCAGCTCTTTTCCGGGGCATTACCGCAAATTTCAAAAAGAGCGGCAAACCAATAAAACTTTCAAAACAGCAAAAGAAAATGCTGGAACTTTTGGCCCGGGGCTATAATAACCAGACTATTTCCCGTCTTACAGGCATTGCCGTGCCCACGGTAAAGGGGCATCTGATGCTTGCCTACGAAAAACTTGAAGTACATACCGCCATGGACGCAGTGATCAAGGCAAGGGCGCTGGGGCTTTTGTCCGGTGAATAAAGCAATAATTCTGTATTTATATCTGATTTTGCTTAATTTTCTACTTATTTTTCCTTGACTTTTTAATAAAAAACAGCCTATTATTAATTTATAAATTAACCCTTAAGGGAGGCCATAAAATGGCAAAAGTTGAATTAAAAGGTATCAGCAAGGTGTATGATGGCGGTGTCCGCGCAGTGGATAATGCCAACATTGTTGTCGAGGACAAGGAATTTGTCGTATTAGTCGGTCCTTCAGGCTGCGGTAAATCTACAACCCTAAGAATGGTTGCCGGTCTGGAAGATATAAGCGAAGGGGAACTGTATATTGACGGTGAACTGATGAACGATGTTCCGCCCAAAGACAGGAACATTGCCATGGTTTTCCAGAATTATGCCCTTTATCCCCATATGTCTGTTTATGAAAACATGGCTTTTGGACTTAGAATCAAGAAAGTTGAAAAAACAGAAATTGACAGACGTGTAAACGAGGCTGCCAGGATACTTGATATTGAAAAATTCCTGGATCGCAAGCCCAAGGCCCTTTCCGGCGGTCAGCGCCAGCGTGTTGCAGTAGGACGCGCCATAGTAAGGAATCCCAAGGTATTCCTTTTTGACGAGCCCCTCTCCAACCTGGACGCCAAACTCCGCGTACAGATGCGCGCTGAACTTTCCGACCTGCATTTAAGGCTTAATGCCACTATCATCTACGTTACTCACGACCAGGTAGAAGCCATGACCATGGCCAGCAAGATCGTTGTTATGAAAGACGGAAAAATCCAGCAGATTGGCCCGCCCTTATTCCTCTATAATAACCCCATAAACAAATTTGTAGCCGGTTTTATCGGCTCGCCGCCCATGAACTTCCTCTCTGTTAAAGTTCTGGAAGAAGGCGGCGGATTGACCCTTGACGAAGGCAGCTTTAAGATTAAGCCGGCTGCGGAGCATGTGCCGTATCTTAAAAAATATGCGGGCAAGGAAGTTTTCTTTGGAATCAGGCCCGAAGACATGTCATATACGGAAAACCCGGCCGCAGAAAACAATATGAGCATGAGGATCACGGTAGTTGAACCTTTGGGTGCGGATATACACCTGTGGCTTAGCACTCAGTCCCATTCTCTTGTGGCGCGTACCGAACCTCATCATGAATTCAAGGTAGGCGGAACAGTAAACTTTACACCCAAACTTGCAAAAGCCAGATATTTTGACAAGGAAACAGAACTTTCCATTCTGGAAGTCAAGGACGCGTAAAACAAAGGGGTGGACGAGAAGTAACCAGCTTCTCGGACAGCCCCCCTTGCCTTAAAATTAACCCAGCGCAAGCTGTAATGACAGAGCTGTCATATCAGCATTGACGCTGGGTTTTTTATTCGTGGCGGGGGGTTGGTTATTCGCAATGGGGTTCAATACTCCGCTGTTCAGGCTGGCTTAATATCAGATTCTGATAATCAGGCGACAGTTTGACTGCGGATTTTCCCATGGAAGGATTTCTTTCTTTCCGCCTGTATTGCCCTGGATTCATCCCTGTATAATTTTTGAATATTTTCGAAAACCAGCTTTGATCTTCAATCCCGCAGGCTTCACCTATTTTATTGATCATCATATCTGTTTTAACAAGCAGGCGGCAGGCCTTTTCCATGCGCAGGCGGTTAAGGTAATTTGAAAGGTTTTCTCCCATTTCTTCCCTGAATACCGTACTGAAGTAGGGTGCGGATAATCCCGAAGCCGCGGCAATTTCTTCAAGGCTTAATTTACGTGTAAAATTACTTTGTATAAAACGATCTGCCTTTTTCAATGCTGAAATATGGCGGATGCCCTTAAACGAAAACGCCTCGCCGCTTATACGCTCTGCCATCAGGTGAATGTTATCCACAAGTTCTTCAAGATTTTTGGCCCCTTCAATGGATTTTATATACTGATGGTTTTTATACGAAAAAAAGTTGTATGTATTTTCTGTCCTTGAAAGGATAATGGCCAATTCCATTACACGAAACTGTATCTTTTTGAAATTCCCCGGATACATCAAGATGAATGATCCCAATAGATCGTATAACAGTTTAAGGCTTGTCTCTGTATCGCCGCAGTTTACGGCTTTAAGAAAAGCCTTTTCTTTTTCCGCCGGATATTCCGGCTCTTGAACGCCCGCCGGATTTTGTTCTTTTATTTTTTCGGGGATTCCTGATATTTTTTTCTGCTGTAGATTCCTTCGTTTTAAGGTTTCATAATAATCAGAAGAATCCTGCGAAGCCGATTCCGCGCAAACCAGCATAAGTTCCGCCATGGCCCTGACATGCTGTTTATCCGTTTCCGGATATATGGATAAGGACTCCAGAAGCTCCTGTTTTTTTACCTCCCCCTTGCCCAGTATTTCCATTTTTTCCGCGGTTTCATTTTTATCTCCCCAGATAAACCCGCTGCCTGTAAGAGATCCGATATATCTTTTACCGGAATATACGGGGCTGGTCCAGAACGTAAAGCCAAGATCGCAGGTATAACAGCTGCTTCCGCCTGCTGCCTGCGCTTCTTTCATTTTGTTGATATGAAGTGTTCTGCATGGATGGAGCATATAATCCTGGCCTTTGTTTATCTGCATATTCAGTTGATATTTTATACAGAAAAGACAGGCGATTTTATCGCTTGTTATTTCTTCAAAAACTTCCGGTATGGTCTGATAATTGTGATCTGTAATGCAGGTTATTGCTCCTGTAGATTTAACATAAGACGAGAGCATGCATTTTGCCTTTAACAGAATAGGATCTGTTTTCCCTGTGTTTTTGTGAGCAGATTTTTTTGTTTTCATGTTTTTTTCCTTTTTTAAATTTTGTTTTTTCTATGCCCTGGAACCTGACGCCGGGAGTACCCTCGAAGCTGACGCTGGGAGTACCCTCGAAGCTGACGCCGGGAGTTCCCTGTACTTTCCGGGACTAAATCCCGTATGTTTCCTGAATATTTTTGAAAACCAGCTTTGATCTTCAAAACCGCAAGTTTTGGATATTTCCCTGATTGATAAAGAGCTGTCACGGAGAAGGCCGGAAGCCTTTTCTATGCGTAACTGGTTAAGGTAGGAAAAAAGGGTCTTGCCCATTTCTTCCCTGAATATTGTGCTGAAATACGGAGCGGATAATCCGGAAGCGGCTGCAATTTCATCAAGGCTTATCTTGCGCGAATAATTTTCCCAGATAAACCTTTCCGCCCTGCGAAGCGCCGAAGCATGGCGTATCCCGCTGAAGGAAAAAATGCTTAAACCCAGGGAATCCATCATGTACTGTAAATTCTCTTTCAGCTCCTTTACTGTTTCCGATTCACCAAGACGCCTTAAACAATTGTTGTAATTTTCTACCGGAGGGGAACCTCGGCTCTGGCGAGCCTCGGCGGCGGGTTCCTGAGGGGAACCTGCTGCCCTGTAAACAAGAACTGTCAGTTCAATGGAATATAATTTTAGAAAATCCATATCATTCAAGTCGCTGCCTTGTAATATGTCAAAAATTCCATGCATTATTTTTGTAGCCCCGTTTTTGTCTCCCCTGCGTAATGCGGCCAATAACAGCCTTTCCTTGTCATGTAGATTCGATTTTTTTAATGTAATAAAGCTCTTGGATTCAAGGCTTGCCGGATTTTGAAAAGAGCTGAGTTTTTTTGCGCATATCAAAAGGAGTTTTGCCAAAGCCTCGATTTCTTCATGGGTTTTTTCAGGAACTTCCATGAACATATCGGCAATTTCTTTTTTTGACATATCCTTGCTGTTGGATGCAAATTTTTCAATGGCTTCTTTTCTGGGAATAGCCAATACCTGGCCGGACATAAGAGCCCCGGTATAAATCCCGCCTGTATAGACAGGACTTGTCCAATAAGTAAAACCGGCGTTGCAGGTATAGATATAGCTTCCGTCCTGTTGGACCCGGGATTGAATGTCTTCATGCATCTGCTTGCAGGAATAATCAGGATAACAAGCCTTGCATAAATTACAGAAGCGGCAGACGCTTTTATTGCTTTCCAGAAACAGGGAAGAATAACGCTTGAAGCTCATTGCTATTCCACATCCGGTGGCAGTTTCATACCAATTCATTATTTGATATGCTTTTTGCAAAAGAGGTTTAAGCTCCCGGCGGTCGATGACCGTGTGGTCAATTATTGTGCTATTGATAATCGTATGATCATTTACTGTCTGGTCAATGATCTTGCGATCCGTGTCCGTGCTGTCGGTGATCGTGCAGTCAGGGATTGTGTAATCACCGGCTGCTTGTTCAACGATGTTTTTTTGAATTAAATTAAGTTTTTTATCATTCATTTTCTGCCCTCGGTTTTTTTGCAGCTATTACAAGAACTGAAGTTTTGCAACAGCTTCCTGTTATAAATATTATTTATTTGAAAAACATTTGCATAAAATAAAAACAGAAAAGTTGAATTTTTTTTTGGTTTTTAGTATATTATTATGGTACTTATGATATCAGCTCTAACCAAAGGACAGGTACTAAACAGCGGCTTTGAAATTCTGGACATAATCGATCTAAAGGAACTTGAGGCCAAAGGCATCTGGGCCCTGCATAAAAAAAGCAGGGCACAGGTTTTCCACATTCTTAATGATGATAAGGAAAATCTTTTTTCTTTTACCTTTAAGACAATACCGGAAGATTCAACAGGGGCAGCCCATATTCTTGAACATTCTGTTCTTTGCGGATCAGAAAATTACCCGTTAAAAGACGCTTTTCTGGTTCTGGCCCAGGGCAGCCTTAATACCTACCTTAATGCCTGGACCTTCCCTGACAAAACAATCTACCCCGCAAGCTCCACAAATGAACAGGACTATTTTAACCTTATGGCTGTTTACGGAGACGCGGTTTTCCGCCCCCTTATTTCCGAATGGACCTTTTTACAGGAAGGCCGCAGGCTGGAATTTGACAAGGCTGATGCTTCAAGGCCTTCAGGGTTAAAAATTACCGGGGTTGTTTATAATGAAATGAAGGGCGCCTATTCTTCCCTGGATGCATACGCAGGTTTTTGGGCAACCAAATCCGTGCTTCCTGATACCCCATATTCTTTTGATTCAGGCGGGGATCCGGATCACATATACGATTTAAGCTGGGAAGGATTAAAAACATTCCATAAATCCCGCTATTCTCCTGCAAATTGCCTGATTTTCCTTGCCGGAAACATTCCTACAGAAAAACAGCTTGCATTTCTTGATGATAATTATTTCTCGTCCATTCCCCAGGGAAAAGCCGCCCCGCTCATTCCCATGGCAGAACGCTGGAAAGAACACCGCAAGTTTACCATCCCTTGTCCTGCAAGCGAACAGAAATCCACTGTTTTCCTGTCATACCTCTGCGGAAGCTCGACAAATACCGAAGAGACCATTGATCTGGCAGCCCTGGCGGAAACACTGCTGGGACATGATGGTTCGCCCTTGACCAGGGCCTTGATCGACTCCGGTCTTGGAGAAGACCTAAGCCCTGTTTCAGGGTTTGAAGGGGACCTGCTTGAAACCGTATTCACAGCCGGGCTCAGGGGAGTCGAAGCAAAAAATTACGGTAAAGTTGAAGCCTTAATAAGCGGCGAACTAAAACGTCTTGTCAAGGAAGGTATTCCCAAACAGGAGCTTGAAGCAATGCTTTTGGCAATGGAGTTTTCCCACAGGGAAATTCGCCGTGCAGGCGGGCCTTTCTCCCTTGTATGGCTGCGCAGATCAATGAGGGCCTGGCTCCATGGCAATAAACCCTGGGACAGCCTGCTTTTTGAGCCTCTTTTTGACGGACTTAAACAGCGTCTTGCCGCCAATCCACTATACCTCGAAGGGCTTATTCAAAAATATCTGCTTGACAATCCCCACAGGGCCATGGTGATAATTGAGCCTCAAAAGGGTTTTCTTGAAAAAAAGGAAGCCGCCCTTGCCGAACAACTAAAGCAAAAAGAATCATCTTTATCCCATGAAGAAAAACAGCTCCTAAACAGGAAAAACCAGGAACTGATACAGATTCAGGAACAGCCTGACAGCCTGGAGGCGTTAGCCGCAATCCCGCATCTTTCAAGAAAGGACCTTTCGCCGGACATCGAGGTCATCCCCAGGGAATATCTTGAAGCCGGAAGCGTTCCTGTCCTGCAGCACAGCCTGTATACAAACGGCATAAGTTATTTTGATCTGGCCTTTCCGGTTGATAATCTTGAAGCAGAGGATTATCAATGGCTTCCGTTTTTTTCAAGGGCTTCGATCTCCTGCGGCCTTCCCGGCATGGATTATGGCCAGGTTTCAAGCCTGCTTGCCCGTACTGTCGGCGGTTTCCACGCGCTTGTGCAGACAGGCTCCCGCGTACCGGGTTCGTCAAAAGCCGCGGCTTTCCCGTCCGGAATTCTCGATTTGAGGGGCAGGGACTGGATTGTCTTTAGGCTCAAGGCTCTGGATGAAAAATCCGGCGCTTCCCTTGACCTGGCAAGGCGATTGATAACAGAAGCTGATTTTTCTGACCATAAACGCGTCCGGGACCTCGCCCTTGAATTAAAAAATGAAATGAACTCCAGCCTTGCGCCATCCGGCCATAATTTCGCTTCTTTGCGTTCGGGCCGCAGCATAACCCGTTCCCGTAACAATGATGAAATCTGGAGCGGCATTGAGCAGCTTAAATTCATTCATAAAATATCTGCGCTTGAACCAAAAGAATTAAGCAGCCGGCTTTCCATGATTCGGGAAAAAATTGTCAAGTCTGGACTGATAATCAACTATACCTGCAATGCTTCTGCTTTGAAGAACGGCCTTAAAAATATTGCAGCTAACTTTGGCTCTTTTGGCTCACCCAGGCCGCGTAAAGACAGAGAACCCGGAACATACGCCGACCGCTCTGCGGCGGGGTTGGTTGATTTCCCGTCCGCCGAAGTTTTCGCTTCGCCTTCTCTACAGATTGGCTTTGCGTCAACGGTGCTTCCGGTTGTTTTAGGCGCGGGGCAGGGCAGAGCCAGATACCAGTCCTCCGAACTTGTACTTTCGCACCTGCTTTCAACAGGCGCTCTTTGGGAAGAAATCCGCATGAAGGGCGGCGCTTACGGCGCTTTTGCCCAGCCTGATATTATCGAAGAAACGTTTAGCCTTTCCACATACCGTGACCCGAACCCCCTTGCCTCGCTTGAAGTCTTTAAGCTAATCCTGAATAACTATATTGGTTATAAAGACAATCTTGACAAAACTGTTATTGGCGCTTATTCCCGCGAGACCCGTCCGCGTACAGCAGCAGAAAAAGGCCTTGCGGATTTTTCGCGCCTGCTTTACGGCATTGAGGACAATCAGCGCAAGGCCCGGCTGGAAGCTCTTATTGATACAAAAGAAGGCGACCTAAAAGAGATACTGCGTATTCTTGCCGCTGCAAATCCGCCATGCCCTGTGATCATTACAGGCGTTAAGGACGCGGAAAAAGCAGCCAAGGCCCTTGGAGTGGAAGTTCAGGCGCTGCCGGCGTAGGTTTTGGAATTTAGGGGTTAAAACCTATTTTTTTTGTTTTGAGGCACACCCCTCTTTCGGTTAGATTATTTACGAGGCGATGCGCTTACTCGACTATTATTAACTTCAATGGTAGAATAAAAACTGTTTTAAGCCATGAAAAATGTAATAAAAACCAATATTGATCTGTGCGTAGGATGTAACAGATGTGCAAGAGAATGCCCAATGGAGATGGGCAATGTTACCTATCAGGATGAAGACGGAAATATCAAAGTCAAAGTAGACCACAATAAATGTATTACTTGCGGAAGGTGTATTTCCGCATGCAAGCATAAAGCCAGGGTCTATGAAGATGATACTGAACAATTTTTTAGCGATTTAGCTGCCGGATCGTCCATATCTCTTGTTGCTGCGCCTTCGATTCGATCAAATATTCCGAATTATAAGGCACTATTTGCCTACTTAAAAAGAACCGGTGTCAACAAGATATACGATGTTTCTCTTGGCGCTGATATTTGTATATGGGCGCATGTCAGGCATATTGAAAACAGCGCTTCTACTCAGATAATAACCCAGCCATGTCCTGTAATAGTTTCATACTGCTGTATTTATCGCCATGATTTACTTCCGTTCCTGTCCCCAATACATAGCCCTATGGCCTGTACTGCTGTATACATGAAAGAATATCAGGGAATAACTGATAAAATAGCCGCTCTTTCCCCTTGTATTGCCAAATCCGATGAATTTGATGATACCCAACTGATTCACTATAATGTTACGTTTACCAAATTACGGGAATATTTGGATAAAAACAATATCGAGCTGCCCGAAGAAGAAGCCGGGTTTGACCACCATGACAGCGGCCTCGGTTCCATGTTCCCGGCGCCGGGAGGGTTGAAAGAAAATATTGAAGCTTATTTATATAAAAAAATCTATGTTTCCAAAGCAGAAGGATATAATGTCTATGGGAAATTAGATACCTATGCGGAAACACCAAAGGATCTGCTGCCTGAGGTATTCGATGTGCTGAATTGCATAGAGGGATGTAATATTGGATCCGCCTCTCCGCATGATCTGAACATATTTAAGATCGGTTCAGTGATGAAGAACAACAGAAAGGCGGCACTGGAAAAGCGGAAAAAGGAAAAAACAAAAGATATTTATAATAAATATGATACATTATTTGATATTTCACATTATAAAAGGCAGTACCGTCCGATTTACACTCCCCAGCTGCAGATAAGCGATGATGCTGTGTATAAAGCTTTTGAATTATTGGATAAACATGATTTTGAAAGGCAAAATGTAAATTGCGGAGCCTGCGGTTCGGATACCTGCTATGACATGGCGAGGAAAATTGTCCTGGGTGTAAATATTCCGATAAACTGCATTGTAAAGGCAATGGAAAGTGCCAAAGAAGAACACGCACAAATGGTGATCTCCGAACAGGCAAGCAAGGCCAAGAGTGAGTTTTTATCCAACATGAGCCATGAAATGCGCACCCCAATGAATGCGATTATTGGGATGGCTCAATTGGCCGCAAAGACCAATGATACTGAAAGACTAAAATACTGTCTTTCAAATATAGAGAATTCATCTGTACATTTATTGGGGATTATCAATGATATTCTGGATATGTCTAAAATAGAGGCTGGAAAACTCGAGCTTGAACATTTTCCGCTGAATATTGAAAAAGTGCTCATAAAGGTATGTAATCTTATTACAGAAAAAATTGAACAGAAGAACATTAAATTCTATATTGTATTGGGCAAGGGTATTAGCATGCATTACCTGGGGGATGAGTTAAGGCTTTCACAGGTTATCGCCAATTTACTGTCCAATGCTGTTAAGTTCACGCCTGAAAACGGTCAAATAGACCTGATTGTTGATGAAATAGCGGCAGAAGCCGAAAGCAGCGTCCTTCGTATTACGGTTAAAGATACAGGCATCGGAATGTCTGTGGAACAGATAGACAGGCTGTTTTCAGTATTTCAGCAGGCTGACAGCAGCACTACCAGGAAATTTGGCGGTACCGGGCTGGGACTTGCAATATCCAAAAATATCGTGGATAAGATGGGCGGCCGCATTTGGGTTGAATCTGAGCTGCATAGGGGTTCAAAATTTATATTTGAAGTCAGAATGGAACGCCTTAAAAAGCAAGGGGGAGCAAAAATTTTTGGAAACATCCGCCCAATTGATATCAAGCTGCTTATTGCCGATCCTGACCCAAATGCACGAGAATATTTTATATCAATTGTTAACAGCTTTGGTATTCATGCCATTGATGAAGCTGAGGATATAAAACAGATGTTCGATTTTGCTATAATGGCAAAGGGTGAACTAAAACCTTACGATGCCATCTTTATTGATCACACCCTGTTTGACCCTGCAGGCATTGTTATTTTCTGGAATTCCAGAGCAGCTATAGGGGTAAATAATATTATTGTAGTAACCACCTTTTTGAACTGGAATAAGATTGAAGAAGAACTTCATGATATAGGTGTAGACAGCTTTATTCCAAAGCCCCTGTTTCCTTCTTCAATTCTGAATGCAATAAATATGATCATAGGCGGAGCAGCCAAGAGTTATGATATTAAAACTGACAAGGTAAAGGAAGCGCCGGATCTTTCGAATATTACACTCTTGCTTGCAGAGGATGTGGAAATTAACAGGGAGATATTCATATCCCTTTTTGAAGAAACAAAAGTTAAAATTGATGTGGTAGAAAACGGTCTCTTCGCCGTGGAAAAATTCAAGGAAAACCCCGGTAGATATGATGCTATAATAATGGATGTACAGATGCCGGAAATGGATGGTTTAGAAGCTACTAAAACCATACGCTCACTGGACCTGGACTGGGCTAAAACAATCCCAATTATAGCAATGACTGCAAATGCGTTCAAAGAAGATATTGATAGCTGCCTTGAAGCGGGCATGAATGACCATCTTGCTAAACCTATTGATCTGAATGTGGTGGCAGGCAAGATACTGCATTATTGCGGACATAAAGCAAAATAAAAACCATTATTTGGTGCTGGGTCGCCACGAATAAAAAAAATCAACAAATAATATTAATTTTCTCCCCAAAAATGAAGCGCCACGCATATTAAACCCGTAATAAGGGTATGTATGTCAGTTCTTATGTACCTTTTGGGGCTGATGGTATCATCATCCGGGTGGAAGCGGATATACGCCGCGGGATTCCAGGCATTGATATTACCGGTCTGGCCGAAGGAGCTGTGCGTGAAGCGCGGGAACGTGTTCGTGCGGCTTTCAGGAATTCCGGGTATATTTTTCCCACAGACAGGATTCTAATCAATCTTGCGCCCGCAGGGGTGCGTAAAGACGGGGCAGCCCTGGATTTACCCATAGCTGTTTCGGTAATGGCTGCGGCAGGGATTGTTAAGGATCCCGGTAATCTTATGGTGCTTGGTGAACTGGAGCTGTCCGGCCGTTTAAGGCCTGTCCGGGGGGTGCTGGCAGCGATTGCCGCAGGGCTTGATTCAGGAATCAGGGATTTTATAGTCCCGTTGGAAAATGCCGGGGAAGCTGCAATACTAAAAGACGCAAGATTTTTCCCTGCCGCCACATTATGCGAAGCTGTCCATGCCCTTGGAATCAAGGCCGAAACAGGCCGGCTTCCGCCGGCTCTTTGTGCAGGGGATTCTCCTGTGGACTCTCCCGAACATTTACCGGATTACGGTGATTTTTCGGAAGTCCGCGGGCAGGAACGCTACAAAAGGGCTCTGGAAATCGCGGCTGCCGGCGGGCATAACCTATTTGTCTTTGGCCCGCCCGGAACAGGAAAGACCATGCTTGCCCGCCGCATTGCTTCGATAATGGCCCCCCTTTTGCCGGATGAGTCAGTGGAAGTAACCCGCCTTTACAGCCTTGCAGGGCAGTTACCGTCATTGTCCGGCGGCTTAATCCGGCAGGCCCCGTTTCGCTCTCCTCATCATTCCGCCAGCGCAGAAGGCATACTTGGCGGCGGCCGTTTTGTAAAGCCCGGCGAAATAAGCCTTGCCCACATGGGCGTGCTTTTTCTGGACGAAGCGCCGGAGTTTCGCATAACAGTACTTCAGTCCCTAAGGGAACCTATGGAAGATCGCGTTATTACAATTTCCCGCGCAGAAGGCCCTGCAAGACTGCCCGCGGATTTTCAGCTTGTTATGGCGGCTAACATCTGCCCCTGCGGCCGCTTTGGCTCAGGGAAAACCGGCATTGAGGCCCTCTCCTGTTTATGCAGCAGCCAGGAGATACGCCGTTACTGGGGGAAAATAGGCGGCGCTCTTTTGGACAGGATAGAATTGCGGACCATAGCGCCGCTTGCTGAACCGGATTCCGGTACGCCGGATTCCAATAAGTCTGTTGAAAGCAGCACGCTAATTGCCTTAAGGGTATTAAAGGCCGTTGAAATTCAAAGGAAACGTTTTGTAAACGCGGGCCAAAAAGACAAAGGCTCTATAATACGGCGAAACGCGGGAATGACCCCTTCTTTGATAGAACGTTTTTGCCCTTTAACAGATCGGGCAAACAAGGCCCTGAATCTGGCCTTGCAGAAGCTCAATTTATCCGGCCGCGCTTTTCACGGGATTTTGCGTACTGCCAGAACCATTGCTGATCTTGACGGAAAAGATACCCTTGACACTGTTCATGTACTTGAAGCAGTTGAACACCGGCGCCTGGGCGAAGACCCTTGGGATTTATGATCCCTTGGGATTTATAAGAATTCATGATGTTGACAAATGTATTGTTTAATATTAAACTTAGTTTACAAACTAAGTTTAATAACTAAAATTTTAATAGGATAATTTTTATGCAACAATACAATATTCATGCTGCAAAAACCCATCTTTCTGCGCTGGTTGAAAAAGCTGCTTTAGGAGATGCGTTTATAATAGCAAAAGCCGGTAAACCAATGGTTAAGGTCATTCCCTTTACACAGAAAAGTCTTATTCAAAAACGCATAGGATTCCTTAAAGGACAAATAAAAGCACCTTCTGATTTTGATCAAATGGGTCAAAAAGAAATAATCGATATATTCGAGGCTTTATGAAATTGCTGCTTGATACCCACATTCTTTTATGGGCAGCAGCAGATATGCTGCCTAAAGGGGCTTTACCCTATATTACTGATAAAGAAAATGTATTGCTTTTTAGTTCTGCCAGTATATGGGAAATAATTATCAAGAAAGGACTAAACCGGCCTGATTTCCGGGTTGACCCCCCTCTATTGTACAGGGGTCTTTTGGATAATGGATATAATGAACTTGTTATTACAAGCCATCATGTGCTTTTTGTTGAAGATTTGCCCCTTTTCCATAAAGATCCATTTGATCGCATTTTAATTGCCCAGGCCAGGGCAGAAGGCGCAGCCCTGCTTAGCTCAGATAAAACCTTGTCAAATTACACTCCAACTATCTATATAGATTCCACAGCAAAATAGACCCCACGGCAAACCAACATCACCGCAAAAGCGCAATATAAGCGGAATATGCATAAATCTGTCCCCACTTTTTCTCGCTTAAATTTTCAACAATTCCAAGATCAATAAGACGCTTAACAGTGCTTATCGCGGTAGGTTTGGTCAGCCCTGTCCGCCGTCTTATTTCGGCAATGCTTAACACCGGTTTTTGTTTGAAAACCGCAAAGATTGTTTCTGCTGATGGCCTGGCACGGCCAAGCCCCGATAGTCTTGCATCGTCAATGGCAAACAGGGTTTTTATTTCAACAAGGGTCCTTTTCGCGCTTCCCGCAGTTTCGGCCACGCCTTCAAGAAAAAAATTAAGCCAGGACTCCCAATCACCTGTCTTGCGCGGCTCGGACAATTTATCATAGTACAGATCGCGGTGCTGTCTTAAAAACAAACTCAAATACAAAAACGGTGAACGCAGGAAACCGGCAAAGTATAAGTACAGCGTAATCAATAGTCTTCCTGCGCGCCCATTACCGTCAAGAAACGGATGGATTGTCTCAAACTGATGATGAATAAGCGCCGCCTTTACAAGTATGGGCATTTTATCCTTTGCGTGCAGAAACTTTTCGAGATCGCCAAGGCAGTCATTTATCCTGTCAGGCGGAGGCGGCACAAAGAGCGCATTTCCCGGCCTGGTGCCGCCAATCCAATTCTGCGTTTTACGGTACTCACCCGGCGTTTTTTGATGCCCCCTTGAATTAATAAGCAGGATTTTGTGTACTTCCCGTACAAG
>Ga0099364_10008179_pt1 | contig 14775 bp, 13 predicted proteins | sample TergutTh196P3_FD_73070 | JGI IMG/M metagenome (GOLD analysis project Ga0099364, IMG submission 73070) | Microcerotermes parvus P3 segment gut microbial communities from Pointe-Noire, Republic of the Congo - Th196 P3 | ecosystem: Host-associated > Arthropoda: Insects > Digestive system > Gut ... | reverse complement strand
AAAAACTGGGCGATCTTTGCGATGTGTTTGCGCCCGATGAATGCAAAAACTACTACAAACACGCTGGTTATGGAAAATTATAGAGTCCAAAACAAAAGTGAACACGCTCTAGAATAACAACCAAAATAGAAATGTAAACGCAAAGGAACACCGATCCGTGATCCTGGGAACGTAATCATAGGGGACAAGTATTCCATTGCTCCCTCCAACCTACTGCGTTGTGAGTTCTCCAAGCAATACTTCAATCGCCTTATCAATCTGCGGATCGTAATAAGGCGCAGTGCCGACGAAATCGTTCGGAGACGAAGGTTCTTCGTCCGGCGTCGGATACGGCCAACCGTGTTGCCCGGAAAAATACTGCCGAAAATCATCCAGAACCAATTGCCGCTGTGTGGATACAACATTGGATCGCAATGAACGATAAGCACTGACAAACTCTTTCTGCGGTTTTGTGAATTCAACCGTAATATCCGGGAGCACACCCCAAACATCCGTCTCGGACACGAAACGTTTTCGGTGAATGCCCGCCCCGCTCGGACGTAAGTATTCCGCCTCGGTTAACTGTAAGGCCCCCAACTGAAAAGGCAAAACAGTGATCGACTGGATCACCCCTTTCCCGAACGATCGGGTACCGACGACTGTTGCACGGCGGTAATCTTGCAAAGCGGCTGCGACGATTTCAGCCGAACTGGCCGTTTCGCTGTTAATCAGCACAACCATCGGTATATCGTAGAGTTGCTCATAGGGCGGCAGAATGTTGCGTATGCGTTTGCGGTCTATGCCGTGCCGTGACCGGACGGTTGCTATCAAATTGTCGTGCGGTGCATCGAGTTGTGAATTTACCGCAATCAACATTCGGGCAACCTGAACACTACTGAGGACATCGCCGCCGGAGTTGCCGCGTAAATCCAGTATAAATGCTTCCGTACCGGCCTGTTTGATCGTAGCCAACGCCTGCCCAAACTCCGTATGCGTCGACTCTACAAAAGATGTTATGTGAACATATCCGATTTGCGGATGATCCTCTAGAAAAAAGACTCGTCCCGGCGTATCTCCGTCGATTTCGTAGTAATCTCCCTCGATACTGTCATGACGGTGCTTTTCCCGAGAGATTAAAATTTCTTTCGTTTCGGTCTGTCCAAACGGAATGACGGACAAGGCGGATTCGGCTTCCCGGCTTTGCCGAAAAAGATGCATAATTTCTGAATTCGTTTTATCGGCAAAGTCTTCTCCGTCTATTTTCAGTATTCGGTCGCCGGAACGTATTCCGGCATGATAGGCTGGCGAATTTAACAGAGGGTAATCGATCACCACTGTTTTTTCATTATCTTGGGTGGAAATACGGGTTGTCATCCCAAAGCCTTCAAAAATGTTTGCAAAACTATCGGTATATTGTGTCTGTTTGCTTGGCGGGATATAGAGCGAATAATGGTCGCCGTACTGTTCGTTCATTGTTCGTACCATACCTGCCATAGCCCCGTCAAACAGGGCGTCCGCCGAAGGTTCCACAAAAGCGTGGAGTGTCATTTTATGCCGCATTTCGACGAGCAGCCGATCTTGCAACGAGATTCCTGATGTGAGGACATAAAGCAATCCTGCAATCAGAATAGAAATTAAATTAAATTGCGACATAGCATACCGATTCAGATTAAGCCGCCATTTTAGCGTACAGGCAGCCGTATTGCAATGAAGTTTGACTATCCAACGGCGAGGGCAGTCGCCGGCGCGGCAAATCCCAGTCTGATTCTGCGGACTCGTATTCCACACCAATTCTACCGAAAACATAATCCAAGTGTTTTCTCAACTTTTGATTTGGAATAACCGATATAAGCGTTATTGTTAATCTGCTTAACACACGAAGACCAATGCTTGACATTCAAGAAATAGACACCGTTTTGCAACAGGTGCGCCGATTGGCCAGGCAATTCCGCTTGTCTGAAGATACAAGCATTACACAACAAATTTTGCTGTTCGGCGACGCCTTTTACGGTTATCGCTTTAATGCAAGCAATTTTACTGCGGTTTGGTCCGCCGGCGACCAAACACTCAAAATGTTTGACCATCTCAACCAAATTTTAGGAACTTTCCAAGTTCCATTGGACGACATGGCCTGGACATTTGGAGAGGTTGCCGCCTTGCCGGGCAAGGCAGCATAATGGGAAGCCGATGGCGAATATGTTTTATCTGGCAAAATTTTTTCGGCAAATACTAGACGTTTGGCAGCATGTACGCTCTGTATGCTCGCGTGATCCCTTGGAACGATGCCGATGGATACAGTTTCCGGTTACGCTGCATAGCCGTTCCTTAAAACCTAAAGATCAACTATCGCGAGCCGGCGAAGAAGCAGCGAAGCAATATCTTCTATCGAAAGGCTATTCTGTTTTACACCGGAATATCCGGTTTCCCGAAGGCGAATTAGACGTTGTCGCAGCGCATAATAACGTTTTGATATTCATCGAAATCAAAACCAGAACGACGGAAAAATTCGGCAAACCCTACGAATTCGTATCGTCAAAAAAGCAATACCGACAAATAAAATTGGCTAAACGGTTTTTATCCTATTGCCGACTTGGCAGTGTGCCGGTTCGGTTTGACATTATCTCTATAGTTTGGCCGCAAGGAAAGCCGCCAGATATAGAGCATATTAAAAATGCTTTTACCGCAAACGATTTTTAGGGCGTATGTCCAAATTGCCCTAATCTCTTTCGGCGGAATAACCTTCTTGGGATAAGGCCGTCAGAATGGTGTTTTTATGTTCGTTGCCGAAGGATTCGACCGTAACGACCAGTTCTGTCCCCTTGTCGCTGGTTCGGTTCACGTCCACAAACTGATTGTGTTGCAATTCGACAATGTTACCCCGTTCGTTGGCAATAATTCCGGCAATTCGGTACAATTCACCAGGCCGATCCGGCAATCGGACACGGAATGTAAAAATCCGCCCCCGTCTTCGCAGTCCATGTTGGACGAGCGAAGAAATCGTAATCACATCCATATTACCGCCGCTTAACAATGCGACAACATTTTTGTCTCGAATGCCGAGATGTTGCCCAAGATAGTTTAACGCCGCCGCCGAAAGCAAGCCGGCATTCTCGACAATCATCTTATGACTTTCCATCATGTCCAGAAACACGTCGGCGAGAATTGAGTCTTCGATGGTAATAATGTCATCCACATATTTTTGGACGAATGGGAACACGAGATCACCCGGCGTTCGGACTGCCGCACCGTCGGCAATCGTTTCAACTTTTTGCAACGATGTGATCTTATTCGCATTTTTGGAGACTTTCATGCAAGCCGCTCCGGTTGGTTCGACTCCGATAACCTGTACGTTCGGCTTGAGTATTTTGGCCAGCGTTGCTAATCCGGCAATGAGTCCGCCGCCGCCGATAGGGACCAGAATAACATCCGTCTCCGGCAAGGCACGCAAGATTTCAAAGGCTAATGTCCCCTGGCCAGCCGCGACATCGAGATCGTTGAAGGGATGGACAAATGCATACTGGTTTTCTTCGGCCAGTTTGACGGCGGACGCATGAGCATCATCGTAGAGATTACCTTCTAAAACGACTTGTACTCCGTATGCTTTTGTATTATTGACTTTGACAAGCGGCGTCGTTTCCGGCATCACAATCGTCGCATTCGCATTATAATACTGAGCGGCAAAGCCGATCCCTTGAGCGTGATTGCCGGCGGACGCCGTGATGATCCCGTGTTCCCGTTGTTTTGGCGACAGCAACGACACCTTATACAAAGCACCGCGAATTTTATATGCTCCGGTGATCTGCATATTTTCCGGCTTAAACCAGACATTGTTGCCGCTTTGCTTGCTGAATGACGGGCTAAACACCAAACCGGTGTCGAGGATGACTCCCCGCAATATCGATTCGGCCGTTTGAAAATGTTCTAATGTGAGCATCGGAATTCGTCCCATCTTTATTGTTCACATTCCGACTTGCGGAATCGGGGACAACATAATTTCATTAACTGTTTCCCGCCGTAATGCCAAAGGAAATAATCCAGGCCTGCCCAACGCCCCGACGGAACAGCCGCGAGAACGAGTAAGGCCAGCAGTTCGATGGCATCCTTACTGACAAACATAAAGTTTCCTATCAAAGACGGAATTTCGGGATAGACTCCAGGTACGGGGTAGGTTGTCATGATGACATTGACCAGAAAGACTGCTCCGCCAAGACAGGCCAGCCGAGTACAAAAACCGATCATCAGGCAAAGTCCAATGGCCGTAAGCCCAAACGTTACTGCCCAATTCAACACATGCATACGGCTTTTGATATGGGCATCAACAACCGGAATTCGTATTTCAGGGATTTCCATTTGAATAAACGGATTATCCGGGAGCATACCCCTTTTCGGTGCGGTAACAATTTGCCCCCGGCGGCCTGCAAGTTCGATGTCAACCAAACGACCCAAATCGGACTGCATCCCGTCCCCCATTGCGGAAAGTGTTCGTGTCCAGTAACTGGCTTCGGAACGATAACGCATCATTTGCCACCAACGTCGCTCTTGCTCAAAAGATGCCTCATTTCGGACTGATTTTCGGGTTGCCAAAAACCGTTCCCGACTTGCTCGAAAGGCTTCTATCTCCCTTTCCAAATCCGCCGCTTCAGCCCGCATCGCGTTGAGATAACGGTAAAAAATCGTCCGCGCCTCGGATAGATTGACGCCGTCATAACTTTGGATCCCGTCTTCATTAGGCGGCGATAAATTCTTTTCCTGCCATTCGGCAAAGGCAGTGTTGCTGAGACGGATAAACTCTTCGGCATCAGCCCTACTTCGGATCTGGGGAGAGTGCGTCAGCAGATACCGGGCGAAATAGTCCTTCCAGGCATCTTCGTAGACTCGGAACGTTTTTTGTTCTCGGTTGTTTTCGTCTGTAATTTCAAGGAGTTCAAGCCGCATAACTCCGTCAAGGTCAGGCAACAGCCAGTAATAAAGTTCGGCGGTCGGCCCTTTGGCGATTCCAAGGAATCCTTCGGCGGAAAAGTTCGAATTGGGATCGAATTTATGCACACCTTCATAGAAAAAGTGCCAACCGATACCAACGCGGAGCAAGACGATCAGGACAATCGCATAACATGCAAGGGAATACTTTGTCTTCACGGAATTATAGGGCGAACTAACAGGGTTGGAAACAGCGAACGTCCATTGTACTCTTTTTGCGCACAATAATAAAGCCGGGGGAGTCGCAGAAAATATCAAAAATATCTCCGGCTTTCCGGCTCTCTCCTTGACCGGCTTTACAATCGGAAATAAAACGGGTATCCTTATGCCTGGTGATTTTCTTTGTGTTGGGCGATCACATGAACAGCATTGTTTTCAAACCTGTTTAGAATCCGTTTGGACGTTATTTTCTAAAGAAATAACACAACCGCTCTCGCAAGACGGCGGCTGGACAACATCCGAATCAATACTATTTAGCCGTTGGAAAGTACAATACTGCGACGTGTTCGCCCCGTTTTTCCCGTTGCCTTGCCGCCCTTTCCATTCAGAGCGGGAACCTGTTATGAAACAAACACTTTTCGAGCATCTGAAGCCGTTTGGACAGGAACATCTCTTAACCTTTTGGGATGAGTTAAACGAGTCCGAACGAAAGCACCTCGCCGCCCAAATTGCCGACATCGACTTCGCTCTGATTGCAGACTTATATCGACGCCGGAATGCTCCTGTCGAAACCCTGACGATTGCCGGGAACGTGAACGACCCGCCGGGTTATAAATTTTCGACCGTTACTGATCCGACGCCATGCCGACCGCCAGCAACGAGCGGGCAGGTGAATCCCGACGATGCCGTCGTTGCCGGCTCGGCGGCTCTGCTGTCCGGCAAAGTCGGCTTTGCTCTCGTTGCCGGCGGGCAAGGAACGCGGCTGGGGTTTTGCCATCCAAAAGGAATGTACCCTATCGGCCCGGTTTCCGACGCAACGCTGTTCCAGTTTCATTTTGAAAAGATATTGGCCATAACACGCCGGTATGGACACAATGTCCCGTATTGCATTATGACCAGTCCTGCAACGCACGCCGAAACGGTTGAGTATCTTGCCCGTCAAAACTATTTCGGTCTCGCAACGGACGATGTCTTCATTTTTTGCCAAGGCACGATGCCGGCGGTTTCTATCGACGAAGGGAAAGTGCTGCTCGATTCCAAAAGCACGATAGCACTCAGCCCCGACGGACACGGCGGGATGCTCTCGGCGATGTCTAAAGGAATGCCGTCGATATTAACACGTTTGCGGGATCGGGGAATTGAATACCTGTTTTATCATCAGGTTGACAATCCGTTGGTTCGCGTCGGCTCACCGGAATTTTTGGGTTATCATATCTTGAGCGGTTCGGAGTTGACGAGTCAAGTCATCCGCAAAAAAAAGTCCACTGAACGCGTCGGCAACATTGTCGAAATCGAAGGCCGACTGCACATGATTGAATACAGCGACCTGCCGGAAACCGTCGGCAAACAAACGCATCCTGACGGTTCACTGAAAATTTGGGCAGGGAGCATTGCCGTACATGTATTCAATAGGGACTTATTGGAACGAGCATCGAAAAACGCTGAAGCATTGCCTTTTCATTATGCCCGAAAAAAAGTGCCTCATGTCGTTGCGGCTCTCGAAGCAGGCCAATCGGATCAAACAATATCGGGTCAAACAATAAGGCCGGCCAAAGAAAATGCGATCAAGTTTGAACGTTTTATTTTCGATTTGTTGTCTCTGACGCAGAATAGTGTTGTTGTGGAGGTTGATCCTCCGAATCATTATTCTCCGCTCAAGAATGCGCCGGGTTCGGCGGAGTTTTCTCCAGAAACGGTTAAAAGGGACATTTCGGCCATGCACACATCCTGGTTTGAACAAACGGGAGCAGTCGTTCCTGATGAAACATTGCTGGAGATTTCCCCGCTCTTTGCCGACTCGCCGGAAATATTGTGCCAAGGAGTCAAATCCAAAAAATGCCCGCCTGCTCATTTTACGCTAACATCGGAATCGGAATAACCAACATTGCCGCAATGGCACGAATCAAACCTGCTTCTTTGGGAGTGATCTGGCCGTCATGCCAAACACAGGTCATTAAGGCCGAAAAAATCCGTTTTTTCACGGCCGGACAAGTTTCGGCGATCATTCGAAGTGATTGGTCAAATTGCCGGGTTGTCAGTTCGCTAACGAACAGCATCTTGCCCGACATTCCCAACTCCCGCAATGCCGCCTCAAAGGCTTTCTCGGCATCTTTTTGGTTGGTATGGCCGGAATACGATAGGTAGGACAGCACCGTAATCGTCGGAGTGCGAACCGCTCCCAGCGTTTTATAACGTTCACGCAGTTGTTTAGCCAGGCCGAAATGAATGTCCATGTCCCGATGCAGCATCGCTTTAATTGTATATTCAAACAAGTCCATCGTTTGGTCTCGCTCAATCAGCCAGTCCAGCATCTGGGAAAATTTCTGGTACTGAGTCTTGGACATTTCGCGAAGCGATGCCGAGACGTGTTGTGCTAACAGGATTTTTTCATGTTCCGGCAACGTTTGAATAAGCGGATACAGACGAAGAGTTTCGTTGTAGAGAAATTCACTCGACGTCGAAATGCGATTTAATTGCCGACTGCGAATCGTTTCATCCGTATCCAGCAACATGGCAAAGAATACCGACTGGGCTGTCAATGGATTAGAGGCTGATTGCACAATACTTTTCGGCACTGCGTTCAGCAACATCGCCGCCGGCACTGCGTTGGCGATGTCAAGTCCGCCAATGTTTCCAATGACCGACTGTTTTGATGCAATCGCCGGAAGGGGAAGCGGAATACCGGTTGGCGTTTGCCCCGGCTGTTGGTTGGCCGATTTCGGGTTTTTCGCTTGAAGATTCTTTAACCGCGATGTCATCGAATGATGAGCATTATGATTGACGGGTTTGACTTCGGACGCTTTTGGAAAACGTCCATCGAAACTGGGATCGATTCGCCGAATCCGCGTCGTAAGGTCGGGATGCGTTGCCAGGAGACCGCCGAGCGAAAACAAGCCGCACACATCACCGAAGAAAAGATGACTCGTTTCGGCGGCGTGAACATTGGCGAGATTGCTCCCGATACTGGGGCTGCCGATTTTTTTGAGTGCGCCGGCGATTCCGTCGGGGTTTCGCGTAAACTGAACAGCCGAAGCATCGGCCAGGTATTCACGCTGCCGGGAAATGGCCGCTCTGATAATTGCGCTAAAAAATACGCCGATGTAGCCGATGATCATTAACGTAAGACCGCCGATAAGAATCGCTAACATGGCGGCCGCCGTTCCTTTATTTGACCGCATGGACGATAGATAGGGGAGCGTTCTCAAAGCAATATAACCAACTATTGCCAAAAGTTGCAATCCGAAGAGGATGCCGATAAGCCGCATATTCATACGCATATCGCCGTTGAGAATATGGGCAAATTCGTGAGCGATTACGCCTTGCAATTCATCGCGTGTTAGCAGATCAATGGTTCCTCGATTAACACCGATTGCGGCAGCGTTCGGCGAAAAGCCCGCTGCGAAGGCGTTGATACTCTTTTCGTTGTCCAGAACGTAGATTGATGGAATCGGCACGCCGGCAGCGATCGACATCTCTTCGACAATGTTACAGAGTTGTCTTTCGCCGGGATTGGAGGTTGACGCACAGATTTTTCGTCCCCCAAGTGATTCAGCAACGGCGCATCCGCCGCCGGAAGACAGAGTAGCGGACTTAAATAAACTGCCGACGATAACGAGAGCGAGAATTCCGCCGATAAACAGTATCATCGTAGCGGGGTCGGGTTCGGTACCTACAAAGGCGCACGCCAATACAGTTGCAACGACAAACACGGCTGCCATTCCCAACAGTCCGAAACTGTACAGAATGATAAGCAAAAATGTTCGGCTTTTCGCCTTTTCTTGATGTTTAAAAAAGTCCATTGTGTCGATTATATTCCAATGTCCAAAATACCGCAATCGTTGGGCGGGCAGTGCGTGAATGGACGGGTGCCCATTACACTCTGATTGGCCCTCTGATTGTGTTCATGCGGAAAATATGCGAATATATTATGTAAGAATTTTTAACAAATTGACATGTATATTACTCTCATCGGAGCGTCGCTGCTCGGTATCGTAAGCCTTACATTGAGTGCTGTCTTTTCCGGCATGGAGACGGCATTCTACCGTGTCTCCAAATTGCGGCTTAAACTCGATGCAATCGCCGGAGACCGGACGGCTAAACGGTTTCTCTGGTTTGCGAACAACCCCAGTTTCTTCATCGCAACGCTGCTCGTCGGCAACAACATGACGACTTACGCAGCCTCCGTCTCCATGGTGTTATTCGTCGGCATCATTTTTTCCAATACCGGCGGATTCTATGCCGAACTCGCCGCAACCCTTATACTGACGCCCATCTTTTTTGTTTGGGGCGAGATGTTTCCAAAATATATTGCATTGAACTTGCCCAACAAAATACTACGGCTCTTCTCGCCGGTTGTCATGGTTTTTTGCTGGATTTTCCTGCCGCTTACCATTGTGCTATGGTCTATCAACAGGATGATTGCAGCCGTTTTTCATAAATCGAAAGATGCGATTTCGCTCTCATTAGGCCGAAGAGAAATGCTGGGCGTACTGGCAGAAGGAAAAAACACAGGACTACTTTCCGATGCACAACGCCGAATGGCTGAAGGAATTTTTAACTGTTCCAACCAGTTCATCACCCATTATGCCATGCCGCAAAGCCAACTTCCAACGGTCACAACGGCGATGAAACCCAAAGATGTCTTACAAGCCGTATTTGATTGCACAAATCCTGATTCGGCCGCCCTTTCTTTACGACATTCGGCCTACCATTTAGCCTTGCCGGTCTATGAACCCGACGCCGTATTGGAAAACGGTACACTGCGCCTTGATACAATGCCCATCGGATATGTGCAAACCATTGATTTAGAAATTGCAGTCCGCAATCAGTTGAGTGAACAATTTCGGCAACTTATATCCTTAATGCAGACGGAATTACCGATTCGCAGCATTGCCGAATTGTCTTCTAATCATTCCGTACTGACGGGGTTGATTTTACTCCAGACTATGCAAAATTCTTTTGGATGTGTCGTAGATGAACATCGCCGCTGTTTGGGTTTTGTCAGCGATGATCATCTTCGCGACATTCTTTTGACAACATAACTCTCTTTCCTTTGCTATATTTTTTAGTATTATAACTGTATGCAAAATAACGAAAGCCAAGAACCTTTTCCTGGTACCGTTGACTTTGTCGAAATTTTCGATACAGAGGATGATTTCGAATCCGGCAACGTTCTCTCATTTGAAACACTTCGGCAGGCCTTCGCCACGATACACTCTGCCGAGTCGGAACTTGCACAAACAATCCTTGATATTGAAGTCGCTACCGAAGAAATTACACCGCAAGAATTACCTAACTACGAAATCGAAGATGTACATGAATTAGACGACAATACGTCGCCAAACGGCAATCCGACGAACGATAATGATATTCACACCAATCTATTTGTCCGGCTTGATACAATTGTTGAAGCAATTCTTTTCGTCGGCAATCGGGAAAACCAACCGTTTAGTGCCGAAAAAATTGCCGAAAACTTGCGAAACGTATCCCCTGAAGAAGTTGAACAGACGGTTGCCTCGCTTAATAATCAATACGAAAAACGAAATTGCCCTTATGTGATCGTCTTCGAACGCGACGGCTATCAAATGGTGCTACGGAACGAATTCGAACACGTACGCTCTAATTTCTACGGAAAAACCCGTGAAATACGGCTTTCCCAACAAGCAATCGACATCCTCGCAATAGTTGCATACAAACAGCCGATTTCATTGGAAGACATACAGACATTCCGAAAACAATCAAGTTCTGCGGCCTTAAACCAACTGGTTCGCCGTAATTTATTGACTACAACCCAAGAACAAGGTGATAAAAAAATGATTACTCTCTACCACACAACACCGCGATTCTTAAAATTGCTCAACATTGAATCGCTCGAGGACATTCACGCAATGTTACGTGAACAACTATCGGGCATGGAGTAAAAGCAAGCCGTTCGGTTTCATGACGAAGTTTCCGTAATAGCATTAAAAACCCATCCTGGTAAAGCAACAAATTGTATGCTATACTCTCAAGAGTATATCTATCAGGTACGCCTTATCGGATTTTCTGCAATGCTGCATATTTACGATCAAATTCAAGAAGCACTCCAATTTATCCGGTCCCGATGGACAGACCGTCCCGATCTGCCGCCAATTAAGGCTGGCATCGTTCTCGGAACCGGTCTGGGAAACCTTGCCAAGCAAATCCATACCGATGTAACGATTCCCTATACAGACATCCCGCATTTTCCCCATTCGACGGTTGAATCACATGCTGGTAATTTCGTGTTAGGAACATTGAACGGCATGCCGATTGCGGCGATGGAAGGACGTTTTCACGCATACGAAGGATATGACCCAAAAGAAATTACATTCCCCGTTCGGGTACTGCGGGCATTGGGCGCAGAATTGCTGGTCGTATCTAATGCCTGCGGCGGAATGAATCCTCAATATCAGAAAGGCGACATTATGGTTATAGAAGACCACATCAATCTACTTGGAATCAATCCTCTCGTCGGTATTAACGACGACCGGCTTGGACCGCGATTTCCTGATATGAGTGAACCTTATGATAAAAATTTGATCCACTTGGCTTTAGAATGTGCCCGAAAAGAAAATTTCGTTGCCCATAAAGGCGTCTATGTTGCAGTGCTGGGGCCTAACCTCGAAACGCGGGCAGAGTACCGGTTTTTGCGTGCGATTGGAGCAGACGTCGTCGGTATGTCTACAGTACCGGAAGTAATCGTCGCTGTTCACTGCGGAATGAAAGTCCTCGGTTTATCTATAGTAACGGATATGGCTTTGCCCGACGCTTTGCAAGTTGCCGATGTCGGCGAAATCATCGCTACGGCGAATGCTGCGGAACCAAAATTGACTAAAATCGTTTGCGGTATCCTAGAGCATTTCCCGAACGGATTCTCCTGCTAATACCGGGAAAAAACATCCCGATCAACCTGGCGGCAATGTTGCACTATTACACTGTTATACTCCATTTGACACACCCCGTCTTGAACACGCCGAAAATTGTATCTTGCGGCGACGTGCAGACTGGATTATAATGGACAACATGACTTCATTCGATACTCTATGGGCTCCCTGGCGGTTAGCCTATATCACCGAAATTGATAGCAAACAAAAACCTAAACGAAATGTTGAAGTTGGGCCGCACGCAGACCCAAATTGCTTTATATGCCAGGCCGTTTTCGACGAAGCCGATCAAAATGATGATCCCGATTACGATAAACAACGGCTTGTCATCAGACGATCCGATTTGACCATTTCCATTCTCAACCGATTTCCCTACAACAACGGGCACATCCTCGTTGCTCCGCGATGTCATAACGGGTCGCTTTCGGCGTTGACGGAAGCCGAAAAATTAGAGTTAGTTCGGGAAATCGACCGTTGGGTTGACATTCTCACACAAAAAATTTCACCTAATGGTTTTAACATCGGCCTCAACCTTGGAAAAACAGCCGGAGCGGGGTTGCCGGAACATTTACATTGGCACATTGTGCCACGCTGGGAAGGGGATACCAACTTTATGCCGACAATCGCCGCCGCAAAAGTCATCCCGCAAGCACTTGAGGAACTTTGGGAACTCTTGAGTGATCGTTAGAACATATTTCTTTCTCACGAAAAAATACCGGCATACCCGGCTTTGCGTAAATGATAGTCAAGGCCGTTTCCGAACAAATCTAGTGCTCCCTTCACTTCTAAAGAGATAACGATCGCATTCTGCCCGGCCGTCAATCTACCCAACCGCACGATGTTCATGGCAAATGGCGGCATAAATCTGCTCGAATTCCGCATGATTGGAAAATGAGATAACCAACTTCCCTTTGCCTTTGTCGTTGGTTTGCACTAACTTAACTTTCATGCCGCCGAGAAAATGTCGAAACTCTTCCTCGAGTTGCAACATCTGTTCACTTTGGCGTGGAACTGCTTTTGTCGAGCCGTCTTGATCGACGATACGCCAAGTCTGTTCCGGGCTCTTCGGCAACTCCCCCTCGCCCGTGAGAAGCAAGTCCTGTACAAATCGTTCTGTTTCACGAACATTCCAACCCTCGGCTTGAATTTTCGATGCAACTTCAAGTTGCTCCCATTCGGATAATTTGAGCAAAGCCCGAACATGCCCCGACGTGAGTTGTTCCTGACATACCGCATCTTGTAACTGTTGCGGCAAATCCAGCAGCCGAAGCATATTCGTAACGGACGAACGGCTGATCGCCAACCGATTGGCCAACTCTTCATGCGTTGTGCCGGGGTAGGTCTCAAGATAGGCCGCAAAAGATGATGCCTTTTCGATGGCATTCAGGTCTTTGCGCTGAAGATTCTCCGTCAATGCAAGTTCCGTCATCATTTGGTCGTCGGCTTCACAAATTTGTGCAGTAATTTCACTCCATCCCATGCGCAATGCCGCACGAAACCGGCGTTCGCCCGCTACAATCTGAAAACGTTCGCCTGCACGACGCACCGTTATCGGTTGCAAAAGACCATGTATATGCAGACTTTGTGATAATTCTTCCAAGTCGGCTTGATCAAACACCCTGCGAGGCTGAAATGGATTCGGCTCAATTTTCGTAATGTCTATTTGATTACTCATTGTTACAGACTCAAACGGACCTTCGGATTCGCTTGCTGGCGACATCCGTGCTGTCCAATCTTGCCCTTCGCTCGACTCATCGGTATGTTCGGTTTCCGAAGAACCGGTATTGTCTATTCGTCCAAGCAGTGCTTCTAATCCTCTTCCTAAACGCTTTCCCGTTGCCACGTGGTTGTTCCTTTTATAAACTCGATTAGTGTTTCTTCGGGGATTATCGTGAATCAACGCCTTCCCGTCAAGAGCATTTTTCAGCCGAAGCAAAGTGCACCACGCAGTATTTTGCGTAAGAACGCTCCGCAGGGCCGGGCGGGTAACTAGATTGCCGATTGCGGGAAAGGCGATTTTTGCCCATAGAAATACGGGAAACGCTCTACTACAGCAGAATCTATATTTATATCAACACTCTCAAATTGTTAACACACCCAACGCAATCAAAACACCAACGGTATCGTATAAACCATCGGCTCGCCCAGGATGCCGGAACCATCGTTTCGGGGATCGGCACGCAACATCATTTCAGTAACGCCAGATTCCAATAACGCCCGGCCTCGCGGAATCGTGTAAATGTATTCCATGCGCCCAAAACCCTGTCGGGTTATCCGCATACGCTCCGTCGGACGATCCTGAGTGATCAGCCGGCAATCATACGTATATACACGATCACTGTTATTTATAAATATCTGAATCACTTCGATGTCACCGTCATTTTTCAACCGCGTTATAAATTCCATATAGACGTCGGGATTGCCTATCGTCAACTCGTCGTAGACGGCAAACTCCGGGGACCCGATTTCCGTAACCCGAACGTTATATTGAAACGGCTGCCGCCCCGTGTCGGCACGTTGCGACAAGGTCAACTGAAACGAACCCACGCTGTTTTGCCCAGGCTCCAAATTGGCCGACTGCGCCGCAGGAACAAGAATCCAATCATCGGCCCTTGGACTTTGCGGGTCAATTTGAATCGCAACGGGCAAGGGCGAGTCATTTCGGTAAGAATAGGCGATCGTCTGCAGTTGATTAGGCCGTGCAGGAATCTGTGTAACCCGTGTTTGCATGCTCAACCGAAACCGGGCAACGTCG
>Ga0099364_10008178_pt1 | contig 14777 bp, 16 predicted proteins | sample TergutTh196P3_FD_73070 | JGI IMG/M metagenome (GOLD analysis project Ga0099364, IMG submission 73070) | Microcerotermes parvus P3 segment gut microbial communities from Pointe-Noire, Republic of the Congo - Th196 P3 | ecosystem: Host-associated > Arthropoda: Insects > Digestive system > Gut ... | reverse complement strand
TGTTAGACGTTTTTAAAAATTTTTAGAACTTGTGGTAAGCTTAGTCGAACCAAAAGCATGGCAGCAGGGGTAAATAATTATTTACCCCTGCTGTTAAACAATGATCTGTATAAAGTCAAAACACTTTTATATTGAAACTTTTGTTTGGACTACTATCGTTATTAGCATATTCGATAGGATCAAAATATTTGGCTATAAGTTATGTTGCCAAGGGAGTGTGAAATGAAATTAATGCTGTAATTTTTTTTAATCATAATAATATATCCTTTTAACAAACAACCTTAACAACTGCATTTGCGAGTAAATCGTAAGTTTTTTGTAGAGGCTTGTCACTTTTAAATCCCGATGCATTTTTGTGACCGCCTCCGCCAAAATCAAAGGCTATTTTAGATACATCAATATTGCCTTTTGAACGCATGCTCACCTTAACCACATTGTTTAAATCTTCTTTTACAAGAAATGCTGTCTCAATGCCTCTAATTGACATGGCTACATTTATTAACGGAGTAATATCAGATGTTGATATATCAGGATACTCAAGCAGCATTTCTTTTGAAATTTTTAGTCCGGCTATTTTGGAATTTGAAAAAAAATCCATATTTGAGATAATTTTATTTCGTAAAAGAATTAGCGAAATTGGTAAGTTTTCATATGATTGCTCATAACAAAGAAGGGGATCAACTCCAAGATCCATGCAATCTGCAGCTATTCTATAAGTAGTTGAAGATGTTTTAGAAAATTTAAAAGATCCCGTGTCGGTAAGCATACCGGTATAAATGGCTTGTGCCGAAATGAAATCGGGTTTTATGTCAAAATAAGAAAATATTCTGTAAATCATTTCGCAGGTTGAAGATGCATCAGAATCTATATAATTCTCATTTGCAATATTATTATAATCCTGATGATGATCTATTACGAAAAAAGATTTAGCCTTTTCCTTTAAAAAAGCTAAATCCTTGCCTATATTTTCAAATTTTGAAGTATCTACAAGAATTTGAAAGAAATCTGCAGAAGACAAATCTTCTTTCAAAGTTTCATCTATAACTTTAACCTTATTGTTGGGATCGAGAAAATTTAATGAAGACGACATTTGATCTGGAATGATTATGGTAACTTTTTTACCTAATTTTTCAAGAAGATATGCAAGCGATATTGAGGCTCCAAGTCCATCTGCATCGGGAGATTCATGGGCCGATATTACAAAGTAGTCTTGTTGCTCTATAAAATTTTTAAAATTCTCAAGTCCGCTCATATTATTTATCCTTTAAAAGAGGATATCCCATTTCTTCACGAATTTTAATATACTGCTCTGAACATCTTCTGGCAATATTTCTTACTCTTGCAATATAGCCAACCCTTTCAGTTACCGAAATTGCCCCTCTTGCATCAAGCATATTAAAAGCATGAGAACATTTTAAAACAAAGTCATAAGCCGGCAAAACTAAATCGATTTTACCATTATCGAGTATAGAGAGACATTCTTTTTCGTATAAGTCAAACAATTTAAAATACATATCGGTATCGGCGATATTAAAATTATAATGAGAAAATTCAAATTCACCTCGATGATGAATGTCGTGGTATGTTAACTTTTCATTCCACTTGATGTCGTAAACGTTATTCACTCCTTGAATGAACATACAAATACGCTCAATACCATAAGTTAATTCTGCACTTATAGGCGAAAGGTCAACGCTTCCACATTGTTGAAAATATGTGAATTGAGTTATCTCCATGCCGTTTAGCCATACTTCCCATCCTAATCCGGCAGCTCCCAAGGTTGGTGATTCCCAATCATCCTCAACAAATCTAACATCGTGTTCATTAAGATTTATTCCAAGATATCTTAATGAATCGAGATATAGGTCTTGAACATTTTCAGGAGAAGGTTTTAAAATTACCTGATATTGATAGTAATGCTGTAACCTGTTAGGGTTTTCTCCATATCTTCCATCTGTGGGACGGCGAGACGGTTCCACATAAGCCACATTCCAAGGCTCGGGTCCTAAAACTCGCAAAAGTGTATTGGGATTAAAAGTGCCGGCTCCTACTTCAATATCGTAACCTTGAATTATTACACAGCCATGTTTAGCCCAATATTTATTGAGATTTTCAATTAATTCTTGAAAGTACATTATAATTACCTATTTTCCTCGTCAAGCAAATAAAATAGTAATAAGCTGACCTAATTATGTGGCTGATAATTTTCACGAAGATAATTGTGTAATTTTTCAAATGATTCGCGCTTTTCCAATTTAAAGAAACTCAAGATATCTTCATCAATAAAGTCAAATCGTGTTTTCTTATTGTCGATATTTACCATGCAATCGCTAAGGTATACTATATTTACCAACGGTTTGTAATTTGTCTCTGCCATATATGGTTTTTTGCTAAATTCTATAGCATAAGTAATTGTATCGCTAAAATTCCATTTTTTACATATTAGCGAGCCCAAATAGCTAAAACTCATCCCAAGTGACATTTCTTCAACAACATTAAAATTTTCCATATCCTTATTGCCTACAATATCTTTTATCTTTGAAGATAGTTCAGGATTAATCGAAAGCAATACTATTTTCCCTATATCTATAAGCAATGCACTTAAATAAGCCATTTCGTTAATTTTTGCAAGTTTATATTCCAAAGCTATTTTTTGGGCATAATATGCACGTTTATATGAATTTTTCCAAACAGTATCGTATTGACGTATTTTATTTTTATATTTGGTATCCATTATGGAACAAACTCCGGATGCGGTAAGCAGAGTATCTACGCCTTTAAAGCCTATTTTAACCACAGCTTCTTCTATTGTTTCAGCTTTTTTCATTGAAAAATATCCGGCAGAGTTTGCAAGTTTTAATATAGAGGCAGTCAAACCCGGGTCAGTTGAAATATGCTCGGATATATTTTTTACAGTTGATTCAGGGTCTTCGCAAAGCTGCTTTATGTGCATTATGTTTTCCGGAAAGGATGGTATTTCTTTTAGCTCACTTAGAATTTTATTGCTAATATTTTCTTTGGTTTTTTCTTCAGTAAATTTTTGTGGTATAATTATGCTGGATATGGTATTTTTTTCATCTGTTCTGATGGAGTATGAACTTGGTTTGAATCCTGAATTTTTCATCATCATGATTGACATCATAAGACCCAATCCGGCTCCCTCTGAATCATCCAAAACATCTTCAAACACTTCTGAAATATCTGCATATTTAGTTGCTTTTTCAACTCGAGTTTGAACTTTCTTCAATTCGGCATCTAAAATTTTGGAATTATTTTTTACTGTCAGATGTAAATTTTCAGAGTCGGGTTTAAATATTACACCTACTTTAAGTTTAGATTGTTCAAGTTTATCCATATAATCGTCTTGAAAACTATCATCCTGAAATACATCAGATTTGAAACCTTCCATGCCATTTCTGTAATCAGAAATTTCATCTATATTGAGTCCCTTTTCATGGAAGTAAATTCGTTTTAAATTGGCTTTTACAGCATTATTTATTAACTCTTTTGCTGCTACAACAACGACATCTTTTATGTACAAAATGTCGTATTTTGCAAGATAACGATGAATAATCTTGATTATTTGTGCCTCAATTGTCGGTTTTAAAGACCTAAAAACAATCGATATTTCGCTGCCATCTTGAACGGCCGTTTTAAAATCCGCCGGGCTTACAATATAATCTGCAGTTTCTGAACTATTATTAGACAAAATCAAACTCCTTGTGAATTTTATTTTGAATTAAGCATATTAAAAATATCACATATTCACTAATATTTTTTTTGTTTAAATAGTCAATACAATTTTTTATTAAATTTAATATAAAAGAATTTCATTTGACGTGATACTATATTTAAGCAAAACTGACACAAAATATTATAATAGTCTAATTTTAGCAATAAACTAAAAAAATAGTCATATTTATAGATTTGTAAGAAATAATTAATTGGCAAATTGATAAAAAAAAAGAATAAAAAAGCTGTAACTAAAGTCGGTAAAACATGTCAGAAATAGAAGATTTAAAGATTATTCAAAAGGTAATTGCCGGAGATATGGAGGCATTTACCGGTATAATATTAAAATATCAGAAAATGGTCTTTAAATATGTAAATTCTCAATTTAATAATGAGGATGATGCAGTGGATATTACTCAAGAGATTTTTATTTCTGCTATGGAGGCTTTGAAGGGTTTTAGAGGCGAGTCAAAATTTTCTACATGGCTTTACAGCATAATGGTTAACTATTGTAAGAATTACAAAAAGAAAGCCGGAAAATTGTTCACTACCTCATTGTATGTTTCAAAAGAATCCGAAGAGTACGAAATTCAAATTCCCGATCATAGAGTAAATCCTGAAAGAGATGTTATAGATTCTGATGCATTAGTTATAGTTAAGGAAGAAATATATAAGTTGCCTGATGACTATAAAAATGTTGTAGTGTTGAGAGATTTAGAGGGTTTATCCTATAACGAAATTTCAGAGGTATTGGGAATAAATTTATCTAATGTAAAGGTTAGAATATACAGAGGCAGAGAGTTGCTTAAAAATAGACTTTCCAATAGGGGATTGATATGAGCGGAGAACATATTTCTTTTGAGATTCTTTCAGATTTACATGATAATGAGTTATCAGAGTTATCAAAATCTACAGTTTTAGTTCACTTAGAGGAATGTGAATGTTGTAAAAAAGAATATGAAGCTCTTGCACGAACACTTAAACTTATAGCTTTATCCGGAAATATAGAACTGCCTCATAATATTACATCCAATGTAATAAATGCTTTCAAAGATAGAAAAGATAAAAAAAGGCGTAAAGCATATTATTATGTTCCGGTAGCTGCGGCAGTTATAGCTGTACTGGGGGTTTCTTTGTTTTTTTATGAGAAAAATCCTAATATGCTTAACAATGAAAATTTTGCCCAAGTTACTCATCAAAAATCTGTGTCAAAATCGATTAAACCTGTTCAGCTTTCTACACCGGTTCAATCTTCTGCACATATTCAACCCGGTGTAGTAGTTCAACCTATTGTGGCAGCATCAGTTGCTGTTGCAAATGGGCTTAATGAAACACAGCGCATCATATCAATAATAAGCGAAAGTAATGCCCGCATATTGAATATATTCGAAAATTCAATTGAAGGGGAAATTTCTACCGAAGAATTTCAAGCCCTTAAAGATTCCCTTGAAGATCGAAGAATTGTCTATTATGATGCCAGACCAAATGAATTTGCTATAATAAATCAATGGTTAGAAAATCAATGGACGATGGGTGGTTTGGAAACTGTTTCATTTTTTGATGGTTTTGGATTTAACGATATTCAAGCCGATTTTTCTACTATAACTCGCTTTAGAATATATAAAAAATAGTTAAAATATCTCATTTTTTTATATTTTTTTCATTTATTGTGTTGACGATTCTCTTTTTTATTTATATATTATTTATATGAAGCAGGGAGATATAAATTTTCGTTTTTGGAGGATTTCCGATGAACCAAAAGAGTTTTAACAAGGCACCTATTGAAAGGCGTGAGGAAGCCAGTCTTTTTAATTCATATTTCGATGAGAGTTATCGTGATGAATTTAGAGAAATGGATAAACATGAAATTTTAGTCAAAATTTGTGATATAATGGGTCCCTGTCCTTCAAATTTTACTTCTGCTGAGAAGATTTTTGAGGCTGTAAAGCTTGAAGTTGCCAGATATGTAATTCATCATGAATATTGTAAAAATAATTCCATTAAATCGAAACTTTTGATATGGTTTGATTCAAAGTTAAATCCTGACAATGCAGTTAAATGTCAGATGTTTTACGAAAAATTTTTTAAATGAGTCAAAGAAAACTTCTTCTTCACACATGTTGTGCTCCTTGCTTTACCTATGTATTTGATGTATTAAAACCTAATTATGATGTGTTATCATATTATTTTAATCCTAATATAACCCCTTTGGAAGAGTACGATAAAAGACTTGAGGCTCTTAAAAACTATTGTTTGAGTGTAAATTCAAATTTTCTTGTCGGCGAGTATAATAATTCTCAATGGTTGCACAGCATATTTGAGTATAGATTTTTAGGTGAAAAATCAGAAAAATGTGTGAAATGTATTGAATTTAGGCTGAATGCTTCTTTTGAAAAAGCCATTGAGTTAAATATTGATATTGTTGGTACCACTCTTTCTGTGAGTCCCCACAAAGATGCCGATATGATCAATGAGCTGGGTCTAAAATTGCAGAAAAAGTATTCTGTAGAATTTCTTGTATCAGATTTCAAGAAAAATGGAGGGTATTCTAAATCTATCGAGTTTTCAAAACAGTTTGGACTGTATAGGCAAAATTACTGTGGGTGTACTTATTCAAATAGATTGTCCTAATCCTCAATTTTACACAAAAAAATACAGTAAACTTCTTGACTTATAAATCTTTACAATAAAAAGTCGACATATAAAAGGAAAAATACCATTTTTACTTAAATAAAATTAAACTTTCAATAAGGAGTTATTTATGACAATTATTACAGATGTAAAAGCACGAGAAGTTTTGGATTCAAGAGGGAATCCTACGGTTGAGGTGGATGTCGAGTTGGCATCAGGAGCTCAGGGCAGGGCAATTGTACCCTCAGGAGCATCAACAGGCGAGCATGAAGCGGTAGAGCTTAGAGATGGAGATAAGAATCGTTATCTCGGAAAAGGAGTGCTAAAAGCGGTAGCAAACGTAAACGAAAAGATAGCACCTGCGATTATGGATATGGATGCTTTTAATCAAATCGAAATAGATGATGTTATGAGAAAACTCGATGGGACTCCTAATAAATCAAAACTTGGAGCAAATGCAATTCTCGCAGTGTCAATGGCATGTGCAAGAGCAACGGCAGATGCCTTGGAAATGCCATTGTATAGATACTTGGGTGGAGTAAATGCCTGCGAGCTTCCTCTTCCTATGATGAATATTATAAATGGCGGATCTCATGCCGATTCAAACGTAGATTTTCAAGAATTCATGGTAATGCCGGTAGGGGCAAAGTCTTTCAAGCAGGCATTGCAAATGGGAACAGAAACATTTCACGCTCTTAAAAGCGTACTAAAATCAAAAGGATACAATACAGCTGTAGGCGATGAAGGCGGATTTGCACCAAACTGTAAATCAAATGAAGAACCGCTTGAACTCATAATAGAAGCAATTACAAAGGCAGGCTACAAAGCAGGATCAGATATAAGGATAGCATTAGACCCTGCATCAAGTGAATTTTACGATAAAGCCAAGAAAAAATATGTATTCTCAAAAAGCGATAAAAGTGAAAAAGACAGTTCACAAATGGTGGATTATTGGGAAAAGCTTGTGAATGCATATCCAATCATATCCATAGAAGACGGCTTGGCAGAGGATGATTGGGACGGATATAAAGAGTTTACCAAAAGACTTGGAGGAAAAATCCAAGTGGTAGGGGACGACTTGTTCGTAACCAATACCGAGCGGCTTGCAAAGGGAATTGAGATAAATGTGGCAAACTCAATACTTATAAAACTCAATCAAATAGGAACCATTACCGAAACTATGCAAGCTATTGAAATGGCTAAAAAAGCAGGGTACTCGGCAATAGTATCTCACAGATCGGGAGAATCAGAAGACTCTACAATTGCCGATCTTGCAGTTGCAACAAATGCCGGACAAATAAAAACCGGATCTGCATCGAGAACCGATAGAATAGCCAAATACAATCAGCTTCTAAGAATAGAAGAAGAACTTGGATCAATGGCAGTATTCAAAGGAATGGGAGTTTTTTATAATATTGCTAAATAGTAAATTATTAAATTCTTTTTTATTGATAATGTCTCTCTTGGGAGTTTATGTTTTCGTTTTTAGCGATACAGGTTTTCTTGAGAGACAAAATCTGCAGAAAAAAAAGTATGTATTGTCAGAACAAATTCAAAAGCTCCAAATCATAAATCGTGATTTGGAGCTTAGAATTGAACAATACGAAAGAGGCGATTTTGATCTTTCGGATATTTTGGACAGCGGATTTGTTCCCACCAACAGCTTAACCGTCTATCTTGAAAATGCACAGTTAACTTCGTTTAGAGATAGTAAAGAAAAAATTATAGATACCGGAAAACCCAATTTACTTGATACAGAAAGTTTACGCATTGTGTGGATAGTCTTTTCGGTATTTGTAATACTTGCTGTGTTTTCACGTATATACTTTAAGGAAGATGCCGGTGAGGAGCAGTGATTTTATAAAACCTTCGCACAAAGATGTGCATGATGTTGGCTTACAGCTTGGGGTGGATAAGCCCACGATTAAAAAAATTGTACTTCGTTGTCGTCACTCGTTTCCTGTTGTGGTAATTTTAGATCCTTTTTTTCAAGATGCTTTAAACTTTACTGCATTGGTGAATCTTATATGGCTTACATGCCCGCATCTAAATAAGAAAATACATCATCTCGAATCAAAAAGTTTGATACCTCAAATTGGTGAAACTATTATGCAAGATTCATCATATACTCATTCGATGAAAAAAGCTCATGCTCAATTTGCTCTTTTACGTTTAAAAATGTGCGGTGACAAGTTTAAAGATTTTAATTCTTTTTCTAAAATATTTGATACAGGTATTGGCGGTATAAGAGATACCGAGCAAGTGAAATGTTTGCACTTGCATTATGCTCATTCTTTGATTTGCAAACACAATATTGCAGGCAATATAGTTTCAAAATTACTTGGTGATGATGTATCTTGTTCAGAAATGAATTGCCGTAATTTAAAAGTTTCGTAATATGAAATTGATTTTTAAAAAGAGTTTAATCTTTGTTATAATTTTTACAATTATTCCAAGTGTTCTTTATGCAAAGCGGGTTAAGCAATCACAGCTTGCCACTTTGCATTTTAATATTATTCATAATGTTAATCAAAAGTATCAGGCTGTCATAGTAGGCGAGGCGGCAGAAAAAGTTTACTATGATCTCTCTAAAATTTATGATTATGATATTTCCAGAGTTATGAAAATCAAATTGGTTGAGACCAATTATAATATAAAAAGTGTTTCTGATACCAAGAGAAACAATTCCTTTGAGTTATTCTTGTCGGGTGATATAGGTCAAATTATTTCAGATTTGGGTGCCGGTATAGAGGCTTTAATTATAAATGACAGCAGGCTTAGAAAAATTTCACTCGAACCTGTAAAGCCTATAGCATCTATCAAACCTAAAAAGTTTGATGCCTCATTGTTTGAAGATGAAAAAAATTTACTCAAAGTGCTTGTTTCAAAAGATGCCGAATACATAGCCATTATCTCGCCTGATGATGGTCAAATTACAGATAAGTTTAGATTTAGATTGCGAGGCATTAGAAATCCTATAATTTCAAGTGATGGGAAGACCATTGTGTTTACTGCATCATCAGGTTGCTATTCCAATCTGTGGGTGTACTGTGTGGAAGAAAAATCTTTAAGACCCCTAACCGACGATGAGTTTACTATAAGAAATTTTTATTTTGCGGATGATTACAAAACGGTATACTTTCAATCCAATATAAATCAAGAAGGTAATATCTTTTCATTGGATTTTAACGAACATCATATTGGCGTATTGCATACGCCCGATGTGCCCGAATAGCTATAAAAAAGACATCCCTTTTGGATTCAATCCAAAAAGGACATCTTCATTTATTAAAGGAGGAAAATTATCTTTTAATCCACTTCAAGTCCCATTGCTTCCGCCATCTTAAAGAAGATATCGGTATTATCATAATTGCCGCTAAAAAGAGCTTGACGTGTTCCTTTGACATATACAGGAAGAGGTACCCCTGTGTGTGCACCTGTTGTCCATCCAATACCTGCACGATTGTTAATTATTCTTATAAGTGTATTCCCAAATGCAGAATTACTATTGCCATTTCCAACTCCTACTCGTGCTCCGAATGATGAATTAAATGCAGTATTTATTTCATCCCTTTCAGCAACCGAGAAAGTATATAGACCACTAGTTGCAACAGTAGAAGGAATAGTACCTCTGTTGCCGGTACCACCGGTAATATTGATGCCAAAAGCTTCGCTTAAAAAATCACTTATATCTAATATTGTATCACCTTCAGAAAGAGTGTTTCTTAGTGCGGGTATTATTGTGCGTTGAAGTTCTTGAAAAGACCATTTTTGATGTTTGAGCAAACTAAAATCTGTATTGTATTGCATTGTATTTGAGCCAATTGTCATGCCGCCTGTCTCGTGGTCTCCGGTTACTATAATAAGTGTTTCATCCGGATATCTTTCTGCAAATTCGATTGCATGTTTTATAGCCTCATCCATTGCAATTACATCGCGAATATTAGATACTGCACAATTAGAATGCCCCGCCCAGTCTATTTTGCCGCCTTCTATCATCATGAAAAATCCATTAGGATTTTCTAATAGGTCTATTCCTTTTTTTGTTATTTCGGCAATAGACCAATGTTCAGGATTGTTAAGATTACGATCCATATCATAGAACAATGCACCACTATCTTGTAACTGATCATTTTCGGGAATAGCAATAACTTTTTGATTAGCAACAGGTGTAAGAGCATTGAAAGCCGCTTTGTTTCTAACAACTGTATAACCTTTATCATCTACAGCACGAGCAAGCTCTGTTGTTGTAGTAGCACCTATGTTGCCGCCGGCAAAATAATCAAAGCCACTGTCAACAAGCTGGGTTGCAAAACTTGCTGTATTATTTCTGTTTGCATGCCAGCCAAAAAATGATGCAGGTGTAGCATGAGTAAGAGTTACTGTGGTTACTATACCTATTTTCATTCCTGCTTCTTTTGCGTATTCTGTAATAATTTTAAATCGGTGTTCTGGTTCATTACCCGGGTTTAATGTCCCATTGATGTTAATCGAACCACTATTTGTCTTACGACCACTAGCTATGGCTGTTCCAGCCGATGCAGAATCGGTTATAAAAGATTGCCAGTCATGGGTGTTTTGAGATCCCCTTGTTGGAAACTTGGTAAAAGATAAAGTATTAAGATTTATGTTTCCAGGTTGTCCCGGAGTTGGTGTTCCGGTTGATGTACCGTTAACATAGGTATAAATCTCTGCTGCATTGACTTGCATTTCTCCCATACCGTCACCTATAAATAAGAACACATATTTAGCAGGTCCATCTGGTTCTGGGTAAACGTATACAGTTTCCCCCGGAACATCAACGTATACGGTTTCTCCGGGAACGTCAACGTATACGGTTTCTCCATCTTCGCCGCATCCAATACTGAATACTGCTACCATTGCACATAATATAAATGCGAAATGTTTTTTTAAAAAAGTCATTTAAAGTCTCCTTTCGATTTCTGTTATCTTAGAAATCATTATTGTAATATTTAGATTTAAAAAATCTTATGCGTAATTAATAAAAAAAAGTTATGGAGATTTTATGTGACAGAATGTAAAAACTTTGTGAAAATGTATGATTATGTTGTTTAGAAATCTTTATATAATATTTAAAAAATTTATATATTCTTTCTTATAATAAGAAAGAATATATAATGAATAAGAAGAGTTATTAAGATTTTATTGCTAAGAAATAAAAATTATGTGAACACGAGATAAAAAACGATAAAATTTACATGAAAAAAAACCGTTAAATAATATGGGGACATACGCCCAAAAACAAATCAGGATGAAACCATGAGAAAAGCCGATATCAAACGTAAAACCAAAGAAACAGATATAAGTTTAAAATTGCAGTTGTGTGATTTAACTGCTTCATCGATAAACAGCGGAATTGCATTTTTTGATCACATGCTGGCATCTATGGCAAAACATGGAAGATTTTGCTTGCAGCTTGAATGCAAGGGAGACATCGAAATAGATGCTCATCATTCGGTGGAGGATATAGGTATATGCTTGGGCAAAGCCTTTAAAGAGGCATTGGGAGAAAGAAACGGAGTTGTGCGTTTTGGAGAAGCTATTGTGCCAATGGATGAGGTCTTGACCTTGGTTGGAGTTGACATTTCGGGCAGATACCATTTTGGTTTAAGCGGGATTGAATTTTGCGGATGTATAAACAATTATCCCGAAGAGTTAACCGAAGAGTTTTTTAAAGCATTCGCAGTCAATGCAGGAATCAATCTTCATATAAGAGTGCTTTCGGGTGAAAATAAACATCATATACATGAATCGATATTCAAATCTGTTGGTGTTGCATTATACAGAGCATCAATTATAGACCCCATGCTTAAAGATCAAGTTATGTCAACAAAAGGCGTTTTAGAGTAATTATTAAAAATTTTGTGAGGAAATTATGCTGATAATTCCGGCTATCGATATAAAGAATGGTAATTGTGTTAGATTGTTACAGGGTGACCCTGATAAAGAAACTGTTTACTCTAATGATCCTGTGAAAATGGCTCTAAAATTTCAAGAGGATAAAGCCGGTCTTATTCACATTGTAGATTTAGACGGAGCCTTTGAGGGCAAGCCTGTAAATATAGAACTCGTCTCTAAAATAGCAAAAGCAGTTTCGATACCTGTAGAGATAGGGGGCGGAATAAGAAATATCGAAACCGTTGAACAATATGTGAAAGCAGGCATTGATAGAATAATAATAGGGTCTGCCATACTCGAACCCGAGTTTGATGAAATTATAAAAAAATATAAAGACAAAATAGTAGCCGGTATAGATGCAAAAGACTCAATGGTTGCCGTAAAGGGTTGGAAAGATGTAACATCTGTAAAAGCCGACGAATTGATTTCTGAGGTGCTGTCAAAAGGAGTAAACGAAATAATCTATACCGATATTTCTACTGACGGTATGTTACAGGGACCAAATATTTCTGCATTTGAGCATATACTTTCAAAATTTCCACAAGTATCCCTCATCGCCTCAGGAGGGGTTTCTTCCATAGAGGATATAGTTAAACTTAATAACTTAAAGTCGGGCAAACTGAAAGGTGTTATAACAGGAAAAGCCATCTACGACGGAAGATTGAGTTTAAGTGAAGCTGTGAAAGTTGTGGGGGCGTAAGGCATTGCAATCCTCAAAACCAAAACTCAACCCCAAGCATACTCGTTTCTCCAACTATTATCCTAAAAGAGAAACTTTCATTTTTATTTCTGTGTAATGCAGGTATAGCATATCCGGTTATACTGCCTGCTATTGCCCCAACGATAATATCTGTTGGGTAATGCTGTCCTGAATAATATCTCAGATAACCTGTTGCCGATGCGAGTAAAAGGCTTGATCCCCATACAGCATAACGCCATTTGCTTTGAGGATAATAATCAGAAAAAACCGTGCTAAAAAATACAGCCGAGTTAAAAGCAGTAGAAGTATGTCCCGAATAAAATGAACGCATGGCATCTTTTTCTTTTTTATCTTTGTGTGGGGCATCGGGATTATAAGTAAATGGACGTTTTCTTTGTGTAAGGTCTTTTGCAATTAAACTTAGTGAATTTTCAATAAGCAGAGATTCGGCATACATTACCCCCAAGACCACAAAGTCATTTCTTGTGGTGTCGTTGAATAAAAAAGCTAATGGCGAGATTACTGATGCTGCAACAGTTACATCGCTTACTCTAGACCCAATTGATGACCAATTATTTGTTGCCAAACGATCAAATTTATTAACATTACTTGAAGACAGAGATGCAATTTCTTCATCTGTTAGCGGATTAACCATTGTTCTTGTATATAAAGATAGAGCAAATAGCGAGATGCCCGAACCGATAAGCCAACCATCAGTGGTAGTTGAAAGTTTATACGGCGATGAGTACAAATTAGCGGCAGATAATACTGAAATTATAATTATCCCTGCAATTACTAATATTTTACCAATTAGATGACTCATTTCCTACCTGTTAAGAGTTTCCATGAATATATATAAAAAAATCAAGTATCATTTTTAAAGCACAAAAAACTATTGACAAAATTATAATAATTGTCCCAAATCTACAATGTAATAGTAGAACTTTAAAAGAAAAATAGGAGCAAGTTTTATATGAAAATTAAGAAATTTTTTGAAAATACAAAAATGGTGTTAGTATTAGTGTTATTATTTGCCGTAATGTCTTTTGTTGGATGCATACAAAGAATAGGCATGCAAGAATTAATTCTAATACTGCTCATAATATTGATACTATTTGGAGCTAAAAAATTACCTGAATTAGCCAAGAGCTTAGGCCGCGGATTTCGCGAATTAAAGAAAGCTGTTAAAGATATCGAGTCTGATAAAGATACCGAATCTAATGACAGTAAGTCTACATCGACAAGCGAATCGAGTGAATCGGAAAGTGAAAAAGATCAATAACGATCACAGCATCCAAGATGTGGAGACACCTAAAGAGACACCTAAAGAGACCTCTAAAGAAATGTCTCTCATCTCGCACATAGAAGAACTGCGTTGGATGCTTATTCGCTGCATTTGTCTTATAATACTTTGTGCAATTCCCTGTGGCATATTATGGCGGCGTATATTTGACATCATACTAATTTGGCCGCTTCACCTCAGCGAGAATGCCCCACGCATTATTTATACTGCTCCGGCAGAGGCTATAATGCTAAGTTTTAAGATTGCCCTAATTGGTGGAGTAATATTAGCATTACCATTTATCTTTCAGCAGATATGGAGTTTTATCTCCCCGGGTCTTTACAAAAAAGAACGTATCACTATTCTTGCTGCCACTATTGCCTCAACTGTTTGCTTCTTGTCGGGCATCGTTTTTTGTTATTTTTTGTTGCCGTATGTGCTTAAATTTTTAACCGATTTTGCGGCAGGTCAGCTTGATCCGTATTTTAGAATTGGTGAGTACTTTAATTTTTT
>Ga0099364_10008177_pt1 | contig 14778 bp, 6 predicted proteins | sample TergutTh196P3_FD_73070 | JGI IMG/M metagenome (GOLD analysis project Ga0099364, IMG submission 73070) | Microcerotermes parvus P3 segment gut microbial communities from Pointe-Noire, Republic of the Congo - Th196 P3 | ecosystem: Host-associated > Arthropoda: Insects > Digestive system > Gut ... | reverse complement strand
GGAGAACTAAGCGACATGGGTGGCGTTTATACACTTGGCGACGCCGAAGGTACAACGGTAAGTAATAATGTCATTCATCACGTATATTCTTATGATTATGGAGGATGGGGTCTATATACGGACGAAGGCACAAAAGATATTAAGATGGAAAATAATCTGGTTTATGCCTGTAAAAAAGCCGGATTTCACCAGCATTATGGCAAGGATAATATCATAAGGAACAACATTTTTGCCTTTATCCCAAAATCGGGTATTGAGATTTCAAGGGTTGAGGAGCATTTGTCATACATTTTCACGAACAATATTATTTATCAGGATAATGGAGAAATTATAACGGACACGTGGAGTGGAAATGGAGGAACAAAAATAATAGTGAACTTTGATCAAAATTGCTACTGGAAAACAAGCGATCCGTCACCGGGTTTTTATGGTTTATCATTCGCTGAATGGAAGAAATTAGGCAGAGACAAAAATTCCATTATAGCTGACCCGCTATTTGTCGACCCTGTCAATTATGACTTCCGATTTAAAAACACTTCTGTTGCGCGTAAAATAAAATTTAAACCGTTTGATTATACAAAAGCAGGCGTTTATGGAAGTGAAGCATGGAAGGAAAAAGCGCGAATGTCGGCTGAAATGGAGAAAAAATATAACGAAGTCATCAAAACTATAGTTAAATAAAACCATTTCGATTTGAATAATAAATAATTAAATACTTGACAATGAAAAAGATTCATATATTGTTTTTGATATTTCTCGTGTCGTGTGCAGAAACACAGATACGGACGGAAGAGCCTGTGCGTTTACGCCGTAACCAGAGTTTTTTTGGTATTCATTTTGATTTCCATGCAGGTGCGGACTGCAACGAAGTCGGGATAAATACAACTCCTGAGATGATCCATGCTATCATTGATATGGTGCACCCTGATTATGTGCAGACTGATTGTAAAGGTCATGCGGGCTATTCGAGCTACCCCACACTGATCGGAAATCCTGCGCCGGGTTTTATTGGCGACCCGTTGCGAATCTGGCGCGATGTGACGGCTGAGCGCGGTGTTGCGCTTTATATGCACTATTCGGGTGTTTGGGACTCCCGCGCCGTTGAACTGCACCCGGAATGGGCTGTGACAAGAGCCGATGGTACAAGCGATAAAAATCAGACTTCCGTCTTCGGGCTTTATGCAGATCAACTGTTAATACCGCAAATGAAAGAACTGGCCGGAAAGTATGGAGTAGACGGTGTTTGGGTTGACGGCGAATGTTGGGCGACGATCCCGGATTACGGCGACCGCGCTGTCCGATTATTTAAAGAAACGACCGGAATAAATAATGTTCCGAAATCGTCGTCCGATCCGAATTGGTATGAGTGGATGCAGTTTCATCGCGAAGGATTCCGTAAATACCTGCGTCGTTATGTTGCTGCAGTCCGTTCGGAATATCCTGATTTTCAGATTTGCAGTAACTGGGGTTTTACGCATCACATGTCTGAACCAGTTTCTGTAGCCCTTGATTTCCTTTCTGGCGATTATTCGCCTAACAATAGTGTCAATTCAGCGCGTTTTGCCGGACGTTACTTGGTTCACCAAGGTATTCCATGGGATCTGATGGCATGGAGTTTCTCCTACAACCCTCATCCAAGAGAACAGAAGCCATCCGCTCAGTTGAAGCGTGAGGCGGCTATCGTCCTTGCACTGGGGGGAGGTTTTCAGGCGTATTTTACGCAGAACCGTGATGGGTCGGTACGGTTGGATGAACTGAAGGTAATGGCGGAAGTAGCTGAATTTGCCCGTGCACGGCAGGCCTACTGCCACCATTCGATACAAATACCGCAGGTTGCCCTTCTACTGTCGACGAGTGACTATCAACGTAATTCCCGAAGCCTTTTTCCCCAATACAAAGGCCAATCGCAGGGAGTGCTCCAGTGTCTGCTTGAATGTCAGTACAGTGTTGACTTGGTGAGTGAAGAAACACTGGCGCCCGACATGAGCCGTTTCCCTCTGATTGTGATTCCCGAATGGAAAAACATTTCGTCCGCTTTTCGTGTTGATTTAATAGATTATGTAAAGAATGGGGGAAGCCTTTTAGTCATTGGCAAAGAAACATCCGGACAGTTTGCGGAATTGGCCGGTATTCGTCTTTCCGATGATGCTTGGATAATGCAGCCGGTAGGAAAAGGTTCGCTGGGGCTTTTACCCATCGCAGTAGGACAGGAATACGAGAAAAGCGGTGATGAATCGTTGCGGAAAGAAGTCGCCACAGCTGTACATGCCATGTTCCCTAATCCATTAGTAGAGGTCAAAGGATCGCCATGGGTGGATGTTTCTGTCAGCCAATTGAACGGTATTCGTCAGATACATTTGGTCAATTCATCCGGCGACCATAAAGGCGCGGGAATTTTACAAACAATCGACCCTGTCGGGCCATTACAAGTGATGATTCGTTGCGATCAAAAACCATCGAAAATTACCCTCCAACCTGAGGGAAAGACATGTGATTTCACGTATGCCGACGGTAAAGCGCAAGTTAAGGTTGATCAATTGGAGATATACGATATTATCGTCATTGAATAAAGAGTTCCTCACCATGAATAATATTTGTTTTCGAATAACAATCGTTGGGATTATCAGCCTGTGCAGCCTTTTAATTCAGGCTCAGACGTTATTTGTGGCGACATCCGGCGACGATAAGGCTCCTGGAACCCTTGAAAGACCATTAGCCTCAATAATGGAAGCGCGTAATAGAATACGCGAACTGCGTCGTCGGAGCGTATTGAAAGATACGGTTTTCGTGAAAATATTGCCCGGAACATATTTTCTGACTGAAGCCATCACTTTTTTGGGAGAAGACGCCGGAACAGCACAATCGCCTACTGTTTATACTGCGGCAACAGAGGAACGACCGGTTTTTTACGGCGGGATAGAAACCGGTCGTTTCGAAGTAATAAACGCGAACCTTTGGCGGGTATTTATTCCTGAAGTAGCCAAATACGGTCTATATTTCGAGCAACTGTATGTCAACGGTGAACGACGTTTTCGAGCTCAGACGCCTAATCGCGGCAATTTCAACATGGTGAAACGTGTAAATGAAACCGCACTTGATCCGACAGGAGGACGAATGGCCGCTTTTGCATCACAAAAGATAATTCTTCATGCAGAAGATGCCCGGATATTGAATGAAATTGATCCGAAAGAACTGAATGATGTCCTGCTGGTATTCTACCACAAATGGGACAATACGCGTAAATGGGTCAGTCACATGAATATAAAGGATACAGCTTTCTTCACGATTGGTAAGGCCATGCAATTTTGGAACGTAATTGACGATAATAGCCGTTATGTGGTAGAAAATTATCGTAAAGCTTTGGATGCTCCGGGCGAATGGTTTTTAGATCGTGACGGATATTTGTATTACATACCCATGCCCGGCGAAACGCCGGCTAATACCCATTGCATATTCCCTGTTATCGAACGGTTTATTACAATCGAAGGAAACAAAGATAAATCAGTAGACCATTTACGTTTCGAAAATCTCTCGTTTCACGTCTCAGCGTATCAGACGCCCGTCAACGGTGACGAAGCAATGCAGGCTGCCGCCAATGTTGAAGCCACAGTGATGATTGATTATGCCAAAAACATAGATTTTCTGAATTGCGAAATTGCTCATACAGGGTTACATGGTATCTGGTACAGAAATGCATGTTCCAATTCAAAAGTAGAACATTGCCATCTGTACGATCTGGGGGGTGGAGCGGTTAAGATTGGCGAAGCCACAATGAACAGGTTTGAAGATATGACTCGTTTGTCCCATCATATTACCTTGCATAATAATATCTTACATCATGGAGGAAATGTTTTCCCCTGTGCTGTCGGAGTGATTCTTTTTCACGCAAGCGATAATGAAATTACCCATAACGAAATTGCTGATTTCCGCTATTCGGGCGTATCTGTCGGATGGGTATGGGGATATCATTTCAGCCCGTCTGTTCGCAACAAGATCGAATTTAACCATATCCATCATCTCGGATGGGGAGAACTCAGCGACATGGGTGGCGTTTATACGCTTGGCGACGCCGAAGGTACAACGGTAAGTAATAATGTCATTCATCACGTATATTCTTATGATTATGGAGGATGGGGTCTATATACGGACGAAGGCACAAAAGGTATTAAGATGGAGAACAATCTGGTTTATGCCTGTAAAAAAGCCGGATTTCACCAACATTATGGCAAGGATAATATAATAAAGAACAACATTTTCGCGTTTATACCAAAATCGGCCATCGAGATTTCAAGGGTTGAAGAGCATCTGTCATATACTTTCACGAACAATATTATTTACCAGGATAATGGAGATTTAATAGCTGATGTATGGGGCGGAAGCGGCGGAACAAAGATAAAAGTGAACTTTGATCAAAACTGTTATTGGAAAACAAGCGATCCGTCACCGGGATTTTACGGATTATCGTTCACTGAATGGAAGAAGTTAGGCAGAGACAAAAATTCCATTATTGCTGATCCACTATTTGTCGATCCCGTCAATTATAATTTCCGGTTTAAGAATACCGCGGTTGCGCGCAAAATAAATTTTAAACCGTTTGATTATACAAAGGCAGGCGTTTATGGAAGTGAAGCATGGATAGAAAAAGCGCGAATGTCGGAAGAATTGGAGAATTCATTTAACGAAGTCATCAAAACAAAAATTAAATGAGAAACCATTTTTTGACAAATAATGCAAAAAGTCATTTATTTTAACAACTTCTTTTATTTCATTGATTATCATTGCATTGGTCGTGTTTTTTTTACGTTCGTCAATGTTCACTTCCGTATTTTGGGTAAAGCAAGAATCCGAATTTCATGTTGAGGATTGGAAAGTCGTTGCGTTAATGATTTGTTATTATCTTGCAAGATTTCTCAAAAAGAAGTCGAGCGCCTGCAAAATACCGGAAAACTGCCGCAAAACTGGATTGCCGTCGAACGAAGCGACCTTGGTTTGATACTCGAAATAACAAATGAATGTTTGAAAATCCGTTAACTTTTGAACCGGGTATTCCGCTGACTATCGAATTGTTTTATTGATAAAATATTTACAATGAAAAAGATTTACCTATTATTTTTAGTATTGGTCGTGTCGTGTGCAGAGACACAGATACGGACGGATGAGCCTGTGCGTTTACGCCGTAACCAAAGTTTTTTTGGTATTCATTTCGATTTCCATGCAGGGGCTGACTGCAACGAAGTCGGGATAAATACAACTCCAGAGATGATACATGCCATTATTGATATGGTGCACCCTGATTATATTCAGACGGATTGCAAAGGTCATGCAGGTTATTCGAGTTATCCCACGCTGGCCGGTAATCCGGCGCCGGGTATCATTGGCGACCCGTTGCGAATATGGCGCGATGTGACGGCTGAGCGCGGTGTAGCGCTTTATATGCACTATTCGGGTGTGTGGGATACGCGTGCTGTTGAACTGCATCCGGAATGGGCTGTGACAAGAGCCGATGGTACACGCGACAAAAATCAGACTTCCGTCTTCGGGCTTTATTCGGATCGCCTGCTTATACCGCAAATGAAGGAGTTGGCAGGGAAATATGGAGTAGACGGCGTTTGGGTTGACGGCGAATGTTGGGCTACTATTCCGGATTATGGAGGCCGCGCCGTCCGATTATTTAAAGAAACGACCGGAATAAATAATGTTCCGAAATCGTCATCCGATCCGTATTGGCATGAGTGGAGGCAGTTTCATCGTGAAGGATTCCGTAAATATTTGCGACGTTATATAGCGGCGGTTCGTTCGGAATATCCAGATTTTCAGATTTGTAGTAACTGGGCGTTTTCACATCACATGCCTGAACCGGTTTCTGCGGCGGTTGATTTTCTGTCGGGAGACTATACGCCTAACAATAGCGTTAATTCAGCGCGTTTTGCCGGACGTTATCTAGCTCGCCAAGGTATGCCATGGGATCTGGCGGCATGGAGTTTCTCTTATAATCCTCATCCGAAGGAGCAGAAGCCGGCTGTACAACTGAAGCGCGAGGCGGCTATTGTCTTTGCGCTGGGAGGAGGATTTCAGGCATATTATACGCAGAACCGCGACGGTTCGGTACGGTTGGATGAACTGAAGGTGATGACGGAAGTCTCTGATTTTGCCCGTGCATATCAGCCGTATTGCCACCATTCGATTCAGATACCGCAGGTTGCCCTCCTCCTGTCGACAAGTGATTACTATTACAATGCAGGGAGTCTGTTCCCCCAATACAAAGGCCAATCCCAGGGTGTGCTTCAGTGTCTGCTTGAATGTCAGTACAGTGTTGACTTGGTGAACGAAGAAACGCTAGCGCCTGATATGAGTCGCTTTCCACTGATTGTGATTCCCGAATGGAAAAACATTTCGTCCTCTTTTCGTATTGATTTAGTAGGATATTTGAAGAATGGCGGCAGCCTTTTAGTCATTGGAAAAGAAACATCCGTCCAGTTTGCGGAGTTGGCCGGTATACGTCTTTCCGATGATGCTTGGACAATTCAGCCGGTAGGGAAAGGTAGACTGGGGCTTTTACCCATCGCAGTAGGACAGGAATACGAGAAAAGTGGAGATGAATTGTTGCGGGAAAAAGTCGCCACTGCTGTACATGCCATGTTCCCCAATCCATTAGTAGAGGTCAATGGATCGCCATGGGTGGATGTTTCTATCAGCCAATTGAACGGCAAGCGCCAGATACATTTAGTTAATACATCAGGCGACCACAAGAACGCCGGTATTATTGATCAAATAGACCCTGTCGGACCATTGCAAGTGTCGATTCGTTGCGACAATAAACCGCTAAAAATCACACTTCAACCAACCGGAAAATCATGTGATTTCACTTACGCAGACGGAAAGGCGCAAGTAAATATAGACAAGTTAGAGATATATGATATTCTGGTCATTGAATAAATCAATAAAATTATTTATATTTATAATAACAAAAACAGATTATGTTAAGAAATTATTTTTTTTATAGAACAACAATCGTTGGGATTATCAGTCTGTGCAGCCTTTTTATACAGGCTCAGCCTTTTTTTGTGGCGACAACCGGTGATGACAAAGCTCCCGGAACACGTGAAAGGCCATTAGCTTCAATATCGGAAGCGCGTAATAGAGTTCGCGAACTGCGTCGTCAGCGCGTTTTGAGCGATACGGTTTTTGTGAAAATATTTCCAGGGAATTATTTTCTGACTGAACCCGTCACTTTTCTGGGTGAAGACGCCGGAACAGCGCAATCGCCCACTGTTTATACTTCGGCTACCGGGGAGCGACCGGTTTTTTACGGCGGGATAGAAACAGGTCGTTTCGAAGCCGTCAGTCCCAATCTATGGCGGGTATATATTCCTGAAGTAGCCAAATACGGCTTTTATTTTGAACAACTGTATATCAATGGTGAACGTCGTTTTCGCGCTCAGACGCCCAATCGTGGCAATTTTAACATGGTGAAACGCGTTGATGAAACCATTCTCGATCCTGTGGGTGAAACGAGAACGCCGGGTTTTGCTACGCAAAAGGTGATTATGCATGAGGAAGCACTCAGCTTCCTGAACGAAATAGATCCAAAAGAGTTGAACGATGTTCTAATTGTATTTTACCACAAGTGGGACAATACCCGTAGAAAACCTACGCATGTGAATATAAAAGATACCGCTTTCTACTTAGTCGGGCAGGTAATGAGATCATCGAACATACTTGACGGTAACAGCCGTTATATTGTAGAAAATTACCGCAAAGCATTGGACGCTCCCGGCGAATGGTTCCTGCAACGCGACGGATATTTGTATTACATTCCCATGCCGGGTGAAAAGCCGGAAACTACGCGTTGCATGTTTCCTGTTATCGAACGGTTTATAACCATTGAAGGCAATAATGACAAAATTGTGGAACATATCCGTTTTGATAATCTTTCGTTTCAGGTGGCGGCATACCATACTCCCCCTAACGGTAATAATCCGGCGCAAGCCGCATCCCCTATTGAAGCAACTGTAATGATTGACCATGCAAAAAACATAGATTTCCTGAATTGCGACATCTCTCAAACAGGGATTCATGCGATATGGTTCAGGGAAAACAGTTCTTACTCGAGAGTAGAACATTGTCATTTGTATGATTTAGGGGGCGGAGGCGTGAAGATAGGCACCATGCGCACTCCTGGAGGGAAAATAATAACAAATCATATTGTGGTGCATAATAATATTATTCAACATGGAGGATTTGTTTTTCCTGCAGCCGTAGGCGTTATTATTTTTGACGCACATGATAATGAAATCACACATAATGATATTGCAGATTTCCGTTATTCGGGATTATCTGTCGGATGGGTATGGGGATATGCGCCCAGTCCGTCCGTACGCAATAAGGTCGAATTTAACCATGTACATCACCTCGGATGGGGGGAACTAAGCGACATGGGCGGCATTTATACATTAGGCGACGCCGAAGGCACAACAGTAAGTAATAATGTCTTTCATCATATTTATTCGTATGATTATGGAGGATGGGGACTTTATACGGATGAAGGGACTAAAGGCATCCTGATGGAAAACAACCTGGTTTACGCCTGTAAAAACGCCGGATTCCACCAGCATTACGGTAAGGATAATATCATTCGAAACAATATTTTAGCATTTATCCGAAAATCGGCTATCGAGATTTCAAGGGTTGAGGAACATCTGTCATACACCTTCACGAACAATATTATTTATCAGGATAAAGGCGCTATAATTGAGGATGTGTGGGGTGGAAATAATGGAACAAAGATCAATGTGAACTATGATCAAAATTGCTACTGGAAAGCAGGCGACCTGTCTCCGGGATTTTACGGATTATCGTTCGCAGAATGGAAGAAATTAGGCAGGGATAAAAATTCCATTATCGCGAACCCGCTGTTTGTCGATCCCGACAATTATGACTTCCGGTTTAAAAACAATTCTGTGGCTCGTAAAATCAAATTTAAACCGTTTGATTATACAAAGGCAGGCGTCTATGGAACTGAAGCTTGGAAAGAAAAAGCCCGGTTACCGGCAGCATTGGAGAAAACATTTGACGAAGTTGTCAAAAAAATAGTTAAATGACAAGTTTATAATATTAAAATAATTGACAAATGAAAAAGATTCATGTTTTGCTTTTAATATTGTTCGTGTCTTGTGCGGAAAAGCAGATACGAACGGATGAACCTGTGCGTTTACGTCGCAACCAGAGTTTTTTGGGTATTCATTTCGATTTCCATGCAGGGGCGGACTGCAACGAAGTCGGGATAAATACAACTCCTGAGATGATCCATGCCATCATTGATATGGTGCATCCTGATTATATACAAACGGATTGCAAGGGAGTTGCTGGTTATTCGAGTTATCCCACGCAGGCGGGTAATCAGGCGCCGGGTATTATTGGCGACCCGTTACGCATCTGGCGGGATGTTACAGCTGAGCGCGGTGTGGCGCTCTATATGCATTATTGTGGAATATGGGACCAACGCGCCATTGAATTGCGACCGGAATGGGCTGTGACAAAAGCGGATGGTACGCAGAACAAGAATTATAATTCCGTTTTCGGGACATATGTGGATCAAATAGTTATCCCGCAGATGAAAGAACTTGCCGGGAAATATGATGTGGACGGTATATGGGTTGACGCCGACAGTTGGGCAATCACTCCGGATTATTGCGACCGCGCTGTCCGGATGTTCAAGGATGCGACCGGTATAAATAATGCTCCGAAATCTCCATCCGAACCTCATTGGCAAGAATGGAGGCAGTTCCATCGCGAAGCTTACCGCAAATACCTGCGTCATTACATAGCGGCGGTACGTTCGGAGTACCCTGATTTTCAAGTTTGCAGCAACTGGGCCTATACGCACCACATGCCTGAACCGGTTTCTGCGGCAGTTGATTTCCTGTCGGGCGATTATACACCGAACAACAGCGTTAATTCGGCGCGTTATGCCGGACGTTATTTGGTTCATCAGGGTGTACCATGGGATTTGATGGCCTGGAGTTTCTCCCATGATCCTCATCCCATGGTACAGAAACCGGCCTTTCAGTTAAAACGCGAAGCGGCTATCATACTGGCGCTGGGTGGCGGATTTCAGGCGTATTATACGCAGAATCGCGACGGATCGGTACGGTTGGATGAACTGAAGGAGATGGCGGAAGTGGCTGAGTTTGCCCGTGCACGGCAGCCATACTGTCATCATTCGATGCAGATTCCACAAGTCGCCCTCCTCCATTCGACAAGCGATTACCATTACAATTCAGGGAGTTTGTTTTCCCAATACAAAGGTCATTCGCAGGGCCTTCTTCAATGCCTGCTCGAATGTCAGTACAGCGTCGATCTGGTGGGTGAGGAAACACTTGGGCTCGATATGAGCCGTTTCCCGCTGATTGTGATTCCCGAATGGAAAAACATTTCACCCGCCTTTCGTCTCGATTTAATGGATTATGTGAAGAATGGCGGTAATCTTTTAGTTATTGGAAAAGAAACATCCGAACAGTTTGCTATGTTGGCAGGTATACGCTCTGCCGGTGATGCCTGGTCGGTACAGCCGGTGGGGAGTGGGAAATTAGGAATTTTACCTGTCACTGTGGGAGAGGAATATGAGAAAAGCGGAGATGAAGCGTTGCGGAAGCAAGTCGCTGCTGCCGTACATGCCATGTTCCCAAATCCGCTGGTGGAAGTAAGCGGATCGCCATGGGTGGATGTTTCGGTCAGCCAATTGAACGGCAAGCGTCTGATACATTTAGTCAATACCTCCGGAGATCACAAGAGTGCGGGTATTGTTGACAAGATAGATGCGATTGGCCCTTTGCAGGTAACAATCTGTTGCGACCAAAAACCATCCCGGATTACGCTTCAACCTGCTGACAGGATTTTGGAATATACCTATACGAATGGGAAAGCGCAATTGACGGTCGATTTTTTGGAGATATACGATGTCCTTGTAATTGAATAATAAAACAACATATTAATGGACACGACAAAAAAACTACTATGAAAAGACGTAATTTTTTTAAAACAATGGGAGTTACCACCCTCTCAGTGAGTGCAGGTAATTATTTTAATGCAGCTGAAGAGTTGTCGGAAAAAGGAGTTATCTCCAACAATTCCGGCGAAAAGTATACCGGCGAACCGCTTCAAGGGTCTACGGTCCGCACCTACAATTATTCTCCTGAACTAAAACCCTCTCAGCGATATAAGCTTAAAGCCGGCTCGTTGCCCGTACTGATAATCGATACACCTGTGCCTGCTGCGTTTGCCGCTTTCGAAGCGGATGGTCCCGTAGACATCGAAATCGAATGTACAATAGATGTCAAATGGGTGGATGTGAGACCTCTAAAAGCAGGTGTAAAACCGAAGATTGTTGAGGGCAAAATCGTTTTCACCATTCCTGCTCCCGGTAATTACAGCGTAGAGATTAATGGTAATTTAGACTATCCGTTATTCATATTTGCCAATCCCAAAGAAGTAAAACCTGCACGTTCGCCGGATGTCATCTATTTCGAAGCAGGAAAGATACACAAGCCTGGAGTCATCCGGCCAAAATCGAACCAACAGGTCTATCTTGAAGGTGGCGCTTATGTTATCGGTGCAATTTCATCCTCAGAAGTTGAGAATGTACAAATTTCAGGTTATGGCATCTTAGACGGGTCATACAACAACCCGCAAAACCTCATGGAAGGCAGGGTGAAGCCTATGTTTCCCGTCGAAAACGGTTACACCGTAACCAACAGTTCCCAACAATTTGTCGTTTTTAGAGATTCCATGAATATTAACATCGAGGGATTGGTACTGACCAATGGCACTACATGGCAGGTTGTGCTTGTAAATTGCGATAATGTATCCATCAAAAGGTTGAAATTAGTTTCCGATAATCCGAATGACGACGGTATTGATATAGTGCGTAGCCGGAAAGTTCGAATCAGTGATTGTTTTATATGTGTAAAAGACGATTGCGTGGTCATCAAGTCACACCAAAATTATCCGGATTCAGTAATTGTGGATGATGTATTAGTGGAAAAATGTGTCATTTGGAATGGAATCTGGGGAAATGGCTTTGAGATAGGTTTCGAATTGATGGGTGATGTAAAAAACGTCATTTTTCGGGATTGCGACATTATTCATGTAGAAAAGGCTAATTCGAGCGCGGTGTTTAGCATTCATCATTCGGACAAGGCCATGGTATCAAATATTCTATATGAAAACATCCGTGTAGAAGATGCTCACCATAAATTGTTCGACCTGGCCATTTTCCGCTCAATCTGGTGTACGGACGGACGTCAAACGGATCCGCTATACCCGCTTTTCCCTTTAGTAGGAGTATGGGATTGTGTATTGCAAATTCCTCCTGATAAAAAGGAATATCATGCAAAATTCCGCGGGAAAATTGATAATGTACGTTTCAAAGACATTGCTGTCGAAGGAAGATTCCCCTTTTCGGTCATTGCCGGGTATGACGATGCACACAAAGTAAGTAATGTTACTTTTACCAACATAACCAATAACGGTCAAAAAATCCAATCTTTGGAAACACTGAAACTGTACGCCGAATATGCGGAAAATATAACGATAAATTGACTTTTACAATGAAAAAATTAGTTGTCATAAATGTAGTATTATCACTATTGTTGGTATCTGTCCGGGCGCAAAATGATGTATGTCAAGTGGATGCAGGGAAAATATACCACATTACTGTTCGTGATAACGCTTACACCTTCGACCGCGCCGAATATGCCGTTTTTATTCCCGAAAACGTACAAACCATCCAAGGCGTATTTGTCCATCAGCACGGTTGCACGATGGAAGGACACGGCGCATCCACAGCTTATGATGTACAATATCAATCTTTTGCAAAAAAGTGGGGATTAGCTGTGGTTGCTCCCGATTTATACCCCAGGCAGGGTAATTGCAGTGAATGGATGCTGACGGAATCCGGTTCGGGAAAGGCGCTCTTGAAAGCGCTTGAAATAGTTGGAAACACATCCGGTCACGCGGAGTTGAAAGATGCGCCCTTGCTATTGTGGGGACATTCGGGCGGCGGTGGTTGGACGCTTGGCATGATGCGGGACTACCCTGAAAGAATCATTGCTGTATTCGCCTATTCACCCGCATCCGGAGGTGTTAGCGATTATCCGGCGGAAGCGTCTAAAATTCCATTGATGATAAGACACGCAGGAAATGATGATTTAAATTTCTGTTGGCTGAATTCACTCGATACTTTCAGCAAACTGCGAAAAATGAACGGACACGTGAGTATCGCGTACAATACCGGTCAAAATCATAATTTCAGTTATGTACGTTACATGGCTATTCCATTTTATGAATCCGTGATGGCGCAACGCTTGCCGGCAGAGGCTTCCGGTAACAAATTGCGCGATATACAACCCGATCTTGTTTGGTTGGGCGATACGGCAAATTGTAATATCTATCGCGCTTCGTCGTTCAGCGGTGATCCCTCGGCTATGTGTCATTTCCCTGACTCATTGACAGTTGTCAAATGGCGTGAATACGTCATTACCGGAACTGTGATTGACCGTACGCCGCCTTCGGCTCCTTTCGACTTGAAAGTCAATATAATACGAGGAAATCAAGCGGAGTTGACATGGAAAGCGGACGCCGATATAGAATCGGGCATCCATCATTTTGTGATACGGATGAACGGCCAACCTGTGGCGCAGTTTCCACAATCGGGTGTTTATCAGCGCTTCGACACCAATGGCGACAACGCCATTCCATTTAATCTGCCGGAGATAAAATGCAATATCATCATGCCTTATCGTGCGACCGAATGTAAGGTATCTGTCAGCACGGTGAATCATTTTATGCTCGAATCGGAACAGAGTGAAACGAAATTCAAATTATTTTGATTTTATTATTTTGTAAAAAAGAAAGATAAAGAAGTTGAATATGACAGAATAATGATTATCTTTGTGGCTGAATGTTTTCAGAGATTAAGTTTTTCGTAATTCATGTTTAAATGGCTAAAAATAAGATAAATAAAGAAAAAGAAGCGCTTAAGAAAGGCGTTAAGGACACGCAGTCCAAGCGTGTGTCTACTATACATTATCTTGACCCTAAAATTGATTTAACTTTCAGGCGTATTTTTGGCGAACATCCCGACTTGCTGATCAATTTTCTCAATGCGGTTATGCCCCTGCCTGCCGACCGAATGATTGTAGAGATAGAATATCTTCCTTCGGAACTGATGCCTGAAACGCCCGAAAAAAAATATTCGATTGTCGATGTACGTTGTATTGACAACTATAAGCGTCAGTTCATCATAGAGATGCAAGTTTTCTGGAACGCTGATTTTTATAACCGCATCGTATTCAATGCAGGCAAGGCATACGTCAAGCAAATCAACAAAGGCGACGACTATCACCTGTTGCAGCCTGTTTACACGCTGGCGATTATTAACGAAAACTTCAACAAATCCAAAAAATTTTATCATCATTATCAGATAATTAACCGTCTTGACACAAAAGAAGTGATTCCCGGACTCGAATTTGTATTTATAGAACTTACCGACAAGTTTAGTCCCGATACAATTTCCTCCCTGATTGGTAAGGGTCAAAGGAGGACAATGCGTAAAATGATGGTTTTGTGGCTGCGTTTTTTGAAGGAGACCAACGAAAAAATGTCTGTTCTTCCGGATGAAATGCAGAAAAACGAGCATATACGCAAAGCCGCAGAACTTTGCAAACGAGCCGCCTTCAACCCCGAAGAAATGTTAAAATATGAAGCCTCCAAAGAGCA
>Ga0099364_10008176_pt1 | contig 14781 bp, 11 predicted proteins | sample TergutTh196P3_FD_73070 | JGI IMG/M metagenome (GOLD analysis project Ga0099364, IMG submission 73070) | Microcerotermes parvus P3 segment gut microbial communities from Pointe-Noire, Republic of the Congo - Th196 P3 | ecosystem: Host-associated > Arthropoda: Insects > Digestive system > Gut ... | reverse complement strand
GCCAATGAGACATTTGTATCTCCTGATTTTTTCAGGGAGCAGTCATGAATGAATATGTTATTGGTGTAGATATCGGAGGAACCAAAAGCCATCTTGCCATTTTTGATACCCGTGCCAATTTTCTGGATCTATGTCATTGGGGGCCTTTGAATCATGAGGTATTACCCGGCTCCTTTGCACAGTTCGAAGAAGAGTTTAATAAATTTTTAACCGGAATGATGCAAAAGCATGATATAGCTATGGAGCAGATAAAATATTCCATGTTAGGTGTAGCCGGTGTAGATACAAAAGTCCAGCATGAAAAAATTTCCGGGATTTTAAGAAAAACAGGTTTGAAAAATTTTACATTAACAAACGATGCCTTTTTGGGAATCCCTGCAGGAAACAAGAGCGGAAAAGGAACAGGAATATGTGCCATTAACGGAACCGGCTGCACTCTGGCAGGAATTAACAGGGAAGGAAGGATGATGCAGATTGGAGGAGTCGGCATTTTTTCTTCAGATATGGGAGGAGGAAATTATATTGGAGGGCAGCTTCTTTCTGCTGTGTACAGGGAGCTTTTCCGTAAGGGGGAAGCAACCCTAATGACGGAGCTATTGTTCAATAAATTAAATGTTAAAAGTAAATATGATTATCTTGAAACCCTTCTTGCCAGGGTAAATGAAGGAAATCTTGTAATTGGTTCATTAAATTCCCTGGTTTTTGAAGCTGCAGCCAAGGGAGATCATGAGGCAGCCTCCATTTTACAGAACATTGCTGCAAATTATGCAGGCGGTATTTTATGCATGATGGAAGAACTCTCATTCCCCAGTGATGAGGAACTTATTATTGTATTTGCCGGCTCTGTCTTTGTTAAGGGAGAGCATCCATTCCTTTTGGATAAGATTAAAGAGAAAATCGTTAAAGGTTCACCCGCTCATAATGTAAAGTATATTAAACTGGAAGTGCCAAATGTAACAGGAGCGGTGGTTTGGGCATTAAATTCCTTACTTGGCAAAAATAATTTATATGATAAGGTTTATTCCCAGCTTTTGAAATAGTCGCATATTGAGCAAAAATTTTTCCCATTCTACTTGAATATAATGGAAATCTTTACTATATTATCACATCTAAAGACAGATTTAAAAGATTCAAGGAGTAAAAATAAATGAGCACTGCTGCAGTCCGGCCAGATGTCCGGCGGAGACGTAACATAGGAATTAGTGCGCATATTGATTCAGGTAAGACAACCCTTTCAGAAAGAATTCTTTTCTATAGCAATAAAATTCATGCCATTCATGAAGTAAGAGGCAAGGATGGTGTCGGTGCTACCATGGATCATATGGAGTTGGAAAGGGAGCGTGGAATTACCATTCAATCTGCGGCTACCCAGGTGGAATGGAAGGGACATACAATAAATGTAATAGACACCCCCGGACATGTAGATTTTACAATAGAGGTGGAACGTTCATTAAGGGTGCTGGATGGAGCAATTCTGGTTCTCTGTGCAGTCGGCGGTGTACAATCCCAGTCCATTACAGTGGATCGCCAATTAAAGCGTTATCATGTTCCCAGAATTGCATTTATAAATAAATGTGACAGAACGGGAGCAAACCCCTTCAGAGTTGCCATACAGCTTAGAGAAAAGCTGGGTCTTAATTCTGTGCTAATTCAAATTCCTATAGGTCTGGAAGATAAGCTGGAAGGAATTGTGGATCTTGTTAATATGAAGGCGGTTTACTTTGACGGTGTTCAGGGAACGGAGCTCCGTTATGCAGATATTCCCGGTCATTTAAAGAACGATGCGGAAAAATACAGGGAGCAGATGATAGATGCGGCTTCCGTTTATTCAGATGAACTTGCGGAGAAATTTCTTGCAGGGGATGATATACCTCCGGAGCTCCTTTACAGTGCAATCCGAATTGGCACTCTAAGTGAAGAAATTGTTCCCGTAATGATGGGGTCCGCATATAAATTCAAGGGCATACAGCTTTTACTGGACGGAGTAAATAATTTTCTTCCGGATCCTACGGAAGTTAAAAATTTCGCACTGGATTTGGACAATGATGAAAAAGAAGTGGAACTCTTTACGGATGAAAAAAAGCCGACTGTTGCATTGGGGTTTAAGCTCGAAGACGGACAGTACGGCCAGTTAACCTATGTGCGTATTTATCAGGGAATTATAAAAAAAGGTGAAGAGCTTATAAATACAAGAGCAAGAAAAAAGTTTAAGGTTGGCAGGCTTATCCGAATGCATGCGGACGACATGGAAGACATTAATGAAGCAGGGCCCGGTGATATTGTTGCCTTGTTTGGAATAGAATGTGCTTCCGGTGACAGTTTTTGCGGAGGCGGTCTTAACTATACAATGAGCTCCATGTACGTTCCGGAACCTGTAATTTCTCTTGCACTTACACCAAAGGATAAAAAGAATGCAGACCAAATGGCAAAGGCTCTTGGACGTTTCACGAAGGAAGATCCTACTTTCAGAACCTATGTAGATCCGGAATCAAACCAATGCATTATTCAGGGGATGGGGGAACTGCATCTTGAAGTATATATAGAAAGGATGCGCAGGGAATACAAGGCGGAAGTGGAAACTGGAATGCCGCAGGTAGCATACAGGGAAACAGTTACACAAAAAGCCGAGTTCAATTATACCCACCGTAAACAGACAGGCGGCCAGGGGCAGTATGGCAGAATAGCAGGATATGTAGAACCCTGGAAAGAAGGAGACTATGAATTTGTAGATAATATAAAGGGAGGAGCCATTCCCACCGAATACATTCCTTCCTGTGACAAGGGGTTTAAGGAAGCTGCTAAAAAGGGAAGTCTTATCGGCTTTCCCGTTGTGAATATCCGCTGTCTTATTAATGACGGGCAGAGTCATCCTGTGGATTCATCCGATCTCGCTTTTCAGCAGGCTGCCATTGGCGCATTCAGGGAAGTGTATTCAAAAGCCAAACCCTGTTTATTGGAACCGGTAATGAAAGTCTCTGTGGAAGGTCCTTCAGAATTTCAGGGAAATATTTTTGCTTCCATAAATCAAAGAAGAGGAATTATATCTTCTTCCACAGAAGACGGAACATATTCCAGGGTAGAAGCCGAAGTGCCGTTAAGCGAAATGTTCGGATATTCCACTGTATTGCGTTCCCTGACCCAGGGCAAGGCAGAGTTTACCATGGAGTTTGAAAAATACGGAAAGGTTCCCCAAAGCATTTCAGAACAATTAATAAAAGAGTATGGAAAGAAAGCGTCCAGAACACAGGAGTAAAATATGCTTAAAGAAGAACTTATAAAACACAGTCCTTTAAGAATATTCAAGGAATCCATAAGGGGAGGACTTGAAGGCGGAGAGCTTGGACTTGTTGCATCTCTGTCCGGTATGGGCAAGACATCTGTATTGGTGCAGATAGGTCTGGATAAACTCTTAAGGGGTCAAAAAATAATTCATGTTTCATTTACCCGTCATAACGACTATGTTTTGGCCTGGTACGAAGATATTTTTGACGAATTTATTAAAAAGAAGAATTTGGAAAATGAGCAGGATGTAAAAAACGAAATTTTAAGAAACCGTGTATTGATGAGGTTTACACAGGAAGGTCTTAGTACAGAGCAAATATTAAAAAGTCTTAAGGCAATGATCAAGGACGGAAGCTTTAATGCAGAAACGGTAATAATAGACGGCTATGATTTTTCTGCAGCGGGAAGGGAGCATGTGGAGCTGGTTAAATCCTTTGCTTTGGAAATGAGACTATCCTTCTGGTACTCTTGCAATGTGGACGGCGATAAAGAAAATTATGATTCACGTAATATACCCGTATTAATAGAAGATTATGTGAATCTCTTTGATGTAGTGGTTGTTCTTGTTCCAAAGACCAATCATGTTAACCTTGCTATTTCCAAGGACAGGGAAACATTTAACCCTGAACATAAGGGATTAAAGCTGGATCCAAGGACCCTATTAATTTTAGAAAATTAAATTTTAATTCTGGAGAATTAAAACCGGAAGGAAAAACTTATGAAATTTTTCCATTTATCCGACCTCCATATCGGGAAAAGCGTAAACGGCTTTTCCATGATAGAGGAACAGAAACATATTTTTAACCAGATTATTTCCCATGTTAAATCCAAAAAGCCTTCCGCAATTATTTTCGCAGGAGATATCTATGACAGGCCTGTGCCATCTGTAGAGGCTGTACAGGTCTTTGATAATTTTCTTACAGAGCTTTCTGAAAATAATATTGCCATATTGTTAATTTCCGGCAATCATGATTCTCCCGAAAGAATTAATTATGCAAGCCGCCTTCTTATAAACAAGAATATTTTCTTTTATGGAGTTTTTGATGGCAGCCTGAAAAAAATCAGCCTTAAAGACGAATATGGAGAAATAAATTTTCATTTAATGCCCTTCATTAAACCTCTTTCTGCGGCAGGGATCATTGGAAAGATGGAAATTGAAAGCTATGATGAGCTTATTTCTCATGTAATAAAAAATGCGGCCATAGATTTTTCCGGCCGCAATGTACTTGTCTCTCATCAATTTTTCTGCAAGGCAGGTCTTTCTGCAATCAGGAGTGATTCGGAGCTCATGCCTGTCGGCAGCCTTGATGCAGTAGATGCCGATCTGATTAAGGACTTTGATTATGCCGCATTGGGTCATCTCCATGGTCGTCAAGAAGCAGGCTCTCCGCATATTCATTATTCCGGTTCTCTTTTAAAGTATTCCTTTTCCGAATGGCGTCATGAAAAATCCCTTACCCTGATCGAACTAAAGGAAAAGGGAAATATTAAAATGGAGTTCCTCCCTCTTAATCCCATTCATCAAATGAGGGAAATTCGCGGTAAGATTGATAATATAATCTCCAATAGCATTTCTGAATCCGAAATAGAAGGCAAATATGATTATTTAAGGGTGATTCTTACTGACGAAGAGGAAATTATAGATCCTATGGGAAAACTTCGAAGCGTTTACCCCAATATAATGAGTTTGGATTTTGAAAATTCCAGATTGACTCTGGATCTGTTTACAGAAGATAAGAATAAGAGTGAGAATTTAACACCCTACCAGATGTTTGAAGAATTTTTTCTGGATACCATGGGAAGTACAATGAATATGGAACAAAAGAAAATTGTTCAAGATCTTCTGGAAAGGATCTCCGCCGAATGAAGCCGCTAAAGCTTACCATGAGTGCCTTTGCTTCTTATGCAGGTACCGAAGTAATTGATTTTACCAAATTAGTGAAAGGGAGTTCCGGAGAAGGGAGCCTCTTTTTAATTACAGGAGATACGGGAGCAGGAAAAACCACTATATTTGATGCCATAGCATTTGCACTTTACGGCAAGGCAAGCGGAAATAGCCGGGATAACCACCTTCTTCTGCGTTCGGATTTTTCGGGAGAGAAAGATAAAACCTATGTTCATCTTGACTTTTTATCCGGGGATCAAGAGTACAGCATTAGACGCAGTATAAAAAAAACCGGACAGGATGTGCTTTTAATTTTACCTGACGGCTCCTCCATAAACGGAGACCGTAATGTAAAACAAGAAATTAATAATATAATAGGACTGGATAGGGAGCAGTTTGCCCAGATTGTAATGATTGCTCAAAATGATTTTCTTCGTTTCCTGCAGAGTAATATGGAAGAACGTCTAAATATATTAAGAAAAATTTTCAGGACGGAGCTTTTAAAAAGCTTTCAGGAAGAATTAAAGAGTCTTGCAAGAAAAGAAAAGGAAAAGATCGATCTATTGATATATGAATTCGATCTTTACAATGTGGATATTCACCAGAGAAAGGAAAAATTTAGCGAATGGGAGGAACAAATTAAGGGAGCCAGGAGGGATCTGGAAAATAAAGATAAGGATCTTTCCAATATGGATAAAAAGAAGCAGGAGCTGGCAGGAAGTCTTGCATTGGCAGAAGAGCTGGAAAATAAATTTAACAGTCTTGAAAAATTTATTATAGAATTAAAAACCCATGAAGGGGAATCTGCAAGGAATGAAGAAAATAAAAAAGAGGCTGTCCTTGGAGAGCTTGCATTGTATAAAATTAAACCTTATGAAGATGAAGCAATAAAATCCCTTATTAATTACAATGCGTCAGTTGAAAATATGAAGAAAGCAAGGGAAATGGAAGAGAAGGCCATAAGTGATAGAGGTTCTGCGTCTGCAATTTTAGCAGAACTGCCGCCTCTGGAGGAGAGCAGGGAAGCCTTTGCCATCCTTTCTAAAGATTGCGAGGCATCGGAAAAGAGTCTCATGGATTTAAACAAGTTAGATAAAAACCATAAAATCATAGAAGAAAAAACTCTTGCATTGAAAAATAAACAAAAGGAATTTGAGGAGATAAATTTAAAGTATAAAGCCTCCGATCTGGAAACTAAAAACATGGAAGATTTATTTTTTAAGAATCAGGCAGGTATTATAGAAGAAAAACTTATAGAAGGAGAGAGTTGTCCAGTATGCGGTTCTCTTGATCATCCTTCACCTGCAATTCTTCAGGTAAAAGAGATTGGAGAAATTACCCTTAGCAATGCAAAGGCAAAAAGAGATGCTATGCAGGAACAAAGAGAAAAACTATCTTCCCAATGCAGTTCCATGCGCAGCGAAATAGATACATTAAAAAAACGTTTTGTCGATGACTTTTCTCAATTTATTCCCGCCATGGATCTTTCGGCCTGGGATTCGATAAAAAAAGAGCTAAATAAAGAAATGGAAGATCTAAAAAATAAAAATATTGAATTAATTGCAAGTAAGAAAGCGGAAGAAGAAAAGTTGAATTTATTATCTCAAAAATGGGAAGATGCAGAAAGGGAATTATCTGATGCGGAAAATGCCCTGCATTCTGCCATTACATTAATAAAAGAACGTAGTGAGCATGAATTAAAATTTTTGCAGCTAAATAAGGATGCAGAAGCAGCTTATATAAAAGCTGTTAAGGAAAATGCTTTTTCTTCAGAAGAGGCATATAAAAATGCTCTGATGGATGAAAACCGTCTTATGGAATTAAAAAAAGTCATATCAGAATACGAAAGAAAAGAAGAGCAATTAAAGAGAGATATTGCCAGATTAAAAAACGAAACAAGGGACAAGGAAAGGATTGATGTTGATTCCCTTCGTATTAAGGTGGAGGAAGCAGAAGCTGTTTTTTGGGAAATAACGCAAAAGAGAGATGAAATTTCCCTTCAATTAAACGAAACAGAAAATGCCTTAAAGAAACTCCAAAATTCATCTTTGGAATATGAGAAGGCGGAAAAATCCTATTCCATTATTAAACAACTGGATAATGCCGCAAATGGAAGGCTGGATTTTGAAACCTATGCCCAGATGGCTTATTTTGAAAGGGTTTTGTCAGCAGCAAACCTCCGTCTTAATATAATGAGCCAGAACCGTTATACGCTTTTAAGAAAAACATCCAGTACCGACGGGAGAAGGCGGTTTGGGCTGGAGCTAGAAGTAATGGATTCCTATACCGGCAAAGCCCGTTCCGCCAACAGTCTTTCCGGGGGAGAATCATTCATGACTTCCCTCTCTCTTGCTCTTGGATTGTCCGACATTGTTCAGCAAAGTTCAGGAGGGATAAGACTGGATGCAATGTTCATAGATGAAGGCTTCGGTTCCCTCGATACAGGCATACTGGATTTGGCAATCAATACACTAACCCAAATGGCAGGGAAAGATCGCATGGTTGGAATTATTTCCCATGTTACAGAACTTGGGGAGAGAATAGATAAACAGATCCGCGTGAGGAAGAGCCCCTCAGGAAGCCGGATTAGCCTGTCTATTTAATTTTCTTAGCTCAAAATACATCATTGTTGCAGTAATTAAGAAAGCAAAGGAATCTGCAACCGGAGCCGCTGTAATTACTCCCCATAAACCCCAAAATCTTCCAAAAATGAGTATGCAGGGAATTAATACAAGGAACTGCCTTAACATTGAAAGGAAGATGGTAATTTTCGGACGGCCTGTTACAACAAATAGATTTGCGGAAATAATCTGGAAACCATTAAGCGGCATCATTAAAAACATTATTCTCATTGCCCTTGGTGTAAAATCCATTAATGCTGCACTTGTATCATGTGTAAAGATTCCAATTAACTGATAGGGGAAGATCATTGTTACCAAAAAACCTGTAAGACCTATTAAGCTTGCAACGCTTACGGCTCTTTTATAGGTGGAACGTACACGATGAAAATTTTTTGCTCCATAGTTAAATCCCAGTATTGGCTGGGCTCCCTGATTAATTCCAAAGATTGGCATAAAGAAAAACATTGCAATGGAACCTATTATGCTCCAGCCGGAAAGTGCAATATCTCCTCCGTTTGCCACACCCAGAGCTGCCGCTCCATACCAGCCCATACTTACATTATTTAAGAGCTGTACTCCCGACATTATGAACTGCAGTAAAAATTGGGCGGAACCGAAGGACATTATCTGAAAAATAATTGCTTTGGATGGTTTTATCTTTGCCGGTCTTAATTTTACCACTGCTTTTTTACTAAAAATAAATCTTATGAAAAATGCTGCACTAACAGCCTGACTGATAATGGTAGCATAGGCGGCACCTTCTACTCCCCAGTTGAATCCCATTATAAAAATTGCATCCAGAATTATATTTAGAACTGCGCCCAGAATCATACCTGTCATTGTTACGGCAGGGAAGCCCTGTGCCCTTGTGCAATGGGATAAACCAAAGCCAATCATGGAAAAGACCGTTCCCATTAAAATTATTCTAAGATAGCTTCTACCGTATTCCAAAGCCTGGCTGCCTTCCTGTGCTCCAAGCATTGAAAGAATCGGCTCCATAAAAATTGTTCCAACTACAAACATTAAAAGACCAAGGAAGATAAGCATGAAAAAACAGTGATTCAATGCATTTCCAGCTTCCTCCCTTTTACCCTGTCCCAGTCTCATGGAAATCATGTTGGCGGCGCCAACCCCAAAGAGCATGGCAAAGGCCATAAAAATGGTCATTACAGGCATAATGAGTGCAATGCCGCCCAGGGCTAATTCACCTACGCCATGACCGACAAAAATACGATCTACGACATTGTAAAGTGCATTTACGATCATCCCTGTTATTGCAGGAAGGGAGAAACGCAGGAGGAGCTTGCCGACCGGTTCCGTGCCAAGGCGGCTTGCTGCGTCTTGGCCTCTATGTGCATTCTGAGAGCCGGAGCCTTCCTGATTGGGATTACTTAAATTTTCTTCATTATTTTGATTTTCTAAAGGTTGTTCCGAAGGTTGTGCTTTATCTGACATTTGTCAATCTAGCATATGGGAAATAAATAAACAAGCAGGGAGTCCTAACGTGCCTGCAATAAGGCATTTTCTACCGCTTCCAGTAAACCCAAACTGGAAAAAGTAGCTCCGGATATTACATCAATATCAGTTAATCCATCCATAAGAATTACTTCAATCAGCTCTTCCATTGCATTTACACCTGTAAAGGGGTTTTCCCTGTGATCAATTATCGTTATGCCTTCTATTCCTGCAAAGGATACCTCTACCCTTACATGAACAGTCCCCCTATAAGCCTGACCAGAGCCATAGTAGATTCCCGGCTTGTATGAAATGTCTGTTGATATTTCTGATCCAAGACAGCCGGAAAGAAGTAAAATTACCGCCAATAAAATCGGCAGCAGGGAAAAGCCGGAAATTTTATTACCTTTCATACATCCTCCTAACCATATATAAATACGGCACCGGGATGCATAATACTTGTGTTTTCAGGAATTTTATTGAAATAAATTGAAGTTTAACTCTTTCCCTTTCTTTCCGTTCTGGACATAAATTTTTCTATTTCTATGATAAAACGGCCATGGGTACCTTCGCCAATCTTTCCAATTTCATCATGGGCTTCTACCTTAAAAACAAGAGCCCGTCCATCAATTCCAATTAGCTCGGCCCTAGCTTTTATTTTCATTCCTGTTGGCGTTGCAGATAAGTGTTTAATATTTACCTCTGTCCCCACAGTAGACCAGCCCGATGGAAGCATATTATCCACAGCCAAGTGAGATGCTTTCTCCATAAATGCAATCATGGCAGGTGTTGCCAATACCGGAAGTCCTCCTGACCCCCAGGCAGAAGCCGAGTTTTCTCCTGTTACCATGGCTTCAATTTCATATTCCATGCCGGGTTTTAAAATTTCAGAAAAATCCATATCCAAGGCTCCTTTACCAAATAACGGCTGCGCTGTCTCCATCATACTTTACCAAATTTTGCTCAGAAAAGAGTTTGTCTATAAAATTAAAGTATTCGCCATAGTCCTTAAAGAGGGGTTTATAATCATCTTTTACTTTTTTTAGCAGGGTACCTTCATCGCAGAGCAGAGAATAGGCAAGGCCGCAGATAAAACGTGTACTGTGCATGTAAGAAAGCTCGGGGTCGGTCATTTTATAATCGTTGCCATGCGAAATTCCTTCCGCACCTCCGCCGTTAGGATGCAGGACGGGTAATACGCAGGAAAGGTCTCCCATATCTGTGGAGCCGGCATGCCAGTTATCGTTGGACTGAAGGATCTCCTTTCCAAGAAAGAGCTCTCCCATTTCCTTTGCAATTGCCTTTAATTTATTTGCATTGTGAAGCGGCATATAACCGGGAACATCATCTACCCTTATGCCGGCTCCAAGGGATAATGCCGCTCCCGCCAGAGCCCTGTTTACTTTTTTATTTTCCCTTACTATTGCATCTGGACTGGAACCTCTAACAAAGGATTCAAGTCTTACAAGATCGGGAATTACATTTACCGCTGTACCTCCATCGCTAATAATCGGATGAACCCTTGTTACATTTTCTTCTTTAAATGTCTCCCTAATGGAGTTTATTGCACCAAGCCCGAGCATTGCCGCATAGAGGGCGTTAACCCCCTTGTCTGGAGAGCCTCCGGCATGGGCTGCTATTCCCGTATAACAGATATTCTTTGTCAGGCATCCGTTATTTCCCTTGTATATTGTAATTGCCTTTTTCTCCGATGCGCTCCCCGAATGAAGCATAATGGCAGCGTCCACATTGTCAAAAATGCCCCTGTGCAGAAACTCCACCTTTCCTCCGAAATACTTAACAATGCCCTTGTTTTTTAAGGATTTCCTGAACTCCAGCTCTATCAGCTCTTCGGCAGGCACCGCAACAAAGCGTATTTTGCCGCTCAAATTTGACAGGACTTCCTTATTGCGCATAATGGCTGCGGTGCCTGCCAGATAGGCGCACTGGCTATGGTGTCCGCAGGCATGTACGGCTCCGGTCTGGGGATCTGCTTCCGGATGGCTCTTGCAGATTATGCTGTCCAGTTCCCCCAAAATTGCCAGACCGGGGCCGGGGCGGCCGGTGTCTAGGTCTGCATAAAAGCCCGGAATGTCTTCCATTAAAACAACATTATAACCAAGCTGTTCAAACTTCCCGGCAAGATAGGCTGAACTCTTCCATTCCCTATAGCCGGTCTCCGGATTCTTCCAGATATAATCCCCTGTTTCATAAATAAGGCTGCGGTTCTCCTCCGCCAATTTATTTAGCAGGTTTACTGTATGTTCTGTAAGCATTAAAGCCTCCGTTAATAGTTTATCACATCATTGATTTGGAGGCGAGGTGTTGCTTTTTGTATTATTTTTTTATATATTTTAACCGAATAGATAATAACAATGGCAGAAAATCTTTCACCTTATAGACTTGGCAAGGCCAGGGAATTGTACAATGTATTTAATATTTTCAACTCCCTCTCATGGACCTTCCTTGTAGGAAATATAATAGTCCTTTTTTCCCTTAAACTAGGTGCATCCTCCACCTTTATTGGTTCCATAAGTGCGGTTCTTTATCTGGCCTTCTTCTTTCTCCCTGTGGGAAAAGTTCTTGCAAGAAGGTTTTCTCTTGTAAAAATTCTGTCCACTGCATGGGTAATCCGCGCCATTGGCATGGTTCCAGTGCTTTTTATTCCCTTCTTATATTCAAGGGGTCAGCAAAATATTGCTCTTTCCTTGATTTTCCTAGGTCTCTGTCTTTTTCATATTTCCAGAGGCATAGGGATGATAGGGAATAATCCCATTTTAAGTTTAATGTCCTCAGGTCCTGATCAGGGTTCCTATATTACACAAATTCAGATTATTAACAGTGCCGTAGGAATGTTTGCCGGATTTTTAATTGCCATGGTTCTTGGCGGAGATCCCCCGCTTTTGGTTTATATCCTGATAATTGCCGTTGGAATTGGCTGCGGAGTTTTCAGCGGTTTAATAATGAGGGGCATCCCGGAGCCGGACAGGGAAGAAGACGAAAAAAATAAAAATATTTTTCAGGTTTTTAAAGAAGCTATGGCTCAGTCTTCCATCAAGCTTTTTATTTTAATTCTGGTTTTAGTTGCCCTTGTGTCGGGAGTTTCCAGAATCTTTATTGTTGTATACAGCAGAGAAATTTTTTCACAAAGCGATGGTATGGTATCCCTATACTCCGTCTTCGGCGGGCTTGGTGTTCTTATGGTGGGGCTTGCCAAAAAGTTTCTTGTTGACAAAATTGGTGCAAAACCCATTTTTTCCATCTGTGTAATTATTGGCCTTTGCAGCATGATTCCTCTTGTTTTCTTCCCAATTTCATGGGGAGTAAACTTTACAACAATTACCCTGTTTTTAAGCTTCACATTTTTCATCATGAATTTCGGCTGGCTTGGAACGGAAGGGGTAATGAATGTCTATTTTTTGGGCCTTGTTCCTTCAAATAGAATGATGGATATGGGTATGTTGTATTTCTTCTGTTTTGGAATTGCAGGTGCGGGAGGCTCCCTTCTTGGCGGTATTTTTTTGGATGCTGCTACTGCCATTACCGGATCTCCGGTATTGTCCTTTAGAGCTTTATACATAATCCTAATCTTAATAACAATAATCATTCTATTTTTAATGAGAAAGCTCGTTCCCCTTGGAGCCTTACCCTTTCTGGGTGCCCTGGAAGTAATGTTTTCCTACAGGGATCTAAGGGCAATCAGTCTTCTTGGGAAATTAAATAAATCCGAAGATTCCATCGAAGAGCAGGCAATTCTAGGTGCTTTGCATAACGCACCTTCTACACTGTCCACGGCTGGGCTTCTTGCAAGTGCCAAATCGCCCAGGCTTTCCATCCGCATGGAAAGCATAAGTGCAATTGATGCATTGCCTTCTCTTAACGATGCTGCCGAAAGGGCTCTTATGGAAGATATAATTCATAATCCTTATACCACAGCCTATAGATCTGCCCGTGCTCTGGGAAACCATAAGGTCTTTGCGGCTAACGCTCTCTTAAGGGAGCTTGCCGTTTCCAGTGATTATATGCTTGCCGGAGAAGCCCTTATTGCACTTGCCAAACTGAATGATAAAGCTTTTAAACCCCAGATAGAAAACCTTGTTTTGGAAACCGATAATCCCCGGTTAAAAATGGCGGGTGCGGAAGCCCTTGGTATTTACGGTACTCCGGATTCCCTTCCTGTACTGCTTAATCTTTTGCATGTTCCAAATCCTCCTCCCTATTTAAAAGACGAGGTGGTTCTTGCAATGGCAGGCATATTAAAACTGCAAAGAAGATTTTACCCCCTTCTTGTAAGATATATGGCAGATGGATATAGGGCATCCAATGCCATTGCAATAGATGAGGCAGAAGCGGCTTATGAAAATTTTAACGGAATTTATGGAAAGAGAAAGAACCGTAAAAACCCCGAGCTAAATTCTCTGGAAGAGCAGATAAATAGTTTTAAAAAGGCTGTACCTCCCTATGTTAAAAATCTTGACGGCAGGGATTTTCAGCAATGGATTTCTGCCCTGCCTGGGGAGCTGGTTGACAGTGTTGTTATTTCAAGTTTCTCAGAAGCTGTATTGGATGAAGAGCTAATAAATATTCCAAGTTTAAGATTATTGATTGTACATTGGGCAGCCCATGAATTAAGGGATTGGACGAGCAATCTTAAGGTTAAACCTTAAGGCAAAAAAAGACTGACCTCCGGATGAAGGTCAGTACTTTCTATTTAATTTTACATGATAGTTTTATAAAGAAAAGTTGTAATAGTACATTATATTGTCCCAGACATTGTTCCCTGTATGGCGGAGATAAATGATCCAGCCATCGCCACCAGGTCCCTGACGTACACCTCTGTTTACCAGAACAAGATAAACCTCTCCAACCCTAGCTCCCCTGGGCATGCTATTGTTTACAACATCAGTTATCACACTATTATCCTCAGCGTCCCTATCATTCGGATAAATTAAAAACCATGTTTCAATGTTTGCATTGCTATTTACACTGCGTAATCCCTGAAGAAATTCCGCCCTTAACTGATTGCTGTTTCCTGCAATCTCTAGGAATTCCTGATTGGATTTATTGCCTTCATAAAATACTTCGGAATCCCATAAAGACTGGGCATAAAGAGCCGAGATCATCAGGAAAAGAATCAGGAAAACGCCAAATATCCTTTTTTTCATTAATATCCTCCTTAGTTATCCCTCATTATTCTTAACTTCATGGTAACATATAATCCATTAAAATTCTAGGTTAATTTCAATCTCCATGCTTCTCTTTCACTTTTCATATTAGCCTTTATTGTTTATAATATGACCATGTCAATATTAAAGTCTAAAGCCGGATATTTTTTTATATGCACTCTAATTATTTCCTTTGTTCTATTGCTTTCCTCATGTAATAGATTGCTGGGATATGGAGTCTTGCTCTGGTCTTCAGAATATCCTCCCGTCCCCTCAGGCACCGTGCTTCCCGGTCATATAAGGTCTAATATTGACAGGGTCTGGGTTGTGGGGATTCCGGGTGAATACATGAGCCAGGACAGTGCCATGGATA
>Ga0099364_10008175_pt1 | contig 14781 bp, 11 predicted proteins | sample TergutTh196P3_FD_73070 | JGI IMG/M metagenome (GOLD analysis project Ga0099364, IMG submission 73070) | Microcerotermes parvus P3 segment gut microbial communities from Pointe-Noire, Republic of the Congo - Th196 P3 | ecosystem: Host-associated > Arthropoda: Insects > Digestive system > Gut ... | reverse complement strand
CACAAACCTAAAGTAGGGAGCGACGCCCGGAAGCGCCCGCGCACGTAATAACAGCGGAAAAAGTCTTTGGTTTCTTTTATTCATAATTCCTTTTTCCGCGTTCCAGCCCTGGAGCCCGGCTCGGCTGGGTGATTGGGCGGATTATAGGGCAAAACATATGACGTGCGCGATGAAAGGCGCAAGGCTATGCGATTTGTCGAAATGGGGGTTCGGGGTCTCCCCGACGCGTTTGCTTCTTTGCGCGAGCAAAGAAGAGCCTCCGCGGCTTGAGCGGTTGAGCAGTGCAAAACTATAGTGAGAAACAAACATATCGTAGGCGTAGGATTCATCGTACAATGCGGGCGACCGCAAGGGTCGCCCCTACGGATTGCGGTTTTTTATTGGATTGGGTTGTACCATGCGGGCGGCAGGTTGCCGCCCCTACGGCCTTCGGCAGGAATAAGGTTTTAGGATTTAGGAAGGGAAGTTATTTGTCGCTTCGTCCTTTTCCTAAAACCTGTAACCTAAATCCTAAAACCTGCGGCGTTGTGATTCCTGTTCACCCTGCAATAATTCTCCCCGTTTGCGGCGCTGTGATTGGGGAGTGCCCGGCAACATAAGCCGCGAGTGCTTCGTCGGCGGCGCCAAGCTCGCGCTCTACGGGAAGGGCGCCGAGCATGGTGTAATAATCGCCGCCGGTCATCACATAGTTTGACCCCGCCAGCGTGATTTCGGTTGTGCTGTCGCCCGGTGAAAGGGTTCTGCCGTCATCAAGCGTGATGGAAGTGACGCGGCTGCCCTCCGGCGCGGTTGGGTCGTAGCTGAAACGGAAGCCCGAAACCTGCAAAAATCGGCCTTGGGGCGACTGTTCGTGGTCTATGTCCCCGTTTTCGTCGACGATAATGCCGCTTATCCCGTTTTCCAGGGCTTCGCGCAATATGGCGGGTGTGACCGTTTTGACCATAAGCGTATTGCCGAACGGCAAAATGCTGATGATATCGCCCTTTGTGACTACGCCCGGCAGTATGTCGGCGCGTATGTCGCCGCCGTTTGCTATGGCGATATCAGCGCCCGCGGCCTCACGGTACGCGTCGGCGACGAGATTGCCCAGCGGCATTTCCTGTGTGCGGACCCCCGGCGCCCTTTCGCTTGACATTGCGGAATTTGACTCGCCTACGGGTTCGCTTAGAATGTTATCCAGGTTTACCGCTATATCCGCAAGCATCGCCGCGACGGTTTCGTCCGGCGGTGTTTTTTGCGCTTCCTCAAGGCTAATCAAAGACGCGGCCTTTGATGTGATTTCACCGTTTTCAAGTGTGATTGCCACTTTCCCAAGGCTGTTCCCGTGATACCCCGCCTGAACGATTAAGACGCCGTCTGCAATTAGGCCTTCAGGTAGCCCGGTGTGGCTGTGGCCGTCGATGATTACGTCAATCCCGGGGGCCTCGCGGGCAAGCTGCATCGAGAGCGTCCCATTGTACGGCTCGCTTCCTAAATGGCAAATCGCCACGATTATATGAACGCCCTGCTTTTCCAGTAACGCGATTTTTTCCCGCGCGGTTGCTGCCGGGTCCGCAAACGCAAGCCCCGCCACGTATTGCGGCATGGCGGAATATGCCGTTGCCTCAGTCGTGACACCGAATATGCCGATTTTTACGCCGCCAACTTCTATAATTGCCGTGTCGTCTAAATAATCTGAGCCGTCCTCCCCTGCAACATTGGAAGCAAGAAACGGGAACCCTGCAATCTCCCGCAGTTCAACAAGCCGCTGACTGCCGTAATTGAATTCATGGTTGCCGACAGTCATCGCGGAATATCCTGCGGCCTTCATCAGCGCGGCGACGTCCGCGCCGCGGCTTAAGGTTGCAATCGGCAGGCCGTGCAGTGTATCGCCCGCATCCAGCAAAATAGAGTTCGGCGTGTTTTGATATATTGCCGCAACACGGTCTATGCCGATGATATACTCACCGTCGCCGATTATCCGCCCATGCGTGTCGTTTGTGTGCAAAATGAATATTTCCGCGGTGGGTCTCGGGTTTGAGCATCCGGGCAGCACCGTGAACACAAGTGCCAGTATTACCGCAAACAGTAGGACCGCTTTGCTTTTTTTCATAGTTCCCTCCATCATAGCTCTGCCGTTATTATATTCCTGCCCTCAGTATATTCGTGGAGCAAGTTCTTTGCAAGGTTTTTCACCACTGCCGCGGACAGTTCATCCTCGGTGTTTTCCAGCGCGTCAGACTTTTCCCCATCATACGATACCGATAGCTGATATGTCCCGAGCTTTTCCGAATAGTGCAGGTCTATTAAACACGCCCCGTATTTAGGCGTGACGATATTGACGGCAAGCTCCTCCGCCAGCAGCTGCAGTTTGTTCGCGGTTTTACGCTCAATCGCGTGGCGGAAGCAGAAGTTTTCAACACCGCCGAGCATCTCCGCAAAGTCAAAGCCGCGGCTTTTTATTTCATAGCTGTAGGAGCGGATATTGTACACAAACGCCCGTGTTTTCGGTTTTTGGGGCGACGCAAAAATCTGCTCGGCGCTGCCGTCCTCATAGATCCCGCCCTCGTCCATATAAAACACGCGGCTGCTGACATCGCGGGCAAAATCCATTTCATGGGTGACTACCAGCATAGTCATCCCCGATTTGGCAAGGCTGCGCATAACCGCCATGACTTCGCTGACCATTGTCGGGTCCAGGGCGCTTGTCGGCTCGTCAAACAGGATGATTTCCGGAGACATGGCAAGGCACCGCGCAATCGCCACGCGCTGTTTCTGGCCGCCCGAAAGCTGGCGCGGGAAAAAATGCGCGCGCTCGGCAAGCCCCACTGTCCCCAGCAGCTCGGCCGCTTTTCCCTCCGCCTCGGCCTTCGGTATTTTCAGCAGCTTGCGCGGGCCCGCCGTAAGGTTTTCGGTTACGTCAAGATGGCTGAACAGCCCGAAGTTTTGGAATACCATGCCCATTTTATGCCGTACAGTGTCCATGTTCTTTTTGGTGATTTTCTCGCCGTCAAAGAATATCTCCCCGCCGGTGGGCGGGTCGAGAAAGTTGATCGCCCGCAAAAATGTACTCTTGCCGGTACCTGACGGGCCGATTATTGAGACGACCTCGCCTTTTTGAATTTCGGCGCTTACATTATTAAGGATTACATTGTCCCCGAAGCGCTTTTCGAGGTTTTTTACGGATATGATGCTCATTAGGCGCCTCCTTTCATCTGCAGGCTGCGGCGGTCAATTTCGCTTGCGGTTTCCATACGCCGCGGGCGGCGGGCGCGCTCGGTTTCGCCGCTGAATCTTTTTACGGCAAGGCTGAACAGCTGTATGCAGACGGTTGTTACGATTAGGTATATCACGGCGACCAATAAAAGCGGGAAGTACGCGTCATAAGTACGGCTGCGGATAATATCGCCCGCGCGCGTTAAATCTTGGATGGCGATATACCCGACGATGGCGGTCGCCTTCACCAGCTCGACAAAGCCCCTTGTATAGCCCGGAAGGGCGCGGCGTACCGCCTGGGGCAAAGTGACGGCGGTAAATGCCTTGAACGCCGAAAACCCGATGCTCCGCGCGGCTTCTATTTCTACAGCGTCAACTGTTTCGATGGCGCCTTTCAGGTTCCCTGCCACGCCCGCGCCTGTAATTAACGTAAACGCCGCAATCGCAACCATGATGCCCGATATCTGCGTACTGCCGAAGATGATGTAGTAGGTTATCATAAGCAGTACAACGATTGGTGTGCCGTGTATAAGGCCGCAGTATAAGCTGCCGAGCCATTTGACCGCCCTGTTTTTACGCATAAGCATAAAGCATATAAAACAGCCCAGCACCGTCCCGAAAAGCTGTGCCGCCAGCGATATTATCATCGTCGCGCCCAGCCCGTCTAAAATCAGCTTCCAGCGGTTGTCTTTGATAAGGTTGTTTTCTATGCCTGTTTTCAGCCAACTGATGAAGCCGCCTCTGTCTTTGCCGATATCTTCCCCGGCTGTGCCTGATTGTGATTTGAGTACGACGACCCCTGCCCCATCTACATATATCGGGTCAGTGAACGTGACGCTTTTACTGCGCTCCTCTGTAATGGAAATATCAGCGATGGCAAAATCCGCCCGCCCTGCGATTATGTAGGGGATCATCCCGGAAAAATCCATATCCGCGAATTCGATGTCCATCCCTTCATGCGCCGCGAAACGCCGCGCAAGCTCTATGCTGTAGCCTTTCAGCTCACCGCCCGCGCCCATATACGCAAAAGGCATTGAACCCGCGGAGGTGGCGGCCTTCAGTGTCCCGTTTGCACCGGTTAAGGGGATTTCGGGCATGGGTGATTCTGAATCGGGGGCTGTATTCAGCCAGCGGTCCTGCATATCGTCAAGGGTGCCGTCTGCTATTATCCCGGCAAGGAAGATATTGAAGCGGTCAATTATATCTTGGTTAAGCGAAATGGCCGCCATTGGAGCCTCAAAAATCTCATTAGGCAGTGCCACGACATCTAAATCTTCGTTCCCGGGCATGGCAACCAAAATGCGCAAGCTTGACAAATCCGCTATGAAGCCGTCAATCCTGCCTTTGCGGGTATCTTCAATAGCGGCGGACGCATCAAAATAAAACGCCGGTGTAGCCCCCATATCCTCAACCATATAATCAAACATGGTGCCTGTCCTCATGCCTAATGTGCTTCCCGCGATAGAATTGTAGTCTGTAATGCCCGCACTGTTTTGCCTGAGCGCGAGGATGCCTAATTGGTCGTCATAGACGGAATTGGTGAAGTGTACGCTTTGTTTGCGCTCCTCCGTTATGGAAACGTTCGCGATGCCCAAATCGCCCTTCCCGCTGACAATGTGCGGGATCAGCGAGCCGAATTCCATTGTGTCAAAGGCAATTTCCATGCCCTCATGCGCCGCGAAGCGTATTGCAAGCTCCACGCTGTAGCCTTTCAGCTCATTGTCTGCGCCGACGTAGGTAAACGGGACGTTCAGGCCGGTGGTTGCAACCCTCAGGACGCCGCCCCCCCCGCCCGTCGGGATTGCCGGCATGGGGGAGTCGAGGTCCGGGACCGTATGCAGCCAGCGCGCCTGCATATCGCCAAGCGTCCCGTCAGCTTCTGCCGCGGCGAGAAAGGCGTTGAAGCGGTCAATTATATCTTGGTTTGCCGAAAAAGCCCCCATCGGCGCGGAAAACACTTCGGCGGGAACCTCCACGACGGTAAAAACCTCGTTACCGGGCGCGGCGGCAATGACCCTGAGAGTGGACAAATCTGCCATGTGCCCGTCGATCCTGCCCCGCCGCACGTCCTCAAAGCCGGCGGTATGCTCGCTGTACTGGACAGGCGTACCGTCCAGCACATCCATAATAAGCCGCTCCGAGACAGAACCTAAAGCTGCGCCGACCCGCTTGCCGATGAAGTCGGTATAGTGGAGCGCGGCATGGGTTTCCGCCGCTTCCTTTTGTGACGCGCACGCGGAAAACACGGATATTGCGAGCATTGCCGTTAAAATTATTACAGCGGCAATTTTTTTATTCATGGAGGCACCTCCCTTTTATATTAAGATTTTTTTACAATCAGCACGCCCTGCGTAACAATGGTGGGGCCGCCGAAAATCATATTTCGGCTGCGCTCTTCGGTAATTGTGTACAGGCACGCGCTCATGTCCGCCTTGCCCGAAATCACGGTAGGGATAATGCCCTCATAAGACATTACAACCGTATCCAACGCCATGCCCATGTACTGCGCGAAACGGCGCGCCAGCTCGGTGTCAAAGCCAGTAAGCTCTCCATTGGCGCCGTAATACACATATGGGGGATAGTCGCCGGTATCGCACACGCGCAGTGTACCGCTGCCGCCTGTAAGCTCTATTACGGGGATATCCCCCTGTTCCGGCAGCGGGCCGATAAGCCAGCGGTTTATCATTTCGTCAAGCGTACCATCCGCGGTAATCATTTTCAGAAACTCATTATATTCATCGCGGAGCCCTTCGGTATGGAACATCGGGGCGATTTCATTGGCGAACACTTCCGCGGGAATATACAGGTAATCCATATCGGGGTACGCCCCACTGTCAATAAACGGCCCCACGTAATTGCTGTCTGTCAGCGCCGCGTCTGCCCTGCCCATGCGCAGTGCTTCAACCATATCAATTATTGCGGTATATTCCTGCGGCTCGGTTTTGAAAATTTCAATAGATGCCCCGCCCCAAATGCTCCCCATCTGCGCGGCGATGCGTTTATTTGTACCGATGAAATCCGTATATGTGAGCTGTGTGTTTTGCGCAGGGCCCGGCTGGCTTTGGGACGTACACGCGGTAAAAACGAGAGTTGCCGCCAAGAGAAGAATTGCCGCGGTTTTTGTTTTCATATGGCTATCCTCCGGGTGTAATTAAGCATACGCAAAGCGGGCGTCACAGCTGCGACGCCCTGTGCGGAGTTTACGCCGAACGGTATACCGGCCGGTCATTAAAATTCTATGGTTACGATAGTTTCTACCTTATTATTTCTAACGCCGATAACAACGTCCTTTGCGAAGTTTGCTATGATTGATTTTTCAAGCTCGTCCCATCGGTCCTTTTTTATGGGTTTAGGCATTTCGTCCTGATATGCCGACAAAGAAAAATAGGATACAAAACCCATGTCGTTGTACTGCGGGATGTATATCGGGTCATACTCGGCGCCGTCCATGAACAGCAGGCCCTCAAAAACGCTGCTGATTTTCCCGAATACGCCTTTTGCCGCTTTGTTTTCGCCGCTGCTGGAGAGCGAGAGCATTTTTTCTTTTTGCTCCCCGCTTACAATTGTTTGCGCTTTTAGGTTAAGCGTGAAGTTTTTACCTTCGTTTTCTACATAGAACTCATATTTCAAACGGTCAAACAAGCGGACGGTCATCCCCAGCATTTCCTCCGCAAGCAGGCGCAGCTTTGCCGCATCGGAGGATGCAAGGCTGTAGAATTGCCCGATCTTCTCAACATCCGCAAGGATATCCGCTATTTCGTGTTTTTCGGTATAAATATCGGACCGCATTTTCTTACCCCCATTCAATCAATAGTTAAGACATCCGAAAAGCCTGTAATGCTGAAGACTTCCATCACTTCGGCGTTAACGTTTCTAAGCGTCATGGTTTTGCCGGCGGCTTTAGCTTTCTTTTCCCCCAGGAGCAGGACGCGCAGCCCCGCCGATGAAACATAGTCCACCGCGGAGAAATCCAGCCGTGTATGGTCCGCCGATGTAAACGCATCCTCCATAGCAGTTTGCAATAACGGCGCTGTGATGGTGTCCAACCGCCCGTCCAGGGTTAGTACGCAGGTTTCGCCGGATTGTGTTTTGCTGATTTCCATAACCAATTCTCCTTGTATTTTTATTTTAAACAAGCGGTGTGCTTGTTTTGGACTGTCAATCTACCCCCGTTAGGTATGCCAGCTTGTGGAAAATGTCTGTGTTGTCATAAAGGCCTACGAATTGCTCCGCGCCCTCCCCTGCGGCAAAGACCGGTACGGGCAGTGCCGTGTGCAGTGTAGACGTCCAGCCAATCCCGGCTTTATTTGACAGCGTGCGTGTTATAGCCAGGCTGAACGGCTCGTATGTTGAAGAGCTGTATACCGCGAGGTACCCCTCTGTCTTATTATCACGATCGGCATAAGCGGCGGACATACTCATTTCAAACCCGTCGCGAAGTGCTGTAATTTCGCGCTGTGTCAAAACAAGCATCGGGTCGGGGGCGGTGGCGGCGTTTTCCGGCATTGTCAGCCCGAACAGCTTCTGCACTTCAAGCATGGCGGTATCAAAATCTGTATTCGCGTCCCGCCACGGAACGATGTACTCGAAAGAAAAGCGCGAATACGATATGCTCTGGTTTGACAGCAGCGGCAAATATGTGTCGTAGCCGGTTAAGTTGTAGCCGTTAGACAGCCCGCCTGTTTCATGGTCGCCGGTGACGACAATCAGCGTTTCGTTTGGATGCTTATCCATAAACTCCAAAGCGACGGCTACGGCCGCGTCAAATTCGTGGATTTCCAGGATTGCGGTTGCCGCGTCGTTGGCGTGGCACGCCCAGTCAATCTTGCCGCCTTCCACCATCATGAAGAAGCCTGTTTCCGTGCCTAACACATCAATGCCGGTGCGGACAAAATCCGCCAGCCGCAGATCCCTGCCCCCGGGGGCAATATCTATAGCGGATTGAAGCGAGGCATCGCCGAAGAAGTTGTCAAGCTCGGGGGCGACGGCTATGACCTTGCCGTCAGCGGCGCTCAGTGCCGCGATTGCCTCGTATGTATCGGCAACCGTGTAGCCGTCCCCCGCCATAAGCTCCAATATACCGGGCAGGGTGCCGTCGTCGCCGTTGGGCTGTCTGAAACCGCCGCCGCCGAAAAAGTCAAACCCGCTGCCGATAATATTGAGGGCTATGTCGTAATAGCTCCGCCTGCCCATCATGTGCGTATAAAACGCGGCGGGGGTGGCGTGGTCTACGGACACGCTGGAGATAATGCCGATTTTGTAGCCTTTTTGATCCCGCAGAAGCTCGGCTATAGAGGGATGCGGGTTTTCAAACGCGTCCACGCCCAAGGTGCCGTTCAGCGCTTTTACGCCGCTCGCCATTGCCGTAGCCGCCGAGGCCGAATCGGTTATGAACGAGGACGCGTCCTGTGTTGCGGCAATGCCGGTAACGGGGAAACGCGCGAAAGACGGGAACAGCGGCACCGGCTGGTTATCGGCAGTCGGGTCCGCAACCGTCCCCGTAAAATCAGACTGCACCGCCCCCATATAATTTGCGTAAGCGGTTATTTGCGGCAGACTCATCCCATCGCCGATGAATAGGAATACGTATTTGGGCGCGCCGTCTGTGCCCTTGACGGCACAGGCCGATAAGAATACAAGCAGGACCATCAGTGCCGCCAATGCCGCTCCGGTGATTTTTTTCATAAAATTATTCTCCTTTTATTTTACGGGGAAAGTGAAATACGTATCGGGGTACGGCTCGTTTTCCAAGGTGAAGTGCCACCATTCCTCCGGGTGGATTACGAATCCCGCCCGTTCCATCGCGTTGCGTAAAATTAAACGGTTAGCTGTCTGCTCCTGCGTGACGAGCTCTGTATCATGGTGCGATTCAAGCCCGAAGAAATCAAAGGCGGTACCCATATCAAGCTCCATGCCCGTCAGCATATCAACAAGGGTCAGGTCTATCGTACTGCCCCTGGAGTGGCCTGAGCGCACGAAAATATAACCATCGGGGATAATTCGGTCTTTGGATATGTCCGGGTAGAAATACGCCTGTGTCAAGGTGTCGTCCAGGTCCTCCGCCCAGCGCACAAAATGGTCAACCGCGCCCTGCGGCCTGTAGGCGTCGAAAACTCTCAGCAGGTAGCCCTGCGCACGGACTTCGGCATTGACCTGCACCAGCGCCTGTGCGGCCTCGTTGCTTATAATGGCAACGGGCGCAAGGTACTGGTCAACGCGGACGCCAAGAAAGTTATATGTACTGTAGTAACGGATATCCAAAATTACATCCGGCACGGCATCGGTGACATAGACAAAGCCGTCCGGCAGCGTTCCGGTATCCTGTGTGACGGTGGGGCTTGCGCTTGCGCACCCCGCGGAAATCACCAGTATAACCGCCAGGACCGCAAAAAATTTAATGCCCCGCGTAATGCCGTTTTTTAACATTCTGTTCATTTTCTAATCATGCCTCCGGGTTTTTTATCGTAAAGCCCTAATATTATAACAAACCCTCATGCAATAATCGAATACCCATGGTGGTATGTTGCGAAAATTCTTCTCGCCGATTTTGCGGGCATGGTGTTGTACAGCGCCGGCAGGTAGGATTTTAAGTATAGCATATTTTACGTGTATATAACAATATAAAATTGAGGCTGCGCAGTATAGGGCGCCGTCGCATTGGGATTTAGGCTTGACTTTTAATTTTGCATAAGATATAATTACACAGGGCGTTCCCTGCTATTCACGCAGGATACGGCCCGATTCCCCGGAGCGGAGGTTTTTGTAAATTTCAAATTGCATATACGGAGAGATGGCTGAGCTGGTCTAAGGCGCACGACTGGAAATCGTGTGTGGGCTTATACCCCACCGAGGGTTCGAATCCCTCTCTCTCCGCCAATAAGACTTGACCGGATGTGATGTCCGGTTGACCGGCAAATGAAAAGCCCCTAACTTTTCTTTGCCGAATTGAGGATATAGCCTAAACAGCTATGTCCTCAATTTGTTTTGCATCGAGGCAACCGACAAATTTGTATTTAATTTTAATATCATACTGCTTGATACCGTTTGTTTTCCAAGGCTCCGAAACATATACACAGTCAATCAAGTCCAAAATGGCCGCGCGATCCAACTCCTGTATGTGGGAATACCGGGCTATTTGGTCCACCCATTGAACGATGCCCTGCCCCTGTTTTTCGATTCCCGCGATTTTTGCCGTTATTGCTGCTGATGAGGCTTCCAATTCTGCGCGCTCTTTGTCATAGCTGAGCATGAGATTCTTGAACATAACATCTGAGACATTCCCGGCACATCTCTCATCAAACAGCTTTTTCGCGGAATCGTCAATGACAGCTATCCGGCGATTGGCTTCAGACAGCTTTTTCCGGCTGTGTCCCAACTCCGCCGACTGATTTGCGTTGGCGGCGTCCATGAGCTCACCGATAATGATTTCCCTGTCTTTTACACTTAACTGTGCATTTTGCCGGATATCAGCAATAACTACAGCCACCAGGTCGTCCTCTTTGATTATGTGCGAGCTGCAAACATCTTTTCCATGCTCGTTGTATCGGCAGCATTTGTATATTCTCACATCACCACCGGCATGGCGTTTAATGCTGGATGCCATTGAGCTTTTGCAATCGGCGCATTTCAAGACGCCGGAGAACAGGCCCACTTTGTTGTCGTATGTCCTACAGGTCCTTATGTTAATTTTGGCAATCTGCTGGGCCTTATCCCATGTAGACTGATCAATGATAGCCTCATGTGTGTTTTCAACAACAATCCAGTCTTCCGGGTCGTTAAATACACGCTTTTTTGACTTGTAGGAAACCACCGTTCGTTTCCCCTGCACTAAATGGCCGAGGTATGCAGGGTTTTTCATCATACTCAAAATCACTGCGCTGCCCCAGGTGTTGCTCTGGTTTAGAAACGGGTTCGGAGTATTGGTACTCTTGTAATAGTAAATGCGCGGAGGGTCTATCCCTTCCCCATTGAGCCTTGCTGCGATCATACGTCCATTTTCACCGCTGACATAAAGCTCAAATATCCGGCGAACCACTCTAGCCGCTTCTTCATCGACGATAAGCAGATGCTTATTTCCCGGTGACTTTTTGTACCCGTAAGGCGCGTGGCTTCCCATGAATTTCCCCTGCATCGCGCTGTTTTTCTTTACTTGCCGCACTTTTTGGGATACTTGCTTGGGATACCATTCGTTTAGGATATTGTGAAACGGCGCAATGTCGTTGTTTTGCTGAGAAGTATCTATGCTGTCATTTATCGCAATGTATCTGACGCCCATTTCCGGAAAAAATTCTTCCGTATAATACCCCGTTTTGATGTAGTTGCGCCCCAACCGGCTCAAATCTTTTGTTACGACACAGTCTATTTTCCCCTTTTCAATATCCTGTATCATCCTGTTGAAATCCGGCCTGTCAAAATTCGTGCCGCTCCATCCATCGTCAATATAGACTTCGGTTAGGTTCCATCCCTTTTCCCGTACATATGCAGTGAGCAAATCTCTTTGGTTTGCTATGCTCATACTTTCAAGGCTGCCATTACTGTCATCCCTGCTTAAACGAAGGTACAGGCCCGTTTCATGCACAGCATTGTCGCGAAATGATGAACGGTAGTAACTACCGGCTTTTCTTGTGTCCCGCAAAATCATATCCTCCTTTTCATAGCGGACACACTTACATGATGACTTCTACTCAATAACCATTATATATAAGTCCGCAATGCATGTCCATTTTTTGAATATAATTATTTTTAGAGGCTTTTGTCCAAATTTCGTTTAAGTATAAGCAGGAGCTGATCCCTATATAGATGAGGGCCATAGAACCTGCTTGTAACATGAAACATACATTCTGCATGAATAATGCTTTTCGTTTCATTTGACTTAGTACGGTTTCTTTTTATAACAATACCCGGTTGTATTCTGTCACGCATTAGCAAACCCTCCATTTTAGGCCGTAAAATAAGGAACCTCCGGCGCTCATCAGAAGCGCCGGAGATCCTCACCTATTTTTATACCCTAATTATAACACAGACAAAAACGCATTGCAAGTGTCAATTTTCGGTCAATTTCCGGTCATCCCAGCTTGCCCGCGTCCGGGTAGAGTACCAGCTTGATGGCTTCGATTGCGAGCTCCAGGTTTACATACTCCAATCCCGCACAGCAATACCACAGCTCTCTCACGAGATTGTGACGATCAATTCCGTCCGCAAGATGGTATGCCAGCCGCAGCATATGTAACCCGTTATCCGACAAGGAGATTTTCCGCCCGTCATAACTAATCGCCGCGCCTTCTTCAAAATTGAATAAGGTTTCCACACCGATATTCCACAGCTCGTTGCAGCCTGAAATGATGAAAAGCATGGCCTCAATCCCCGGGGTCCTCGCTTTTGCGCATTGCAGGCAGCCGACAAAGCGTTCCTCATGTATATAGCTGATAAAACGCAGCCGGGCCCTCAAATCGGGATTGTCCGGTGAAAAGCTGTCCAGTATCGAATAATAATAGGCAAGCTTTTCCACGCCTTTTTTCTTTCTCCGCTGCAAGGTACTTAACGAGCATCCGGCCTTCAGGGTTATTTCCTCCCAGCTCAGTGCGTCAAAGTAAAACAGCCTTACCACTTCGGCCTCATCCGGCGGAAGCAGGGACAGGTAATATTCAAGCCTCCGCAGCTCGGCTTGAGTATTGTGGATTAAGGCGTTTAGCGCATGGTAGACGCTGTTTCTCTGGCTGTCAACATACTCCACCACCATATCGGCGGTTTTATCGCTAGTGTGAGAGCCTGCGACCCGTTCATTACCCGAACGGGCAAATGTCTTGTCCAGGATAACTTCCGGGTGCAGGGACGTTGTGATACTCCCCAACTCAAACCGCAGCACCTGTAGCTCCCTTTTCATAGCCGGATAGTTTTTCAAAAGCATCTCGACCTGTTTAATAGTGTTCTTCATTGCTATTTCCTCCAATTTCATTATAGATATGCGCTTCCGTTGGAGGAAAAAAGGTGGGGAACGGCAGCCGGGACAGCTATATTTTAACGTCCCCGCACAAATTTCAGGCGGGCAAAGCCCGAAAGAGCGATATTTTTTGTCGTCGGCAGGTTAAAATAGGCCGCCATGGATACATAACGGCCTACTGCTCTTTCTGAGTAAGCGTAGATAAAACAACACGTCGGTATCCCCCCTGTGACTGTTGTATTAATGAATGTCGTTGTATTTGACTTTGGCCTAGACGGCGTTGTTTCTTACTGCAACCGCCTCCTAAAATGACTTATCTGCCTTTAAAATGGCAAGCACAATACCGTAGCCTCTAGTTTTATTATACTTACACAATAAAACCCATGTCAATTTAAGCGCCTATATGACTCCTTATGTAGTAAAGCGCTATATCCTGTATGTATAGATTATTCACAATCTTAGTCGTGTACCGTTCTGCGCCTTGCAAAATTTGCAAGATTACAAACCCAAAAAGATATGCTATACTAAAACTGTTCTCTTAGGTATGATTGTGTTTAGGTATGATTGTGAATTCCCGGGGACAGGTGCGCCTAAACGGGAATGGCAGCCCGATAACATGAAAAAACCATGAGAAACGCGAGCAAGGTCAATCGGAAACCTGATTGGCCCGCAAAAAGGCCATGATTACCCGCAAGGGCTTTCATGGCCTTTTTTGTTTGCAGAAAAACGGAAAAGGAGGATAGAGGCGTTATCCCGAAAAAAAAGATGAAGGAGTGAAAATCGTGTAATGGCAAAATCCAAACTGCTGAAAATCAGCTACCGGGACGCAAAAAACGGCATCCACCTGACCAACTACGCGGATACTTTAGTATTCCGTGAAGATGGGCCGGTCCGGTCCGGCGAGTCAGGCAAAACAGTCCTCGCCGCAATCCGATTCGGCGGGTACCCGGAAATGGTGCGCGCTATGTCCGATGCCATCTACGGCGGCGGCGACGTCGAGGCCGAGACCGCTGGCGGCGAAGTATACGCAATGAAATCCCTCACCAAGCAGTATCACCGCCAGGCAAACAGCGACGGGGTTTACGCGGAGGCCACCCTCGTCGTCCGCGACGACGAGGCAATTTCCAGAATGAAAAAAGCGGCGGCAAGTGATGATGAAGCGGATGGGCAAGAGGAAATTGACCTGCCGCCCCGCACCTACTACATCTTCACCCCGCCCGGCGACAGCGACAGGCTGTACGAGGAAATCGACAATAAGTTGAGTATCCCACTTATCCCGGACTTCAAAGACTATTTCTTAAAGGCTTTGCAGTCGGAGAGGATTTTACAGCCCATGAAAGTCTGGTCCTGCTCACAAAAGTTCGACGCCTGGTCGCTGCGCTGCTCAAAGGACGACCGAAATCTGGCCGAAGTGCTGGAAAACGGCCTGGAAACAGGCGCAATCAGCATACCGGGTTCACAAAACGCGGATAGCAGTGTATTTGAAAAGGTCGGATCAGTAACACAAAATTTAAGGGAATTTGGCGTATCCATGGCAAATAAAATCAAAGAGCGCTTTATCCCGCTGTTCGATCCTGCCGGTGAGCGGCTTTCCGATGAAGTATTCGCCGTCAACTCAAACATTATCAACTGTGCAGGATACCCCC
>Ga0099364_10008173_pt1 | contig 14783 bp, 12 predicted proteins | sample TergutTh196P3_FD_73070 | JGI IMG/M metagenome (GOLD analysis project Ga0099364, IMG submission 73070) | Microcerotermes parvus P3 segment gut microbial communities from Pointe-Noire, Republic of the Congo - Th196 P3 | ecosystem: Host-associated > Arthropoda: Insects > Digestive system > Gut ... | reverse complement strand
TGCGGTGACATCGTTGAATGATTTGGCACTGCTTCCGTCGCTGATTGTGTTCGGGCCGACCACCATTTGATAACTGGTAAAACCGTTACGTGGCGATGATTGCGACGAAGGACACAAATAAATCATTGGCATTTGATCGTGAAACTGCTTGTTGTATTCACTGTCCCACGGTTCATCAAGACGGATTTGATCGTACAACTCTTTTTGTTCGAGATATGGCAGAATCAACACGCGCCACGAATGTAAAGGTTTACCGTCTTCGTCTGTTGCATAGGCCGGAAGAAATAATTCGTGTTGAGCGTAATATAGATGCAAAGCCAACACGATTTGCTTCATGTTGTTTATACATTGTATCCTCCTCTCGGGCATTCCCTCTCGTGGAAACAGCACAGCGATCAAAAGACCTATTAATAGTAAGCAAGCACAAACGCCCAGCACGGTTTTCAGTGCGGTATTGCTGCCCTTGAGTGAACCTTCATTGAAATCCGACATGACGAAATCTCCTCTGCATAAAATCCCGGTTCAAACACAGTGCGGCGGTCACGGCGTGACCGCCCCTACTATTTTTCACAATTCAATCCTGTTGATCGCATTGACCCAATGATCTTTCGTGGTGCCGACGGCGGTTTCGGTGATGAGCCAATAAACGCGAAACAACGGTGTGCGTTTGATTTCGATGGTGCCTGCCGTTTCATCGACAACAATGCGCCAAGGCAGTGGACCATTGCTGATTCGACACCATCTGTTTTGCGGTTGATACCATTTCAATTTTTCGGGGATTTCCGGCATGATTGCGTTGCTTTCCATTGTTGACCTAATCCGGGGCCGTCATCCCGTCATTCGATGATTCTTAGTCCCCGGTTGTCGATTTCGTAAAGCAGAATTTCGTCGGGGCATACACTGCCGCGATGCTTCGAGACGTACATGGCGCGGCGGAATTTCACGCCGTCACGGATTTTTCCGAGATAAATGATCGTATTGGCTCCGACGAGCAGGTCGCCTTCGTCGAGCGGCCGTTCGATCATCGCGTCAAGCGAGGTTTCCGGTGCGGTATAAAGCACCATGCAGCCGACGTCTTCCTTGCGGTACAAATGCCGGTTGATTTGTCCGGCGTGTTCGCGGTAATGCTGCCGGAACAGATCACGGGCAACCCATTCGGGTTCCTTGCGGACGATCTGGTGGTAAATGTATTCGAGTAACTCAAACTGGATCGATTCGCCCTGATGTTCGACCGGTTCAATGCCGTCAACAATGAACCGCCGCACGCCGCGCGTGAAATGGTGGAAGAAAAACCCGATGGTCGTGTCAAGGTGTTTTGACAACTCGGCCTGCCAGCCGTGCCATTGGTCGAAATCGAGATCGCGGCGGTTGACCTTGCGTCCGCGCGAGGTGAATACGCGGAGGTAATCACCCCAGCGTTCATCGGGCGAAAAAAATGTGTCATGGTCAAACCGGCGTTCCGGGTTTTCCTCCAGTAAGGTATGGTCGAACATTCGCCGGGCATATTCCGCGTGATTTTGGGAATCGCCGCGTGTGGAGAGATCGAAAATAACGCCGGGACGTTGTTCCTGTGTGCTGGTCGCGTGCAGGAATTGCAACCCGAATTGCGTTTTACCGATGCCGGACGAGCCGACCAGGACGGTCATCGTGTCGGGCAGAAGGCCGCCACCCAGCTTTTCGTCAAGACCGGGCACACCGGTCGAAAGTCGTTTGTCGTTGGTCATGGTAACGGTTGATGGTTGACAAAACAAGGACGGCAAAGGTCACGGAGCGGTCGAACTGCGTTTCGCCGCAACTTCGGCGATTGATTGCAATATTTCAGTGATTGATTGCATTATACCAAACCGCCCCCCGATACAAAAGCCGGAATGAAGCGTAGCGCAATGACGGGATTTTTGGCGATTTTGGTTCATGACGCAAACCTGAATGACCTTCTAATGGCAGGCAAGACCGAAAAATGAATTGCGATACAGAAACAATGTTATTTTTGCTCAATTTTTGTCCATTGCGCTTGTAATGGCAGTAAATCTGAGTAGAATAGGAAAAAGAAACAGGACACAATAGTCCTAATTGGCTGGACTTTTCGTGCGAGTTTTGCGGGTAGCCTGTGTTACTCATCAAAGAGGTATCACCATGAAACATCATCAACCGTTTTGGATTCTATCGGTGGCGGCTCTTTTGTTCGCGGCTGCCGGAGCATCGGCCTTTGCTGACCTCAATGCAAATGAAATCTACACCACTTTCAATGCAACGAATGGAGGTCAGGGGTTTCGTTTTACCCGCAGCGTCACATCGAATGGTTTTACGGCTTTGACAACACAACAGGGGTATTCCCATGTCAATGTCAATGCCTATCTGTATGGTACGACCGGTGGTCAGGACTACTTCACAACCGTATGTGTCGAACCGGATGTGATGGTCGCTTCTCTTGGCTTGGGGCTGTTGAATTACGATTCCATCAACGGGACGTCGCAAACCACACTGGGACAGGTGTTGACTCTGGGGGCTGCTTTTTTGTACAAACAATATGCCACCGGGGAATTGGCTGTTATTTCCCAAACTGATATGACGGCGTTTTATACTGCAATCCAGGTCTTGATGGGAAACATGACGGGCGTCAATTGGAGTTCCAACGCGTACTTGGCCTACCTCCTCAACCGGTTGAATGACCGCGATTACTGGTTGGAAGACTATAAGCCCGCGCAGTCTTACGATGAAATCGGGGATTATTGCGTGTTCGTGATGTCCGTCACCGATCTGGACCCGTCCAGGCCGGGCAATTCTCAGGATTATCTGTATCTCGCCAGAGCAAACTCAACGTCTCCCCCACCCATTCCAGAGCCTGCGACATTGTTGCTCTGGTCACTTGGCAGTATGGGGCTTGTGGGTTTCCGGGTACGTCAACGCCGCTTGAAGAAGCCCGTTCTTTCCTGATCCGGGGCGTTTTTCATCCATGCCAGTGCCGTGTGGTGATGATGACCCGATCTTTGTTATCCGCGTGTTATTGACGGGCGGCATTTTTCTGTTTCAATGAAGCTCATGCTTCGATTCGATGACTTGAAACTGCCGTTTCCCGTGATACAAGCCGCTTTGAGCGGTTATTCCGACGCTCCCATGCGTCAAATTTCCCGGGAATTCGGAGCCGGGTTCACGCTGTGCGAAGTTTTCCTTGACCAGTTCGTCGTCCATGTTTCGCAAGGCAAAAAGTCGCGATTTTACCTCAACATCCATGCTTCCGATCACCCGACCGGGGCCCAGTTGTTGGGGAGTGAGCCGAACCTGTTTGTTTCTGCGGCCAAACGGCTCGTGGAGTTCGGTTTCGACCTGATCGACCTCAATTTCGCCTGTCCCGTCAAAAAAGTTTTGGGCCGGTGCCGCGGCGGCTACCTGATGACCGACCCGCCAAAGGCACTTGAGATCGTTGAGCGTGTTCGTGAGTCGATTCCGGCCAGTATTCCGCTGACGATCAAACTGCGGAAAGGCTTCGACGGCAGTGCGCAAAGCGAAGACCGTTTCTATGCCATTCTCGATGGCGGGTTCGTCCGGGGAATTGCGGCGGCAACGGTCCATGGCCGAACGGTGTTGCAACGATATGACGGCGTGAGCGACTGGGATTTTATCGGTCGGGTCAAGCGTCATGCCGGCACACGCGTGATTCTTGGCAGCGGTGACCTTTTTGACGCGGAAACCGTTATTCGACGCATGAAAGAAACCGGCGTCGATGGCGTTGCACTCGCCCGCGGCGTTATCGGCAACCCCTGGCTGTTCAGCCAGGTTCACACGGCACTGGCAGGTGATCCCATGCCATCGCCTCCTTCCCTGGCCGAACAAGCCGCAGTCATTATGCGGCATTACGACCTTTCGGAAACCTTGTACGGCGCACACCGTTCCGCTTCCGACATGCGGAAGTTCGGCGTGTATTACGCGAAACTGCACCCGCAACAGACTGCTGTGCGTGACGCATTCGTCCGTGCGAAAAACCGCGATGATTGGCTCGCCGTACTCCGAACCTGGTATCGCGATGACTGAGTCGCAAAAGCATTTCCGATTTTTGTGTTGACCGTTTGAGTACGGTATTACCGGAAATTTTACCCCCTTGAAATTTGATGAGAAAGCGAGAATCAGATGATGACAACCTTCAAAACCCTTTATTCCGCCTTGTTCACGGCTGTGTTGACGTGCAACATGGCTTTTGCCGACGACAAACCGGCAACCGATACGCCGAAAGAACTCCGCGTGTTGAGCTACAATATTCACATCGGAATCGGCAACGACGAGAAACTGGACCTTGAACGGACGGCGAGGACGATCGTGGCGCAAAAGCCGGACATCGTTGCGATTCAGGAAATCGACCGCAACACGGCACGCACACAAAACGTCGATCAGCCGGCTGAACTGGAACGCCTGACCGGAATGCACGCCGTGTTCGGCAAGACCATCAACCTGGGCAGCGGCGAATACGGCATCGCGATTTTGTCGAAATATCCGATCAAGGAACACAAAATCACGCAACTCCCGCAGTTGGGCAACCGGGAAGATCGCGGCGCACTCGAAGCAACGATTACGCTTGACGACAAAACAACGCTCCTGTTTGCCTGTACACATTTTTGCCATCAAAGCGAAGAACGCCGCACCATGCAGGCGGAAAAGATCAACGAACTGTTCGCCGAACGCGATGGCCTGGTCGTTATCGCAGGCGATTTCAACGCAACGCCGAACAGCAAGACCATCGAAACACTGAAAGCAAAATGGTCGGATGCGACCAACGAGCAACCGACGTTTTCAAGTGACAATCCGCGATCCAAAATCGACTACATTTTTTACCGCCCCACTCAAATGCTGCGGGTCAAAGAAACCCGGGTCATTGAGGAACCGGTGACGTCCGACCACTCGCCGGTTTTGTCCGTGCTGGAATTGGTTTTTTAGAACCCGCGAAAAAGCAAGTTGTGTGTTCAATCAGAGCCGCGACGGTCACGGAGCGGAGTGACTGGTTTTTTGTGTGGAACCCCCACCTTCTCCGGTCACTCCGTGACCTCTCTGCGTTCCCGGTTGCTGCTTCTTGCAGAAAAGCTTTGTTAAAAGACGCTTTCTTAATGGGGTTTGATGGTCATGCGCCGGCAGAGGTCGATCAATTCGACCAGCGATTGCTGAATTTCCTCTTCGGGCAGTTTTGCCTTGAGGGATTGTTCAAGTTTTCCCACGGCAGGAGTGATTTCGCTAAAACCATAACTGCCGATAGTACCCTTGAGTTGATGTGTGATCTTCTGCAACTCGTCCCAGTTTTTTGAAACAAATTCGTCCAGGAGTTGATTAATCCTGGACGGCATTTCATCGACAAACATTTTCACGATGTCGTGCAAATCCGGATCGTCGGCCAGAAAGGAATAGATTGGCGTGCTTGGTTGCGTCCCGGTTGACATGCAATACACTCCCAGTCGAAGCAATCTTTGTTTCTTGTCCAAGTGCTACTGACAATTATAGTATCGTTTTGCCTGACTGCTTGATTGTTTTGGTGAAATGGTGACAAAACCCTAGTTGATTCCCAACTAAATCAGGTTAGTATTGATTCCCTGTAATGGTCGTAAACCAACCGGGAAGGATTGGAACTGCCATACAGATCAAACACCATGTCACACGGACAGCCGTACAAAGCCCAGGTTTTCCGACCTTGAGGATGTTTGTCAAGGTCGAGCAGCGTCTGGCAATGGGTGAGTTCCTGCGTCAAAAACCGGAAAAACTCCGGCGGTAGCGGAGCGTCGAATCCAAAAAGCGGGTAATAGTAATAGCCCTGGGAAATCGAAGACCTGGCTCCGGTGATATGGATTGCCCACCTTGCACACTAACCGCCCCTGACCTTCTTGTACTTGCTGCGGCGGTTGGTCAGGCGGTTGGGGTCTTCGGTTTTGAGCATCTCTTCGTAAGCGGCGAAGTTGCCCTCGAACCAGCGGACACGGCCATCGCCCTCAAAAATCAGCATGTGCGTACAGATGCGGTCGAGGAAAAAACGGTCGTGGCTGATAACAATCGCACAGCCGGGAAAGTCGATGAGTGCCTGTTCGAGAACGCGCATTGTGGCCACATCAAGGTCGTTCGTCGGTTCGTCGAGCAGTAACAGGTTCCCGCCGCGTTTGAGTAGCTTGGCCAAATGCACCCGGTTCCGCTCGCCGCCGGAGCACTGGCCGACCAGTTTCTGCTGTTGCTGGCCGCGAAAATTGAAGCGCGAGACATAAGCCCGGCTGTTCATTTTGATCGGGCCGAGTTCGATCAGGTCTTTGCCGTCGGTGATTTCGTCGAACACGCTGTTGCTGTCGTTGAGCGCGTCGCGGTGCTGATCGACATGCGCCAGTTCGACGGTCGAACCGAGTTCGAGCGTTCCGGCGTCCGGCGTTTCCTCGCCGGTGATCATGCGGAACATCGTCGTCTTGCCCGTCCCGTTCGGACCGATAACGCCGACGATGGCACCACGCGGAATGTTGAACGAGCAATTTTTAATGAGTGTCACATCGTTCCCGCCAATACAAAAGCCTTTGGAAATGCCGTTGAACACCAGCACTTTTTCGCCGAGCCGCGGCCCCGGCGCAATTTGAATGACCGCGTCGCTCTTGTCGTCCAGTTCCTGCCGTGAGGCAAGCTGTTCGTAGGATTTGATGCGCGCCTGATTTTTCTGCAACCGCCCCTTGTGCGCCATTTGAATCCATTCGAGTTCGCGTTGCAGCGTCTTTTGCCGTTGTGATTCCTTCTTTTCGAGTATGCGGAGCAGTTCGGCCTTTTGTGCGAGCCACGACGAGTAATTGCCCTCGAAGGGAATGCCGCGCGTGTTGTCGAGTTCCAGAATCCATTTTGTCACGTTGTCGAGAAAATAACGGTCGTGCGTGACGATGATGACCGTGCCGTGATAATCGCGCAGTGCCCCTTCGAGCCACTGCACGGTCTCGGCGTCAAGGTGGTTCGTCGGTTCGTCGAGTAGCAGCAAGTCGGGCTTTTCGAGCAATGCCATGCAGAGGGCGACCCGGCGGCGTTCGCCCCCGGACAGTTTCCGCACAATGGCATCATCCGGCGGCAACACGAGTGCGTCGGCGGCAATGGCGATCATCCGGTCGAGCTCCCAGCCGTTGACAAGGTCGATGTCCTCCTGCAATTTGCCCATTTGCTCCATGAGCTTGTCGAAATGGTCCGCCTGGTCGGGGTCGGCCATCGCCATGGAGACTTCGTTGAAACGGTCGAGCAGTTGCTGAACCGGCGCGACGGCGGTGAGCAGATTGTCACGCACGGTTTTGTCGAGTTCCAGCTCCGGCTCCTGCGCGACGTAACGCACCCGCATCCCCTTGGCCAGCGACGTTTCCCCGTCGAAATCGGTGTCGATGCCCGCCATGATTTTCAGCAGCGTGGATTTCCCAGAACCGTTTTCGCCGACAATGCCGATCTTCGCCCCGTAATAGAACATGAGGCTGATGTCCTGCAAGACGATTTTCTCCCCATATTTTCGGGAGACGCGGTTCATTTCAAAAATAAAATGCGGTGCCATCTGACCTCGGCAGAGTGATGTTGAAAACAACGGACAATAATGATACGATGGTGATTGTACAGTGTTTCATATTTTTTGCCAGACAGCGCAACAAGGCAGGGCAAGACGCAAGACCAGCAACCGGAATGAATCGCAGCGAAATGGCGGGATTTTTTCGGCCACGGATTGCAATGAGGTTGATCTCAACCTCCCCCTGCGCTCTCTGCGAAAAACCAAAATCTACCGTACAACGCCATGAACTTTGGAGTTATCTCTGTAAACTTTGTGCATTCCTTTGTGATCTTTGTGTTGAAATCTTTTAACACAAAGGCCACAAAATGAATACCAGTCCAATGGCGTTCGGCAGTAGAGCCGGCCAGTCAACTTTTCTGGCGGTGGGGGAAAGGGCTGAATTTCCGATCCAAGGGCGCAAAACAGCACACGAATAACAACCGCGTTCGTACACTCGCGCCCCTGATGCTCCTTCTCAAACAGTTTTCCCGCTTCCAAAATGAAGCGACCTTGAATGTGTCGAAAACTTTTGCTATCATTTTTCATGATGGTGTCCATGGGGTTTTCTCCTGCAAACGGCTGTTTTTAATTACACAACCCTTTTACCAGAAAAACCTTGGGCTTGTCTCCATCAATTCTTTCAACTCCATCCTGGATTCGAAACGACTGAGTTTAGTATGCTTTCAATATCGCGCACAGGCCAATCCAGTGATTTGATGTGTTAGCCCTGCGCCCCCACCGGGGGATTTCGCAGGAACGACTGCCTGCCTGCGTCGGGTTTTTTCAGTTTGTCCACAATGCCCGCCTGCGCGGAAACCCGCTCCTCCGAGCCCTGGTCGAAGCTCTCGTCGGCATCAACCCGGTTTCGGAATCGAGTCTAAGATTTTTCGCCCAAAAATCATCGGGCTGTATTGACAAGTTCATTTTTTCGGCAAGAATAACGAGAGGGGCAGGATAAAGGGGTGTTCTTTTCCCTTTTATCCCTGCAAATTTTGACTTACAAAATTTGCAGGCGAAAACCCGGAATCAGCTTTGGTGAGGTACAACTTTTCTCCCATGACCACTATCGATTTACGCAGTGACACTGTCACACAACCGACGGATGAAATGCGAGAGGCAATGTACCGGGCGGAATTGGGCGACGACGTTCTTGGCGACGACCCAACGGTTCGGAAACTTGAACAAAAGGTCGCCGATCTGCTGGGGAAGGAAGCGGCCATTTTTGTCCCGTCCGGTACGATGGCGAATCTGATTGCCGTGTCATTGCACTGTCGTGCCGGGGAGCAGTTTTTCTGCGAAACGACCTCGCATGTGGCTGCGTTCGAGCAAGGCGGTCATGCCCAGATTTGGGGTGTGGCGGCGAAAACCTTTGACGGTCATCGGGGGATCATCGCACCGGAACAGTTGGAAAATCAACTGCGGCCGGAAAGCGACATTCATTTCGCCCCAACCCGGGCGGTTTTTCTCGAAAACACGCATAATTACGGCGGTGGACGCATTTACCCGATCGCATGGATCGCACAAATTTCGCAATGGGCCAGGACGAACCGGCTGACGTTGCACCTCGACGGAGCGCGGCTGATGAACGCAGTGGTTGTGACGGGCATAACAATGCAGAACGCAGAGTTCAGAATGCAGAATATTATTGTTTTTCTCAAACGGTCAATCGCAAAATGATTCTGCATTCTTCATTCTGCATTCCTTTCATTTTTTTCGATAATTGTTCTCAGCACATTCAGTTCCGACTGCGAAAATTTCCGCTTTTCCGTGAGGTGCAGCATGAGCGGGGCAATGTTATTGCCGCAGAGCGATTCGAGCAGGTCGAAATATCGCCCTGACACGTCCTCCGGCGCAACGAGGGCGTCATAAATCGCCGGGTACTGCCCGTTGCGCGCGATGATGCCCTTGTCAAACAGCCGGTTGAGCCGCGTTTGCACCGTCGAATAAGCCGGTTTGCGGCCCTTTGTGTGCAACGCCTGGTGCATCTGCGCGATGGTCTGCGGCCCGTGATTCCAGAAGACTTCCAGCAACTCCAATTCCCCCGGTGTCAGCTTGACCGGTTCCTTTTTCTTGTTTCCCATGAGATTTCTTCCTGTTTTGCATAACACGTCAAATCAGAGCCGCGACGGTTACGGAGCGGTCGAACCGGGACCATGACACGCAACACATGGAAAAGTTTTCTCCAGTGCGACCGCTCGATCACTCTCGCGGCTCTGATGCGGCGGTCACGGCGTGACCGCCCTGCCTGTTTGCGGAACGTGACCGTCTGCCCGACTTACGAAATTACCACAACGTGGTAATTTGCATGTTACCACGGCGTAGTAAACTTGTCAAGAGAGAAAACCGGGATTTTTTGAGAAAATTCAGGCAGGGCGGAAAACACGGGGTCTATCGCAATTGCAGTGATTCCGCGATGACCGGCTTGAACAGACGGGCACCATTGCCGACAATGCGGTCGCCGTCTTTGAGGCCGCTGAAAATTTCGACGCCCGATTCACACTGTTCGCCGATCCGCACTTCCGTCACATTCCATTCGGCCTCGCTTTTTCGCACCAGAACGTAATTCGTATCGTCGATGGTGACAACGGCTTCCGAAGGAACACGGAGCACAAGACGGGGTTCGACGCCAAGCCCGATTTCCGCCAACATACCGGTGTGCAACACGTCCTCAGCGTCTTCCACGGCAAACAGAACACGGAGCGAAGGGCTCTCTTTCGACAAAACCGGCACGACAGAATACACTTTTCCGTGGAACGTCTTTCCGGGATGATTGAGAAATCCGGCGACGCATTGTTGTCCGGCCTGAACGTGTTTGGCCATGCTTTCCGGCACTTCGGCCATGAGAATGTCAATGTCACGCGGACTGGAAGCCAGCAATTCCTGTTGGAATCCCGCAAGCTCCAGTTGCTTTTCATACATGGCTTTATCCCGTTGGGCGTGCTGCAGTGCGGCTTGCGCGGCCAGGAGTTCCTTTTTCCACTCAAATTCCGCCTTGCTCAAGTCCGTTCGGGCATCGTCGAGTGTCTTTTTCGCTTCCATGCCGCCTTTCACCTCTTCTTCAAGGAGAGCAATCTTCTGCTTGAGTGCATCCATGATCGTTTGGAAGTGTTCCTCGACCAATTGGAGTTGCTTTTCAGCAAAGGCAATGTCATCAAGTGCTTTCTGCCGGTCGGTGAACGCCGTCAGCAATTCCGGCACGTGAAATTTGAAATCAGGTTGCTTGTCGGCGTTGAGCAAAGCGTTTTCGATGTCATGGGCTTTCGATTGCTGCAAGCTGGCCACATTGACGCCGGTGACGGGGACAATCGGATCGGTCGTTTCCGTTCGCTTCACCGTGATGAGATTCAGTCTTTGAACAACCGGCGAATCCGGGCGAATCGCAATGCTTTTCAGCTCGGCAACGTGAACATCGGGAACCACAGGTTCTTCGACAACCACCGGTTCATCGGGAGCGGCAGGTGCCTCAAGAACAACAGGGGCACTGGAAACAACGGATACGGCAGGCACTTCGAAAACCACAGGGGCGTCGGACACAACGGACACACCGGGGACATTGAGAGCAACGGGAGCATCGGAAGTCACGGACACGGAGGACACATCAAGAGCGATGGGGGCATTGGAAGCAACGGACACAGCGGGGACGTCAAGAGCGATGGGGGCGTTGGAAGCAACGGACACACCGGGGACATCAAGCGCAATGGGGGCGTTGGAAGCAACGGACACACCGGGGACTTCAAGAGCAACAGGGGTGTCGGAAGCAACGGACACCGTGGATGCCTCGACAACCACAGACGCATTGGCAACAACAGGTTCATCAGTCACCTGCGCAGTCGCTTCTGCGGTTTCAAGAGGGGCAGTACCGTGCCGCAACTCCCGCATCAGGTAAATCAAAAGCAACCCGACGACCACGAGGCAAAGAAGAAAATGGAGAATATCCCACGCACGCTGGAAAAACGAAAATTTTTGGCTCATGATACTTTACCTTTCGTTGGTTTTCTGAAATTGTTATACGTGCCGCATCACCGATGTCGTACTCGCGGTCTTCGAGAAGGCGATGGAGTTTCTGGTCGGGCATTATCAAATACCATGCTCTTTTATGAGTGTTTCAATCTTCGTACCATCCCAAAATTGCAGGTATCCCAAACGACATTTCTCATCGAATTCCGCTTTCAGTCGCGTTATTGCATTATCGAGATATTTGCCACTAACGACAACAATTACTTTGCTTATATTCACTGCTTGCATCGTATCTGGTGGCGTATATGGAACACTAAATGCCGACCTGACTTGAGAAATGATAGTGTCAAGTTCCGAGTTTGCACGACCACTGATACTTCCAGCCTTGACTACGAAAGCAACGTAGTATTCGTGTGTACTATCCTTGTCCAGTGCAACAAAGTCTTTACCGAATTCGTTGGGGCCATGAGTATTTCTGACATTTGTATAAATCGCCTGAAGGAGAAGTGCTACAATATCCTTGCAAAAAAGTTTTTCATCCTTCAAATGTTCATCCTTGATTTTTGCATTGTGATTTGTTGGGATTGATGCTACCCCAATTATGCTTTCAACATGTCTGATTAAAATATCTATTGCCTCAATGGTTGCCATAAAAAGATTCTCTAAGCATGAAACGACATTAGCAACTATAATGGGTGAAGGCATTCCGGGAATAGGTGGCACGCCATTTTTGTAATACATTGCATTGTTGAACCGTACAGATTCCATTGTACAAGCAGTTTTGTTTACAAAAGTAAATTGTCCATTCCCTGATGAACTAGCAAATTTTGCTCGAAGCGTTGAATATTCGTGTTTTTTCCAGGCAAGGTTAAACAACAGAAATGTCCATATACCGATTGGCGAAGTTTCCGAAGGCGGAACGTTCCTTATATCCGAAAACAAAAGTTCAGAACATTCTTCTGGAAAAGGAAATAATAAGTTAAACGCATTTTCACATATTGATTCGTATTGACGCCAAACATTCTTTGGTAAATCATCCTTGTTTGTAAGGAACGTCAAAAACTCCTCGCTGTTTTCAATACATAATGCCTCGGCCACCTTTTTGGTGTTTTCTTCAAACCCAGGTTGAGGAAAAATACCAAGCCTCCAACCATTTCGTCCTATTACTACATTTTCGTGAACAATAGGAAAACATATCTTTGCAGGCCACGAAATATGGCGACTTGCAATACATTCATTGTTTATTGAAAAATATTGCTTGCATAGATTATCAAATGCTTCAAAAGCGTCACCCTGCTCTTTCCAATCCTGTTCGTTCTGACTTGTTGGAGTATCACGATTGATTTGTTCGTATGGATAGCGATAAGAAAGGCAATTTAGTATAATCCCGGATGAATGAATTAGTTCAGCATCATTTCTTATTCGTTTTAATGCGTCTAACCAATGGCGTAGATTGACATTCTTGGCTTCCCACAATGATTCGGCGAGCATATCCATCAATAAACAAAAGCAAGGTTCATTTTGTGCTTCGACAAATAGTTTGTGCATTACAACACCGTGAGTAATGGTATATTCGCCATATTCAGGGTGATCGGTTTGATTATTTGAGTCTGAATTGTTAGTATCTGACATGACATAGTTCCATTGAGATTACGGTTTGAAGCCCATGCTGCAATTGGATTTGGAATAGCATTACAAATTCCCCTCCACAATCCCAATCTCCTCTTCCGTCAACCCATACAACTCATAAACCAGCGAGTCAATCTGTTGGTCGAGGATGGCGATGCGTTGCTCGGCGAGTTTGCGGTCGGAGTCGGACATCGCAGCGTAACATTTGGCCTGTGCAACAAGCATCTGATCGGCCAACGCGATGATTTTGTCCCGCTTTGCCACGTCTTTCTTGTTTCGCTCGTCGATTTTGTATATCGGGAGGCGTAAAAGGTAAACCGGTTTGCATTCGATATATCCTCCTCGTCTTGTTGCTGCAATTTGATGTAAGAAATAATTGCATACTCTTGAGTTTAGTATGGCTAAAAGATATTTGTCATTCAAAGAAATAGTTGTCGATGGTGCAAGTGAATAATAGTCACAGTCGTCAAAACTGCACTGAATTCTAGTGGCAAGGTTTGGTAAAATAATTTTTGGTTTTTCAAATTCACGAAAATATGATGTTATGTCCTGTATTTCATACCACTTGTATGATCCCGGTTTTCGGCCTTTCCACGGTTTACTACCTTTCGAGCCCCAGCCCTTCGGTTTTGGTGTCAACTGTTTGCGGAATTGCTCCAAATGGCTTTTGATTGCCGGATAGTCGTTAATGTTAATACCGCGCCTTGTGAAAATGATATACTTGTCTGTTTTCAACGGTGCATAACGTTTTATATCTCGTCCTTCTAATAGTGGCTTAATAATTTTCGCACTTCGCTTATCCTCCTTAATCAAGCGTTTTCGTGTTGCGGCATCAATAACAAATGCTTCGTTCAACCCAGTTACTACTCCGCGAAAAATCTTCCCTTCCACATATTCTTCCAGCGAAACGCCAGTCGCCATCAGTTTGTCGAACAACCTCTTTTCCCGTTCGTCCCGCAGTTGCCAACCGGTATCGTCCAGCGAACCCATATCAATGAAACGCCGCTTGCCTTCGAGATGCTCGTCGAGTGACTTGAAGTCGAGACTCTCTACTTGTGAAACGGCAAGCGATACATTCTGGCCTCCATCGGTCTGACATTTGGCCACACGAAAGATCATGGGGTACGCCGTCACTTTCCCGAATACCGGCAAATCGCCGAAGTCAACGATCTCCAAAAGCGTTTGCGTTTTCAGCCATTTCCGCAACGGTTCGCCGTAGTTCGCACGCAACCATTTGTTCGCAACGATGATCGCATAGTTGCCACCGTCCTTGAGCAAGCCGATTCCGCGTTCAATGAAATAGGCGTACAGATCGGCTGTTCCATGATAAACCGCATAATGTTCCTGAAAATATCGCTTGGTATCATCGTCCAGGGTTTCCTGTCGCACATACGGCGGGTTTCCGATGACGCAATCGAAGCCGCCTTTTTTGAAAATTTGCGGGAAGGCCTGTTGCCAGTCGAAGGCATTGATCTTTCGCATTTCCGAATCCCCGAAAAGCGGCAGTTCCTTGTTGCGGTAAAAATCGCTTGCGATGAGCGAGTTGCCGCAGCGGATGTTGGCTTCGAGGTTCGGCAGCATTTTCAGGTCGGAATGCCGGAACAACATTTCGCGTGACTCTTCCGTTTCGTTTTCCAACAACTTCAGGTACAACGACAGCTTTGTCACTTCCACCGCTATC
>Ga0099364_10008172_pt1 | contig 14785 bp, 6 predicted proteins | sample TergutTh196P3_FD_73070 | JGI IMG/M metagenome (GOLD analysis project Ga0099364, IMG submission 73070) | Microcerotermes parvus P3 segment gut microbial communities from Pointe-Noire, Republic of the Congo - Th196 P3 | ecosystem: Host-associated > Arthropoda: Insects > Digestive system > Gut ... | reverse complement strand
GCCGCCGCTTCAGGATAACGTTTTTTCGCATGAAGATCCACGCCGAGATTGTAATAAACTGTGGCAACTAATTGTACCGAATTGATTTCCCGACGCTGGGTGGGCAATTCTATCGGCGCAACCGCTTCAGGCGGTGCGTTGGCGTTTTGTGTGATTGCCCGGTCAGGTTCCGCAGGCACGGGTGCAATCCGTTGGAGTGTTGCCATTTGCCGTTCTTTATCTGTCTGCAAATCAAACCACGTTGCAGCCGTTGTTTCAATATCCATGACACTGCCGTCGGCAAATCTGGCTCGGGTCAGGGCGTGTCCCGGCATTTCCAAACCGAGAACGTCGAGACCAGCCTTCTCGGCAAGGACGTTGAAAAGGACGGTTGCGCTCACGCAGTTAAAACTTCCTGTGCTCATTACTTTACTCAATTCAGTGCAATCAAGACTGTACGGACGAGTAAGGATTTCCCGGTGCATTGCTTCAAACAGCAAGCGGGTGAGCGACCGTTGATCAAGTTTTCCCGATGTTCGGGCGGCGTTTAGGACATTGGCAACCAGTGCGTCGAGTCGGGCTTCGTAAGTTCGGATGAGTTCGGGATCACGGATTCCTTCGGCAATCAGAGAAGCCCGAAAGAGATCGAAGCGTTGCCATTTGCCGTGCCGGGCATCTTGAAACAACGCTCTTTCGACGGGATCAATGCCCCGAAGGATGACGGAGTATGTCGGCAGTGTCTGCGACGGGTCTGCTGCTCTGCGATTGAGTTCGACGTGAAAACTGTCGATGGTCAGCGAATCGGCGGTAACGTTCTGATCGCCGTGAAATGTCAGAATGTCGCTCCGAAACACGTCCTGTTCTGTCCCGTGTAGTTGTCCGGCGGGGAACAGACTGAAAAACAGCAGTACGGCAATCGCAAGGAACCGCACAGGCAAGGGTTTCCGATTTTTGGGGTTAGCAGTTTCCATCCTCGGTTATGTTCGTAGGAGGGCGGTAAAAACAGGTCAATGCGTCGGGTCCGCCCTACTCATCCTGTGCATTGTAACAAATCGGGCGGGGCAAGTAAAGAGCATTTCATTGTCGAATACTGCCTGACCGACACTATTATTACGTACTACGGGTATGGTTGTAGGGGAAATTCCGACGATTTTTTGGGAAAATTTGTTGTTTGCAAAATATCCGCAATTATTTTACCCTCCGCCGCCCCGCCGGCGCAATCGTCAGACTATTCTTGCAAAGTGTCGGCAAACAGGATACAATGGTTGCGAGTGCTTTGCTGGCGGATTCGGAAGAGGGCATACATGCAAAAGACCCGTAAAAAAATAATCCTCGTTGACGACGTTAGGTTCAACTTGACGATGGGAAAACGGAAACTCCAAACATTGTACGAGGTGTTTCCCGCCTCCTCCGCCGACGAAATGTTCGAAATCCTCGAAAACACCATCCCCGATGTCATCTTATTGGATGTCAATATGCCGGGAGTCGACGGCTTTCATGCCATTCAGCAACTCAAAGCCAATCCCCGATTCGCAAACATACCCGTCATCTTCTTGACATCCATCAAAGACGAAGACAGTATGGCAAAAGGTCTCAGTCTCGGAGCAATAGATTACATTCCCAAACCTTTTTCCGTTTTCGACATACAAAGCCGCATCGACAAATTGTTAGGACCCGATTATGAACAACAATTAAAAGAAGGTGAAGAGTTACAACACTCGAAAAATGCCCACAGACCATGCGTTGTTGCCATCGATGACGACCCCCATATTTTGCGATCCATTCAGTTCGCACTGCGCTACAAATTCGACGTTTATTCACTCGTAAAACCGGAGAAACTGGAGGAATTTCTACAAAAAATCAATGCCGTCCCGGAGTTGTTCATCCTAGACCTCGTGATGCCGATAATGGACGGATACGACGTGTTCCTCAAAATACGTGAAACACCGGAACACCAAATGACACCTATCATTTTTTTAACCTCCGCAGGAACCATCGACAACGTCACCGCCGCCGTCAATCTCGGAGCCAGCGACTTCGTCGTGAAACCATTTGAAGTGTCGGTGCTTCGAGAAAAAGTAACAAAACACATCTGCAAGTATGAATCTTCTATCTCGAGAATACTGGAGAGCGGCGTTAAGAGTTCTGCCGTTTCACACACAGAAGGGAGTACGTGATGAGACCAATCGGCAAATTGATACCCACATTGCTTTATGTAATGTTGTCGGTTGCCCTGTTTTCAGGCTGCCGGGACTTGGACGATGCGCAACACAACCACACGCCCCATTTTACTTCGTACCGTGATATTCCCGGCATCACCGACGAAGAAATCAACGCCATCGAAGCACTTCGGCAACGGCACAATGAATTCAGTTACGCCATGATGTTCAGCACGGAAGCCTTTGTCGGCGAAGACGGCGAAATTCACGGATACGCCGCCCGTATGTGCGAATGGCTGACCGAATTGTTCGGCATCCCCTTTGTTCCCCAACTCTACTCTTGGACAGACCTGAACAGAGGAATCAACGATCAAACCATAAACTTTACCGGCAACTTAATGCCGACGGAAGAACGCCAGGGACTTTACTATATTACCGATGCGATTACCCAGCGTCCGGTCAAGTATTTTCGGCTTGCCGACAGCGAGCCGCTGACTGAAATCGGCAAAACACGCACAGTGCGCTATGCACTCGTCCGCGGTTCTTCCACCACCGACAGTATTCTCGCCTACGCAACAGAGATATTCGAGCCCGTGTTGGTGGACGAACATATCGAAGCATACGAACTGTTGAAAACCGGCGAAGTGGATGCCCTCGTCAGTACAGGGATTGCGGAAGCCGTCTTCGATGAATTCGGCGATGTCGTCTCGAAAGATTTTATACCGCTCATCTACAGCACGACTGCGATGGCGACAAACAATCCTGAACTGAAACCCATCATTGATGCCGTGCAAAAAGCATTGCAGCATGGTGCTGGTCATTACTTATACGAACTGCGCTGGCAGGGGCATTGGGACTACATGCGGCATAAGTTTTTGATGCGGCTCACTCCCGAAGAACGCGATTACATCAAGAACAATCCTGTCATACCGTTTGCAGCAGAGTTCGATAACTATCCGGTCAGTTTCTATGATTTTCGCCAAAAAGAATGGCAAGGAATATGTTTTGACGTGCTTCAGGAAATAGAAACGTTGACGGGACTCAAATTTTCGATTGACCATGAAATCGAACTCTCCTGGGACGACTTGCTCCAAACACTTGAAAACGGAGAAACGAAAATCATTTCGGAACTCATTCGCACGGCAGATCGGGAAGGACGTTTTTTGTGGCCCGAAAACAACTTTTTGAGAGACCACTCTGCACTGATATCCAAATCAGACCACCGTAACATTAGTCTCCATGAAGTCTGGACTGTAAGGGTAGGATTGACTGCCGGCAATGCCCATACAGAATTTTTCCACCGCTGGTTTCCCGATCACAAATATACCGTAGAATTTGCGGACCAAGTCAGTCTGTTGGAAGCGTTAGATCGCGGCGAAATAGACATGGTGAAGAATAGGAACAATCTTCTCCTGTATCTGACCAATTATCAAGAACGCGCCGGCTATAAGTCCAATTACGTCTTTGCGAACATTTTTGAGTCTACGTTCGGATTCAATAAAGATGCCGACCTTTTGTGTTCCATTGTGGACAAGGCACTCGATTTGGTCGATACGAAGTCGATTTCTGACCAGTGGCTGCGCAGGACTTATGATTACCGCATCAAAATAGCGGAAGCGCAAAAGCCGTGGATGTACGGCATGATAGGGTCGCTCCTGTGCGTGATTGGGCTAATGACTGTCTTTTATGCACTAAATACCCGAAAAAGACGTACCATTGCAAGGCAAGCGGCAATGCTTACCGCTATCTACGATTCGATCCCCGGTATGGTTTTTACTAAAGACCTTAACAATCGTTATACGAGTTGTAACAGCAAATTTGAAGATGAGGCGAAACTCAATGCTTCGCAGTTGGTCGGCAAAGATTTTCAGGATATAGAAATTCATAACGAAGATTATGTACAGGAGTTTGCGGAAGCCAACCAAAAGGTGCTCAAAGAACGCATGACACTCACCACCGAAGCGTGGTACGGCTATACGAATAATGTCCGTAAAGCAAAGCAAATCATCCGAACACCTTTAATTCAACAGGATGAAGTAGTGGGCTTGCTGGGAATCGTACTTGATATTACCGAACGCAAACTGGCGGAAGAAGCGGCAAGCGAGTCCAGTGCGCGTACAAAAGTCATGTTGGATACGATTCCCATTTGCTGTTGCCTGATCAATCGAAAGTATGAATGTATTGACTGCAACGACGAAGCAGTAAGGTTGTTTGAGTTAAACAGCAAACAGGAATTTATCGACAATTTTGCCCATTTCTCGCCGGAACATCAGCCGGACGGCAGCCCTTCGATAGAAACGGTTTGCAAAATTATCGACCGTGCCTTTGAAGGGGAACCGTTCACCGGCGAATGGACGCATAATCTGTTGGACGGCACGTTAATACCGGCGGTAACAACTTTTGAACGGGTCAAGTACGGCGACGATTACGTAGTATTTTCGTATGCCCGGGATAGACGTGAACACAAGCGTCTTGCCACGCGGGTCGAAGCGATCATCGACAATCTTCCCGGTATGGTGTTCCAGCAACTCTACGATCCGCCCGGATACACCTATACCTTTGTCAGTCAGGGCTGTGAAGAACTTTTGGGATACGCCAAAGAGGAACTGCTGGGGAACGGTATGGTGAAGTTTTTCGATATGGTGCATCCCGACGACATCGAAGGCATCGAACAACTGAGTGCGGCGACTATTCCCTACGGTTTGCCCTTTGACATCATCTTTCGGATGACCATGAAGGACGGCACGGAAAAACGGATATGGGAGCGCAGCCGTGTGATTGAGAAAAATCCCGACGGCTCTCCTCGCTTGGTAGAGGGGTACTATTCCGATGTTACCGAACGCTGGAAATTAGAAGCCGCCGAACTCGAACAAAAACGGATGGCATCCCGGGTCGAGGCAATGCTCGACAATCTGCCCGGTATGATCTTTCAGTGCCTTTACAATCCGCCGGATTACACGTACACATTTGTCAGTAAGGGTTGTGAAACTCTGACGGGCTACACAGCGGAGGAACTGTTAAGCAATCCGATGATTCAGTTGGTGCATCCCGACGACTTGAGCATTGTTGCGGAACAGGATGCGGCTTCCTTTCCTTTTGGCTTGCCTTTTGAGGCGATTTTTCGGATCATCACTAAAGACGGCGAGGAGAAATGGATATGGGAACGCAGCCGTATTGTCGAAACCAACGCCGACGGTACGCCGACTCTGATCGAAGGCTACTATTCCGATGTGAGCGAACGCTGGAAATTGAAAACCGCCGAACAGGAACAGTTGCGCATGTCGAAGAGGATTGAGACAATGATCAATAATGTCCCCGGCATGGTCTTTCAAGGCTGGCACACCCTTCCCGATGAGTACGTTTATACCTTTGTGAGCGCGGGGTGCGAGCCGCTTTTGGGATATACCGCCGAGGAACTATTAGGGGAAAACGCCTTGAATTTCGGCAGCATTATCCATCCCGAGGATGTCTCCGCAATGGAAGAAATGAGCCGGTCGATTGCCCAGGGCATACCGTATGAGGGAACATTCCGAGTCATCACCAAAGACGGCACAGAAAAGTGGCTCTGGGAACGTTGTCGGGTGCTCGAAACAGGACAAGACGGTGTCTCCTTTTTTGTGGAGGGATACTACGCCGATGTTACCGAACGCTGGAAATTGGAAGCCGCTGAACAGGAACAGTTGCGGATGTCCAAGAGGATCGAGACGATGATCGCCAATCTTCCCGGTATGGTCTTTCAGTGTCTTGCGACCTTTCCCGACTATCCCTTGACCTACGTCAGCGAGGGAAGCAGAGAACTGTTAGGATATTCGCCGGAAGAATTAGTCGGCGGTCCCAATAAGTATATGGAAATGCTTCATCCCGAAGATTTCGAGATTTATAAAAAGAAGGTTACGGAAACTCTGGATGTCGGTTTGCCTTTTACCCACACGGGCAGATTTATCTTGAAGGATGGTTCGACCAAATGGATTTTAGAGAGTTGCCGGGTCTCCGAAACCAATCCTGATGGGACTCCCTATTTGCTGGACGGTTATTGTGTCGATATGTCCGAACAGCATCGTCGGCAAGAAGCCGAGGCGGCAAGCCGGACAAAATCGGAGTTTTTAGCCGTAATGAGTCACGAAATCCGTACACCGATGAACAGCATTATGGGCTTTGCGGAACTGGCACTGGATATCGCCGACGATACGCGAACCAAAGATTATTTAGAAAAAATTACGGAAAGCACCAAATGGCTGTTGTATATCATCAACGACATTCTGGACATATCCAAGATAGAATCGGGCAAACTGGAACTGGAACGTGTCCCTTTCAATTTGAGTGAAATTGTGTCGCGTTGCCAATCGGTGATTCTGCCCAGTATTAAGGATAAAGAACTGGAACTGCGGGTTTATGTCGAACCGCGACCCGGCAAAAAACTGGTGGGCGATCCGGTCAGACTTTATCAGGTGCTGATGAACCTTCTGTCGAATGCCGTCAAGTTTACGTCTTTCGGTGTCGTTAAGTTTTCGTCGTTAATCCGCGAGGCGACCGACACCACTACGACGGTCTATTTTGAGGTGTGCGACAGCGGAATCGGGATGACTCCCGAACAGATCGGCAAACTCTATGAACCGTTTATGCAGGCGGATTCCAGTACCACACGCAAGTACGGCGGCACGGGACTCGGACTGGCGATCACCAAAAATATACTGGAAATGATGGGCGGAAACCTGAAAGTCGAGTCCACGCCTGATGTCGGCAGCACGTTCAGTTTTGAGATTGTGTTTGAAACCGTCGAAGACACGGACGACACGTCTGAACGTCCGAGATTCGTTGTCGTCGAAAGACCGCTTTTCGAGGGAGTCGTCTTGATCTGTGAAGACAATCCGATGAATCAAGAATTGATTTGCGAACATCTTGTGCGGGTGGGACTTGAATTAGTGGTCGCCGAGAACGGCAAAATCGGCTTGGAGATGGTGAAAGAGCGTATGCAAAAGGGGGAGAAACCTTTTGACCTCATTCTCATGGACATGTTTATGCCGGTGATGGACGGTATCGCAGCCGCTCCGAAAATAGCAGCGTTGAATACAGGAACGCCCATCGTCGCGATGACGGCGAACATTATGGCGGGAGAACTGGAAAAATACCGGAAACACGGCATGCCGGACTGTTTAGGCAAACCCTTTACGGCACAGGAGTTGTGGCACATCTTGTTGAAGTACCTGAAACCTGTCAGTGCGACCGCCATTGAAGAACAGACGCAACTCCACGATGACGAAGCACTGCAAAAGAAGTTGTGGATTAACTTTGTCAAGAACAGTCAGACGAAACATGCCGAAATTATCGAGGCGATTACCGCAGGCGATAGGGAACTGGCGCACCGATTGGTGCATACCTTGAAAGGAAACGCCGGTCAAATCGGTAAGACCAAACTGCAAAATGCTGCTGCCGAAGTGGAGAATCTCCTGAAAAACCGGCTGTTGTCCACCTCGGAAGGTTCGTTGCAGGTTCTCGAAACCGAGTTGACGGCGGTGCTTGACGAATTGGCACCGTTGCTCGACGAACTGGCATCGCAGGCGGTGCTTCCGCCTTTGAATACCGAACAGACATCGGTGTTGTTTGACACGTTGGCAACAATGTTGGAAAATATCAATCCTGAATGTGTGGGACTGCTCGATGATCTCCGTACTGTACCCGGAACAGAGGAACTCGCCGAACAGATAGAAAATTACGATTTTGAGACCGCCGCAAAAACACTTGCGGAGTTGCGGAAAAACGTTCATGAATGAAAACAAGAAAAACAGTGTGCTCGTGGTCGATGATGAGAATGCCAACATCATTGCGCTCACGCACATACTGAGTCCTCAATATACGGTCTATGCCGCCAAAAATGGACAGAACGCTCTTAAAGCGGCGGCAAAATACTTGCCGGACATCATCCTGCTCGATGTGCTGATGCCGGAAATAAGCGGATATGAAGTATTGACACAACTCAAAAACGAAGAGGAGACGGCGCATATTCCCGTGATTTTCCTGACCGCAAAAAACGATGCGGAAAGCGAACTTGAAGGTTTGTCATTGGGGGCGGTCGATTACATTACCAAACCGTTTTCTCCGACGCTTTTGCTCAAACGGATTGAAGTCCACTTATTGATCGAGTCTCAAAGGCAAGAACTCACCGGCTTCAACAATAACCTTCAAGAGATGGTTGAAGAAAAAACCAAGACGGTGTGCGAACTGCAAAGTGCGATTCTCAAAACAGTGGCGGAACTGGTCGAACACCGCGACGGCATTACCGGCATCCATGTTGAAAGAATACAACGTTATTTGAGCGTGATGCTGGAAGCGATGAAACGCAAAAGTGTCTATAAAAAGGAAATTGCGGACTGGGACATTGCTCTGGTGCTGCAGTCCGCCCAACTTCACGATGTGGGAAAAATCGTCATTGCGGATAGTATTCTCCAAAAGCCCGGTAAACTGACGGAAGAAGAATTTGAAAACATTAAAACTCATGCGGTGTTCGGCGAACAAATCATTGAGAAAATCAAGGAGAGTACAACGGAACATTCCTTTTTGGAGCATGCGAAAGTTTTTGCCAGCACGCACCACGAAAAGTGGGACGGAAGCGGTTATCCCAAAGGACTGAAAGGAGAGGCAATTCCGTTGAAGGGGAGAATTTTGGCGATTGTCGATGTTTACGATGCGTTGATTTCCGAAAGACCTTACAAAAAGGCTCTTTCGCATGAAAAGGCAGTCGATATAATTGCCAACGGCAGCGGTTCGCACTTCGATCCCGCCTTGGTCGAAGTGTTTATCAGTTGCGCCGATGAGTTTAAGAAAATTATTGTGTAGGATATACTGTAAACGGCATAAAATTGGACTTTGCGCCCTTTGCGTACTTTGCGGTTAAAACAGAGGTTAAGCGGTTAAAACAGAGGTTAACCGCAAGGGACGTAAAGTGAGCAAAGAAAAAAGTCCGTTTACAGTAGAGGCTTGCAGTAGAAACAGGAAAAACTATGGATAAAATCAAAAACAGTGTGCTGGTGGTCGATGATGAGAGTGCGAACATTATGGCACTGACGCATATATTGGGACCTGAATACACCATTTATGCGGCGAAAAGCGGAAAAAGTGCGCTCAGTGCAGCAGAAAGGCATTTACCCGACCTTATTTTGCTGGATATACTTATGCCGGAGATGGATGGTTACGCCGTCCTCGCCACACTGAAGGAGTCTTCAAGAACACAGAACATTCCTGTTGTTTTTGCAACGGCGCTCGACACACTGGGAGACGAAGAACGAGGGTTGGCATTGGGTGCTGCCGATTATATTACCAAACCGTTTTCGCCGGCGATTGTCCGGCTCCGAGTGCGGAATCAAATGAAGATACTCGACCAGTTGCGAACCATTGAGCGGCTTAGCATGACCGACCTGTTGACGAACTTGCCTAATAGGCTCAGTTTTGACAGCCGATTCAGTGCAGAATGGGGCAGGGCTCAGCGGGAACAGGTTCCCATCAGCCTTTTGGTGATCGACGTAGATAAGTTCAAACAGCACAACGACACCTACGGTCATTTACAGGGGGATGTCGCACTGCAGACGGTTGCGAAAATTTTCACACAGGAACTTAAGCGTCCCACCGATTTTGTTGCCCGATGGGGCGGCGAAGAGTTTCTCGTGCTGCTCCCCAATACGGATGCAAGCGGTGCGTATTTTACGGCGGAAAAAATCCGGCAAAGCGTAGAGAACACGGGAATACCCCTCGCCGATGGTTCCGAAACCAAAATAACGGTCAGTATCGGCATTAACACCGAAATACCTATCCCGAACAGTTCCCGGGAAAAATTCATTTCCAGAGCCGACAAGGCGCTTTATAAAGCGAAGGATTCAGGAAGAAACAACGTTGTACACACCGATGTTCTAAACCTTAAATGAGGTCAAAGTAAAACTATGAATAACAAAAAAAACAGCGTGCTTGTTGTCGATGACGAGAACTCCAACGTTCTGGCACTGACGCATATATTGGGTTCCGACTACACGATCTATGCGGCAAAAAACGGACAGAATGCACTCGAGACGGCGGAACGGTATTTACCTGATGTCATTCTGCTCGATATCGTTATGCCCGAGATGGACGGATATGCCGTCATTGCCGCACTCAAAGAATCGGACAAAACGCAACACATTCCTGTCATTTTCGTTACAGGACTTGACAACGCAGGGGACGAAGAAAAGGGATTGTCGCTGGGAGCCGCAGACTACATCACCAAGCCGTTTCGCCCCAGCATTGTCAAACTTAGAGTGTGGAATCAGATTCGGATTATCAATCAAACGCAGTTGATCATCGAAAAAGAACTTGCCGAAAAAAGCAGCCGTACCCGAATCGATCTCCTGTCGCGTGTGAGTCACGAAATGCTGACACCCATGAATACGATTATGGGCATCACCCATCTTCTTACAACGGCAGGAGCATCGGGCAAAACGAAAGAGTATCTTAATGAAATCGGCACTGCATCCCGCCATTTGTTGAAACTCATCAACAATTTGCTTGATACCTCCGGTGTGAAGGATGGTGTGCTTACGCTTATCGACTCCGCTTTCTCCTTCAATCTGATGTTGCAGGACGTGTTAAGCGGAATAGACCGGGACGTGGTAAGAAAACAACAGCGATTCACCTTCGACATTGACCCGGCGATACCGGCGAAACTTATCGGCGATAAAGAACGTCTTGCACGGATCATTGCGAATCTGCTGGCGAACGCCGTCAAGTTTACGCCCAGACAGGGCGAAGTGCATTTTTCTGTCGGTGTGCTTGAAGACAACGGCGATACCGTCGTCCTGAAAATTGAAGTATCCGACAACGGCATCGGCATATCGAAGCCACTACAGGAGAATATATTTAATATGTTCAACCCGATTGACGACGGAGCAACCAGAGAATACCGAGGCATCGGACTGGGGCTTCCGCTGTCCAAACGGATTGTGGAAATGATGGAGGGGCAGATATGGGTTGTCTCGGAACCCGGTAAAGGTTCCCAATTTACTTTTACGTGTAAAATGCGAAAAGGGTGAGTCAATCAGCCGTTGCCGCTGTAAACACATAAACAAATGAAGGGAGCAACCATGAATGAAATCAAACACAGCGTACTTGTCATAGATGACGAAAATTCGAACATTGCAGAACTCACGCACATATTGAGTCCTGAATATGTCGTTTATGCGGCGACCAGCGGACACGGCGGTATTGCGAAGGCAGAAAAATTTTTGCCCGACGTTATTATTCTCGATATTGCGATGCCGAATATGGATGGCTACGCCGTCATTTCTTCGCTTAAAAAATCAGAAAAAACAAAGGACATTCCCATTCTATTCACTATGGAAATTGTCCAGCCCGGCGACGAAGAAAAAGGATTGATTTTGGGCGCCTCGGATTATATTCCCAAGCCGTTTTCACCTGCGACGGTTCAATGCAGAGTTCGGAATCAAATGGCGGTGATCGAACAGTTGCGCTCCAGTGAGTACAACATGATGAAGTACAAACTCGCCAGCGAAGCACTGCACATCGGACTCTGGGATATGGACGTTGTGAGCGCAGACCCGGTCAATCCGGGGAATCGGTTTACGTGGTCGCCGGAGTTTCGCCGGATGCTGGGATTCACCAGCGAAAGCGAATTTCCGAATGTGCTGCATAGTTGGAGCAACCGGCTCCATCCCGATGATAAAGAGAGAGTGCTGGAAGCCTTTGCGGCACACATCAGTGATACTACCGGCGAAACGCTCTACGATGTGGAGTACCAACTCAAACTAAAAAATGGAGAATACCGGCATTTTCATGCACTCGGATCGACGCAAAGGGACAGCGCAGGAGTGCCGATTAGAGTCGCCGGCGCATTGTTGGAAATCACGACGATCCATCGGCTGACCAAACAGCGAGCCGATGCGGAGGCGGCAAGTCAAACCAAATCCGCTTTCTTGGCGATGATGAGCCACGAAATACGGACACCGATGAATGTCATTTGGGGAGTCACCGAAATCCTGATGACGGAAGAGTCGTTGTCCGACGAAACGATGGAAGGACTGGGCAGAATACACAATGCCTGCGGTCTGTTGCTCGGCATTATCAATGACATTTTGGATTTCTCCAAAATAGAGGCAGGAAAAATGGACATCACGCCTGCTCAATATCAAGTTGCCAGTTTGATTAACGATTCCGTGCGTATGAACATGATGCGGATCGGCGACAAGTCCATTGATTTTGAACTTCATATCGACGAAAACATTCCGGCACGATTGATCGGCGACGAACTGCGTATCAAACAGATATTGAGCAACATATTGTCCAACGCATTCAAATACACGGATGCCGGTACGGTCAAATTGGCTGTCGATTCCGAACTGAACGAGCACGGCGTTACACTCATTTTCAGTGTGCAGGATACCGGACACGGTATGACGCAAGAGCAAGTGGGCAAACTGTTTGATGAGTATTCCCGATTTTGTAAAGACAGCAGCCATGCGATCGAAGGCACGGGATTGGGATTGTCCATTACGTACCGTTTGATCAGGCTCATGGACGGCGAAATCCGTGTGGAGAGCGTGCCGAACAAGGGTTCGTTGTTCACCGTCCGGTTGCCGCAGGATGTCTTGGACAATGACGTACTCGGCAAAGAATTGGCGGACAATTTGCAGCAATTCCGATTCAATTACATGACGCACAGTAAACGGTCTCCGATTGCGCGGGATCTGATGTCCTACGGCAGCGTTCTTATCGTTGACGATATGGAAGCGAATATCTATGTCGCCGTAAGGCTGATGAGGTCTTATGGATTGAAAATTGATACGGCGATGAGCGGAGCCGAGGCTATCGACAAAATCAAGAACGGCAAGGTGTATGACGTTGTGTTTATGGATCACATGATGCCCGAAATGGACGGTATCGAAACGGCAAAACATCTGCGGAACTTGGGATATACGGAACCGATTGTCGCGCTGACGGCAAACGCAGTGGCGGGACAGGCGGAGATATTCTTGCAAAATGGTTTTGACGCATTCGTTTCCAAACCGATAGACATTCGTCAGTTAAATTCTGTTCTGAATAAATTGATTCGTGATAAACAACCGCCGGAGGTCATCGAAGCCGTCCGGCGGCGGAGAGAGAGTGCGGCGGTAGAGAGCGACAATGATGACCAATCGAAAATGAATCCGTTGTTGTTGCAGTCTGTCATTCAGGATGCCGGTAGGTCTCTGAACACGTTGGAGAATATACTCCAAAATGGGGAGTTAAAGACGGAGGCTGGTGTGCGGCTGTACACTATTACTGTTCATGGCATCAAGGGTTCTCTTGGAAACATTGACGAAAAGCGGCTTGCTGAGTCGGCGTACAAATTGGAGTTAGCGGGTCGGGCGAACAATATCGAACTGCTAATGGATGTTACTCCTAAATTTCTTGTGGATTTGCGTGAGTTGATCAACAGACTTGAAGCGCTGCAGAAGGCGGACAGTGGCGAGGAGAGTATGGAGGGTTTGCGGGACAGGCTGTTTGCCATTGAAAAAATGTGTGAGGATTGCAACGAACAGGGTGCTTTGCAACTTCTGACGGCTGTGCAAAACAGTTCAGCGGAAACACAGATTCTTTTGGACACGATTAAGTCGCATGTTCTTCACGGCGAGTTTGAGGAAGCCGCTGGCACTGCTACGGCGTATGCGAATGTTTTGACGGTCGTGTTGGACGAATAGACCAGTGCGGCGTTTAGCGCAAGAGCGGGGCGGCGTTAGCCCCCCCGGCGAGATTTCATCAACCCAACCGGGGGGGGCTTACGCCGCACTTCCGGCTCTTTGTAAATGTTATTTTGATGCGCTTCCTTAACTGCAAAAGTACGCAAAGAAAAAACAGCCAATTTGCCCCCGGTTGCGGTATATCCAAAAAATCAGGTACAATGATGTCATTCGTTTCACCCGGTTTTTGCTTTTGTACTATGAAAACAGCCGTTCTGAACTGTAGGATTCCTTGCTTACACATCGGACTCTGTGTGGTGCTTTTGTGTTGTTTCACCGCCGCCTTTGCCCAAGAGCAGTGGATCGAATTCACGCCCCCCATGATGGACGACGCTACCGTCGATCCGTTGCGGTTCACGCAACACGGTACACCCTTCGATCTGTCCGATCCCATGTTCCGCCCCATCGAACATGGACAAACCGCAAGAGCAAGCCGATCCAATGCAACGACCAAAGACAAACTCGTCATCGACTACGAATTCACCGGACGCGATGGTCTCGAATATCTCGAAATCCAAACGAACATCAAAATCGACAAGCCCGGCTTCAGTCTCGGCGGTGTCTTTAATACCGACCTGCCCAAGGCGGGCGCGGTGCGGATGCGGGTGCGTGATCCTTCCGGCGAAATTCATCAGCATACGTTGGGGCATGTTTCCGCCACACAATCGCGCGATGTGCCGCTCTTTGCGACCATCGAAACTTCGCCGGACGGCATCTGGGGCGGAGACGGCGACAAGCAACTCCAATTTCCCTGCGAAGTCGTTTCGATCCTGCTCGACAAGCCGGAAGTCGGATTCACCGGCAAAGGCACTCTTACCATTACTGACCTCGCCCTGTATGAGTCGGTCGAGTTACGCGATGCCCTAAAAATCGAATTCGCCGCCGACTCAC
>Ga0099364_10008171_pt1 | contig 14785 bp, 9 predicted proteins | sample TergutTh196P3_FD_73070 | JGI IMG/M metagenome (GOLD analysis project Ga0099364, IMG submission 73070) | Microcerotermes parvus P3 segment gut microbial communities from Pointe-Noire, Republic of the Congo - Th196 P3 | ecosystem: Host-associated > Arthropoda: Insects > Digestive system > Gut ... | reverse complement strand
CCCAATGCCCTGCAGGGCATGAAAGAGTTTTATCAAAAACAAGGTTTTCAGGACTATATTACCAAACCGGTAAATCCGCAAGTATTGGACGATACGATAGACCGGCTAATACCGGATCACAAAAAAGTAGCTAAAAACGAAGGATCTTTTGAACAGGGGGATTTTGAGCACAGGGCTCAGGCAATTTCTTTGGCAATGGAAGCCCAGCACCTTGATATGCTCAACCACTACCGGGTGTCTTTTGAAAATCAAACAGAGTATGATGATCCAACAAAGTTAGATTCCGCTTATTATGAAAAGTTTCATTCTTTAATCGTTTCTATTGAAACAACTACTGATGATCAAGGCGGCCATTCACAACTAGTCAAAGAACAAGCGGCTTTAATCAAGGAAGCTGCCCGGCATAAAGATACTGCGAAGATACGGGAACTGCTTCCTGCTTTTTGTGACACCATAAAAATGCAGCAGGAAATAGGAGACCTGGGCAACAGGCACACAGATAAAACCTTCAACGAAATTTTACAACGGCTTAAAAAGGCTATTCAAATTGGGGAAACTGAAACCATGGAAACCATTATGGGAGAATTGGGGACGGTCAGTCTTGGGCCGTCCGGGCGGGAGTTATATTTTCTGCTCTATGATGTTCTCCTGGCAGGAGATACCGAAAAAGCTCTTGGTGCGATAATACTTTGGGAAAGAACAGAAAAGAGGTGAGTCATGATAAAGATTTTGATTGTGGAAGATCAGGTCATGTTACGGGATGCGTTGAAACATATAGTAAATGATCAGAGTGACATGGAAGTCATAGGGACGACAGATGATGCAGCAAAAGCGCCGGAACTTTGCCGGGAGTTAAAGCCTGATCTGGTGTTGATGGATGTAGTCACCGAAAACTACACTAATGGCATAGTCTGGGCGGGCATAATACGCAAGGAACTACCTGATATTAAAATTGTTATTATGACTGCGGTGCCGGATATAACCTTTATTGACGAAGCCAGAAAAGCAGGAGCGCATAGCTTTATCTCTAAAAACTCGGGAAATGAACATTTATTTTATACCATTCGCAGCACAATGAAAGGCCAGGGGGTCTATCCCGGTCCGGAAGGTTCTTCACATTTTGCCGTCCAGTTTACCGAAAAAGAAATAGCCGTGATCCGCCTGGTATGTCAGGGAAAATCCAGAAGTGATATGATCAATGAGTTAAATATTTCCGAATCGATGCTCAAACCTATCATCACTTCAATTTTAGATAAAACAGGCTTTGACAGTATCGCTAAATTCGCCATTTATGCTGTTGGCAGGGGCTTGATCGTACCGGATTTACAGTAATTTACAGTATAGCTGACACAGTCTGTCCGAAAAGCTGACACAGTCTGTCCGAAAAGCTGACACAGTCTGTCAAAAAAACTGATACACTGTATCAAAAAAACTGATACACTGTGTCAAAAAAACTGATACACTGTATCAAAAAATCACTACACTGTATCAAAATAATTAGATGGAAAGGCACTACTATAAGTTAGGCTGGTCCGGAGACTTCGCCCATTTATTCTAAACGGGCGAATCCCCTCATTCCAGCCTAACATTTTCAGAACAGCCTTTCCATCTGTTATGTTTAAAATAAAATTTGGTCACCACCTTATCTGTTTTATCCAAAGGTTATCTTCACTTGAATAGTAGCCTGCAGTGAGTATTCAATAACAGGTAAGGCAGAAGGTTCTCCTCTAATGAGATGTAGGCTGCCATGAGGAGGTCAATCCGTTCGAAGAATGGACCGAAGGCTCGAAGAGATTGAGCCTCTGGAGCAGCCTACTTTTCGAGGGATACCTTCTGCTTCCTTTGATTGGTTACCTTACTACCGAGTAGCTTATATTTATAAGTAAGCCTTCCGCCTGGCTTATGTATTACAGCAAGCTGGGGTATAATAAGTAACGGAGGCACATAATGCAATCAAAAAATGATATAAGGGCGCATGATCCCTTCATTGTTACCGATCAGAAAAGGGGATGTTATTTCTGGGCTCAGGATAGTCTGCTTACCGGGCGTGAAGGCAGGGACTGCGGCGGAGTGGACATTAGAAGGTCTACCGATCTGAAAAACTTTGAAGAGCCGACTTCCGCATGGAGACCGCCGAAGGATTTTTTTGCACAATGGCAGTATTGGGCTCCGGAGCTTCATTACCATAATGGAAACTGGTATATGTTTACAACTACCACTGGCGAGATGAAGGGTAGCGGTATAGAGACGGGTGCATTCCCAAAAGACAAGATTAGGGGAACCATGGTTTTTATTTCCGATAAACCCGAGGGACCCTATGAGCCCTGGTCGGACGGTCCCCTTACTCCGCATGATATGCTTACACTGGACGGAACTTTTTATGTAGATAAAAATAACAAGCCCTGGATGGTTTACTGTCATGAATGGCTTCAGGTAATTGACGGCACCATGGAAGCCATCCCCTTAAGTGACGATCTAAAAAAAGCCATAGGGGAACCCATTCATCTTTTTAAGTCATCCGATGCTCCATGGTCTACAGGCGGTTATTGTGAAAGTTATGATGGTGTAGTCTACCAGAAAACAATTCATGTAACAGACGGGTGTTTTATGTTTAAAGACCTAAGCGGTGGGCTCTGCATGTTGTGGACGACATCGAGCAAAGGAGCATATACAACAGGGATTGCCAGAAGTCCAAACGGAGAAATCACCGGCCCCTGGATGCATTCGGAAAATCCAATCTACGACAAGGATGGCGGACATCCCATGCTCTTTAAAACCCTGGAAGGCAAGGATATGATTGCAATGCACAGCAATCATCATAAAAGGGGAGAAGAGAGATTATTGATCTATCCTGTAAAATACACAGACACGGGTTTGATCATTCTGGAAGAGTAATTTAAAACGAAACATTTCCGAAATTGGCCAAGTGATCTTTATGAAGCCATGTTCGGAGTTATCTTGATGGGGATTGCATCTGTGGGAGCAATATTACCTGAATGTACATCATACATTCTTTTATGTGCTTCCACTGCATACCCGACAAGATCATCATAGGGTTTATGACAGCAGTCAACAAAACCTATCTGATAATTCTCTCCGTCCGGTCTCCCAAGTGTCATTTGATCATTTAAAATAAAATATTGTACGGCAACACATTCAGGAATGGCAGCGGCTTTTTCAAAATAGTACTGGTAGGCCTTGCCTCTTTCTTTTTGGTTCTCTACTCCGATGATTCCCGTTGCCCGCACTCCCCTGTCCAATGCTCCAAAATGAAACTCTCCAATCATGATTGGCATTTTAACGATGTCTGCAATATGTTTTATTACAGGAGATGGGTCTATCTTATAACTATTAATCGAAAAGATATCCATGAACTCTTTCCCCGCGGCCTGATTCGGATATAAAATAAATGCATAGCGCATCCCGAGGTTTAGATGATGAGGATCAACTTCGCGGCAGGCTTCGGCTGGAACCTTTACATATTCTCTTATAAGCAGATAGGAAAAATCATCCAAATCCTTTTGGGCGGAGGGTGAAAGAGAAGAAGCTTTTGGAATTGGTTTTTTAAGATCACCAAAATATTTTAAATTCAGCTTCCAGGCAATATTAAATTCTTCTATATCAATATACTTTGCCTTTAGGATTTCGATGAACCTGTCCTTGCTTGCAAAGTCTCCTTCCACTGCAAGAAGCTCTTCGGCTATCTCGAGGTCATGAGCAAAGGCCCATTGGGGTTCGTTCCGCATGAAGTAACCGATTAAATATCTGTCTCCTTCAAAAGCGGAGAGCTGAGCGGCATACTCCTTTGCACTTTTTTTAAATTCATCACTGAATACATCGGGGAAGTCCCTGTAGATTCTTTTTGTCGTAGCCGGATAACCGGTTAATGTACTAACATAGGGAATCTTTGCTTCTTTAATAAATTTTTTGTCAGAAGCCACCCCGATAGAATTAAATCCCCAGCTCTTCATTCTGGCTTTTGTAATTTCCTGCCATGAATTGTGCCAGTCCTTTCGAAAGGCTCTGATCAAATTAGCTTCTGCAAAACTAAACTGCCAAACATCTTCTTTAATGAATCCCGGCCAGGAAGCCCAGCGTTCAAGATAATGCCAGGCATCACTATACTCTCCTTCCTTCGGGGAGAGCGAGTCATATGGCAGCCAGTCATACAATGGAGAGATGGAATTAACAGGCCCTTCCTCTCCGGGTCTTACACAGTCAAGCCCTGCGCCATAATATGCATAACCATCAGGATCTACCAGCCACCAGATGTCATCTCTCTTTGCTACACGAAAGTATCCGGTCTTATCAAAGCTCATGGATTTTTTTCCGCCGTACTGACTCAAACTCTCCGAGTGGTCAAGACTCCCGGATTTTGCATATTCCTTTTTTAAATAATCGTTTAGTTCTTCGGTATTCGAAGTCTTTCCCGGCCAGTCCATTATTTTATTCTGACCCATCTCATCAACAAGTTTTATATCGGGCAAAGGAAAGTCAGGCTGCTCTGCTGTCAGATATGCATTATGAAGTTTCATATTTTGATTTGCAGGCCCTTCCCTTAAGCCAAAGGCAAACTTGCAAATTTGTTCGGGTAAAATTGCAATGCCTGTAACAAAGGAACGTAGCTGCCCCCTTGTTCTTGGAAGAAAGATGCTTTGTGCATTAAGGGCACGCAGGGGAAGACAGAGTCTTGTTTTGAATTTTGGCAATACGGACATTCTGATTGTGAGATCTGGTTCCGCTGATTCAGCACAGCTCCAGAACTCAAACATAAAGACCTGAGACCAGTCTTCCTCCCCTTCTACATCACATACAAGATAATTAAAGTCTCCCTTAAAAAAATCCTGACATTCCCACACAAGACGGGATGGGTTATCCTTATCGCAGCTTATGCGTACATTGGTATTGGCAATATCATTGGCATATCCGCTTACCGCATTAAAGAGAGAGAAATTAAAATCTTTTTTCATTAAATGTACCTCTATTATTTACTCCACCGGATAAAGTGCATCGTTTACGGCTTTATGAACCCTCATATACTTTTCGTACATACCCATATAGTATTCATGATTTTTTTCATTGGGATAAAAGGTTTCCTTTACACGCACCGAGGCAATGATGGCCTGTTCAATATTTTCCCATACACCCATCGCAACACCGGCAAGCATGGCACTGCCATGTGTTCCTGCCTGTTCGGATAACATTGTTTTTACAGGCACATTAAAAACATCACATCTTATCTGCATGTAATCCTTGCTCTTTGCTCCGCCTCCAAGTGCAATTACATCTTCTACCTTGCGGATGTTTTCGTTTGCATTTTTAAAACCTGTATACACTGCATAAGTTTCACATTCCATAAAGGCACGATAGATTTCTTCGTTTGTTGTTGCCATGGTCATGTTTAAAATTCCGCCGGCCTGGTTTCTGGAAGGGAGTCCGGTTGGGAACTGGGGCAGTACGATTAGATTGGTTGGCTCTTTGGGAATTTTTTTATCGTACTCCGCATAAAAACTTAGACCGTCTTTTTCACATTGATCTTTTTCAAGTAATCCCAGATGATCCCTGAACCATTTTAATACTGCTCCCCCTGTGAGTCCTCCGCCGCCTGCACCGATTGCATAGCATCCCTCCGAGATATGTTTTCTTGGCCGCATTACCCTGCCGCTTGCGGACTGGGTGGCATACAAACCGGGAAGATCTTCTTCGCCTATTATCATCATTAAAAGATCTACGGTGCCGATATTGTTCATTATCTGGCCCTTCTTGTAGAGGCCGACACCAAGTGAAGCTGCCGTATGATCATGTCCGCAGGATACGAGCTTGGCTCCGGGTCTTACTCCCATCGTTTCTGCAATGGACGCAGGCACCTCCCCTATTGCCGTGCCGATGGGAACTATCTGCGGCATGACCGCAGGATTAACTCCTGCCCATTCAAGCATTTCTGGAATCCATTGTTTGGTAATGACATTATGACATCTTGTTGTTGCGGCCATTGAATCATCTACCATATGACCGCCGCCATAATGAGAGAGAATGAAATCCGGAAGCATTCTGATTTTTTTGACCTTCCTGAAAAATCCGGGATCTTCCCTGTTCATTACACTCATTTTAATTATCGAACTTATACGGCTTGGCGTGGTTAAGCCAAACTTGTCCAGAACATCGACAGGCCATTTTTTTGAAAACTCTTTAATGTCTTCATCACCCCGGGTATCAAAATACATTATACTGTCGCACATTATATTATCGTTTTCATCATAACAAATAAATGATTCGCCAAAGGAAGCACATCCTATTCCCAGAACCTCTTCTCCGCAGCCTGTACAAACTTCTCTTAAAACTGCATCTGTGGTTTCAAACATCACCCGTGGATCGAAATAGTAAACTCCCATCTCCGGATTCTTCATGGAATATTCCTTATACGAATACTTCAATGTTTCTCCGTCATGAGAATATGCAACCGCCTTTACTCCTGTTCCTCCAATATCAATACCGACAAGTGCCATTAGAAAACCTCCTTGGCTTTTCAGATAAGTTATTATGAATTATTATATAACAGAATGGTAAAAACATATAGCAGGAGTTTAATATGGAAAAGGCAAAAATAACGGTTCATCCGGAATTTTCTATGGGCAGGATTGATCCCAGACTCTATAGCGGCTATCTTGAACCAATCGGCAACTGGGTATATGGAGGTGTATGGAATCCCGATCATGAATCTGCAGATGACATGGGTTTCCGTACCGATATGCTAAAGGCAATAAGGGAATTGGGCTTACCTGCCGTCCGTCTTCCGGGAGGAAATTTTATTTCCGGCTGGGACTGGAGAGAATCCATTGGCACAAAGGAAAAGAGAAAGCAGCGTCTTGATCTTGCATGGAGACAGTATGAGCCGAATATCTTTGGCCATGATGAATATATGGAATGGTCGCGCAGGGCCGGAGTGGATCCATTGTATACGATTAACCTTGGTTCATCCGGAATTGAATCTGCAATACAATGCATTGAATATACAAATCATGAAGGCGGCACACATTGGTCGGATCTAAGAAAAGCAAACGGTTATGAAAAACCTCATGCCGTAAAAACCTGGTATCTTGGCAACGAGATGGACGGCCCCTGGCAGATTCATTCATACGAAAAAGATCCGGCTTCTTACGGTATTAAAGCTCACGAAATATCCAAAGCATTAAAGTGGGTAGATCCTTCCATAGAGACTGTAGTCTGCGGAACATCTTCTCCCCTAAACAGAACCTATCCCCAATGGGACATTCAGGTTCTTGAGCAATGTTATGAGACGGTGGATTATATTTCGCTGCATTATTATCACAATGCAGGCATTGGAGATATAGCAGGATTCCTGAACGCCTCTTCTGTCTTTGAAGATTTTATCAACACTTCCATTGCTTCCTGTGATCATGTTCAGGCAAAGATGCGTCATCCGCGGAAAATGATGATCTCCTTTGATGAGTATGGAGTCGCATTTGCTCCGCAGGGAAATACCTTTCATGGAAGGGCTGGACGTATTCCCCATGATACCTATCTGGAATTTTCTTATGATCATTTAAACAGACCTTTCAGAAAAAATGAAATTGCAAACACTGCGCCAAGAGGTAGGGGCACCGATGAAATGATCCGTGCCCTCGGTCTGACTTCTGTTTTACTAACCTTGCTTAGACATTCGGACAGGGTGAAGATAGGCTGCATGACAGGACTAATTGGAGCTGCCATTGCCTATGACAGGGATCATGTCTGGAAGAGGGCAGCCTATTATCCCTTTGATCACCTTAACCGTTTTGGACAGGGCATTTCCATACTGCCTTCTGTCAAGTCTCCGGTCTTTGATGTAAAGGGATTTAACCTGAACGAATTCCATCAGATGCAGGATTATGCTGATGTTCCATGTATTGAAGCGGCAGCAACTTACAATGAAGAAAAGGATGAGGCGGCAGTGTTCATAATTAACCGGAGTGCAAATGCAATAGAGACCGAAGTGGATGCAAGGGGTTTTGAAAAACTTTCCCTTTCAAAACATATTGCAATGTTTGACAAGAGCCTTGATTCCATTAACACTTTTGAAAAACCGAATGCAATAGCCCCAATGATCATTCCTGAAACAAAATCAGAAGCAGGAAAAATTTTAATTAAACTTGAACCTTATTCCTGGAATGTGCTTTGCCTCGCTTGAATTATCTATTGTATTATCGATGGCAGCGGCTATAATGTCCTTCATCGTGAAATTTTATTTCCGGTTTTTCTGTTTTACATTTTTCCATTACATGGGGACAGCGAGGTGCAAAGGGACAGCCTGTAATAACCTGGGTATCTGTGTACGAAGCTGCATCAGAGGCCGGCAAGCTGCCTGTTGTAGTGCTGCCGTCTGACAAGCTGCCGGTCAATAAATCACTTGAAGCTATTGCCGAAGAAAACAGCAGCTCTGTATACGGATGGTAATGATCTTTCCACAAGCTCTTCGCATCCGCCTCTTCCACGATCTCTCCCTTGTACATTACAGCGATGCGATCGCAAAAATAGGATGCCACTTTTAAATTGTGGGCAATAAATAGAAAAGAAAGATCCTTTCCTGTTTTATTCCGGCTCTCCTTTAGGTCGAGCAAGAGTTTTAGTATCTGAGCCTGGACAGAAACATCCAGAGCAGAAACAACTTCATCACATATAAGAAGATGAGGTTTCATCATAAGAGCTCTTGCAATGGAGATCCTCTGTCTCTGCCCTCCGGAAAATTCGGATGGCCTCCTGTCCAAATCCATGGAAGACAAACCAACTTCCTCTAGAAGAGAAGCTGCATCCTTTCTTAACTGCACCTTGTCAGACTTACCCATGGTAGACCATTTTATTCCCGAACATAGTATCTCAAAAATACTCATACGGGGATTTAAAGAACGGGCAGGGTCTTGAAAAATATATTTTACTTTTTCTCTATAACTTTTTAGAGAGGAGCCTTTTAAGAGCCGGACATTAACGGCATTATCCTTCTCATGGAAGTTTATCTCTCCACTGTCCGCTTCGTACATCTTTACAAGGAGCCTGGCTGTGGTGCTCTTTCCGCTTCCGGATTCACCAACAAGACCGTAGCTTTCATTCCTGCCGATAACAAAGGAAACAGAGTTTACGGCATTAACATAATTTCCCTGTCTTGCAAAGAAGCCGGCTTCCAGATTAAAACGCTTATATAAATTATTTACACTTATTAATGGATTATCACTCATTGTTACTTACCTTATAGCATCTGTATTCATGAGGATAGCTTAATCCTTCATCAGAAATAAAGCTGACAGGAGGCAGGGAGCTGCACGATTGATCGGATTGGCTGCAACGGGGAGCAAAGGGACAGCCGGGTTCCGGACTTGCAGGGTCGGTCACCTTTCCGGGGATTACGTTAAGAACATCTCTTGAATAATGACTTCCAAAAACCGGACTGGAAGCAAGAAGGGCTTTTGTATATGGATGTACGGGATCTTTGACAATAATTTCCGAAGGCCCGGCTTCCATTATTAACCCACCATACATAATAAGGATACGATCTGAAATATCGGAGACAAGATCAATATCGTGACTGATAAAAATTATTGAAATATTTCTATCCCTTCTTAATTTTTTAAGCAGATCGATTATCTGTTTTTGAATGCTTACATCCAAAGAGCTTGTCGGTTCGTCTGCAATTAAAAGCTCACAGCCCTGGGCAAGAGCGAGGGCAATACTTATGCGCTGCAGCTCACCTCCGGAAAACTGGTGCGGGAAATTGGCAAGTCTTTCCCTTGCATTTGCTAAACCGGTCTCTTGCAATAGAGAGACTGCTTTTTCAAGTGATTGATCTTTGGAGATTTGACTGTCATTGTTTCTGAAGGTTTCCAGAAAAACCTTTTCCATTTTTTGCAGGGGATCAAAGGAGCGGCCGGGTTCCTGGAAGATCATTCCGATCTTCTTTCCCCTATAAGAGCGAAGCTCCGAAGAAGAAAGATTAATCAAATTCTTTCCTTGATAAAATACATAGCCATTCACACTTGCATTTGGAGGAAGCAGGCCGGGAATGGCCTGGGTGCTAACACTTTTCCCCGAACCGGATTCACCAACAATTCCGAGTACTTCTCCCCTTCTTAAAATATATGAAAGCCCCCTTACAGCTTCTATATTAATTTTCTCCCTTCCCCTTAGGATGGAAAAGCTGACTTTTAGATCTATTATGTCAAGTAAATTACAATCTTCCGGATCTTCTCCGTCAAAATCCGGCAAAGTTATTTCTGCAGAATCCTTTTCAGTTAAATATGATTCAGGTGAATTATCTTTTTTGGAAAATAAATTTCTAATGGTGAATTTATTTTTTCTGAAAACAGTATGGTAGGGATCAAAATAATCGCGCAGTGCATCTCCAAGGAAATTAAATCCAAGTGTAACGGCAAGCAGGAACCATACAGGGCTAAGGAGCCATGGATAGGCAAGCAGGTTGGATATGGTGGATATGTCGCGCCTTATAAGTGAACCCCAGGAGACTGCAGGATCTGCAATGCCAAGACCAAGATAGGACAGGGTGGTCTCTGTCATTATAAAGCCGGGAACGGAAAGGGCAATGCTCACAATGAGCAAGCTTGCAATCTGGGGAATAATGTGACGGAAGATAATCACAGGAGAGGGAATCATTTCAAGCTGAGCATTTAAAATGAACTCTTCCCTTTTTATTGCATGGGTCATTCCCCTAAGAACCCTTGCAGAAGCCGGCCAGCCAACAAGTGAAAGAATCAATGTGATCATCATATAGGACTGACCTGTATCCATTGAAGATGACAGGAGGGATCGTAAAAATAAAATTAAATAGAGACCGGGGATGAGCATAAGGAATTCTGCAAAACGCATAATGGTCCAGTCTGTCTTGCCGCCGAAATATCCTGCAAGGCCTCCAAAGAATACGGCCAATAAAAGGGAAAGTGCCGTTGCAATAAATCCAATGGTTAGTGAAATACGGGAGCCATAAATAATTCTGGAAAAAATATCACGTCCAAGTGTATCTGTACCCATTAAAAAAACAGGATAGGAATCTTCATTATTCTCTGTTGTAAACAATCTCCTTTCAATTGGAAAGCTCCCCAAAAGATTAACCGGTCTGCCTTTCGCAAAAAAATTCACCGGGGAATAATGATCCTGAATGCGGACATATCTCCAGGTAACCGTATTTACGACACGGTGCTCCTGTGACTGAAACCTCCATTGGTGGAAACGTAAATTGGGAGGATGACTTGTATGATCGGGAAAGGATCTATTGGGTTCATAGGGAGCGATGAATTCGGCAAAGATCATCATTAGGTAAAGAAGGATGAGGACGATTACACTTGCCATTCCCATTGGCCTTGAGCGGAGGTAAATCAGAAAACGTTTCATTCCCTGCCTCCCCTTCCATACCTGATCCTTGGATCTACAAAGGCCAGGGCAATATCGCTGACAAGCATTCCTATTAAAACCAGAAAGGAGATCATCATTATGTTTGCAAGCACAAGGTTAACATCCTGCTGCAAGACTGCCTCATACATTAACCTGCCTATTCCCGGATAGGCAAAAATTATTTCCAGGATAAGGGAGCCGGAGAAAAGTCCGGCAAGCATGTTTGCACTGCTTGTGATGTAAGGGTTAAGTGTATTCCTGAAAGCATGGGACATATAGATCCGCCATTCGGAAATACCTCTGGAACGCAGACTTGTAATGTAGGGCTGTCCAAGCTGATCGAGCATTGTTGCCCTTACCATTCTGAGTGTGCCTCCTATTCCAATAAGGAAAGCTGCAAGAAGGGGAAGGAAGACATGATGTGAATAAGAGAAAACAAAGTTTAAAGGTGCATCACTAAAGGGAAAGGGAGGATAGGCTGTCACAGGGAAAAGCCCGGTAAGGGATGCAAAAATTTGCAAAAGGATCAAAAGAAGAATGCCGGGAAAGGCATGAAGGGCAAGAGCAAAAAATGTAACACCAATATCCAGAGCCGTACCTGCCCTTGAAGAAAAGTAAACTCCAAGGAGGAAGGAGAATATTGTAATAAAAACAAGTGATATTAAATTCAGGATTATGGAATTAAGAAGTCTGGATCTTAATAAAAAAGATACGGGAGCTCTGGATATTAAACTTAGTCCAAGATCCCTGTTAACAATTACCTGACGGAGCCAGCGGACATACTGAATGTAGAAGGGCTGATCCAGCCCCAGCTCGCTTCGCATTGCTTGGGCCCATTCATTGGAAAGCTCCATCTGTGCTATTGCAGCTCTTCCCTGAGTAGAACTCATTATCTGCTGTATCATTACCTGACCTACAATGTCACCGGGAGCAAGAGCCATTAGGGCAAAAACAGCCAGACCAAGGAGGAAAAGCATCAGGAGCATTACAAATAGACGCCCGGTAATATAGGAAGACAGCGGAAACTTTTTCCGGAATGAAATAAAGGGGATTAAAATTACCGGAAAAAAATTAAGGACTTTTTTCATTTTTATCTGCCTTTAATACTCTCCTAATATTTTCTTAAATACAAACGGGATGTCTCTGCACCATTTAAGTTATCAAAATAAAAATTATCAAAATCCCAGCGGTTCTGTATTGCAAAAAAGCTTCTTGTACCAAATAGATAAATTACAGGGAGCTGCTCAAGAAGTATACTCTGGTATTCATCCCAAATTATCTGCGCCCTTAGGGGATCAGCCGTATAACTGCCTTCATTATAAAGGTAATCGATTCTGGCTTCCCATTCGGTAGCAGGTTCGCTCTGAAGGGGATACCAGAGATGAAGGGCTCCATCGGATGGCCAGACATTGGAGCCTCCTGTTGGCCAGTAATTAACACCAAGCCCAATAAATACAGAAGCCCAGTCATAGGAAAAGGTGAGCTGTTCCACCAGTCTCTGAAAATCGGTCGGCCTTACATTGATCCTGATTCCTATGGCGGCAGCTTCATCCACAAGTATGCTGGAAATATCCGAGTACTCTCCAATATCACTTGGAATGGCAAGATCGAATTCTATGGCTATGCCCCTATGGTCACGCATAATTCCCTGTTCATCCTGCCTGATGCCTATGGAAGACAGGAGCTCAATTGCCCTTTGGGGATTATAAAGATATTGCAATTGAATATCATCATTGTAAAAAGGATTTGGAGGTGCAAAGAAATCGAGCTTTGCCTGACCCAATCCCCTGTAAACCTGGGTTATTATTCTGTCCCTGTTTAAAAGACAGCTCATTGCCTGGCGGAATTCCTTTTGAATAAACCATTCATGATAATTGGCATCGCTGTTAACAGGATTCTGGTTAAAGCTCCAGAAAGGCGCACCGAGTGAGCCTTCCGCATTAAATACTGAATAATCCCCTGCCCTTCTTCTTCCTGTTTGACTTCCCTGTCCGGAAATAAGATCATCCAGATGTTCCGGCCTTGCACCATAACTATCCAGTCTCCCTTCCATAAAGACAAGGAACTGTGTGCCGATATCCGGGAGAATCTGAACAATATTTGTTTCCATGTATGGAAGGGAAATACCCCGGTTATTTTCCATCCAGTAATCCGGATTCCTGCGAAAAACCAGACGAAGACCGGGAACATATTCGGTTAAAAACCAGCGGCCTATGGACGGGATTTCCCTTGGGTCTGTTGCAATGGAGAAGATATCCAGAACTCCCTGATGTCCGCCTTCATTTTTTGCTTTTTCATAAATGAATGCAGGGCCAAAGGTCATATTAGTGGACAGTAAGGGATCGGCTACAATTCTGGGAAAATTAAATGAGAAGGTTCTGTCATTAATTCTTTCTATATATATGTGTTCTACGCTGCCGTCTTCCATTACGACAAACTGTGAATTATAACCGGAACTGTAAAAAGCAGGGTCTCCGATAATTTCATTATACCAGAAAATTACATCATCACTTGTAACGGGAACCTTGTAATCTGAATTGTAGAAACTCCAGTAAAGGTTATCCCTTAATGTATAGATAACGCTCAGGGTTCCTGCTTCTTCGTCTACTTCGATTTCGTAAAAGGCAGCCTGCGGAATCCACTGTCTATTGAAGACATCGTAGTCCAATAGATATTCCAGCATGGAATTTACAATTGCATTGGAATCCGAGTCTCTTTCTGCGACAAGTATGTTAAAGGTTTTGGGTTCGGCTGTCATTCCGGAAAACCAAATCCCCCCGGTATGACCATCAAGAAATTCTTCACCTCTCCAGGGCTTAAATATGCTTTGCTCAAGGAGTTCCTCCAAGCCGGAAACAGATAGACTCTCCCATTGCCCATAGCTTACCTCTTCCGCATAAAAACAGGAATTAAACAAAAAAGAGAAAAACAGGCAAAGGGCAAAAATTTTCATGTATATATTTTAGCCCTCTGCGGATTGGCTGTCTAGGGAGATTCCTTCAATATACTTTTTTACCCTTCATCAATCATCTCAGAAAATATGCAGAGCCAAAACCCACTGCAATAATGCCTGCACCTATGGAAGTCCAGAAAAGAATTCGATTGCTCCTCTGCAGGCTGTTTATTCTGCTCTCCGATGCTTCACGGTAAGCTCTGAATGATAACTCTAAGCTCATCAATGAGGATTCGGCTCTCCTCAAGTGAATCATAAGCTCTGATAATTCCGTCTGAGAGTTCTCCGCTCTGTTCAATAATTCTGTTGAGCTGATCTGCAAAGTCTCTGCCTCTATCCTCAAGAGAAACAGCTCTTGCCTCAATTCTTCCAGTTCCCTCCTGGATGAATCCAGCATGATCTGTAATTCCCTGGAGTTCACTCTGGAGTCTTGCAGCT
>Ga0099364_10008170_pt1 | contig 14786 bp, 5 predicted proteins | sample TergutTh196P3_FD_73070 | JGI IMG/M metagenome (GOLD analysis project Ga0099364, IMG submission 73070) | Microcerotermes parvus P3 segment gut microbial communities from Pointe-Noire, Republic of the Congo - Th196 P3 | ecosystem: Host-associated > Arthropoda: Insects > Digestive system > Gut ... | reverse complement strand
CCCTCCAAGTGCGCTGGAGACGGGGACGCGGAAGTCGGCGGACACGGCGTTTCGCAAGGGGCAGTGGGCCGGCGCGGAAAAGGCGTATCTCGCGTATTCGCGGCAGATGCCGCCGCCGAAGGATATCAACGGGGCCTTGGTCAGGATTGCGGAATGCCGCGTGAACAGGGGGGATGCCCCAGGCGCCTTGCGGGCGCTGGGGCAGGTCTTCTCCGATGTGTCGGCCGCGAAACGCGAGCCGGACGCGCTCGCGGACGCGTATGCCCTGCAGCACGGTGTCCACGTCAAAACCCCGTCCAAGGCGGGCGACCGCGCCCGGGCCCTTGACGATTTCCGCAAGCGTCTCCCGAACCACCCCCGTCTGCCGAAACTCTATGAGGCCGAGGCGGACACGCTGACGGTTGACGGGAAAGTCGCGGAGGCGGTGAAGTATTACGGCCTTGCGGGGGAGGGGCTTTCGGAGCAGGGCAAGCGCATCTATTCCCTCCTGTCCGGTCATGCCTCGGTCACGTCCGAGCCCCTGTCGGGGGGGGACATCGCAACGCTGGCGAGCGTCATGGAGCTTCGCCCCGAGATGGCACTCCCGCTCTGCGACGCGCTCGCGAAGCGTAAGGAGGGGTGGCAGGCGGAGGAGGCGCGTGTCGTCTTCCTCGACGCGCGTCGGCGGTACGCCGAGGCGCGGCCCGTGCTGGAGCGCCTTGTCCGCCAAGGGGAGGGGCCGACGGACCTTTTCGCCCTGCGCCTCGCGCACCTGACCGCGTTTAAGGAGAAGAGGCCCGAGGGCATCGCGCTGTATAAGGAGTGGTTCCGCAGCTACCCGAACTCCGCGCTGACGGGCGATGCCACGTGCCAGTATGCCGAGGCGCTCTTCCTTGCTGGGAACGCGGAGGAGTGCGTCGCGGTCGTGGAGCGGTTCCTCAGCGGACATCAGGGCGGTTTTGAAAAGCGGGCGAAAGACCTGCTCGCTCGCGCAAAGGACAGTATCACTCGGAAGCAAAATGCCGTGGCAAAGGCGGAACAGGCGGCCCGCGCAAAGGCACGGGAAATCGCACCGTCCAAGGCGGAGGACCCCCTGCTCGGCATCCTCGCCAAGGCGCAGGGGCTGTATGACGCACGGAAATACAGTGAGGCGCTTCAGGTGCTCACGCCGTTCAGCGGACAGCAGTCCCGCCCGCTCTGGGGGAAAGGGTTCTACCTGAAAGGGCAGTGCCAGTACGGGCAGGGGCAGGTCGGGAACGCCATCGAGACGTGGACGGAGGTGACGCGCCATGCCATGCGCTTCACCAACACGCTGAGCGTGGCGGAGTGCCGCCTCGGTATCGCGCGCGCATGGCTCGAAGATTTCGGGGAGGCGGAGAAGGCGTTACCGGAGTACCGCAGCTTCCACGAGGCATTGCCTGCGAAAAAGCGTACCCCGGCATGGGAGACGGAGTATGCCGCCGCGTTGCTGGCCGCCGGTTGCCACGACGAGGCCCGCCCCTTGCTTGAAAGGCTGTTTGAAGCGGCCGAGCGGAACCAGGCACCGAACGTGCCGGAGCTTGCCGCCCTGCTGGACCTGTGCGGTAACGGGGGGAGATTGCCCGTCAAGACCACGCTCAAACGCCCCGAGCAACAGAGGCTTCTTGCGGCGGACGTCCTGTTTGCCGGAGGGAACTGGAAAAAGGCGGACAGTCTCTATTCCGCCATCACCCCCCCCCTCCCCGACATTGAGGGCGCGGCCTACATCACCCAGCAACGCGCCCGATGCCTTGCCCGCCTTGGCCGGCACCATGAGGCGCTGAAGCATTACGACAAGTTCACGGGCGAATACCGCCACGTATCCGTGGCGGACAATGCACTCATCCGCGCCGCAGTTCTGCATGCTGGGACGCTGAATAAACCTCGCGACGCGATGCGGATACTTGAACTCGTCGTCCGCGACTCTGCGGAAAAGCCCGCCGCCGAGATCGCGCACCTCTACCTCGCAACACTGGCATGGTGGACAGGGCAATGGAAATCGGCCGAGCAATTCCATCTGTCCTTCCTCGAAAAGTACCCCAGCCACCCGCTCCGCCAGGACATCCTCAATGTGCGTCTGCCCGCCATCGCGCAAAAGAAACATTAGAATGTGTTGACACAAAAGGCTTTTTATACATTTTTATAGTTAATTCAGTTGAACACCATTCTATATTTATAGTGAAATCACTATAAAGTAAATGTGTAGCCGAAATAGGACGAAGCTCTCGAACATTCCAATGGCAAGGATTTTTTTGTGTCCCTATGCGGTCCTCTGGAGTACGGCGGCTTGCCGCCGCTTTCACGCGCGGGGCTCGCCCCGTGCGCCAGCGACCGAGCACACACATGATCCCCCCCCTACAATCGTCACCGCGCGGGGGCAAGCCCCCGCGACAAAAAGCGGCGGCAAGCCGCCGCACTCCAGAGGTTGCGTTTTCGGGGCTCGCCCCGCGCGCCGGCGACCGGGCACACACATGATCCCCCTCCTACAATCGTCACCGCACGGCGGCGAGCCGCCGCACGCCAGTGCTTGCGCCTTCTCGACACAGGCGCGAGGGCTTTCAGCCTTTGGTGTCAACATGCCCTAGTGTCCCGCGGTGCTTGAGCAAGTCAAAGGCGTGTTCGAGGTCGGCGCGCATGGTGTCGGTGAGGATGGAGAAGCCGAGGAGGCGGATGGTCTCGCGGAAAAGGACGTCTTGCCTGCAGGAATGGAAGTACGTGATGACAGCCAGCATGGCTTGCGCAATCTCCTCGGGGGGGATCTCACCGATCTCGCGGCGGGTGCCGGGGCCTGCCGGGACACGGTAGGTGGTGAGGGTGTCTGGGCGGCAGGTGTCGGACCAATACACGTTTTCGCCACTACGGGTGAGGGTTGTCGTGGCGGCAGGGGGGAGCGCGTCGGTCAAGATGGTTTGGATTTTCGCCCCTGCGCGGCTGAAACCCCAATGGCCTGTCACGCGGCGGCGAAGCAGACTTTCGCAAACCGGCGCTTCCGTACGGATAACGGCAAGGAGTTGGTCGCGGATGACAGGTAGCATCTCGGGCAGATAGAACGCGGACTGCGGATGTTTGCAGGGGGCCTCCCATTTCACATAGGGGGGGGCGTTGAAGGGGGCAGCCGGCATCTCCTCCACAAGGGAGGGGGGAGGTTCCGGCGTGTGCTCGGGGACGGGGGAGGGCGGCAAAACACCAGCGCGGACAGACGCGAGGATGTCCAGTAACGTCTGCTCGGCACGGGCGCGGTCATGATACCAATCCGCAGCCCAGAGGCGGCACATGTTCCAGCCCAACGTCCCCAAGATGTCGTGGCGGAGGCGGTCACGGTCGCGGACAGAGGGGTTGGCGGTGTAGCCAGTCCCGTCGCACTCAATACCCATGAGGTAGTGCCCCGGCTTGTCGGGATGCAGGACAGCCAGGTCAATTCGGCAGGCGGAATGGCCGACATACGGCTGGACACGGTAATGATGGGCAGTTAGAAATTCCGCGACCGCGGCCGGAAAGGGATCCAGACTGGCAACGGCAGGTGTGGTAAAGGCCATTTGGCGGCCACCACGCTCGGCATAGTCGAGGAAGTGCTTGAGGTGGAGCGCACCCGTCGCAACGGTACGCGCAGGATCAATCTGATGCGCCCTGATGGACGCGAAAACGATCACCTGTTCCTTGGCGCGGGTGATGGCGACATTCAGTCGCCGCTCGCCACCCTGCCGGTTGAGGGGCCCGAAGTTCATGTAAAAGCGACCCTCCTTGTCGGGCGCGTAGCCCACAGAGAAGAGGATGACGTCGCGCTCGTCGCCTTGGACGTTTTCAAGATTTTTGACGAAGAGGGGCTCGTCGCCTTTCTTGTCGAGGTACGGTTCAAGGTGGGGGCAGCGCACGATCGCCTGTTCAAGGAGATCTTCGATGAGATTCTTTTGCGACTGGCTGAACGTGACAACACCGATGGATTTCTCGCGCGTGGCGGGGTCGGTAAGACGTTCGATCAGATAAGCGACAATCGCGGCGGCTTCTTTGGCGTTCGTGCGCGTCTGCGTGCGGTCGTAAACCGCGTCAGGAACAAACTGGAAACTGACGCCGAGGTGCGGTGCGTCGGACGCGGCGGGGAAGGTGTGGAGGCGGTCGTTGTAGTAGTGGTGGTTGCTGAACGCGATGAGGGACTCGTGTCGGCTACGGTAGTGCCAGTTGAGGTAACTGGAGTGCAGGCCGGCGGCGAGGCATTCATCAAGGATGCTTTCGAGGTCTTCGACACTGTCGGGTTCGGGCTCGGTGTCGTCACTGTCACCGCGCTGGAAAAAGTTGGTCGGGGGCATTTGCTTCGGGTCGCCAACGACGATGAGCTGGCTCGCGCGGGCGATGGCGCCGATGGCATCCCAGACGGGAATCTGAGAGGCCTCATCGAAGACCAGCAGATCGAAGGTCGCCATCTCGGGCGGCAAGTATTGCGCGACGGACAACGGGCTCATCAGGAAACAGGGCTTGAGCGTCGGCAGGAGGGCAGGGATTTTCGCGAGAAGCTCGCGCGGAGGTTTTTGACGCGCGCGCTTTTCGCATTCACGTTTTAGGAAACCCAGCTCCGTACCTTCCGGACACGTACCGCGACGGGCACGGGGAAGCGCGGCGGTCAGACGGGAGATGATGATGTTTTGGGAGAGACGCATGTACCGCGTGTCCCACTCACGGAAGTTTTTGACGCACACGTCATGCTTGTTGCCCATGAAGTCGCGGAGGGTTTTGTCTGCGGCAAGGATCTGATGCGTCATGGCGTTGCAAACGGAAAGCTCAAAACACAGCGTGATGTTCTCGGGTGGGATAAGGTCGCATTCCAACGCCACGACCCAGTTGGCGAGACCTGCGGCACAGGCCTCCGCGCAGAGTTGTTTCCAGATGAGCGCACGCCGAATGTCACGCATCTGCGAAAGCAACGTGCGTAGGCTCTGCGCGAGGCAATCGAGGTCGTCTGTGGCGGGAAGACCGTATGATGCGTCAAAGGCTTGAAGGACGTTCTCGAACGCCGCCGCCTGTTGGGTGAACGGGCCAGTGGTGTTGCGCACGGCAGGATCGGAAAGTTGGGTAAACGCTGTGTCCGGGAGCGCAGCGTCAACACCGCAACAGGCAGAAAGCGCGGCATGGACGTTTTCCGCATGGGTAAGTGCGGCATCCAGCTTATCCCAGTTTGTGGTGTCGCTCCAGAGTGTGCCGAAACGCGCTTGCAAGCCAGCCCGTTGCTCTTCACTACGCCGCCGTGTCTCGATGTATTGGCGGCAGAGGGGAAGTTTCTCGGTAAGCTCGCGGAGCGTGAGCGCAGGTGCGCCGATTTTTTTCAGCCCCTTGAGTTCCTTGAGCAGCGCCCTGCCGAGGAAAAAACGGACGAGGATAAAACGATCGGCGAATTCGTCTAGACGCTTCGCAATGCTCGCGCAATCCAGATCGAGAACACGGTCGGCGTGGAAGGACGCAAGTTGTGCGGCAATCAGGTCCCGTGTGCGGCCGTTCGCGATGCCCTCACGTAACGATTCCGCAACGGCAGGTAAATCGTGTGAGAGCAACGTGGGGGGGAAATCGGGTTCCGCTACGCGTGCCGTTTCACAGAGTGCAACCATACGGCTGACCTGCTCGCGCGTGGCGGCACAGACCGGTAGACCGAAACGTTCGGTCTGTTCGGCAAGCGTGTTGCGCATGGGCTCCACGGATGCGAGCACGCGTTGCGTTTCCGCCACGAGCGTGTCCTGCAAGGCGGGCCGCCATTCGATGAGCCTGATGAACACAAAAGCCTTCCGTGTGTCTGCAGAGACGTTGGCAAACGCCTCGGCAAGAGAAGCGGCACAGGCGTTCAGCGCAGAGAAGTCGTCGCGGGTTTGGTTCAGGAAATCAATGTTCGACACATCTGCAGTCGGTATGTTTGTATCCTTGATGAGGCGCGACAGGCAGTGGTAAGCGGTCAGCCCGTTGGGATAGGCGGTATGGAGGCTGACGGCGTAACCGTTGAGTTCATTCCGCAACGCCAGCCACTGCGCGGTCACGGTATCCCACGCTGCAGACGGCGCAGTGTCCGCCACGGCAAGTGCCTCGGCAAATTGTTTGAGCACATCACCCTTCGCGGTTTTGTTAGAGTGCAGCTCCAGGCAGAAAGGGCCCAACCCAATCGCGCTGAGACGCTTGTACACCACATCCAGCGCGGCACGTTTCTCCGACACGAACAGCACACGCCGTCCCAGCGCGAGATTGTGCGCGATGAGGTTGGCGATGGTCTGCGATTTCCCTGTCCCGGGCGGGCCGTGCAGGACAAAACATTTACCCAACGCCGAATACAGTACCGCTGTCAGTTGCGAGGCATCCGCACTCAACGGGCAAAAGAGATTGCGCACGTCCAAGGAGTGCTCAAGCGAGGCAGGGTCGAACACCTCGATGCCGTCGTCGAATGCCCCGCCACCGTCAATCAGGTGGGTGATGATCGGATTTTTGCGAAGCGCGTCAATGCGGTTCGTCAGGTCGTTCCACATGATGAATTTACTGAACGAGAACACCCCCAGCCGTGCCTCTTCACGGACCTCCCAGCCAGACATCACCTTGAACGTCTGCCGGAAAATCTGCATCACGCGCGACACGTCCACGCCGGCATCGTCCAGCGGCAACGGGTCGAGACCAAGTACCGACACCTCGAACTCGCGGCGAAGCATCTCCAGTAACGTGACGTTGACGACCGTGTCCTCGTCGAGCCGTACCATTGAAAAACCACTCTGAACCGATTGCCGCGTGAGCCTGACGGGGATGAGCAGGATGGGTGCCAGAAGCGAACGCCCCTCCTTTTTCCATTCGAGGAAGCCCAGCGCGAGGAAGAGCGTGTTGACCCCGCCTTCCTCAATATCTGTCCTGCTTTGCCGATAGATTTCGGTCAAGCGGCGGCGCAGGTCTGGCGGTGGAAGCGGCGACCACAGACGACGCTTCGCCAACTCACCCTCCAACAGATCCCGCAACTGATCCTTGACGACGATCGTGCGCTGCATCGCGAGATTGTGCAGGTCGCTTTCGCTCAGCAGGTCGTTAAGGCCATTCAACGCTACGACTTCGTTCAACGCAATTTTGTCTTCGAGCGTCGCAATGTCTGTACAGGCAATCGGGACGACGAGCCGCGTGTCGCGCACGTTCAGGAGGCGGTTGCGCAATGAAAGATCCAACAGCTTCTGTTGCCAACGGGCAATGCGTCCCTTGGCAGATGTTTCAGCACCTGTCTTTGAAAGCTCAATGTCTTGGCACAGATCACGCCGTTGCTCCGCCTTCGGTTCGGTCGCTGTACCAGGGGGGAGTGGTAATTCAAACTCAATCCCGTCTGTACTCCGCTTCAGCGGCAGCGGGCGTATCCCGCTGTAACGCGCCCGCACCACGTCAACCGCGCAACGAAAACGTTCGCCAATGTTCAGGTGGTTTTTCCGTGCGGCAGCCTCCGCCTCCGCAAACGTCGCGCCCTGTGTCACCATCGTCGTCTCGATAACGACGAACTCATCCAAATCCGCCAGCTTGCGGATGACCTGCAACTCCTCCATCGGCACATCCGGGAAATAATATTCCTTCAGATGGCACCCCAGATACGCATGACCTTCCTGAAGCAAAATCACCGGATGTAACCCGCACTGCTCCATCACGGACGCAAACAGCAGCGTCGTGTCCAAACACGTCGCCAGGCGGTGCTTGTACAGCGCGTCCGCAAAGCGGATACGCTGTCCCGGTACCCCGAACGACGATACCGGATTCGCATACGTCAGCCCCCACCCACAGACCGCCCTGTAAGCCGCCGCGCACATCTCATACACCCGTTCCTTCGAGCCACTCTGGTATCCATCCAACGAGGGGTTTCCCGTGCGTTGCTCCAACTCCCGCGCCATCTCCCTCATCAACAACGTGATGACCTCCAGGTTCGGAGTCACAAACGAGGCCAGCATCTCGGGGAACCCCTTCAGCCCCACCCACTGGCCTGCCGCAAACGCCTCCATCTTCTGTTCACGCGCCGCCAAGCACTCCCCCGCCGTACTCAGCACCTCCACATGGAGCGTCCCCGACACGCGGTCAGAAAGCGACATCAGGAAATCGTAATCCAACTCCACCGCCGGGTTGCGTAGTACGACCTCTTCACCTGCGGGAATCGCCTCGATGACGATACGGTTCTCGCGCATCATCCCCGGTGTGGTCGTCATGCGGCACACGACCTTCCGCAGATCCTGCTCCGTCCCGTTCCGCAACCGCAACGTAAAAATCACCGGCAGCGCATTTTGATGAAGCGCCAAGTTCAGTTCCGACAGATATTCAATCTCAATCGCCAGCACCTTTTCGTCCACCGTTGTGTCCTGTGACATACGTTCTCCTTCTACGGGCAAAATGAGGTTTCAAGTATATTCTTTCGAAGGTACCTTCGACAAGCCAAAACCATAGGCGTTTTCAGGCACCGGATTCCCAGATCACGGCTTGCCGGGGATGACTTCGCTTGAACGCTCCAACGTAACCATCACGGGGAAGTGATCGGAGTAGCCGTAGATGTAGTAGCTCTCGCGGTCTTTCGGGCGGACGAGGCGGAAGGACTTCGGCGTGTTGTCTTTACCCAAGTGCGCGGGATACTTGAAGACACGATATGAACCCTCCTGGACAGTCCAGGTATCCACGCCGACATCAAGCAGACCCTGCGACACACTGATACTGTCGAGAGTGTTCCACATTTTTCCCGTGTAGTAGTAAAAGGTACCGCGTTCGGACTCTGGGAGACCGGCGGAGAGGTTGTAGAGGCAGAGCGGGTTTGTTTTGAGCGCGTCACGCGAGGTGAGCAGCCCGCCGTCGACGGTCAGGATAGGCGAGGTGACGTTGTCGTTGAAATCTCCCATCACGATGATTGCCGCATCGGGGTTTTTGCGTAACTTCCGCTCGACCGCGCGACGGGCGACGCGCGCCTCGCGGGCGCGGATGTTGTCGGTGTCTTTCTCGGTCATCCCAGCCGGGATCAGCTTCGATTTCCAGTGGCACATGATGATTATCAGTTCGGACGCGCCCGTCGAGAACGTCGCACAGATCATCTCGCGCCCCGCGGGGTTGCCGGTCAGCCAGCGGGTGTCCGTCGGCTTATACTTGGAAAGCAGGGCGACCTCAATCCCACGGAAGTCGTTCCCCTCGCGGTGGATGATCTCCGGCAGGTGGTAGCCGTGGGCGGTCGCCAGCGTCTCGCGCAGGTCTTCGAGGACGCGGCGGTTCTCGACCTCCGCAAGACCGATGATGTCGGGTTGCATCTCTGCGATGAGCTCGGCGAGGTGATCGAGTTTGAGGCGGTAAATCTCCCCTGTCCACTGCTGCAACCCGTTTGGCGTGAACTCGTCGTCCCCGGGATTGAGGGGGTCGTCGTCCGCATCGAACAGGTTCTCCACATTCCATGTCGCCACACGCAGCGTGGAGGCGGTGGCCATGAAGGGCACGTCTGCCGTAACCGCACCGTCCCGCCCACAACCGCACAGCCACCCTGCTGTGACACAGAGGGCGACCCGCCCGACACACCTGAAAAACATTGTCCGTGTCATCATCACCACCCTTAACGTACGACAATCAGCGTTGATGCCGTCGTCCGCGCCGGGACTTCCGGCGAGACCGCCTCCGCATTGTTATCATCCGTCGCCGTCACGGTACAGAGGTACTCCGACCTTTCCGGGAGCCCGAAGGCCCGCGCGATGGTCCCGTCAATGACAATCTGGTTGGAGGGGATTTCGATTTTCGCCGCCGCCACGTAGAACAGCCGCACATCGTCGAGGAAGAAACGGTTGCTGTTACTTCCAGGCGTGTCCGACGTGAAACAAATCATCGAACTTCCCGTTCCGTTGGTTACGGCGACCGTATATTTTGTCATCGTAATATCCGACATCCCCGTAATCTGTTGCAACGTGTTCGTTGTCGCGCCGTTGTCCGTGATGTGCAGAACATCCATGCTCCCCCTGTCATTCCTCCATTTCCCGGCACGGAACGTCAGGGTACATTCGCCGTCATTCTCCGACAAATCCCAGGGTGGGGTCTGTATCCACCCGTAGGCACTTGTCGAGCCAAATTTCACCATATAGTTTGTGACGTTGTTCACCATGTTGCTCGCATAGGCGCAAAAGGCAGAGTAACCGACCCATCCATCCAACCCGACACTTGAGAAATTGGCGATGGCCGTGTTGTTTGCAATCCCGATTGTCGTTGACGACACGTTTGACCCTATATTCGTGCAGTTAAGGAAATCCTCGGCATACCGTTCAATCTCCGTTGCAAGCTTGTACACCTGCACCGAGTAACCCGTCGCCCCCGGCACGGGGTCCCACGAGAGGTAGATCGAGCCTGGTGTTGTCTTGACCGTCGGGGTGTTTGGCGTGGGCAGGTTGACCGTGATGTTCAACGTGTCGCTCGCCTTGTCCGTACTGTTAGTCGCCGCGAACCGTATCCAGAACGCACCCGTCACCAGCGGTGTCCAACTGAAATTCTTCCCGTCGAATGAGTACGGGTTACCCGGGGGGATGTTCGTGTCCTCGACCTCCGTCAAGATGGGGTTGCCCAAGTCCGTCGCCGTCACCACCGCCGACACCGCTTCGCCCGCAAAGACCGTTTCCGTTTTCGGCGCAACGCTGATGTCCAGCGTGCTGGGTTCACCCGTGACGCACACGTCATCGAGGAAGAAACGGTTACCGTTTGAAGTACCTGGTCCTGGTGCAACAAAACGGATGGATGCGTTCACTGTTCCGCCCGTCCCATTGACGATGTAGGTTTTCATCTCTGTTTTCGACAAGACCACTGTATCCAGTGGGATGGTGCCCATGTGAGTAACAAGCTCCACCACCAGATTTGTCCTTTCGTTTGCATTATCCCACGCCCCCGCGCGGAACGTCACGGTGAAATCGCCTCCGCCGCCCGACAGGTTCATGGGCGAGGTCTGTATCCATCCCAAGATACTCCCCGTGCCGACCCGTACCATATAGTTTGTGTCCCCCGTGACGGCATTGGTCGCGAATGCGCAAAACACGCGGTCGCCTGTCCAGCCCGTTAGCCCGACACCCGCAAAGTTCGAAATAGCATCATTGTTTGAAACCCCGTTTGTCGCCGTTGAAATATTTGTCCACGGCGCGACACATCCCGAAAAATCCTCCTCAAAGAGTGTCGCCGCTTCCATGTGCGCAGAAAACCCGAAGAGACATCCGACCAAAACCAATCGTTTCATGTTGTACTCCTTTTGATATGCAATGCCTTCAAAAAGCATACGCTTTGGTCAAAAGTTTACACCTTCACGCGCAGTAAAACAAGCCCCATTGGCAAAAAAATTACAAGAAAAATTACAAGAATCCGAAATCGAATCCGCAACGGATTCTCATTTTTCGTCTACAAGTCAGATGGGGAGGGTCATGGGTTACCGAATTCGTGATCCCTGTAAAACTCGGCGACAGTGGCGAAGAAGGCGTCAATGTTCGCCCAACTGGACTTGGGCGGGATGTCACAGCCCGACGAGATGACGAAGTTCGGATGGCGGTGGCATCTGCCGAGCAGGTCGAGCGTGACCTCGCGGATGGACTCCGGCGTGCCGTTCCTGAATTGACTCGACGGGTCCACGTTGCCCATGACGACAATATCCGGGGGGAACAGCGACAGCATTTCCGCCATGTCTATCGCATTGCCGAAATGGTAGGCCCTCGCGCCAATGGCGGAAATCGCCTCGACCATCTTGGGCGTGCCGCCACCGCAGTTGTGATAAACCACGGCGAAATCGTCGGTCTGGACGGCATCCACGATCCGCTTGACGTAATGCGCGGAAAATTCCTCGTTCAGCGCGGGGGAGAGCAGCCCCGCCAGCGGCTCGGCGATGACCACGCCGTTTGCGCCCGCGGCCTTGTACGCGTTGATGTAGGCGGTGGAGAATTGGGTCACCTTGTCCAGGACCGTATGCACCATCTCGGGCGCATCGTAACAGTACATCATCGCCTCGGTCACATCGAGCAGACGCCCCGCAAGCGAGAACGGCCCGATGACGCCGGCGAACACGGGGCGGTCGGTAATCAACGCGTGGGCCTTGCTGATAGCCTCGATGTACAGCCCCGTGCGACCCGCGCCGACGGCGGGAACCGCCAGCGCATCCGCCTGTTCCGCTGTCGAGAGGATATGCCCGATAACCGTGGGAATCTCGTCGTCGAAAATGCGGATCTCGGAACCGAACGCATGTGCCTCCACAGACAGGTCCATCATGCTCAGCGAGGCGGCGGCATCCACGCGGTCCGCCACCGCCTTCATCCCCCGCGCCAACAGGTCGCTGTCGGAGATCAACTCCTTGACCCCGATCCCCAGTAACTGGATGGACGGGAACGACAAAATCGGCATCGCCTTTTTCGCGGGTGATTTCCTGATGTCCTCAAACCATCTCGTCATGTTCATGTCCTAACCTCCTTCTTTTTTGTTGACCCCCGTTTCATGGTGTCATCGAATGACACGACTGTTCGCGAATGTTTTTCATATTCGTTTTATTCGCATCATTCGATGACCACATCAATCCTCCGTTTTCACTCCTCAGCGACACCCTGCCAGCCGCCGCCCAACGCTTTGTAGAGACTCACGAGATGCTGCGAGATGGTCCCGCGCGAGACGACCAGACCCTCCTGAAGCGCCATCACCGAGCGTTGCGCCTCAAGGACATTGTAGAAATCGGTCAGCCCACTCCTGTAAAGCTCCTCCGAAAGCGTCATCGCCTGCTGCGCCGCCTCAACGGCCGAGGTCAGGTTCTCGTAACGCGTATATTCGCGGTCATACGCCATCAGCACATTCCGCACATCGCTCACCGCGTTCAGCACCGTCTGTTCGTATCCCGCCAACGCCTGTTCCTGCACTGCGGTTTGCGCCCTGATGTTATTACGGATGGACCCGCCCCGGAAAATCGGCCACGACACCTGAGGCCCCAGGCTGTACATCACGCTGTCGCCGCTCAACACATCCGCCGCCTTGACCGACCCCAACCCGATCGATCCCAGCAATGAAAACTTCGGGTACAGGTCTGCCGTTGCCACGCCCACGTTCGCGCTCGCCACCGCCACTTGCCGTTCCGCCACCCGTACGTCCGGCCGCATCCGCACACACTCCGACGGGATCGCCTCCAACGTCCAGCGCGCTGCCGACGGGATATCCCGCTCTGTCTCCAGCTCTCCATGCAGTTCCCCGGGGAACACCCCCACCAGCAACGCCAGCGCGTTCGCGTAATTTTCGAGTGCCGCCTCCAACGGCGGGATCTGCGAGCGCGTGTTTTCGAGATTGTAGACCGACTGCTGAAGCGGCAGCTCGCTCGTGAGGCCAGACTCCACGCGCGACTTGTTCAGGCTGTACGTCTCCTCCTGCAACGCCGCGTTCGCCCGCACCACGCGCAACCGCTGTTGCGCCGTGCGGTAGCCGACGTAGGTGTTCGCGACCTCCGCCGCCAGCGACACCCACACCGCGTCGCGCCCGGCCTCCACCGCCTCCAGCCCCGCCTGCGCCGCCTCCACCCTGCGCCGCGTGCCACCGAAAAGGTCAATCTCCCATGTCGCGTCGAACCCCGCCTGGAACTGGTCACCCTCGACCCTCACGAACGGGGAATTGTTCTTACTCGTTTGGTAACGCTGATAGCTCCCCCCGACTCCAACCATCGGCAAGGCCCCCGCACCAGCGATGACGAGTCTCGCCCGCGCCTCACGAATCTTCGCTTCCGCGACCGTCACCTCGCGGTTCGCCGCCAGCGCGCGTGCCACCAGCGCCGTCAACTGCGGGTCATCGAACACACGCCACCAGCCCGCCAGTTTCCCCACAACATCTCCTCCTCCCGCCCCGTCATCCTTCAGCGCGGCCGCAAGCCCGGCCCCTTCCGCGAACGAGCTGGGCTCATAGTCCGGCCCCACCGACGGCCAGTTCGCACAACCGCCCAACAGACACATCAACACACCCGACACCGTCAACACTCGCGGAACACACATTTTTACATCCTATGGCTCTTAAAACGAAATGAGAAATGATGACACAGAACACGTCACCCATCAAGGAAAAAGGAGGCGATTCTTCACCGTGATTCTTCAATCCTCACACAACGGCACAAAGGTCACATCCGGAGAATACAAAAAGGATGCCCTTCGTACCGTTGTGTGAGAACGTTATGCGCTCATCACTTGAACGTCTCGAACGCGTCACGCGCGACCCCGCAGAGCGGGCAGTTCTTCAACGTATCGGCTGACGAGATCGTATAGCCGCAGGTCGGGCAGAGGAGGAACGTTTTGCCCGCGTCTTTCCACGACAGGAGATTCGCCGCCGCCTCGGTGTAGAACTGGGCGTGCTTCGACTCTGCCGCAAGCGCGTTGGAAAACGCCTTGGCGGCGGCGACATCGCCCTTCGCGGTTGCCGCCGCGCCCGCCTTCGGGTAAATCTCCTTGGACTCCGCCGTCTCGCCCGCGATGGCAACCTTCAGGTTCTCCTCGGTCGTCCCCACCTCGGGCTTCCCGACGGTCGCCTTCGGCTCGACATCGCCGGACGTCAACACGGCGGCGAACTTCTTCGCGTGAATCGCCTCTGAAGCCGATGCCGCCCTGAACAGCGCCGCGACGGACGGATACCCCTCCTCCGCCGCTTTCTTCGCGAACGCCGTGTATGTGGCGGAGGCGTTCGACTCGCCATTATATGCCGCCTGGAGGTTCGCGACCGTCTCGGGGTTCAACCCCTTCACCGCCGTCTTCACCTCCGCCGCCGTGCCGAGCAACCCGCCCAACGACTTGGTCTGCGCAAATGCCACAGTGCCGACG
>Ga0099364_10008169_pt1 | contig 14786 bp, 4 predicted proteins | sample TergutTh196P3_FD_73070 | JGI IMG/M metagenome (GOLD analysis project Ga0099364, IMG submission 73070) | Microcerotermes parvus P3 segment gut microbial communities from Pointe-Noire, Republic of the Congo - Th196 P3 | ecosystem: Host-associated > Arthropoda: Insects > Digestive system > Gut ... | reverse complement strand
TTGTCAGGTTGTTGTTCATGTTGCCGCTTCCGTTCAGAACTGAATAGAACCCCGAAGCGGTTGAAACATTGGGATTAGCCACACCTATTTTGATGTGTTGCAATGGGTGATGCTGTAAATATTCAGTGCTTGGCAAAAGTTGGTAAGTGGTAGGCGAATTATGCGCCCAATCCTTTATCCAATTAGCATTTGTAAGGGCATCCATTAAAATCTGCTGTGCCACCCCAAAAAGACCACCGTAGCTTTCAAGAAGCTTTCTACTATCCCCCCTTTCTATTGGAAAAATAGACGCATACGTGCCGAAAAGCGGAGCTGCAATCAGTATAGCCTTATCCACCCTCTCCCTATTTAAATTGCTCCTGGCAATATACGCCGACGCTAACAGCCCCCCTGTGCTGTGGGTAACAAAGGTTACGTTTTCATAATTTTGTTGATTAATGTGATTTTCAAGCTTGGTTACACTGTCGTTTAAATCTCCGAGCCAATTGTATGGCCAGAAAATGACATCATATTCTCCGCCGTTTGAAACATCAAAACGCCGTTTTAATATCTCCACCAATGTTCCATATGTGTCCCTAGCTCCAAAATCGTCCCTGCTACGGTCAACGTCTAAAACCCCGGGATTGCCCCATTGGTCTTGTATGAATTTATTTTTATTACCTCCAACAAATAAACCGGCATTGTGCCAAATACTAAACCAGAGCTTATCACCAGAGCCATTATTATCATACAGCTCTGAACCCATATATCCCGGCAGAACGTAAATGGCTTTAGTGCGCTGCCAAATTGCGTATAGAGTTGTATTCCCTGTAAGGCTGATGGTTCTCCTCTGTCCCAGCTTTCGCCCATACCAGATACCGGTGCCGTTGCTTTCAGTATTCCAGCCTAAGAAAACATAGTTATCGCGCTGCATATTTCTAGCGCGGTCAATTGTAACCGAGCTATACGCCGTTCCCTTCTTTACTCCCGGAACATTGCTGACGTTAGGGGCATTACCATTGTAGGTTAAAAAATACTCTTTTTTCCTCCACCTAGCAAACAGCTCCCTCTCCCCGCCGGCGTAGGTTACCGACTGCCCGCCGGGGGGGTCTGGGTATTTTATGGGGGTGCCGCTTCGTGAGGTATGCCAGCCGGTGAACTCTCTGTGTTCGTATGTCCAGAGGGAAAAATCGTTGGCAGAGGGGAGAGTAAACGAGACGCCCGGGTCGTAAAGCTGCTTATAAGGCGGGCCGGTCGCGCCATTCGGTTGGTATCTTACGTAGTTGCTGTTTGGGTCTACCTCCCACACAGCATACAGGGTTGTATTGGCCTGGGGAACACTGTCCCCCGGCTGATATGCGGCGGTTCCGCTGGGGGCTGTGCTCCAGCCTGTAAATTTGTACCCGGGGCGTTGCAGGGTATGCTGACCCTGCACTTTGTAGCTTGTATATGGATACAGAATTTTCTGGCTCTTGGGTGTCAAGCCCTTTGTCGCGCCGTTTTTGTGGTATTTAATAGTATATTTATTGGCCTCCCATTGGGCGTACAGGTCTGTTTCGCCGCTGAGCCTGACCAGGCCCCCGGCCTTGAAGAGCTTGCTGCCATTGACCTTTTTGCCTTTGTCGTCCCTGGGCTTGGCGAGTACGTTCCAGCCCTTAAAGGTGTGATGCTGGCGGTTCAGGCCGGCAGGCTTTTCCCTGAGGGTGAATTTTACTTTATATTTATAATTCTGGGTGGAGGGCACAGGCCCGGTGCCGCCGTTGGCATGGAAGGTAATGGTATACGGCTCGGGAGACCAGACCGGGTGCAGGGTCACGCCCGAATTAAATGTCGCAGAGGCACCGAAATTGTAGGAGGTAGTCCCCTTTCTCCAGGCCGAGAGCGAGTAGCCGGTCCGGGCAAGATTGCCCGGGTTGTGCGCAACAACGGCACTGCCCGGCAGTCCGCGCTGGAATTGCTGGCTTGGGGGCGGCGAGCCGCCGGTGGCATATGAGCGTGCATATTTAAGGGTTACATAATCCGGCGCCCACATGGCATACAGCGTTATATTCCCGGCCGGGAGCGTCGTCTTCTCTTTATAACGCTCACCGGTGCCGTTAGACTTAGTATCCCAGCCGTCAAACTTATAGCCGGGCTTTTTCAGTGTTTTCGGTGCTCTCAGACTGACCGGCTTGCCGAAGGTAAACGGCTGCTCCGAGGGCGGCTCGCCTTCGGTATGCTGGGTTGAAGCATAGGTTATGGTGTATTTGTTAGGCTCAAAGTATGGGTCAAGAGTTACCGGGCTTTTGCGGAAGGAGAAGGTTTTGATTGCTATGTCTTTGTACCTGTAATTGAATTCCCGGTTTATCCACCCTTTAAAGGTGTGTCCGATTTTGTTAAGATTGGTCGGATTGCTGAGCTTTATACTTTCACCGGTCATAAATGTCCTCATCGGAGGGGGTGCGGGGCTGCCGTCGGCACCTTGGTTTGTGTAGTTAATCTCACCCTCCCACATTGCATAGAGCGTTGTGTTGCGGGAAAACGTTATAGGCGAGCCGGGCTGATGATATGTCTGATTGCTCTGTATCTTGGTGGTGGTACTCCAGCCCTTGAAGGTAAATCCTGCCCTGGTGAAGGTGTTTGCCTTAAATGCTGTGCCGCTGTTATAGGACATGGCATGAGCCGCCGGAGCAGTGCCTCCGGTGTGGCCGTTACCCTTGTATTTGATTGTTAATTGCACAGGTCCCCATACCGCATACCAAGTTGAAGCAGCCCTAAAGTCAACACCTGTGTTATTCGTGCCATTTGAGTGCCTAAAGTAATGTACTACAGCATCTTTATCCTTCCAATCCTCCATGTCAGACCAGCCTATTTGTACCTGCCCTACATCATTGTCGGATGTCCACCTGTTATATGTTGCGGAATGCTTTGCTGTACAGGAATGTGTTCTAATTCTTGCTTTACTATCGTTTGAGCGAAAAGTAATGCGGCGATTGGGAAAGGTAGCGTTTATATGACCTATTTCGCAGCAATTATCATCCGCATCCATTCCCTCAAGTGTTGTTCCAAAGGACGCCGGGGCAACATCCCCGGCCATGCCTGGGGTGCCGGAATTAATATTTGCCTGAACAGGAGTATTTTGGTTGGCAGTGGAGCCGTTGCCGAGCTGACTGCTTGCGTTAGTTCCCCATGCCCAGAGACTGCCGTCAAATTTGATAGCAGCCGTATAATTGCCTCCCGCCGACACAGCTCCCCAGTCATTTGCGGCACCGATTCTCACAGGAGCAGTCCGCGAGGTGTTGGTGCCATCGCCGAGCTGACCGTTTACATTAAAACCCCATGCCCAAAGGCTCCGGTCAGACTTAATGGCAACCGTATGACTGTTTCCCGCTGACACAGCATCCCAATCAGCCGCGGTACCAATCCTCACAGGGTAAGTCCGTGCGGTGGTGGTTCCGTTGCCTAGCTGACCGTTTGCATTAAACCCCCACGCCCAGAGTTCTCCGTTGGTCTTTATTGCCACAACATGATTATTACCTGCTGATATAATTTCCCAGTCAGTTGCGGTACCAATTTTCACAGGGGCAGTCCGCTGGGTGGTGGTGCCGTCGCCGAGCTGACCGTTTGCGTTATTCCCCCACGCCCAGAGGCTTCCCATACTGCTTACGGCAACCGTATAAGAGCCCCCGGAGGATATGCTTGCCCAATTATTGGTGGTGCCAATTTGCACAGGCACGGTCCGTTGGGTAGTTGTGCCATCGCCGAGCTGACCGTTTGTATTATTTCCCCACGCCCAAAGACTGCCATCTGTCTTGAGAGCCATTGTATGATTATTTCCCGCCGACACAACCGCCCAATCATTTGCGGCACCGATTCTCACAGGAGCAGTCCGCGAGGTGGTAGTACCATCGCCGAGCTGACCGTTTGTATTATTCCCCCATGACCAAAGACTGCCATCCGCCTTGATAGCAACCGTATAATTATTTCCGGTTGACATGGTTTCCCAATCACTCGCGGTACCGATTTGCACAGGAGCAGCTCCTTGAGCTGTGGTTCCATCACCAAGCTGACCGCTTGCGTTATTTCCCCACGCCCACAAGCTGCCATCTGTCTTGAGCGTAACCGTATGATCCCACCCTGCCGCAACAGCGTATGGATACTCTTGGGCCTCCGGAATCAAGCAATCCTCGCTGAATTCATCATTCGGAAGGTCAAACTCAAATTCTGGGCCAAGACCGTCCTCGCTGTAATCCTCATCATCAGGGTATTCCTCTTCCTCGTTGTCCTCACCATCGTTGAACAGCTGCAAGGTGAGGATATACGAATAGCAATCGAATTCCTCTGTATCAGCTTTGATTTCAATGAAATATACGGTACCCCACTGCAAAATTAAATTGTCTTCATTGTCCGGCACAAGCTGCGTCAAGCCATCGTTCGATTCCCATATTGCAACCGAAATTTCTTCCTCATCGTCATCGAAGCCGAAGTTATATATCCCATCTATTTCAGGGGTAATTGCGATCCACCGACTGGGTGATTCCTCGAATAAATCCCCATAGTAATCCCAATGCTCAGAAATTTTCTCAACCCTCGGAGTTATTACACAGGTATACTTCTGTGGTGATGTTACATCCTCAAGCTCCAGCAGTATGTGGTAAATCTCATCCTTATAAAGCGTAAATCCGCCGTCTTCAGGGATGACAGGCATCATCTCACTGTCAAAAACGTCTGCCCATGCGTTTAGAGTGTCGGGATCAACTATAATTTCATATTCAGCGGTTTGCTGCGGCCTGACCTTATACCAAACCTCTCCGTTTTGATGGATTGTGCCGTTAAATTGCAGATCGTTTGCAATTTCCAGCGTATGTATCATATCAGCATCTTTATCTTTTTTGCTGCCCCCGAACACAGGGGTATACACCGTGGCATTGGTCATATTATACGAGCCGGTGCCCGAACCCTGAATGGTAACGGTTACGCTTGTGTTAGGTGCTATGGTGTTGTTAAAGCCACCGTCACGAATCAGGTATACAGAGGTAACATCATCATTGGCTGCTATTGAGCCGCTGTCAACATTTTCAATATTCCCGGTGAAATCAAACCCAACGTACCAATCCTCAATGGGCTTGTTCCCATTGTTTGTTATGACAATTTGTCCATGGAAGCCGCCTGTGACAGAGGCTGGCGTGGGCGTTTGTGCGGGAATAGACGTTGGAGCTGACGCAGAGGCAGAATTAGGCAAATCAGGGGTTAAAAATATCCGTGTTACCGTGCCTTGACCGTTGGCAAGGTCGCCGTTTTTGTGGAAGTGTGCTAAATTGTTGTTGGCAATATTCAGACCATTGTAGGCCTGTAAATCTATGTAAGCTGTCTGTGTCACGCCGCCCAGATCCTCGGAAAGCACTTCGCCTTCGGCATCCAGCAGGTCAAAGTCATAGAGCCGGATTAGCTTTTTGCTTCCGGGCGGAAGACTGTCGCCGATGTTATTTGCAAATTCTAAGGTTAGGGCTTTGTAGCTGACACTGGGATTTATAAGGTCAAGTCCCATGTAGCGGTGGTTTGTGCTACCGGTCGGGCCGCCCGCGCCGCCGCCGTAATGATACCCGCCGTCACTGACAGAGTAGTCTAAGCTGCCTGTCCAAATTTCTTTAATCTCCTGGGCAGGAACGGCTGTGGGCGTTGGAATTGGCTCGGGTGTATTGGTATAACTGTCCAAGAGGACGAACTCTGCCGCGGCATCTTCCACAGCCTCAAGCACCGGCTCACAAAGCTCAAAGGCTTCGGGAAGCCCGGGTTCCTCAGCTGTGAATTGAAAGCCAACGCTGACCGTTGCTTGGGGTGCAATGTCAGCGTTCCACCCAACGCTTCGGATGATAATAAAATCACCCGAAGCATCTGCTGTGATGCCGTTCCAAATATTAGTGATTTCAACATCAGGAAAATCAAACTCAAGAGCCCAGTCTAAAATTGGATTAGAGCCGGTGTTTGTTATATCCACCTCGGCGGAATAATTATTGCCGCCGTTTGAAAACATATTGAATTCCACTTGGAACCCATCACCGTCATATGTAACTGCTTGAGGTGTTGATGCCGAGACGTTGATTGGCAGGAGGGTCAAAAGCATTATCACGCTCAAAAAAAGAGCTGTCACCCTTCTCCCGGTCTTCCTCATCAAAAATTTCTCCCCTTCATTCTGTGGTTAAATCCTGCGCTGGCCGCCTTCGGTATTTTAGTACCCTGTCCACATTGTACTGAAACAAAGGGGTGCTGTCAAGTACTATATTGCTCTAATTCCAGCTTGTCATATTTGTCCTAATATTATACTACACTGTATTAGGACTGCCCGGAAAGCAGAGCATGAAGTGGGGGAACTTTTATATGGCGATTTCGGTAATGTTTTGCATTATGATGGCATTAAGTATTATATTCGCATCGGTAAACGGCACGACAGCTCAGGCGGGAAATGGGCTTATGGAGGGTGCGCAAGATGCCGTAACGCTTGTCATAGGCATGATGGGCACCCTTTGTCTCTGGTGCGGTGTTACTGAGGTAATGCGGCAGAGCGGTTTGTCAGATAAATTAACACGCCTGCTCAGGCATCCAATCCGCATCCTTTTCCCTGAGGCCAGGGAGGACATGAGTCTGCATGGGGATTTGGCGGGGGCAATATCCGCCAATATTTTAGGGCTGGGCAATGCCGCGACACCCCTGTCAATACGCGCCTGCTCCAGCTTGCACAGGATTTCAGGAAATACCGGAGCTGCCTCCGATTCTGCCTGCATGCTTGTTATTTTAGGGGCTACCTCTATTCAAATTTTTCCGTCTACTATCGCGGCTGTACGTGCCGGCGCCGGGGCGCAGAGCTCCTTTGACATACTCCCCGCCGTCTGGCTGACAACCCTGGTTAGCTGTACTGTGAGTGTTGGGTTTGGGTTGATTATGAGACACAGAGGGTAGGGCTGTTTATGCTTTGGAATTTAATTGCGCCCTTGATTGTCCTGAGTGTTGCACTCTATGGGCTTTTCCGAAGGGTGGATATCTTTTCGGCCATGATTACAGGCGCCAAGGAGGGTATTTCGGTTTCCGCGAGGATTCTTCCGGCTTTGGTTCCGTTGCTAGGCGCAATTACAATGTTGAGGTCTTCGGGGGGATTGGGTGCGCTTTCAAGCCTTTGCGCACCTGCATTTGACCTGCTGGGAATACCGCCTGAATGCGCTCCTCTTATTATTATACGCCCTTTTTCCGGAAGCGGAGCCCTTGCCATGGGTGCGGGGCTTATGGCGGCATATGGTCCCGACTCGCTCATAGGGAGGACGACCGCGGTCATGCTGGGCAGCACAGAAACTACATTTTATGCCGTTTCAGTTATCTGCGGGGCAGCAGGCATAGGCAAAACCCGATATATCATCCCTGCGGCACTTTTAGGGGATCTGGCAGGATATATAACGGCGGCGGCGGCGGTCAGATGGCTGTTTTAATTTGGGGGTTCTGTTTTCAAATGAACCTTAATCCTTCAAAAGCTTCTGCACCGGCGTATTAGCAGACCGAAGGTACCTTTTCATTTTCCGCAGGGATGAGCTGTCTCCTTTTACAAGTCCGGCTGTTCCTGACCAGCAGCCGAAGGTTGCCTTGTTGCCGGTTTCATGCAACGCTTCCTCGGCAATATCGCTCATAAGGCCAAAAGGATAGGCAAAGCTTACCGGGCGAACGCCGGTGGTTTGCTCGATTTTATCATTTATCCTTCTAAAATCCCCTATAAGCCTCTTTTTATATGCCTCGTCACTTTCACCTCTCACTCGTGCAACACCTTGTCCGGGGCGGCGGTGTAGATTATATGAATGACTTTCTGCTTCCCACAGGCCTGTTTGAACCATTCGCCTCTGCTCAGACCAGTGAATATAGGAGAAATTTGGATTTTGAGACCCTTCGGCAACCGATTTATCACAAAATGCCCCGACAATAAATATAGCCGCTTTCATGCCGTACTGCCCTAAGAGCGGCTCGGCATAACATACGTTGCTGTAATGACCGTCATCAAAGGTCAGTAGAATAGGTTTTTCAGGCAGAGGCGATCCTCCTTCAACATAGTCAATTATCTCCCTTACGCTAACGGCAGTATATCCGTTTTGAACAAGCCATTTGAGATCGGACTCAAAATCGCGTGGCGTGATGATATACTTTCCTCGTTTAGCATAGTCTTTTCTTATATCGTGGTACATAATTATGGGCAAATTAATTTTTTCCCTATTGTCCTTATCTGTTTTGCCCCCTGCCGTTACTGGCATGGAAGCGGACACCGCTCGCCCGGATGATGACTGGACAGCGGACGGATAATGTCCATTTTCACGCGCCGTGCCGGGGGGAGGCGATGGACTGGGTGCATGAGATGGTGAAAAACGGTTTTCCGGTACAATTTCTCTATACAGGGAGGCACGCGTATGCTCCTTGGTTTCTGGATTGCGTATAGTTTCGCTTCTCCGGTTTTGCAAAAGTTTTGTTAAGCCATACAGGTCAACCCAAATTTGCTCATCGCCCTCTTTTTGCTCTGGGGTAAAAATGAGCTGTAAACCCAGGTGCAAATGGCTTTGAGAAATATTATTTTTATTTTCCTGACCGCTGTACCCTGTACGTCCTATATAGCCTATAACGTCCCCGGCAAATACAACCTTGCCGTTTTCAATGCCCTGGGCATATGGACGGTTTTGGCGCAAATGGGCATAGTAATAATATCTCGCACCATCAAAGCTGCGTATACCTATGCGCCAGCCGCCGTAACGGTTCCATCCCATTTCCTCTATTACCCCCGATTCAATCGCAATTACAGGGGTGCCTGTCGGTGCCATTAAATCATGCCCTAAGTGCCTGCGTTTATATCCGTAGCTCCTTACATCACCAAAATCCGGATAATGTCCATACCCAAAACCCTTGGCAATAGGGGAATAAGCACGCAGGCCGTAACGCGTTACCCATTCAACCTTGCCATCAGGAGTTGAGTTACCCTCCTGATATTCCCCGACAAGACCTCCCAAGACAGCCGTATATGCTTTTTTATAATATGAATAATTAGCAGCATTTTCACAGAGCTCCGATATGGTTTTCCCACTTTTCATCTCATTTACAAGACTGTTAAGATCCTCGGCTTTATGGCTTTTCCAATTGCCTCCGTATCTGGCCCCTAGCAATGCCAGCAGGTCTATCCAGCAAATATTATAGTCCTCCGGGCTTTCATATGACCCTATATCGGCTTCCAATGCCTCTCGCATAATCTGAACCGGGACATTAAAATTAACCCATTTTATATAATCCTGTTTTTCATCATGGGCAATTGAAATTATTGGTGTCAGTATAAATACTGACACCAAAAGAGCCGATATATACTTTGTTTTTTTTATTTTCATAAAATCACTCTCCGTTTTCTGTTTTTTTCTGCATCTTTTTTTCGTCCTTGGATAAGAATTTCGTCCTGAATTGCGAATTTTTACTGTGCGGCCGCAGGTAAGCTTTTACTCTGCTCTTAGGATTTCCGGGCAACAGATAGGCTGTGTATTGGAGACCCATTGATTCTAATGAGAATAAATGGGTGAGCATAGTAAGCATAACAATGGAATACCCGAACAGCCCAAAAAATGAAGCCGCCAATGCCGCTATCAGCCTTATTACCAAAACCGGGGCACCCATAGCCGGAATCATCAGCCCGCAAATAGCCGTAATCGCTACAATTATAACCATTGGGGCACTGACTATTTTCGCCTCCACAGCAGCCTGTCCAATAACCAGTGCGCCCACAATGCTTAGGGAATGCCCTATTTTACTGGACATACGAATTCCGGTTTCCCTAAGCATTTCAAATAGGGTCATCATCAGGAGGAACTCGGCAAAGCCGGGCATTGGAAGACCGGACGAGGAGGCTGCTATGGTAAGCATGAATGAAACAGGCAAAACCTCAAAATGAAATGAAATTATCGCCAGATATATAGGACCCAGGCTTATAGACAGAAAAAAGGCCAGGTAACGCAGCAAGCGGGAGGCAGAGGCATGATAAAAATTCAAATTGCGGTCATCGCATGCTTTGAATGCTTCAATAAAAAAATACGGTGCTAAGACAGCTACAGGGGAACCGTTTACCAAAAGGGCAACCCCGCCATCGAGCAGTTTGGCGGCGGCCATGTCAGGACGTTCCGTTTTTCCGTTTGACCCAAACAGCGAATATGGGGAATCCCTTATATTTTCAGCAATTGCGTGACTGTCAACAACCCCTTCCGAGCACAGGAGTTCAATCCTCCGGTTTAATTCGTCTAAAACATTTTGATTTACAAGGCTTTCGAGATAACAAACGCAGATTTTGGTGTTTGTCCTTGTCCCGAACTGGGAAAAAACAAATTTCAAATCGCCTGTCTGCAGCCTGCGCCTAATCATTGATGTGTTTTCTATTAAGCTTTCGGTGAAGCCTTCTCTTGGGCCGTATAGGGCCTTTTCGTTATCAGGCTCGGCAATAGCCCGGGTTGAAAAGCCCTTTGTTCCGAGTATTTGAATACTGGCGGAGTCTTGGGTAAGCAGAATAGCGTCCCCGCTGAGCAAGCCCTCCATGGCTTCTGAAAAAAGGCTTGTGCTTTTTATCTCATGGGTCAGGGGCTTTCCCTGCTCAATGGACTGTGTGTTAACAGAAAGCGGGAAAATAACACTTAGATTTATAATATCCGAATTTACCATACCGTCAATAAAAATAACACAGTACTGGTCTTCATGTCCAAATGTGCGGAAGCGCACGGTACCATCCCCGGATAAAAAACTCTCGAAAGCCTTTATGTTTTCAGAAAGCTCCTTTACCGGAAAAATTTCATCATAGCAAATGACTCCAAGTTTATCGGCTTGCGGTTTCATAAAAAAACTCCTCATAAAAAATACTGCGGAAAATAGTATGTGCAATATGAGTTTTTTTATTAATATGCAAGCCGATGGATTTTTTACTATTTACAAGGCAAGGCGACCCCCCAAAAAATTACACCGTTATTTCCTGCTGTTCGCTTGGGGGGCTTTTTCCTGTCTCTGTTTTCCATACGGAAATTTTTGTGCCGGAATCTAATTCAGCAGTATCCAGCTCGGCCTTGGCTGTAAGGTCAGCTGTGACATCCTCTCCTTTTGCTTGGTAGGAATAGGTTGTGCCTCTGCTCAGCTTGAGCGTGCCTTTTTTTAGTGTATACCTCGGTGTTCTTTTACCGAAGGTTTTCGGCTTAACCTTTATGGGTTTGCCTGCGGGGATATATGTATCCCCATTTACCGTTGGCAGAGTGCGGAACAGATAGGTTTTGGTATTCACACTTGACTGTATGGCAAATTCTTTTCCGGCTGCATTCTGCCACGTATTGCTTGAACCATCTGCACTTTCATCAAGTATTTCTGCCCACTGGTATTCGCTTGTAATCATCTGCCCATCCTTGGTTTTGAGTTCCCATGTTTTTCTTCCGTAGTGCGGCCTGAGGGATGTTTTTTTAATCTTGGGGCGGGCGTTGATTTTAGGGAATTTGATTATGCTTCTGCTTACAACAGGATTTCCCCTTGCATCAAGCTCCGCGGCAAGCCATAGCTCCAGCCCTTTGTCAAACAATTTGCTGAGGTCGGCCTGAGCTGTTGGAAGTGCATATTTTTTCCACGACTTTCCGCCGTTGATGCTGTATGCCGCAACACTGAAGCCGTCATGGTCTATAGTTTCACTGGCGAGATTGATTTTCCACTTGCTGGACGTGCGGGAATAGACCGTTGAAGAACCGCCCCTTGTGCCGGAGGCTCCGCTTCTGCCTCCCTCGGCACTGAACTCGGAATCCTCATATATGCTCACATCCAGGCCGGGTGTGTTGGGGTTTGTCTTGGCAGGTATCTGCGCATATGTTGAGCCTACATTGAAAACTACCTTGGCAGCTGTCATTCCCTGTACTGAGATTTCATACCAGCCGCCGCCTATATCTGTCATTCTGTTGCCTGGGAATGATTTTGGCGCGTATGAGTTATCATCGTGGAAATACGCGAAAGGGGCACCGTGTGCTGTCCAGGCATCAGGCCTCTGGAAACGGACGGTTATCGTCCTGGATGCTGGCTGGACATTTGTAACTGTTCCATCTGAATATACCCATGTGTCTTTATTGCAGCTTATGAATGACCCGGCGGCGGGTATCCATTTATGGCGTCCGTCTGGGTCAGGAAATACTCCGCCGTAGAATGCAAGGCTTACTGTATCTGTGAATGTTTGCCTGTACCACCCATCGCCATCATCGGTCATTTCAATTGTGTTGGCAGGGGTGTTGTGTCCTATGGAATATTTAGGCGCAACCCAGTTTGCGTGCTTCTGGAAATATACGGTGAATGTGCCGTTGTCCGGGGTAAACAGTGCGTGTAAGCTGCGGTTGTCTGTTGCCGAAAAGCTGTAGCTTGGGTTTGTGCTGACCATTTGGCCGCCTTCATACCATCCGGCAAAGGTGTATCCGGTATTGGCATTGGCTGTCAGGGCAACGGGTGCGTCATGGCTGTAATAGCCATCGCTGGCCAGGCCTGAAATTGTGCCGCCTGTTCCGGCTTCTGCCGTAATGGTGGTTTGTGTGTCGCTCTTCCAGCGGGCATAAAGCGTTGTTGTACCGGCTCTTATCCACTGCCTGTTCGCGTTTGTGTAAAGCGGTGCGCTTGCCACCAGGGCCCCGGCTGGGGAAACAACCCTGACCCCTGTGCCCTGAGTTGCCGTTGACCAGTAGCCGTCAAAGGAATAGCCGTCGCGCTGAGGGACTGTTAGTGATGTAATCGACGCTGAGTTATAATTCACGGCAAAGCTCGCCGAGCCGGGGGTATCTGCATCCGGCCTGTGCAATGTGATTGTATAATTGTGCAGGGTCCAGCGGGCATAAAGCGTTGTGGGTGTGGTGGTTTTTATCCATTGCCTGGCCGCGTTTGTGTAGCCGGACACATTGGCCACCAACCCCCCGGCTGACGAAATAACCCTGTTCCCGCCGCTTGATGAGGTCCAGTAGCCGTCAAAGGCATAGCCTGTACGCCACGGCAGGATGATTGCAGGACTAATTGACGTTGAGTTAAGAGTTGCAGTAAAGTCTGTCGAGCGGGCGTATGTGGCATTTTGATTGTTTAATATAACTGTATAGCTGGGGTTGGATTGCCACTGGGCGTATAGGTCAATTACACCATTATTGGTAGCAGTCAAATTGCTCACACTCTGGCCGTTTGTATACGTTGTTCCAGTGCCGTTTGCATTTCTGCTCCACCTATAAAATGAACGACCGTCCCTAGTAAAGGCATTTGATGTTAATGCCTTTGAGGAGCCATATGTATGTGATTGATTTGACATAGTGCCTGAACCGCCGTTTGCGTGGAACTTTACCGTATAGGTGTTGGCTGTATATTGTGCTGTTATCATTCTGTTCTGCTGTATGTTGGTATATCCGGTTGACGACCATTTAGAAAAAGAATAGCCTGTTCGTGATGGATTGGATGGTGCGGTGGCTGTGCTACCTGTATTTACAGTCTGGTCTTTAAGAACCTTGCCGTCCCAATCCCTGAATGTAACGGTGCGCTTGTTCTCAGCGTAGGACACCTTGGGGATTGCCGTGGGCGGCGTTGCCGCAAACGCTTCTGCGTGCTCTTTCAGGTTAAGCAGCTTGAACCTTGGGGCTGACTGGGGGTTGTGGGATGACCACGCTCCGTTAAACTGACTACAGGTGCCGGTGTTTTCTTCACCGTAGCACCGGTTAATAATCTTTTCGGCTGTTACAGCCGCCGCTTTATATCTGCTTGGCACAGCGTTTGTAATATCGGCACCGGCAATAGTTGTTGCGTGTTTTGCTGGGTCAGATGTATAGTGGGTTGAGTGGGAAAGCCGGTGTATGCTGGAGCTGCCTATAGTTTTTTCAGGCTTGGCGGGGTCATAGCCTGTGTTTGCTGGATTTGGTGCTGCGGTATTTCCAGGCAGGGCGTGGGTATAATTGTCAATATTATATGGTGCGAATGCAGAGTGGGCGAACACATCTGTAACTGTATGAACTGCCAGGCCTGATATAAATGCCAGCCGGAATTCTTTTTTCTTGGAACTTGATGCTCCATCATAATTAACAGTGCCAATATTAGTATCACTGTCAGTTCTGTTAAGAGCATCATGCCATTTTTCTCCCTCAATATCTTCCCATTTTTTGGCTTTTCCGTTAAAGATGCTTCTGATTCTATCTGCCCTTGCCGTGGTTAACCCTGAAGGACGAGAGATATTTGCAATGCCGGCCTTATCATTTGGATAGTCTCCGAGGTGCAGGGCTATTTTTGTGATGAACTTGTAAGACGCGAAGTAATTTCCGCCTGCCCAACCATGCCATTCCGTATTACCGAACGATGTGTTGGGATCTTTCCTGGCTAAATCAGGATAAATTGCCCCCATTTTCAACACTCTAGCTACAGCCGCCTCATAATAATTCGGCTCTACCATGTCAGTGTGTCCTGACTGACCCCATCGACCCTCAACATAATTCTCATCATCGTCAATCTCCTCAAAGGTCTCCGGGTCTGCCATGTTTTCCGGTATATTGCCTGTATCAATTGAAAATTCATCATATATTTCCAGAGCATATGATACATCTAACAAGCCGCAATCATTAGTGTTTTCAATATTTTTTGAGCTGTGAGCTAACAGCTGGCGTATAAACTCATTGGATTTAGATGTATCTTTCTGCCACAATAGCGATGCCGCTCCGGTAACGTGAGGTGCGGCTATGCTTGTCCCATGTGTTACTGTTTGGAAACCAAAGAAGCTGTTTACTTTAACTTTTTCGCCTGGTGCCGCAATC
>Ga0099364_10008167_pt1 | contig 14787 bp, 7 predicted proteins | sample TergutTh196P3_FD_73070 | JGI IMG/M metagenome (GOLD analysis project Ga0099364, IMG submission 73070) | Microcerotermes parvus P3 segment gut microbial communities from Pointe-Noire, Republic of the Congo - Th196 P3 | ecosystem: Host-associated > Arthropoda: Insects > Digestive system > Gut ... | reverse complement strand
CTGTAGAAATCAAGGGTAAATATACGCTAACCCAATCTTCTGCAGGATCTTTGATTTATATTGGATCTGGGCAAAATGTGACTGTCAGCAATATTGTCATGAAGGGAGGTGTTTATGTAAGCGGTGCCAGTGCTGTCTTTACAATGAAGGGGAAAGCTACATTAGAAGGCATCGGTGAACGTGGCGTACTTGTGACCGACCATGGCATATTAAACATGCAGGATAATACTTCAATCAAAAAAAAAAATATGGCCGTACGAGTCAATAGTAGAGGGACTTTTAACATGACAGGAGGAACAATCTCGGAAAACCAACTGAATTATAGAACAGGTAGTGCAGGAGTATGGCTAAGAGATGGATCCTTTAATATGTATGGTGGTTCGATTTCAAAAAATCATTCCATTGGTAGAGGAGGCACAGTTTTTCTTCAAGGTGATAGCGTTTTTACCATGTTTGATGGGATTATTTCTGAAACTACAGGAAATGCCGTTTATTTGGACCCAAATAGTTCTTTCACTATGTTTAATGGGATTATTTCTGAAAATACAGGAAATGCCGTTTATTTGCGCCCAAATAGTTCTTTCACTATGTTTAATGGGACGATCCATGCGAATTTTAGAGAAGGGGTTTATGTGGAACAGGAAGGCACATTCCAGATGATGAATGGTACTATTTCTGGAAATAAATCAAATGGTTTTGGTGGGGGAGTACTGATTCACTCTGGAGGCAATTTTAAGATGTTTGGAGGAATAATATATGGTGGATCAGAACATGGCGTACCAGAGGATCTTGCTAATGCAGCAGTAATAAACGGTTCTGCCTTGTATCTGCATCTATCCCCAAACTATTCGACAGTTGCTCAATACGGTGATGGAACGGATATTTTGCCTCATGTCGAGGGAGAATTAGATTATACAAACCATACCATCATTGGAAGGACAAGTCATGATAATATAGATATGGAAAACACAATAAAGAAAATAAAAACACATTTCACGGAGGAACAATGAAAAAGATAATTCTTTTCTTAAACCTATTTATTATGCTTTTCGGAAAAACGTTAATAGCGGAGCTCTCCTAGCTACGATAAAAATCAGCTCCCTCGCCCATCAGACCGCCGCTATGGAGTCCACTCCGAAAAGTCGAAAAGTAACCAATTTCTGTAGGGAACGCATTTTTTCGTTCCTTATATATCCTTGATACATAATATGTTACTGAACGAATAAATGTGTCCCCTACATTAATATATCATTTAATGACAAATGGAAATGCTATAAATAGGGTTTTCGGAGTCCACACCTACGGGATGATGCCAATTTCCAATCGAGAAACCCGCACCCAATCTAGTTTTCTGATACCATCCCTGTACGGCTCCTGTACCGATACCCAAAATAAGCAGGATAGAAGCGGGAAAAGCACAAGGGGCTACGACACTTTGTCGTTGATGTCGCGTTTCGAATAAATGCCACACGACTTCTGCGTGTGTAAGCTATATTCATTTTCGTGCTTATTTAAAAGGCTTTGTTAATAATAAACATGCTGTATAAAATGATTATGAATAAAGAACGATTGAACAGTCTCTGGCAAAATAATCAGAGATTTTTATTTTTTTATTGACATTTTTCTCTCTTTACAAAAACTGACTAAAAATAATAAAATGGGAGCGTGAGATGATTGATTTGCTAAAAGGATTGAAAATTCACCAATATGATTGTGAATTAATAGATATCCGAATAGAAGAGACTTCGCCTATTCAAATATCTTTTTTTCAAAAAGAACTGTACAGCTACATTCAAGAAAAAAAACTCGGGGCTTTTATTCGGGTTTTCGCAAATAATAGGTGGTACTATACTGCTACGACAGAGCTTGAAAATCTTGAAAATGAGTTACACAAGCTACTAGTAAGTGCTAATATCAGTACAGAAAAAAATCAAAACAAAAAAGACAAATATACTACTACTGAAATACACAATATCGATGGAGATTATGCCTACAAACAAACAAAGGAAGTAAAGATCGAATTTTTGAATAAAATCAGAGATGCTTTTGAAAATGACCCTCTTGTAGTAAATCCTTATGTTTCATGGAAAGACAATGTTTTACAAAAATATTTTATAAACAACAAAGGTGTTATATATTCTTACAACAAGGCTTTCAGTGGTGTCTTCGCAAGCTATTCTCTAAAGGAAAATCAGGAAATTTACCAAACTAAATTTTTAAGAACTGTCCAGTTTTACAAAGATCTTGAAAATTTTTTAGATGATTTTAAAGCCGATTTTGACGAAGCAAAGCTTTTTATCAGTGCTCCTACAATAGAACCCGGTAAATACATTACTGTTTTGAGTCCAATAGCAACGGGAATTTTTGCACATGAAAGTTTTGGGCATAAATCAGAATCTGATTTTATGCTCGGAGATGAGTCGATGGTCAAAGAATGGGAGATAGGTAAAAGGGTAGCAAGTGAAATAGTGTCTATTATCGATTGTGGGATCAAAGAAGATGTGTCAGGCTATTGCCCATTTGATGATGAAGGTAACCCTGCACAAACTACATATTTGATTAAAAAAGGCATTCTGAGTGGAAGACTTCATAACGAAGCCACTGCAAAGGATTTAAACGAAGAAAATACAAGCAATGCGAGGGCTATCAGCTTTGAATGGGAACCTACCGTTCGGATGCGAAACACATACTTTGATAAGGGTAACTTGACTTTTGAGGAGCTAATAAAACCTATTGAGAATGGCTATTTTATTAAAGATCTGAATCATGGAAGTGGGATGTCGACTTTTACATTAGCAGCAAATAGAGCCTTTAAAATAGAAAATGGAAAGATTACAGACCCCGTAAAAATAAATGTAGCAACAGGAACTGTTTTTCAAACCCTTTTTGACATTGATGGAATCAGCGATGAAATACATCTATTTAGCCAAGTTTTTGGAGGTTGTGGAAAGATGTATCAATGGCCACTTGATGTGTCTTTTGGTGGTCCATATATCAGGGTCAAATCATTAAATCTATCATAAATAAAATTTATCGGCACAAAAGGAGCAAACAAAATGATTAAAGAATACTATACAGAAAACAAGCAAGAGACGAGTATCCAAATAGAAAATTCAAAAATCCTCGCTATCAAAAATAAAAATATCACCCAAAAGTCCGTCAGAGTGTTTGATGAAGAAAAAAAAATACTCGCTTTGGCACCAGCAGTAGGCGACGTACCAGATGATGAACTTGAAAAAAAAGCGATAGACATGCTTTCGTTGAACATCTCATATGATTATGAATTAGAAAAAGAAACCAAAGGCGATTTTGTAAAAAATAATATGAGTATCAAAAGTATTCAGGAGCTAGAGATTTTTACTAAAAATGTGATGAATGATTTAAAAGATATTTCAAAAGACTTTGTCATAAATGGTATGGTGTCTTCGAACACGGAAAAACAATCAATAAAAAACTCATTTGACCTCAATTTATCCCTTCAAAAGACGAGCATAAAATGCTCCTTTTCTCTAAAAAAGAAAGGAAGTGGAAACATCATGGATGGATTTACGGGTTTTTATGGGTACGATATTACAGAAAACAAATATAAAAGTTTTTTAAAAGATACAGAGTTTATTGCCGGAGCTTGCTCATCTGATATCGTTTCACTAGAGAACAAAAGCTACAAGATTCTTTCCAATAAGGATGAAATACTGAGAAAACTATATTCGGATATCAAAGGTATCGAGTACGAAGAAAAAACATCATTAATCGCTGGGAAATTAAACGAAAAGATTGCTAATGAAAGCTTTTGCATTAACGAATGCTATGATTATGAAAATCTGGGTACTTATATCCCATTTGATGATGAGGGGATAGTACGCGAAAAAGAATTAGTTTTGATAGAAAATGGCATTTTAAAAAATGTTTTATATGACAAAAAACAAGCAAAAAAATATGGGAAAGTTTCTACAGGAAATGGATTTAGAAGCTATAATACTCATCCGAGTATTGCTTCGAGAAAATGGAGGGTGCTAGGCGTTGAGAAAAAAGTAACAGATCTTTTGATAGATGATACGGTAATAATACCTTTTATTTCAAGTGGTGGCGATTTTCTTCCCAATGGGAATTTTACTTTACCAGTGCAACTAGCATTTGTCTTCAAAAATGGTAAATTTGTAGGGCGAGCTCCTCAAATAACTATGATTGGAAACTACCTTGATTGTTTAAACAAAGACTTCCTTGCCCTCGGGAAAAATGATTTTTTGACTGAACTGATGGATGAAACTCTGATATTGAGTAACATACTAGTGAAAATAAATTAGTCTAAACAATCTTTAGCAATAATAAAATATCTGGCAAATGAAAATTGTATCATTTAATATAAATGGTTTACGAGCTATTTTAAGAAAAGACTTTACCAAATTTCTTTACGAATATAGCCCTGAAATATTAGGTTTACAAGAAATAAAGCTACAAGAACATCAAATACCTGCTGAAATAAATAGCAGCAAACAGTATCATCTCTTTTGGAATTTTGCACAGAGAGCTGGATACTCTGGAACTGCGTTATTTTCAAAGATTCGCCCTAAAAACGTTTCATATGAGATTGGCAAACAACAATTTCATGATGAGGGAAGAATAATACAAGCTGAATATGACGATTTTGTATTACTTAACATTTATTTTCCAAATGGACAGATGAATGATGAAAGGCTTCAATACAAACTCGCTTTTTATGATCAGTTTCTTTTGCATGTAGAATCATTGAGGAAAAAAGGCAAGAATATTGTAGCCATAGGGGACTACAATACAGCTCATAAAGAGATAGATTTGGCACACCCAAAAGAAAATGCAAAATTCTCTGGTTTTTTACCCATAGAAAGAGAGTGGATAGACAAGTTTGTTTCTCATGGATATGTGGACACCTTCAGACATTTTGACCAAAGTCCGCATAAATACTCATGGTGGACTTACAGGATGGGTGCTAGAGAAAGGAATGTAGGCTGGAGAATAGACTATTGCTTTGTAAATGAAGAGTTTCTCTGCAAAGTCAAAAATGCTTTTATATGGAGCGATGTTTTAGGGTCAGACCATTGCCCTGTAGGGATTGAGATAGATTACTAAGTCACCCTTATTTGTTCTTTGAAACAAAAATCCCTTCCTTTTTAAGTTTGTGTGTGTGATAACGTTTTGTACAAAAATAATTTTTTTGAGGTATTAATGAAAAAGAAGATATTAGTGCTAGGTAGTGGCGCCAGAGAGCACGCTATCGCAAGTAAATTTAGTGAGAGTAACAAAGTTTCAGAAGTTTTTGTCTTGCCGGGAAATGATGGAATAGGCATAGACTTTTCTGTGTCTAAAGCAAAAGATTTTGAAGATTTGTTGAATTTTATAAAAAATAATCAAATAGATTTGGTGTTTGTCGGTAATGAGCAGTATTTAGTCGAAGGAGTTGTAAACTTTCTTTCAAAAAAAGGGATACATGTAATAGGTCCGACAAAAGAATCCGCACAAATTGAAAGTAGCAAAGTGTTTTCAAAAAATTTGATGATAGAACATGGTATTCCAACAGCTCAATATCAAAGATTTGAGAATATAGACAATGCTCTCGAATTTATAAAAATGATTGATACTACGGGTACAAACAATAATTTTTGCCCAAAATTTCCTATTGTGATTAAAGCTGATGGATTGGCTGCAGGGAAAGGAGTGTTGATAGCACACAACCTAGATGAAGCGGAGACGTTTGTCAAAGGCATATTGAGTGGGGAAATGTTCGGTACAGCAGGTAATGAAATAGTGATAGAGGAATATCTGTATGGCGAAGAGATCTCTGTTTTTGCATTTTGTGATGGAGAAAATTTTGTATCAACCATCATCTCTCAGGACCATAAAAAAGAATTTGATGACGACTTAGGATTAAATACGGGTGGGATGGGAGCTTTTGCTCCTGTATCAAAATTTAATCATTTGAAAAAGAAAATTGATGACATTGTATTTGAGCCCGTTCTAAAAGCTATGAAAAAGACAGGCTTTCCTTTTATAGGAGTTTTGTATGCAGGCTTGATGATTAGCCCTTCTAACAAAAATGAGCATAATACAAAAGATCATGTGGCAGATTGTCCGATAATAAATGTCATCGAGTTTAATAGCCGCTTTGGTGACCCTGAAACTCAAGTAATATTACCGTTGTTAGAAAATGATTTGTTTGAAGTATGTGAAGCTATTTTGGAGAAAAAAATAAAGAATATTTCTTTGAAATGGAAAGATAAATACGCTGTAGCTGTAGTGATGGCATCGAAAGGCTACCCTCGCAATTTTGAAAAAGGGCATCAAATTTTGATAAACAAAAGCTTATTAAAAGATAAGAAATTAAAGATTTTTTATGCAGGTGTTGAGTCAGAAAAAATAGCTGGAAATGATTTTCGTATAGATGGTGATAAAAAGGATATGGAATGGATAAATTTAAAAAACAGTGGTGGTAGAGTCCTCAGTTTAGTAGCAATAGATGATACACTAGAAAAATCTATAAATTATGTATATAAAAATATCACTTCTATAAAATCCGACAATCTTCGATATAGAAATGATATAGGTGTCAAAGGATTAGAATGACTTTTTTTAAATGGTTGCGGTTGTGTGGAATCTTGATTTGGCTTTCTGTTTTTGGCAAAATACTCGGTAATGTGTCAAATGAAACTAATATAACAAAAGAACAAAAGAACAGAATCGAAAAAAAACAAAGCAACCTAGAAATAGTTTCTATTTCAGAAAACGAGGTGGTGCTTGATTTTTATCTACCTGATTTTGAAATAATAAACTCAGATGTTTCAGGGTACCAAAAGATATTACTGCATTCGCTGCCTTTTTCTGCACAAGGGGAACAGGCTGCTTTTTATACAACAAAAGAAGGGTTTCCTCGTTTACCTTTTTTTAGTGAAATATTTGGAGTTCCACCTTCTGGCTATATTACAGCAGTTGTCTCAAACATCAAAACGAGGGAAATACATGGTGTCAATATAGAACCAGCTTTTTCTGTAGAAGTTTATCGGAAAGAACCTATATTGTGGGATAATCAATCTTCTCGTTTAGCTCAATACATGCCCGAAGAATCTATTGATGTAGAATACACCATGCTTCCTGATAAAAGATATTACACACAGGGAAACAATTATCCTGAAGAGATCATAAAAACAGGAGAGCCTGCTTTTGCGGGCTTTCAAAAAATTCAGAGCTTTAATTTTTATCCATTTAGAACAAATACACAAAAAAAAACACTTTCAGTGATAGAAACAGCGAGAATTACTATATATATACATGGAGAGAAGCCAATTCGTAATCAAAATATTAAAATAGATGAAACCTCTTCTTTTTCCACAGACCTATTGTTTAATAGAGCTACAACCATCTCAGAACTAAACAGTAAACTTCTCGTAAACCATGCATTTTCAAGACATTGGCAAATGGAAAATTCTGCCAGAATAGATCCAAAAACTCACAACTCACAGTATTCCGATCCATTTCTAGTTTCAGAAATTCAACTCAGGGTCACAGAAAGCGGACTATATAAAGTGACCTATGAAGAGTTAAAAACAAAAATGCAAGAAATGCAGTCTGAATTGGGAATAATTTTTTCATGGCACATAGACCAAATCAATCCTAAACACCTTGAACTTGTTAATAAAGGTAAATCAATACCTATACATTTTGTTGGTGAAAATGATGGGTCATTTGACCATGGAGATTATTTTGAATTTTGGGGTGAGCGATTGCATGGCAGTTCACTTTCACCCACTACACAAGAAAACAATGATGCTCCCTACTACCATCCATATACAGACAAAAATGTTTACATTTTGAGATTACTAAACAAGGCAGGAAACAGGATGGCTTTAGAAGATGGTGGTTTAAGAGAAATAAATCTCTCCATCATAAACAAACCCGACGCCTTTGACCAAACAGTTCATTTTGAAAGGCAATTAGTTGCAAATAGATTGAGTAATCAGATTAGTCAAAATAATTATAGCTTCTACAGAGAAGATGTACTTTTTTGGAAAGCCATCAATGCTCCAGCTATGGATAGGACGCCTTTTGTACTAGAATACCCAATAAATTCGAACACTAGACATTTTAATGCAAAATTGTCATTATGGGGACTGACCTACACAAACACAAGCTCTCTAGACCATCACGCAAGAGTATGGATAAACACAGCTCTAATAGCTGAACATAGATGGTCAAAACAAAATGAACAAATCTTTGAAAATATCAACCCTTTGGGTAATTTTCATCTCTTTCATGGTGCAAACGATTTATTTATAGACCTTTCAGGCGATACCACAATGGGAGATAGAGAACAAGTTTTATTGGATTATTTTACGCTCACGTATTGGAGAGAATATAAAACAGACACAAATTTTTTAAAATTTAATAAACCCTCAAACTCGCCAATAGGGATTTATCAATTTGAATTACACAATTTTACAGATGATGACGTTTACGTATATAAACTGGGTACCAGTGTACTCACAAATCTCACAATCCAACCTTTGTCAGATCTTGATATACCACCCTTTACTATAAAGTTTCAAACCTATATCAATTCTGAAGGTGTAGAATTTGCTGCTCTGGCTGAAAATATGAAAAAAAAAGTTCATTCATTCGCACCAGACTATCCATCTGATTTAAAAAATCCTTTCCAACAAGCTGAATATTTAATTATCACAAATAGAGATTTTTTACAGTCAGAAGGTGCTCTTTTGTTTCAACAGATATGGCAATCTAGAGGAGTTAATACTAAAATAGTTGATGTGCAAGATATTTACGATGAATTTAATCATGGCATTGTTTCTCCATACGCCATTAAAGAATTTTTTAAATATGCGTATTTAAACTGGACAGAACCTCGATTTAACCATGTATTACTGCTCGGAGGCGGGATTTTTGACAAACGATCTCAAGCTGATATTGATATGTTTGATATCATCCCAATATATAATATTTGGACATATCGCAATGGAGCAACTCCCAGTGACAATTGGTATGCTTGTATCATAGGAGATGATCCTGTCCCAGACTTCCATATTTCCAGAATCAGTGTTTTTGAAGCAAATCAGATATTACCAATAGCTCAAAAATCTCAGCATTATCTTGAGAATAGGAATTTTCATGATAAATGGCATAGTAATGTTACACTAGTAGGAGGTGGTAAAATAGATGATTCAACTGATATTTTTGCTCAACAAAATGAAAGAATTAGAAAGCACTCGATACCACGACATTATCAAGCGAATAGAGTTTATACAACAGTAACTTTAGAATCTCCATTATACCTAGGACGGACATTTGAATTATTAGGACGAATAAATGACGGCACGACATATGTTCAATTTTTAGGTCATGGTGGGGGGCGAATCTGGGCAGACTACAACTTGCTAGTCATGAATGATGTACGCACCTTGCGAAATACGAATTACCCCTTTATCTCTAGTTTATCATGTTTTGCAGCTTCATTTGAAACGAGAGGTATTTCTTCAATAGGTGAAGTTTTTATTTCAGAACCAAACAAAGGTGCTATTGCACATTTTGGGTTCTCGGGGCTCGGGTTAATCACTCAAATAGAAGATTCTGGAAACTACCTTGCAGATGCTTTTTTTAACAAAAACATAAATTCTTTTGGAGCCATAGCTACCTATCATAAAATAAGATTTTATTCAAGATATAGTGAGCACCAAGAATCATGGTTAGCACATGTTCATGGTGGCATATTGATGGGTGACCCCATGTTATATCATTTTAAACCAGAAATTGCCGGTACCATAAATATTCAGGAAGATAAATATCTGATTGCCAAAGGTGATACCTTGAGCATCAATGTACAGTTTGATCCTGATATTACTGAGGCATCATGCTTGATACTCAATGAATTAGAAATCCCTATAAATCATCCTGCAAATATACCTGTCGTTCAAGGAAAGTTTGAATATGATTTTATAATACCTCCAAATATTGCGGAAGGAAGAAAGGAGATAAAAGTTATTGGTTCTGGACCAACTCGTGCAGTGGTCGCACTGAGTAGCTTTGCAATAGGGAACAGTATCTTTGTCGAAAATGAAGTGATACCAAATACACCTACTGAAAATGATTTTTTAAAGTTTAGAGTAAAAGTTTTTACAAATGACGTGATCAATGATATGAATGTTTTTATCAATTATTTGAACTATGATGAAAAATTTCCCATGACTTATAATGAGACATCTGGATTTTGGGAAAGCGAGAATATAGAAAAAATATCTGCAGGAACAATGGTAAATTACAAATTTGCATACACCATCTCAAATCAAGAAGGTCTTGACATGGTGTCTTCTGAAACATTTTTATTTAGAATTCTAGCAGCTGATTTAGCTCTATTAAATATGTCGTTAAGAGAAAAAGATAATGTGCCCGGTTTTGATGTTTTGATTCAAAACACTGGTGATATTACCTCGAAACAATCTTCATTAATATTAAAAAATGGAGAGCTGATTTTTAATAGTGTATCAATAACCGAGCTAGAACCAGACCAAAGTATTTGGCAATTTATATCGATACCTGAAAATTTACAAAATGTTATTGTTACAGCTGTTGTAAATGATTTTGGAAAAGACTTCAGCGAATACAACATGTTGAATAATGTTTTGAGCCATCATTTAAACCATTATTTCTTTAAGGCTGGCGTGTTGGAAAAAAGCGTTGCGTCTTTTGATAACAATCTTGAAATCTTTGTCCCAAAAGGATTTATATCACAAGAGGCTTGGTTTTCTTTAAACAGTAAAGAATATATCAGTCCATATCTCCAACCAGATGTAAAGCCAATAGCATTATTAAATGGAGACTTTTCAACTATATACAATATTGACATTTTAGACAAAAACTTATTAGCTGACACATTAGGAACATTTGCAGAGAACAAAAGAATTGTTCTCTGTTTTAATATTGAAAACGATGTTGATGACTCTTTAAATAAACCTAAAAGTATAGTCAGGAATAACACTGATGAAAGCATAGAAACAATCGCTGTGTATCGCTGGAGTAAAGATACAAAAAAATGGATTTATCAGGGAGGCCATCTCGCTAGAAATGACAAAAAAATCATTTATGAAATCAAGCAGACAGGAATATATACTGTTTTAAGAAACATGGATAACAGCTTACCCCAAATAGAATTAAATGTAGATGGTCAAAAACTCGTTTACGGGAGTTTTATATCTGGGAAAAGTGTACTTTCATTTATCTTTAGTGATGACAATGGAATTGACCTAGTAGAGCAAAACATTTCTATTACTTTAAATAATGAGTCTGTTGATTCAATGCAATTAACTCTACCTAAGAGCCCAGAAAACACAAACAATATTCCCGTGAAGTACCAGCTTTCTTTGACAAAAGGTGATTATTTTATTGAGGCATCGTGTTGGGACGTAAATGGCAACAAGAATATACAAGAATTTCATTTCAAGGTAAATGATAATTTTGATTTGATACGAATTGCAAACTATCCAAATCCTGTCAGAAATGCCACGCTAGATCCCATGAATGCTGGTCGAACAAGATTTACTTATACTTTAACTGATAATGCTGATAGCGTAAACTTAAAAATTTATACAGTGAGCGGAAGACTGGTAAAGACTTTTAGAAATCTACCCAGTCATGTGGGCTATCACGAATTTCCGAGAACGGTGTATGCTTGGGATTGTAAGGATGAAGAGGGGTTTTCCCTCGCAAATGGAGTTTATTTCTATAGAATTACTGCTAGAAAAAACAACAAAGAGATTTCCAAGACAAACAGATTGGCTATATTAAAATGAAAACGATGTCTTGTTAAACAATGTGGAGAAGAATATAATGAAAAGATTATATATTATATTAATAATATTTATTATATTTAAATATGTCTACGCAGGAAAATATGCAGGAGATTTTATGGCTATAGGTTCTGGTGTGAAATCATTAGGTTTAGGAGGTGCTTTTTCAGCGATTGCTGATGACGGGTCTGCTATTTATTGGAATGCTTCAGGAATAGGACAAATAAAAAATAAAGAAATATATATGATGCGTGCTTTCTTGTATGATGGACTTGCGTATTATGACAATTTTTCTTTTTGCTTTCCGATGCCAAATGATGTAACTCTGGGGTTTAATTTCACCAGATTAACTATTGATAATATTCCTGTGTTTGATGAAAGACATTTGATAGGAACAAATATAGATCAAAGAATAGCTTTTGAAGAACTACAATTACCTGCCATACCAGATGGAAAATTTAAAAGCACTGATGATATGTATCAGCTTGCTTTTGCCAGACATATCAATCATGTATTTGATTTAGGATGGAATTTGTTTGAGCTACCTATTGATATTTATTTTGGAGGCATGTTTAAATATATCCGTCGTCAAATGTATGGTTTTTCAGGCACGGGAACAGGTTTTGATATTTCATTTATGACGAAGACAGATTTTAGCCTACTTTTTGATGTAGATTGGATGGGCGATATTGCATGGTCACTCAATTTTCAGGATATTGGAAATACAAAACTTACATGGGATACTGAAAGTAGAAATATTGATGAAGTGTTGTTTAATACAAAACTAGGAATAGCTTTTTATCAACCTCTAAAAAAATATGATTCAAATTTGATAATTTCCTATTCCAAAGATTTTGTATATAACAAAGTAGACTATTTCGGGTTTGCATGCCAATACAAAGATTTGATAGAGTTTAGAACCGGACTTTATAGTAAAAACTTTAGTGCTGGTATAGGGTTATATTTATATAACATTAGCATAGATTATGCATTTTTGACGAATAGCCTAGGAGATACAAATAGAATAGGATTAGGCTATAAATTTCAATGAAATACAGTGAAAAACATGAATGACCGCAGTCCGAAAAGTCCCCCTTCTCTTTTTTTTCATATCAACAAAACATATATTAAAAAAACGAAAAATAATTGTAACATATTATTATCAAAACAGTTATATATAGTATATCCTAATATATAAGAGGTTAATTTCCCATGATAAGAGAGACATCAAAATTTGGCACGCTAAATCTTTTCACAAATGCAGAAAACTATTTACTTGAAAGCACAAAAAAGCAATGCAATAACGATAACGAATGGTTCAATCAGTTTCGTATCCGTATCACCAACAAGATAAACGAAAAAATCTTTTTTCCGCTATATTGTTCTGACAATGGAGCACCTATTTCATCCATCCGAATTAATGTAGCGATGTTAATTCTAAAGGAATCTAAGGGCTGGAGCTATTCTGAATTGCGTGAACAATGTAAGGCTAATATCTTTGTCCGAAGAGCATTAGGTTTATATAATTTAGATGATCCTATCCCAGCCAGATCAACATTATTTGATTTTATTAAACGTTTAGTAGATTGGAAAACAGAAACTAACGAGGATTTATTAGAGCATCTTTTCAAAGAGATAACAAAAGAACAAATCCTTGAGTTTTCAGTTATGGGTAATAAAATTCGTATGGATAGCACGATGTTGGGTAGCAATATTGCATGGTTGGGCAGATATGAGCTGGTTCATGAAACACTTCGACAGGCATATAACAGTGATAGTAAATTAATAAACGCAATACTTTCAGAAGCAGACATCGAGATTATGAAAGAATTATCATGTGAATCAGGTGATAAAGTAAGTTATCGAACCACAAACCCACAGTTAGAATCGAAACTAATATGTTTAGGCACATTAATGCACAAAATAATTAGTAATATCCCCAAAACATCAACAAAACACATTGAGATCATTCGCACAGTCTTTTTTGAGCAGTATGAAATAGTTGATGACAAAATAGTTCTTATGCCTAAGAAACGCCTTTTATCGACTAATGTTCAGTCACCATTTGACACAGAAGGTGAATTCCATCAAAAGAAGAATAAAAAAGTAAAAGGCTATACAGTCAACGCGACAGAGACTTGTAATCCAGACAATCTAGTAGATTTAATTACAGATGTGTCTGTAGCGCCAGCTAGTGTCCATGACAGCAAACACTTAATCCCAGCCGTAAAAGCAACCGAAGAAATAACAGGACAAAAAGTTGAAACCATCAATACCGATGGTAATTACCACAGTCATGTCAATCAAGAAGAATGTTCTAAACAAGATATCGACCTTATCTTGAGTGATTTAGGAGGTAGTAAGCCTCAATATGATCTTCAAGTTGTCGAAAATGGAGAATTAATAGTTACAAACCTGCTTACTCAAGAGATCATACCAGCGAAGAAAGTCAATCGTAAAGACAAAACAGCACCTCCAGTTTGGAAAATTATTAATGAAAACGGAAAGGAAAGAAAATTTACACAAGCTGATGTAGATACCTGCAACCTTCGTAAAAAGATAAAAAGCAGGAGCAAAGAAGAAATAAACATACGAAACAATGTAGAAGCAACAATCAGTCAAATCATCTACCCATTCCCAAATGATAAAAGCGTGTATCGAGGGTTATTTAGACATGTAATCTGGGCTCGAGCACGATGTATGGGAATTAATTGTCGTAGGTTAAATAACTTTATGTTGAAGCTAGATAAATTATTCAAGCTTTATGTGCAAATAATATTAATATTAGGAAAAACGGGGGTATTATGCTCGTTTTTATTTAAAATTTTTAATGATTTTGTCATATTATTAAAAAAACTTTGGAAATATCTGTTCAAATACTTTTTTAGATGGGTATTTATTCCCAAACAGCAAAATTTATGCAAAATAATGAGTTTTTAAAACAGGGTTCGCGGACTGCGGTCAT
>Ga0099364_10008166_pt1 | contig 14788 bp, 4 predicted proteins | sample TergutTh196P3_FD_73070 | JGI IMG/M metagenome (GOLD analysis project Ga0099364, IMG submission 73070) | Microcerotermes parvus P3 segment gut microbial communities from Pointe-Noire, Republic of the Congo - Th196 P3 | ecosystem: Host-associated > Arthropoda: Insects > Digestive system > Gut ... | reverse complement strand
AGCCCGGAGGGGCAGGCCCGGCGAGATAGCGAAAACGCCGGAGCTGCCGCTCCGGGCTCTGTGAACGCGGTGTGTACTTTGCGGTTAAAAAGAATTAACCGCAAAGGGGCGACTCGCTGCGTTGTCGGCAAAAATCAATATAAAAACTTGATTTTTAGAAGCCTACTGAACATATCCCAGGTATTTTTGCAGCACAAGCAGGGAAATAATCTTTTCTCTTTCGAGATCGAAAAATTGGGCACAGTATTCGTTGGCTTGCCGGGAGATGGACTCCGCCAAATGCGGAGTTTCAGCGTAATGCCTCAATTTCTCTTCCAAGTCCGAAAAGTCGTCTTTGACCTCAATATAGTGGTAGTCGGGTATCAGTTTGCCTTCCATAAACCATGTTTCACAGGTGGGACGCGGCATCACTGCCGCTGAATTCGAAGACATTATCCACTTCAGATTGGAGGCCACATCAATCCCTTCGATGGACATCACAAACTTATAGTTTAAATGCTCACGAATGCTCTTCCGAGGTTTGCACCATTCATCCGGCCCTTTTCGTGTAGCGGTGGTACCTGCGTCAATTTCTGCGTGATTATGAAACAATTCGCAAAAACGCTGGCGTTTAGGATTGTGCATCCCGCCACGAAATACAACAAATCCTTTCTTTGCTCTGAACGGAAGAGGATCTTTCAGAAAAATAAAATGTCGAACTTTATCCAAATTCAGTAATACGGAATTGACATTGTCCTCCACGAGCGGACGGCTTTTGACAATGGCCGGCTCCGGCGGAACCGTGACAACATCGCCAAACACATAATTCCATTTCAACGAAGGATCGAAGTAACGGAGATACTCGTAGGAATCGAAAAAGTAAACGGTATGTTTACGAACAATCCATTTGCCCTTTTTTCTTTCCATCCGTAAATCGCCAATTCGGGGAGCATGAGCGGACAGAGGTGTGTTGTTCGAGAGTTTGCAGTAATAATCGACTCTCTCTTGTATGTAAGGATAATCCGAACGGTCTTTTGCCTTCCGTAATGTGGGTTCTAACTGGTTCCTACAAATAAAACGGGGAACAAAATATGTTCGCAAAAAACAGGACAAATAATACGGAAACTTGATGTTTTTGCCGGTTTTGGAAAATCCGTTAAAGAGCATGGTTGCTGTTGGAGGAGATTGATGGACGGTCTGCCGATTCTACAAATTGCGGCGGAGCGAGTCAAGTCTAATTCGCCGGGAGAGTGTGTAATTTAGCGGGTATCTGCCCCAAAAAGCCGAAGACGGAGCGGTTATGTTCAAAGAGCCGGGGACGGAGCGCAGTCCCCGGATGCAGTACGTGTTCTTAATCAACCGGGGACTATGGCCAAAAAGATATTAGGGGCTCCGTCCCCGGCTCTTTTGGTTATTTCGTTGCGCTTCGTCCCTGGCTCATCTTGACATAACCCGTTTTTGGTGGTATCATTTCGGGGGATTCTAGCAATTTTACCCGATGCACGAAGCAAGGCATAGATGAATATTACCCCCCGACTTTTTAACGCCATTGCCATTTCACTGGTTCTTGGTATGCTCCTCTGGACCAGCCTGCAAAACAATAAAGCACAGGAGACTCCCCCCGCCGAGATAAACGGCACCGCCGAGGTATCTGAGATCAATGGCGGACAACAGACGGCAGACAACACTGGAATGTCGGTAGATGCAGAAGAGACCGTAGTGGCAGAAGAGCCGCCGCTGGACAGCAGTGAAGAATCAACCGCTGTACAGGAAGCAGCAGTACAGGAAGAGACGGTCGAACCGGCAGTCGAGGGAACTGCCGAACCAGCCGTTCCCGCAGTGGAGTCGGAGATTCCGGCGACAGCACCCGAAATGCCGCCCTCCGAAGTCCCTGTCTCCGAAGCCGTGCCCTCCGAAGAGGAAACCGATGTCATATTGATTGACCCCTTTGGCGAGCCGGATGGCGGCATTCCGGCACCCTTGCAAAGGCTTATTCCCTTCCCGGAAGTCTCCGCTGTCGGCAGTGTGGGGGAAGTTTCCCTCACTTTATCCAGAGGCGTTGTTGGTGCGGCAACCTATTCCGTTACTATAGGCGGCGGAAAATTGACCGAACCGATGGTGCTGACCTTTGCAGAAATCGCAGGCATCCCGGCAGACGCACTCGCTTGGACTACGGGAAGAGGGAACTCGATTCTCTTCATCGTAACAGACCCGATTCTGACAGAGGGCGATTATAACTGGTCGGTCGAAGCCCTTGATAGTGAGTCGCAATCCCTTGGTATCAACAGAGGTTCCGTGAATATTGCCGCCTTCAACTGGACGGGCATCATTACGCTTGCCGTATTCTTTGTTCTCCTTGCCGGTTGCTATTGGCTAGGGGCAGTCATTTCCAAGCGGAACCGGCTGCCGGAACATGGATTCAAGATTTTTATCGTTTTACTCGCCTTTTTCGGCGGTTTTGCCGCCCTTGCTCTGGGTTGGCATCGAATGACTCTCGGTATTGATTTACAGGGGGGAGTTGTTTTGGTTTACGATGCCCGTCCGATAGAGGGAAACGAAGCCGTGGGGGGCGGTATCGACATGGATGAACTCACCCGTGCTATTGGCCGCCGTATCAATCCGGGCGGTGTTCGGGAAATTGCCATCACACAACTGGGGACAGGGCAGGTGCAAATCGTCATTCCGCACGCCGAAGCCGCCGAAGTTGCCCGAATCGAACGGGTTGTCAGCGAATCCGGGGCGTTAACCTTCCGTATTCTGGCTTCCCGGCTCTATCCGCAGGATGCCGAAATTATCGAACGGGGGGAACGCGAGCCCGGCAGAGAAATTTTGGACACGACCGGCAGAATCATCGCCCGTTGGGTGCCGATTTTCGATAGGGAAAAATCCTCTTTCAATAATCCGAGTATGGTTATTCGGGAACGGGGAGACACGATGTATGCCCTGGTCAAGTATGACGACGGTGTCAACATCACCGGCGAATATCTGACAAACATCGGCCGCGGACAGGGGGAAGGGGGGCAGCCGGGCGTTACCTTCCACTTTAATACTGTCGGAGCCAATAAATGCCGACGCTTGACCGGTGCCAATCTGCCGGACCGCACGGACTCGAGACTCGAACGGCATATGGGGATTGTCCTGAATGACAGTCTTTATTCCGCCCCTGTGATTCGGGATATTATCGGCCCCAATGGTATTATTACGTTCGGACGCGTGACGACGGAAGAAGCAAGAGCGAGGCTCTATCGGGATATCGAGGATCTGATCGGTGTTCTCTATGCGGGTGCTCTCCCCGCCGACTTGAGTAAGGAACCCGCCTCGCGGATGCAGATCGGAGCAACGCTCGGAAATGATACGATTCAAAAGGCGAAATGGTCTCTTTCTGCCGCCGCCGCCATCACTATCCTGTTTATGCTCTTCTATTACCGGTTGGCGGGGTTCATTGCGGCATTCTGCGTGATCACCAATACCGTGCTGATCGTGGCGATTATGCTTTCGCTTCGGGCGGCATTTACCCTGCCCGGCTTGGCGGGATTGGTGCTCACCATCGGGATGGCCATTGACGCGAACATTCTCATCTATGAACGTATCCGCGAAGAACTCAAAGGAGGGGCTTCGCTGAAAATGGCCATCCGCAATGGGTACTCGAAGGCGTTTTCGGCAATTTTCGACTCGAATATCACGACCATTGTCATCGGTTGTATTCTCTACATCATCGGGACGGAGCAGGTCAAAGGGTTTGCCGTAACACTGGTGCTCGGTATTGCTCTCAACTTATTCACTGCAATTTTCTGTGCAAGAGTCATCATGGATGTCCTGGCAACGCAGCGTTGGCTTACGACTTTTAGAATGATGCAGTTGTTTGAACGCCCGAACATCAATTTTCTCGCAACGAGATATGTCTGTTTCGGTTTTTCGACGCTGTTGATTGCCGTCGGCTTGGCGGCAGTCTTTACGCGGGGGCGTGAACTCTTAGATATTGACTTTGTCGGCGGGGTGTCGGTCGAAGCCGTGTTCAAACAATCGCAGGATACGACGCAGATGAGAGCCCGGCTGACCGAAATGGATGATACTATCGAGGGGGTTGAAAATAAACTCAACGATCTTTCGGTACAGGATGTCCAGATGGATTATGATGAAGAAGGCAACCTGTTACCGGAAGAGAAGAGGCACACACGTTTTATTATTACCACTTCTACTCCGCAGGTGAAAATAGACGGCGAGGAGATTTCAGCGGACGCGTACAAGAGGACGGTGGAAAATATATTGCGGGAGACCTTCGGCGACGAATTGGAGTATAACCGTGTTACCGCCGACATTGTCTCTTCGGTACAGATTGCTGATTACGATGAGGTTACCGTACAGATAACGCGGTATCCGAGGGCTAATCGTGAAGCGTTGGTGTCGGAAGTCGGGGATTTCATCCGACGAGCCGCCGCAGAACGGCTTATCGAAGGGGAGTTCTCGCCGCCTGTCGTTACCCGTCCCGATTATGAGCCGGGAAGTCAGCAGGCGTTTGAAGATTGGACGCTGACATTCCGTGCCCCGAGGGCCAGCGTCGAAACGGTCTTGGAGACTTGGCAAACGGAAATCAATGCGACACCGAATTTCCCCACTTCAACGACGATTGGCGGTTCTGTTGCCCGGCATACCCGAATTCGGGGGTTGGCGGCCATCGTGGCCAGTTTGGTCTTTATGGCCATTTACATCTCGGTGCGGTTCACCCGTTGGCAGTATGGGTTGATTGCGGTCGTGGGATTGATTCACGTCGTCTTGGTCGTGCTGGGGATGCTCGCTTTGAGTAAATGGCTTGTGGACTTTGTGCCGCCGATTGCCTCGCTGTTGTTGGTTTATGAGTTCAAGATCGGCTTGCCGGTGGTGGCGGCATTTTTGGCGGTGATTGCTTATGCGATCAACGACACGATTATTTTGTTCGACCGGATTCGGGAAAATCTCGGCAAGAGTACGGTTTTGTACGGCTCCATGATCAATGCGGCGATTAACCAGGTGCTCTCCCGAACAGTGCTGACCTCGGCAACGACATTCTTGGTGGCGATGATTTTGTACATCTTCGGCGGACAGGGAATCCACGCCTTCTCCTTTGCGATGGCGGTGGGAATTGCTTGCGGTACGTACAGTACGATATTCATCTGTGCCCCATTGCTCTTCTGGGCAGTCGGCAAGGATGACCTGATGGGAAGGGATAAAATGGAGATGGAAGAGATGTAACGGCGGCGAGGGAGTCTCTAAGGGACACTTTCTAAAAAAGGGAACGACACTGCGGCACGGGAAAAATTTATCCGTTCTCCTTTGTGTCTCTTGTGCACGATGAAATTGGACTTTGTGCCCTTTGCGGTTAAAAAAGAGGATTGACAGCCACGGCGGATAAAAAGTTCACAGAGCCCGGAGCGGTAGCTCCGGTGCTGCCGCATCAAAATTTCCAAATCCCTATTTTTCAAGCGTATAAACTCAAAAAATGCGTCATTTTCGATTTGGAGTATCACATATCGTGGACTTTATCCTCGCAAATTTTTGCCTCACTATTTAATTATCTATTTTTCCTAAATCTCGCATTTTGCCATAATGATTGCCCGATGTGAGCAACAAAACAGGAAAAAACGCATTTTTTCGTCCTCGGACACAGGAAATAACGGCACTTGAAAGATTCGATGCCGCAGCTCCGGTGCTGCCGCACCGGGCTCTGTGAACCTGTCTCCTAGCGTGCCCAGGCGGTTGTATTGTTACCGCTACCCAATCCTCGGCCTGCCGAGGAACTGTTCGGCGTGGACGGCTTGTAGGTACTGGTGCCGTTACTGCCGGGGAAGGATGACGACCGCGACGAGGTATTGCCCGACGTGTTGCCCGAACAGGTCGGACAAAACGCGGAAGAGGCACTCGGCGCACGCCCTGCGGATGAGGCACCGCCGGTGCCGCAGGTGGCACACGTAAAGGAATCCGTCCGCCCGGTGTATCCGCCTTTGGAAAAGGTTTGTGCCGCACTTGTCCGTGCACCCCCCACACAACTGGGGCAAAATGCTGAAGATGAACGTGCTGATGATGATCCGAAGGCTCCAATCGATAGTGCTGACATTGTTGAATCTCCCCACTTTGTTATCCGAGGTACTCTGTTGCCGAAGGTATCGAATCAATGGGAGGGGAATAATCACGGTAATCGGTATGTTTCCCGTTGTAGCGTTTTTGCCGTTTTTATCGGGTGCGGCGGAGCGGCTTGCCCGAACAGGTTAGTTAACTTGTAGCGATTATAACGGTTTCCGTGAAAAATCGGCGAACGATTTTTTCGGAAATCCCCAAGTGCCGGGCACGGATTGTCCGATACTTCCGAATGACCGCTATCGGATTAGACGGTTTTATAGGACGGAGCGACCAGTGATGGAGCGACCAATGTCGGAAACACCAAAATCAAGGATGTTCGGGCTTGCCGCCATAGCAAAATGGGCAAAAAGCAGACTGGGCTACGCTCACGTACTGATACTCCTAGTCCTTGTGCTGATCTTCGGGGTACCCACAAAGACCGCTTTCGGGCAAATAGACGCTACGCTCACCGGTGCCTTCTCCGACGCAGAAAGGGCAGCCATATTTCGCGGCGTGACTTATTGGAATGATGTCCTTATTGCTCTAAATCCGCAGTATAGCAGTGAAGTTACCTTTGTTCCTAATCCAGATGGTACAGCCGTTAGTTGGGATAGCGGGCAAAATCTGGTGCGGATGGGTAGTCAAAGAACAAACTGGATTACAGACCGCAACACACAAATCAGGGCACTGAATTTCGCTGACCTTACATCCCCGCATTATGAAATAGCAGCGATCCACGGAATCGCTAGGGTCAAGGGCTTTTCCAGTTCTGTCCTTCCAAATCTTGACACGACGTTTTTCTGGGATGGGAACACGACACCGCCCTACGGGAACACGGCACACGGTGCCATGTTTAGTTATACGCCTGTCGATATCTCCTTCACTCGTCCCTTTTTCTCGGAACTGGAATTGACGATTTTGCGGGATGAAGTGGGACATGAAATTGACATCAGCAGATTTTTTGGACTGACGATTTTTGAACGGTCAACAGATGTCATCCGCGTGGACAACCCTGACGGATATGACCTCGATGGAATGTACGGGGTCGGCTTGCACCTCGTTGCTGGTATCGATAACATAACCTACGAGACAAACAATCCCTATCCCACTTATTATCCGGGCAGCAATAATAATACGGTTATTCTGGAAACAGACATTATTTCCAGAGGCTATGCCGGTGCCGGTATCCGTGTCGAAGGGAATAACAATAGAGTTACGATTGCCGAAGGCGTTACCGTCGCCGCCACAGGCGAAAACGTCATGGACATCATGGACGGTGCCAACGTCATCGAAACACTTTCAGGAAACGGAGTCGGTGTCCTGCTCACCCATGGCACGGGCTCAGTATTCACGAACTACGGCCGGATTGATGCCGGTCCCGGCGAGTATGGCATCGGCGGAGAAAACGGCATCGGTATCTGGATCAATAGTAATGCAACAACAGTTGTCAATCACGGCGTAATCAGTGCAACCGGTACCGGCGGAATCGGGGTACGTATTACGGCTACCGGTGTATCGGGTGCCTACACGGGCAGATTCCTCAATCAAGGAAGGATCGACTCCGGTCCCGGCGGAACCGGTATCTACATCGAAAGACTCGTGGGAGAAAATACCGCCGCCCGACTCGATAACGCCGGTATCATCAATGCGGGCGAAGGAAATAATGCTATCTACATCGATGGACAAGGGACGATTGGAACATGGACGACGCTGCCCGTCTTGCATGGTATCAATCTTATGGAAGGGACAACCATTGTAGGGAATATCGACTCGACCAGTTTTAACTGGCAGGTACTCACCTTCGGGCGGAAGGCAGGTGCAGATGGATTTGCCGAGTTCGACAGCGTTAATAACACGTACTTCAGCGGAGGCAATAGTGAAGACTTTGAGATAAGAATCTACGGCAACGTTCTCGGTGTGTACGATATGGAAACATGGGGCGGGACAACCTATATCGGACAAGATTTAACCAGTCCCGGCGGTTGGTTGTACATCGGACGCGGAGAGTTAACCTCCACTCTCATCTTGAGAGGAGATATTGACGGATTGGAGCATGCAACAGTTTTGGGAAGCGGAACATTGATCGCAGGCGGAGTGGACACAGGCGGAATAGACGACGGCACCACTTTCAACTTGAACTACGTTCATGTGCACTCAGGCGGTGTACTCTCCCCCAGCGTTGATGAAGCGGGAGTCGGACGATTGACTCTCCAGCCGCTCGCCAATTTTGTTTTTGGCTACAGCAATTTCTTTCGGATGGAAGACGGCAGCACATTACGTGTTGACCTTGCGGCAAACGACAATTCGGACAGAATTATCGTTGTCGGTCAAAATAATGTTGATCCTGAGACGGGTAACATCATTGCTTACAACACCAGTATCGGTGCCATCACCATTGATTTGACAACCGTGTCGTCGGGGATGTTCACGCTGATTCAAGCACAAACGCCGGGGACTATGCAATATACTCCAGAAAGCGTTGTCAATACAATAATTACTTTCAACGGCTCGGAAATTACCGACTTCGGACGGAAAGTCGCAGATGTTCGTGTGTACAACGGTGCCGATACAGCATTAGTGTTGGAGTCAATTATCCTCAACACGGGCAATGACGGAAATTACCACCTCACCTGGACGGGGCTTGACGACGGCACAACTTGGGAAATTAAGGATAACACGGCTGACCCCGACGCACCGGAAAACTGGCGGGATGACGCAGGATTCTCCGTGTGGTTCGAAGACGGCGATGCAGTAACGTTTGGATTGGGCGGCGAGAACACCATCACCATCACGCCCGCGAATGTATTCGTCGGCGATATGCGTGTGATCGGAGAAGGCGACTGGGTTTTCAACGGGAATATCACCGGTATCGTAACACAAATCACCGATATTAGCGACGGCACGGTGGAGGAGAGTACCGGCGGTTTGACAATGGAAGGTACAGGAACGATCACCCTGAATGGCATCAACACTTTTGTCGGCGATATTATGCTAGACGGCGGTGTAAAGATCGTCGATGATATTATTTTCAGCAGAACGATTGTCAACGGTATTTCGGTATTGGGGACTCCCCACACACTGGCCACCGACAGCACGCTCTATGTCGGTACGGACGGGTACGCCGAACTGAATCTGCTGAACGGCGGGGAAGCCCGTGCCGCCAACGGCGTTTATATCGGCGGCGGGACCATCGATTCCTATGGTATCATTGCCGTCGGTGCCGGTTCAACACTCACAACAAACACTGTTCATGTCGGCGGCGATAACACCGAACCAAGAGGTACGGGAATGCTGTCAGGAAGCGGCAGTGTCCACGCCGGCAACGTCAATATCTATGCGACCGGCATACTCTATGCGGGGGAAGGACTGGACGATTTCGGTACACTCACCCTCTCCACCAGCCTCCGTATGGAGGATGAGAGTACATTGATGGTGAACCTCGGTCTGGGAAACCAGTCCAACAGGGTTGCCGTCGGAACGACTGCCGACATTGGAGAGATCAACATCAACTTGACAAAGTTATTTCAGGACTACCAGTTGCTGACGGGAACCTATACACTCGTTACGGCGGGAGGGTCGCTCTCCTATGCGCCCGGCTCAGCGACGATCCTGCTCAACGGCGAAGAAATCCCCTATGTCGGACGCTGGCGATGGTTCGACATCACCGCCGATGCCCAAGCGACGGGGAACTCCCTGCAACTGACTATCGGCGGTGAAGAGACGAATGTTCACCTGCACTGGACGGGTGCCGATATGACCCGCCCGAACGTCTGGGATTTGGGCTCGGAAAACTGGGAAGGGGTAGGCCCCACTGGCGACCCTATCTACCATTTTATGCCCGGAGATATCGTCTCCTTTGCCCTGCCGAGCGGGACACATAACATTAACCTTGCGAATGATTACAGCGTTGCCGATATGTTTGTCTCCGGTAGTGCACACTGGATTTTCAGCGGCGGCACGATTATCGGCGATGCCGGTTCAGACGCAACGGCCTTCGAGGATGCAACCGGCCGTCTGACCATAAGCATGACAGGAGGCGGTACGGTGACTCTGCTCAACCATGCCGAGTTCCTCGGCGGCGAAGAGTTTCCCGGCGGTATTGAGGTGCTGTCCGGCAGACTCAACGTCGGCGACGGCGGCGACACGGGCAGTATTGCGGGGGATATTTACATCGCTACCGGTGCCAACGTTACCTTTTACCACTCTGCGGGCACGAATTTGGCCTTTGAGAATGACATTTCCGGGGGCGGTTCGTTGACCAAACGCGGGGAGAGCGCACTCGCATTGCTGGGGAACAACACGTATACCGGTCTGACGACGATCGAACTGGGAAGACTCACGTTCGGCAGTCAGGAAAACTCTATCGGTGCCGTAACAATCCGAAACGGCGGTATCCTCAGCGGTATCGGAGCGGAGACCGATATTGACGTGGCGGGAACCGTCAACAATATGAGCAGCGTGATTCAATCCTTCGGAAACCTGTCGGTGAGCGGAATACTGAACAATAACACGGGGGCAATTTACGACTTCACCGGGGCTGTCCGTGCTGACGAAATCCACAACTTGGACGGCATTATTCTCGGAGTGGAGGGCGAAGAAGGCTATACCAGCGAGGTTCATGCCGAATTCCTGAATAACCGGGGGATGATAGGGCAACTGAAAGAGTTAACCGCCGATAGAGTGGAGAACACCGGCGGATTGATGACCGATATTGAGAACATCTCCATTGCCGGCAAACTCGATAATATGACTGCCGAGGCCGCCATCGTCAATATCGGCAATTTAGAAGCCGGGTCGTTGCGGAATGAAGGAGGTATCAACGGTGTCGGCACGATGACCATTGAGGGGGAAGTTCACAACTACAACTGGATAGGGAACATCGGTACCATGAAGGTCGGCGGAGACCTCACCAATGATGAATTCATCGGAAACATTGAGTCCTTAAGCGTGGAGGGGAGTGTTTACAATACAAACACTTTCGTGAATGTCAAAAATATGAATATCGGTACTCCCCTGAGCGAAGGCGGCGTGCCGCAAGTCTTCATGAACCAGTATGGAGCGGTGTTCGGCGGAATCGGCCATATCAATATGAACGGCGGAACATTCCTGAACCCCGGCGGTGTAATCATCGTGGGTGAAACGGGAGTGAACGCATCGGGCGAAGCCTTTTTCAAGAGTATCGGCACCCTGAGTATCGACGGCAACTTGAACAACGACGGCGGAGTCTTTTACATCGGACTCAATGACCGCAGTAATGACACGCAGAAAAACAGCGTGATTGAGGTCTCGGGAACTGCCGTCATTAACGGCGGATATGTCCATATCATTGTCGAACGAGACCAGAATTATGTGGCGACCGATTCCGACTACCGATATGTCTTCCTGACTGCCGGTGAACTAGATGTGGAACGGCCATTCGATATGGCGACGGTGAATGACCCCCTGCTGAAACCGACGGGGCGGTACGATGACTCGCAGTATTGGTTCTTCCTCGAACGGGCCTTCCTTTATTCAGGCGAAGGGGAAACCCAGAACCAACGTGCACTGGGACGCTATATTGACATGGTGGGGATTTATCCCAATGATGACTGGCGAGGGGTCTTGATGGCACTCGACCACGCACGCGGCGGCTATGCCGATCCGTTTGCCGAGGGTGTCTCTGCATTTTCCTCGATGAGTACAACGACCGATGAAGCCTCCGCGGCACCGACACCCACTCCCACTATTTTCGCCGGGCATGGAGACCCCGTCGCCAGAGCACTCGACCAGATGAGCGGTTCCATTTACGGAACGGTAACGACGGTGGCATTCCAAAATACCGTGATGTTCCATGCCGCCTTGACGAACGTCTTGCGGCGGGATTACAACGATGTCGGCGGTGTGTACGACCAACTTTACCGGGGACAGCCGGGACTGCAAAGACCCATTTTGCAAAGGCCCATTTATGGAAACCGGGGAATCTACAACCCGACGAACAATGTGTGGGGAATGCTCTACGGGAACACCGGAATCATGCAGTCCGACGGGAATACCGGTAAATACAATCAAGGATTTTTCGGACTGTTGGCGGGATTCGACCGAATCAATGAACGGCGTGCCCGAATGGGAGTCTTCCTCTCGATGGGGGAAGGAAGTCTTTCGGGAGAACTGCAAGACCGAATGCTCTCCAAAGAAATTATGGCGGGGCATTACCATCGCCGCGACGGCGAGCAGGGCTATCTGCTCCTTCAACTGGGAGTCGGCGTGAACCGCTACGATACCGAGCGGAGAATGGCGTTCGGAGGCTACAATGGTGCCGAAGAAGAGGTTTATTACGTTGACCGGACGGCGAAAAACAGTTACAACGCATTTTTGGCGACCATTCACTTGGAGACGGGCTTGCGGTATCGCGGCGGTATCCTGAATCTCTCCCCCTTTGTGGCGGGGCAGTACAGCGGATTATTGCGGGAAGGATTCACCGAACGCGGAGCGGGCAGTTTGAACCTGACGACAGAGGCGCAAACCTATCACAGTTTTCGGGCGATGTTCGGGATGCGGTTCGACACCGAAGCCATCCGTTACGAGCGTGGGCTGGTCTCCTTCTACGGAAACGCCGCCTGGATGTACGAATTTGAACCAAGTGATAAATACTCGAAATTTGAAGCCCGATTCAGCAATGCGGGGCTGTTGAGCGGAACACCAAGTTTCACCGTTCACGGCAACAATCCCGGACGCGATTGGGTGCAAGCCGGTTTCGGTGTGAAATATGACATCCATGCTCATCTCCGTGCATTCATCGGTTACGATGCGTATGTGAATATGAACCAAGTGATCCACGCCGGCGGTATGGGTGTTGTTTGGGAATTGTAACAAAAGGGAACCGGACGGCTAGCGAGCCTTTCGCCGAAAGGTTCACGGAGCCCGTGGCGTCAGTTACCGAAAATCTACTACGAAGTCCATAGCAAGCGGGGACACATCAGAACCACCGACGACAAGATTGATGTGCGGGAGGCACTTGATAAAAAACTTATGGTCGTCGAAGTACAGGAAATCACATTTTACCTGTCCGATGCCGTTGTCAAAACGTCGGTGTACGGGTGTTGGTTACCGTTTTAAGAAGCCGTACTCGTACACTTTCGGTTCGATCTTCTTTGCCAGTGTTTTCAGTGCCGAGCGCAAGTCCGCAATGAGTGCATTGTACGTTTCATCATTGCTCTTGGCGTTCATCCGCCCTTTGTCATTCCGCCCCTGAAAATGTTCCCTTATATCGTACAGGCTTGCGTTGACGTTCGCTTTGTTCTGCGAATGATAGTACGTCCAGAGTTTTCTGCCTGCTTTGAATACCGCTTTCGCTTCGGCGGAGAATATCAGTTTTTTTTTCTTGCGTCCGTTGGAGAATAAATCACCATTTTTACGTTCAATTTTTCCGGCAATGAAGTCGGTCATAAAGTTGCTCTTGAATTTGCTTCGGGCATTGACTTCGCTTTCAGTAAAGGGAATCCAATGATTGACTCCGTGTTGCGATTGTATGTTATTGTTCAACAACGTGTAGGCAAGACAATCATAGCGAAATTCTCTATCGGTTTTCCAGCCGTCATTGGGATAAAGAAATTGATCTCTGTCGTTGATCCAGTCGGCGGCAATGACTTTGCGGACGGCAAGATAAATGCTTGAAGCGATTAAGTTGTTTTTAGTAATTTCTGTAACTTTCGATTCTCTAAAATCGTTATCAGAGGGTTGGCTTGTTACAAAAATAGTATTGCTCTGCTGTACGTCGGTGCCTTGTATTCTCAAGTAGGCAATACGATCTGTTTCCTTGTCAAAATAATTGCGCAACCAGTCTATGATTAGCTTACCTTTCACTGTGGGAAAGAATCGTTTTACCCCTAAAAACAAGCGATGTTTCACATCTTTATCTGCATCAAAAACATCTAGTTTAACTCGTGTAATTCTCTTTGGATTTCCAAAATCCCAAACTAAAAATCCGGTAGGAAAATTTCCTTTGACGTTGTCAAACGTATTCGCCCGGCACATGAATCCTGCCATAAATTTTGCTCGAAAACAATCTCTAAATTTCACAAAGTTTTGCGCATTGACGTATTTTAACGTTCCGAATGACGCAAGTTTGCAGTCGGGTATTTCTTTCACAATACGAATGAAAAACTGTGCAAAAACTTCGTTTATAGCACCGCCGATTAAATCTTTGTATCTATCGTATGACTTACTTTTGCTAACACCTTCTTTGCTTCTTTTTCCATAACTTGTGTTTTCTGCATAAGGCGGATTGATGTAAACAACCAACTTCTTACGTTTCTCTTCGTCATTGATAATATCCCGTAGTCCCTCCGGCAGTTTATCAAACTCGTCATTCAAAAAGTCAAATTGAAACACATGGTCATGCAACAGATTCGCACCATTGTCTATTCGGTCGTGCATGATATCAACGTCCGCTTTGTCAATCGTGGAAGCCCAAATGTGGTACTTGTTTGTAAGTCCCGCCAGCAGGTTGCCAGTGCCAGCAGCGCAGTCCCAAACGTAATATTCGTCTTGCCAATCGGTACCCAACACATCGGCAATGTACTTCTGCGATAACTCCACCCAGATTCTCGGCGTGAAGAAAGAACCCTTACGCTCCCTTATATCTTGCGGCACAAGCAAATCATAACGTTCAATAATGTAATCCCAGTATTCCTCCAACGGCGGACGTTCATAGATTGCCCAAAATTGATGATGCGCT
>Ga0099364_10008165_pt1 | contig 14788 bp, 10 predicted proteins | sample TergutTh196P3_FD_73070 | JGI IMG/M metagenome (GOLD analysis project Ga0099364, IMG submission 73070) | Microcerotermes parvus P3 segment gut microbial communities from Pointe-Noire, Republic of the Congo - Th196 P3 | ecosystem: Host-associated > Arthropoda: Insects > Digestive system > Gut ... | reverse complement strand
GCGCCCGCTCGAAAAACGAAATTTTCTACGAAGCCGATTTTCGCGCAATAGAAAAGAAATTTCCGAACTTCAAGTTTCACATAGCCTTGAGCGAGCCGCTGCCCGAAGACAAATGGACAGGCGCAACAGGTTTCATTCATCAGGTAATTTACGACCAATATTTGAGCAAACACGAAGCCCCCGAAGACATTGAATACTACATGTGTGGTCCCGGTCCGATGGCTAACGCGGTGGTCAAGATGCTCGACAATCTCGGCGTGCCGAAGGAGATGATAGCGTTTGACGATTTCGGAACGTAAGGCGATTTTCGATTTTTGATTTTTGATTGATTAATAAAAATAAATATAAATGTCATGGATAAGAATGAACTTGAGCAGGTTAGGATAAAAAAGGAGCAGGAGGCGAAAGAATTTTACCAGCAGATTGGTATTGACTATAAACGCCGAGTAGTTCCGACTTGTCCTGTTGAGCCTTTCTGGGAAGATTCACCTTTTAAAGGTCCCCAATATGTAGACCCTTTTAGGTGGGTTGAACCGCTGAAACGTCGATGGCGTGATTTGGAGGACAGTCAGAAAAAAATATTAAGGAGGGGGATATCATACCGTACCACTCCTTATGATGAGTGTTCATGCGAAAAGAAAGTAGTTAGAAGAGGGATTTCCCACTGCACCACTCCTTATAATGATTAGTTATGCCGACATCGGACATTATTGTAGAAGAGATTGCTTCCCAACCTCGAAGGCATGACCGTATCAGGTGGAAATACATGACCGAACTTGTTCAAAAAACTGGACGGAATCTTATAGTGTACTATTCCGGTTGGATACAAAAACAGAGTTTTGGTCTCAAAGGAGTTCACTTTGGCATTGATGACGACGACAAAATAGGGTTTATGACAACTATTAATGGTTTGGATAGAAGCAAAGGACTTGATTTGATGCTTCATACACCAGGAGGCTCGCTGGGAGCAACCGAATCAATTGTTGATTACCTCAAGGCAATGTTTGGAAACGACATTAGAGCGATAGTTCCACAGATTGCAATGTCGGCTGGCACAATGATTGCATGCGCATGTAAAGAGATTGTGATGGGTAAACATTCTAATCTGGGTCCAATAGACCCACAAATAGGAGGTTTGCCTACCCATGGAATTATTGAAGAGTTCGAACGGGCAAAGAAAGAAGTCAAAGAAGACCCTGACACAATGCTCATTTGGCATACTATATTGTCTAAATACCCGCCGGCATTGTTAGGCGAATGTGAAAAAGCAATTCAATGGTCGGAAACAGTGGTACAGACATGGCTCAAAGAAAATATGTTTCTTGACGACCCTGAAAAAGACGCAAAAGTAGATGTGATAATAGAAGAACTTGCAAGTCACGCTCTTACGTTGTCACACGACCGGCATTTGTCAGCAGAAATTTTGAAAAATCTCGGGTTGAAAATTATTTCGCTTGAAGACGACCCCGATTTTCAAGACAAGGTATTGAGCGTTCATCACGCTTGCATCATTTCATTAACTCAAACAACGGCTTATAAAATAATGGAAAACCATTTGGGAAAAGCCTATATTCAAACCGCAGAATGATATGGAAGCGCTAATCATCGCCATAGACGGATTTTCATCGTGCGGCAAAAGCACGTTCGCAAAAGCAATTGCGCAAAAGTTGTGTTATGCCTATATTGACACAGGCGCCATGTATCGCGCTGTTACGCTGTTTGCGCTGCAAAATGGGATTATTAGCGCTGCTAAAATTGATACTCCTGCTTTAATCAGCCGTTTAGACGAAATTCATGTTACTTTCCGACGGAATGGCAAAACAGGCGAAAACGAAACTTTTCTTGACGGTCAATGCGTTGAGCGCGACATCCGCACAATTGCCGTATCGGAAATGGTTAGTGAAATAAGCGTTATAAAGGAAGTGCGGCACAAGTTGGTTTCGTTGCAGCAGGCTATGGGTAAAGCGAAAGCCGTAGTTTTAGACGGGCGCGACATCGGCACAAACGTTTTTCCCGACGCCGACATAAAAATTTTTATGACCGCCAGCCCCCAAGTACGCGCACAACGCCGCTACGATGAGTTAGTGCAAAAAGGTATGCCCGCAAGTTTGGAAGAAATCGCCCAAAACATCGCAAAGCGCGACCACATAGACCAATCGCGCGACGAAAGCCCCCTACGCCAAGCCGATGACGCCATTGTGCTTGACAACAGCAATATGACGCCAGCCGAACAAATGGTTTGGTTTGAAGAAAGTTTTCAGTTTTCAGTTTTCAGTTATCAATATTAAGTTTTCAGTTATCAGTTTTCAGTTTTCAGAAATAATCAAAAATCAAAAATAGAAAATAGATTATGCCTTTACAAATAGACAATTCAGATTTTAAAAATTTCATCATCGTAGGCGACAGGGTGTTGATTAAGCCCAAATCGCCGATGGAGAAGACCAAGGGAGGTCTGCTGCTTCCGCCAAGCGTGCAGGAAAACGAACGCCTGCAAAGCGGATACGTTATCAAAGTAGGTCCGGGTTATCCCATTCCGGCTATTGCCGAGATAGACCAGCCTTGGAAGGACAAAACAGAGGATGTAAAATACGTGCCAATACAGCCGCGCGAGGGCGATTTGGCTGTATATCTGCAAAATAGTTCCTACGAGCTCCTGTTTAACAACGAAAAATACGTCATTGCTCCGCAATCGGCTATATTGCTGTTGATTAGGGATGAGAGTTTGTTTACGTAAGTAGTTTTCAGTTTTCAGTTTTCAGAAATATTGTAATTTATTAATAACAAACAAAAATAATATCAAGTAATAATGAATAGACGACAGTTTATTAACAGAAGCGCTGCTCTGTTAGCCATAGGAAGCATTGCCGGACAAAATGCGTGTTCAACAACTTCGGCGCGACGTATTGGCATACAGTTGTATAGCGTAAGGAATGACCTGCCGGTAGATTTCGAAGGAACATTGAGAAAAATTTCGGAGATGGGGTATTCGTCGGTAGAAACATACGGGCTAAACGAGGACAAGTTTTTTAACTATACCATGAAAGACTTTCGGGCGCTGATAAGCGATATGGGCATGAGCATATCGGGAACGCATGCCGGTTCACGAATATTGCCCGAAGACACGAACGAGCCGGAGTGGGACTATTGGAAGAAACTTGCGGAAACGCTCAAAACGGTCGATGCCGGGTGGGCAGTACAGGCTGGTTTTCCGGGAGCCGGAACCATAGACGACCTACAACGCATAGCCGACCATTTTAACCGTGTTGGCGAAGTATGCAGACGGGGAGGCGTAAAATTTGCTTACCACAACCACCATCGGGAGTTGGGAAAAATTGATGACGTTGTGATACTCGAATATCTGATAAAAAATACTAATCCAGAAACAGTATTTTTCCAGTTGGACATGGGACATGTTGTCAGGGGAGGCGGTGATTGCTTACGTTTGCTTCGCGAATATCCAACACGTATTCCGCTGTGGCACGCTTCCGATTACAATGCTGAAACCGTTCAATATACTGATATCGGCAAAGGCAACGTACCCTACGCTGAAATGTTTGGCTTGCCAAAATCAGGCGGTTTAGAGGTACTTACTGTGGAGCAGGAAACTTTGGAAGATATTTTTGGCTCGCTACAAGCAAACTTTGACTACCTGAAACAATTCAGGTGGACGAGAATGTAGTTTAGGTTTATTGGGGCACAAACGATACGCTCCGATTCGCGCCTGTCAATTTGTTTTATAGTTATATATGTCTATATATGAGAAACTTTGACAAAAATGAGTATATCAATAGCTTGCTCATCCGTCTGAAGGCTTCAGATGCTACTGCATTTGCAGACATATATAGAATGTATAGCCGGCAAGTTCATTTGTTTTGTTGCAAAAGCCTGTCGAAAGAAGACGCCGAGGAGATTGTTCAGAACGTGTTTACGGTTGTATGGGAAAAGCGGCATGAAATCGACCTTCAATATTCGTTTTCTTCATATTTGTTTTCTATAGCTAAACATCAGGTTTACAATGCAATAAGAAGCAAAGTAGCGCTGAAGACATTTACCGAAAAATACATTGAAGACACAGAAGAAGCGGAAATTATGCCCGAATATGACAATACCGTAGACATGATGAAAGCAAAGTTGAAAAAAATTATCGACGATTTTCCCGACCGCCAGCGGGAAATATTTGTTATGAGCCGCACATTTAAACTGACTTACAAGGAAATAGCAGAAAAACTCGGAATATCAGAAAATACGGTAGATACATTGATGCGGCGAAGTTTGAACATATTACGCAAGGCTTTTACGAAAATAGTAATCTTCATTTTTTTTTAAATATTTTAAATTTTTTAATTTTTTTTGAACTTTTTGTCACGGAAAGTAAAAGTTCATGTTAATAATATAACGTATGGATAAATATGCACATATTAGTAATTTAGTCAGGAAATTGTTTGATAACAATTTGACGCAAACAGAATTGAGCAAGTTGCAGCATCTTTTTCGCTCCGACGAAGCACAAGGAGATGTAGACAAGTGGCTGACAGATTTGTGGAAATCGTCAGAGCAGCAGCATCGTTCGGTTGCACCGCCGCGGACGCTTACCCGAATTGTACGTCCTTTGATGCGGTATGCGGCTGTTTTTATGCTCGCTGTGACCCTTTGCTGGTTATGGTTTGGAAACGAAAAGACTTCGGATATCGAGCAACCCGCCCAGCCTGTTTCGTCCGGCATTAGCGAAGTGTCGGTTACTTATGGCTCGAAAACACGAATACTTTTGCCTGACAGTTCGGTAGTGTTCCTAAATTCAGGCAGTCAGTTGTCTTATTCGCCGCATTTTGACCGCGAACGGCATGTAACGCTCACGGGCGAGGGTTATTTCGTTGTTCGTACCGATTCGTTGCGTCCTTTTTGGGTTCACACAAACGATGTGATCATCAAAGCGTTGGGAACGGAATTTAATGTGAAGGCTTTCCCGGAAGAAGACCGTGTGGAAACCTTCTTAGTGAGCGGCGTGGTTGAAATATTGAAAACAGGTCAAACAAGACCTATCGTAGAGTTGAAGCCCGGCGAAAAAGCTGCGTTCGTGAGAGCAGCCGTGCCGAATCAGAAAACCACAGGAGTAGCGCCTGCCATTATCGCAAAAGAGCAGCCTCAAATGATTGTCAGCGTAGAGCAAAAACCCGATGTATCCATAGGTTGGGTCGAAAATCAGTTAATATTCGACGCCGAAACATTTGGGCAGATAGCCGTCAGGTTAGAACGATGGTTCAATGTGGAAATAGATATCCACAACGAAGATTTGAAAAATAAGCGATTATCGGGACGCTACGATACCGAAAACATACAACAGGTGATGCACTCGTTGCGCTTAGCAATACCCTTCACATATCGAATCGAAAAAAATAAAATTATTATCAAATAGTTAATGTTAAACCAACAATTTATAAATGTAAAATTAATTAGTATGAATTTATTTATTAAACAATTTTTTTATCAAATAATATCTAAAGAAATGAGATTAGTAGTTTTGTTGATGTTGTGCAACCTGTTAGCTATACATGCAACGGTTTATTCACAAAATATTGTAACCATGCGGGGGGAGTCAGTTCCTCTGAAGAGCGTTCTTGTGCAGATAGAGCAGGATTCGCAGGTAAAGTTTGTGTACCGCGACGAAACCATCAGCGACTACATAGTAAGCTTCGATTTTCAAAACACGACAATCGAAGAAACTTTGAACGTTCTGTTGAGAAGTACCGGAAACACCTATCATTTATTGGGTAATAACCTGATTGTGATAACGCCCTCTGAGCAGGCTCAAGCTCAGGGCATCAATATCACCGGAAGAGTTATTGATTCGGGTGGCGAAACCTTACCCGGAGTAAGCGTTATGTTGCAGGGAACAATGCAGGGAACAGTGACCGACTTAAATGGCGTATATTCCTTAACGGTTCCTGATGAGAACGCCGTTCTTGTGTTTTCCTTTATCGGATTTTCTACGCAAGAAATTATTGTGGGTAGCCAAAGAAGCGTAAATGTTACGCTTATTGATGACGCCAGCGAAATAGAAGAATTAGTTGTAATCGGCTACGGCACAAGAGCACGAGGCGCGATGACCGGCTCGGTGGTCAGTACCGACAGCAGGGTCTTTGAATCGCGTTCTGTGGTGGGAACCATGGACGCTCTGCAAGGCGCGCTTCCCGGAGTGACGGTAATTCGTGGAACCACCCGTCCGGGCGCTGACGAAATGCAAATTCAGGTACGCGGGCAATCCTCCTTAGGCGGAGCAAGTCCGCTAATTCTTATCGACGGAATTGCCGGAGACCTTAATCTGCTTAATCCTTCTGACATCGAAAACGTAACGGTGCTAAGGGATGCCGCAGCTTCCATTTATGGAGCACGCGCTTCCGACGGGGTTATACTGATAACAACCAAGAGAGGAAGAGCAGGGGCGCCAAGAGTCAGATATTCGGGAAATTACGGTATCAAAATGCCGCATTTTATGAAAGACATGGCAACCACTCTGCAGATGGTCGAAATGGTTAACGAAAGCAGAACAAATATGGGTGAGATACCGATTTCTCAGGATGTTTTAGATAGAATTAAGCAAGGCGCGCCACCCGACCCCGACGGAGGGTATATGCTTACCTGGGAACGATTTCCGGGATTTTACGAAACTCATGACTGGCTTGATATGGTTTTCGGCAACGGCTCCCAACAAAATCACAACCTGTCTATTAGCGGCGGCAGCGAAAACAGTACATATCGCTTTTCTGCGGGCTATAACAGAGATGAAGGTTTTTTCAAGTTTGGAGATACGAACAAATCAGACCGGTATAATATATCTATCAGCAACAATTTCAGAGGTTTATTCAATCGCCTGAACGTCGATACGCGGATAAACTTCGACAATCGACGTACCAGAGAACCTTCGGGAACGCAAGGCACATTGGAGCACACGGCAAAGATGTGGCGTTTCATACCTATGCATAATCCGGAGGGAAACTTTTACATGTACGAGGGTTTTCAAAATCCGGCAAACAGGCTTGAAAACGGCGGCAATATGCTCATTCGCAATGACCGGATAACGTTCAATTCGAGAGCCGATTTGAATATCGTAGAAGGGCTAAAGCTAATCGGGCAATATGGTATTACTATTACCCAGAGCGAAACAAAAACCGAAATCCGTACTATCCAAAACTATGACTGGAATAACAGTCCAAGCCGGAGAGACCATATCAACGACCGCTCGCAGAACGGCGTGGAATATGATGCCCGCTTCAGACGTTATTCTTCATATACGGCGTATTTAGAGTATACAAAGTCGTTTGCAGCAAGACATCATTTCAACCTGATGGCAGGAAGCGCGCACGAAGAAAACTATACTGACCGGAAAGACCTTAGAGGCGAGAACCTGTTGACCAACGACCTTTTTACTATGAACCTTGCCGACAAGACTGACCTTGCGTTCGTCAGGGCTAATACTTATGAGAGTGATTGGGCGCTGACCTCGTTTTTCGGTCGTATAGGATACAACCTTGACATGAAGTATATGCTTGACTTTACTCTTCGTGCTGACGGCAGCTCCAAATTTGCGCCTTCCAAACGCTGGAGCGCATTGTTCCCCGCCGTATCGGCAGCATGGAACTTGGGAAATGAAAATTTTGTCAGGTCAGTAAACCTGATAGACCAACTCAAAATCAGGCTTTCATGGGGGCAAAGCGGTAATCAGGAACTGTCGTTTGGAGACTATGACTATATAGCATTGGTGAACATCAACAACAGCGCATATCCGTTCGGAATACCCGGCACCATGGGCGCCGGAGCTACATCGGCATTTGCTTCGGAAGCGCGAACATGGGAAACAATAACCACTTCAAATGCAGGGATTGATTTTGCGTTGCTCAGGTCGCGACTTTCAGGAAGCTTTGATATATACCTGAAGAGAAATTCAGATATGCTTGTCAGACAGGATTTGCCGGCATTGTTGGGAGGTACTGCGCCAACCCAAAATATAGGCGAATTAGAAACAAGAGGCTTCGAACTCACGCTTGGATGGAGAGACAGAATAGGCGATTTTTCATACGGCATATCTTTCATGTTGAGCGACAGCAAAAACAAATTGGTCAAACTGCTTGGAAGCGACAGTTATGCTGAAGGATTAGTGGCAACAAGAGAGGGATACCCGTTAAATTCTTATTTTGGCTACGAAAGCGTAGGTATTATCAAGACCCAGGCACAATTGGAAGAATATAAAAAATTGACGGGTACAGTGCCGGCACAAATCAACTTGGGCGACATTATGTATCGCGACATAGATGACGATGGACAAATCACTGCGTTCGGAATCGACGGAGATAGCGGAGATATGAAATATCTGGGCAACAGGATGCCGCGCTACCTGTATTCTTCAACAATCGACCTGGCATACAAAAATTTTGACCTTAGAATATTCGTGCAGGGAGTAGGAAAACGCGAAATAGTAAGAGAGGGAGATTTTAGAGGACCGTTCATACAAAGGTGGTTTCAACCGTTGGCATATTTTCACGAAAAGACATGGACCCAAGACCGCCCGGACGCAACAATACCGAGAATTACCGAAGGCGGCGTTGGCTACGGTAATACCATGCGCAACTGGAACTACAGGGCAAGCGACGCATCTTACAGGCTGATTGACAAATCATATTTGCGCATAAAACTTATAACGCTCGGTTACAGAGTTCCACAGGACATCTGTAATGCAATAGGTATCAACAGTGTTCGCATTTATGCAAGTGGCGAAAATTTGATTACCTTTGCCAACGGCACATGGGGCGGCTCGTTCGACCCCGAAGAAGAGTGGCAAAGAAGGGACGCATTTACTTTCCCGTTCCACAAAACAGTTACATTTGGTATAGATATTAATTTTTAATTTATAAAATCACGTAAAACAATGAAAAGAATATATTTAAAACTCTTTTGTCTCACAGTTGTCGTAATCCTCAATGGATGTACAAGAGACTTGGACCTTAGTCCCAGAGATACCTTATCCGACGCTTCCTTTTGGAACACGCCTTCAGACTTCCAGAGAGCCGCCAACAGTTTGTATGTGTCGTTGCCCGGTTTTGCGCTTTTTGATACCGATTCTGACATAGCGTTCAATCAGCCTAACTCAGTAAGCAACAGTACATGGACAACGCCGGAAACGGACAATGATAATTGGAACACCCGCTATACGCGAATACGCAACAGTAATACTCTGATTGACAGAGCCACCGATTCCCCGATTGCTGACGACGTCAAAGTATATGTTGCGGAAGCAAAATTTTTCCGCGCCTTCAATTACTGGCTCTTGTATAGCAGGTTTGGAGGAGTCCCCCTCGTCACTAAAAGGTTAGATATTGACAGTCCCGAGTTGTATGGTGCGCGTCATACTGCAAAGCAGACCGTTGATTTCATATTGAGCGACCTGCAGGATGCCGTTGCCGACCTGCCCGAAGAAAATCAGGTGAGCGCTGCAAACAAGGGACGCATTACAAAAGGAGCAGCTAACGCACTCAGAGCACGGGTGGCGCTATTTGAAGGCTCCTGGCTTAAGTCGAGAGGACTGTCGGGCGCAAACGAATACTTCGACATCGCAATTGCAGCGGCAAACACCGTAATAAGCAGCAGCCAGTATAGCTTGTTCGAAATTCCGGGCGATAATGAAAGTTACCGAAAACTGTTTGACGAGCAGGGTAGAAATTCGTCTGAAACCATATTAGCGCGCAGACACGAACGTAATATAGCCGGACATGCCTTCCCTCAAAGCATGCAACAGAACGGTCTTTTGCCAACAAAACAGTTAGCAGACATGTATCTGTGCATGAACGGGTTGCCTATAATAGATAATCCTATGTTTCAAGGCTACGAGGGCTTCGATACCGAGTTTATTGACCGCGACCCGCGAATGTGGCAAACTATAATGATACCGGGAACAGTAGCATACGCCGCGCTGATGGCAGACCCCGTACCACATTGGCCCTTCAATCCCAACAGAGTATGGACCACGGGATACATAAATTATAAATATGTTATTCAAAATCCCGATTATGTTATGCCGCCCCTTCACCTGCAGCAAAACACGCATCGCATTGTTATCCGTTATGCCGAAGTTCTGCTAATTTTGGCTGAAGCAACTTTTGAAAGGTTTGATGAAATCAACGACATCGTCTTGGGTAATACAATCAACTTGCTGCGTGCACGGGCAGGATTGACAACGCCTCTAACCAATGACTTTGTTACGAACAACAACCTGGACATGAGAGAAGAGATACGTCGCGAACGAACAGTGGAACTTGCATTAGAGGGTTTTAGAAGAGATGACCTGAGACGCTGGAAAACAGCTGAAACAGAACTCGTGAAGGCAATACGCGGTATAAAGATTGTTGGCACGCAATGGGGAACAGAACCGATAATAATAGGCGATACTGACAGGAACGTATACAGTGAGCCATCGTGGCAAAATAGAACTGATGCAGAAGGTTTTATTATCAGTGAAACGGCTTCGTACAGAGAATCTTTCGACCCTGAAAAACACTATTTGCACCCAATTCCGGCGAGAGAAATCCTTTTGAACCAACGTTTAGAACAGAATAACAAATGGTGAGACCATAAATAATTATGCGTAACATACTTAATTTAAGCTGCTTAATAATTATCTCAATATGCGCTTCCTGTTTGGGCGCTAAAGAGACAGATTATATAAAAGTATCGGATTTGACATGTGAATATTTAGTTAATCCGTTGAGTGTAGATGTTTTGCAGCCACGCTTAGCTTGGAAAATACTTCAGAGTGACATGGCAAAAAAAGGTCAGCGGCAAACTGCATATCAAATCATTGTTGCCTCATCGCCCGACCTGCTCAACGAAGATAGCGCCGACCTGTGGCGTAGCGGCAAAGTAAAATCGTCGCAATCGATACAGGTAGTATACGGGGGTAAAGAGCTCAAATCCATGCAGAACTGCTGGTGGAAGGTGCGTGTTTGGAACAACAAGGGCGAAGTTTCCCAATGGAGCCAACCGGCGCACTGGCGGGCAGGAATTTTAAGCTCTGACCAATGGCTTGGTGAATGGATAGGCAGCAAGCCGGACGAAGCGATGAGAGAATACAGGGAATATGTTGCTGAAAATCACCGCAGTAGAACATACGACCGCAATCGATGGATGAATCCGCCAAAACCGCCGTCGCCTCTACTCCGAAAATCGTTTGACGTAGAAACTGACGTTGTTCGCGCCACCCTGTATGCCTCGGCGTTGGGATATTACAAGGTCTGGATTAACGGCGAGCGTGCCGGCGACCAGTTGCATGCGCCCGAGTGGACAAATTATGCTGATTATCTTCAATATCAGACTTACGACCTGACCGGAAAGTTGAAAAAGGGTGAAAACGTTCTTGCTGCAACACTTGCCGATGGCTGGGCGCTCGGTAGATTAGGCGGAATAAAGTGGTTCCGGTTTTTCCCCCACAGAGGTTTTTATGCCCTTGACAGAAGGTTGATAGCGCAACTTGTTCTTGAACTGAGCGACGGAAGCGTAAAGATTATTCCTACTGACCAATCATGGAAATTGAACGATGACGGTTATATCATTGAAGCAGATAATTTTGCCGGACAAACAATTGACGCGCGTAAAATTCCTGCCGGATGGAACAACACGGGATTTGATGATTCAAACTGGGAAAATGTGTTTGTAGACAAAAACGAAACACGCAATCTTGTTGCGCAGCAAAACGAACCGATACGGGCGCACGCCGAACTGAAACCGGTGAGAATATGGCGCGTAGACGACAGATACTTAGTCGATTTCGGACAAAACATAGCCGGACATTGCGCCTTTAAAATAAAGGGACGCGCCGGACAGGTTATCACGCTGCGACACGCTGAATGGCTGGAAGAAAATGGAGAACTGTATACCAGAAGTCTGGGACATGCCAGAGCTATCGACACATTTATACTTTCGGGAGGCGATGATTATTTTGCGCCAGAGTTTACATACCACGGGTTTCAGTATGTAGAAGTATCAGGCATGGATTTTCCTTTGACCGAAGATATGATTGTAGCCCGCGCTGTTTCATCCGACCCCGACGTAACAGGCTCCTTTGAATGTTCAAACCCTTATCTGAACCAACTTTTCAGCAATATTTACTGGACGCAGCGCAACAATATGTACAGCATAATGACCGATAATCCGTCGCGCGACGAGCGCACAGGCGCTGCCGGCGATATACAGATTTTTGCGCAAAGCTCTATTTTCAATATGAACATGGCGGCTTTTTTCACTAAATATATACGCGACTTTAAGGATGTAGCGCCTAACGGACAGTTCTTTTCAATGATACCTTCGCTTCGATACGAAGGCTTTTGGGACGGATGGATAGGAGCGCCCGGATGGTGCGAGGCAGGGCTGATAGTTCCATGGCGAATGTATGAAAATTATGGCGATGTGAGGGCGCTTGAAAATCTTTATGTGGAAATGAAAAACCATATAGACGCAACACGCCGTGAAAATCCTGACCTTATCTGGCGCAACAGACATAACCACAACAATGACTGGCTGAACGCCAACACTATAAGGAACCCGCCAGACCCAACGTATAACAACCGGCGCGGAGGAACCCCCGACGATGTGTTTGCCACTATTTTCTTTGCTGCAGCAACGTCGTTGTTCGTCGATATAGCAAAAGTACTTGACCAAAACGCCGATGCAGCACACTACAAAGCCCTGGCAGACAGTATAATTACAAAGTTCAGACAGGAATTTGTTGATGAGGACGGAATTGTGGAAGGCGATACGCAGGGCGCATATTCCATGGCTCTGTATTACGGCTTGATACCCGAAAACCTTCGCGAAAAAGCCTTCGAACACCTTGTCAGATGCATCCGCGAATATGATTATCGCCTTTCAACAGGATTTATTTCTACCCCGCTGATGATGAAGCTATTAGTAGACTTCGGACGAACGGATATAGCCTATCAATTGCTCGAATCGACGCGTTTCCCGTCATGGCTCTATCAGGTAACATTAGGAGCTACAACCGTTTGGGAGCGCTGGGACGCATGGACGCCTGAAAACGGGTTCCGCGAAGACACGATGAACTCATTTGACCATGTGCCTTTCGGAGCAGTCGTAGAATGGATGTATAGACACATACTCGGGATAAACCCCGACATCAACTATCCGGGATACGAACGTTTTACTATTCAGCCGCGTCCGGGAGGAACTCTAACCCGGGCAAGCGGCTCATACAATTCAATACGCGGACAAATAAGCTCCTCGTGGAAAATAGAAAACGGACTGTTCACACTCGAAATAGAAGTCCCCTTCAACACAACTGCAAACGTTGTTTTGCCTAACGGTAAAAAACACAAAGCAGGCTCGGGAAAGCATGTTTTTGAGGTAAAAATGTAGAAACACGGTTTACGGCTTAGCGGCTATAATTAGGCGATTCGCGGGTTATTGTCACTCCGTGTGGATGGCTTTCTTCGACTCCGGAGTGTGTGATGCGCACAAACTTTGCATCTTGCAGCGCTAAGATGTTTGCAGCGCCACAATATCCCATTCCGGCGCGCAGACCGCCAATCATTTGATATACAACCTCTGATAGCGTTCCTTTGTACGGTACGCGTGCTTCAATTCCTTCGGGCACCAATTTTTTAACATCGTATTCTTCATCCTGAAAATACCTGTCTTTCGAGCCTTTCTGCATAGCCTCAATAGAGCCCATTCCACGATAGGATTTATATTTTCTGCCATTATATATTATGGTATCTCCGGGCGATTCGTCTACTCCTGCCAGCAACGAGCCTGCCATAATACTGTGTGCGCCGGCTGCTATAGCCTTCACTATGTCGCACGAGTAGCGCAGACCGCCGTCGGCAATTACCGGTATACCCGTTTTTTTCATCGCTACAGCAACATCGTATATAGCCGACAATTGAGGCACTCCTACGCCGGCGACAACGCGCGTTGTACAGATAGAGCCGGGACCTATACCCACCTTCACCCCGTCGGCGCCTGCTTCAGCAAGCATACGGGCTGCATCGCCAGTGGCAATATTGCCGGCAATGAAATCTATATCCTTAAATTTTGCTTTAGCCTTTTTGAGTGTATCTACGATGTTAATATGGTGGCCGTGAGCGGTATCTATGATAACTGCATCTACATCAGATTTTACTAATGCTTCTATTCGCTCAAAAGTATCGGGACTCACGCCTACTGCAGCCGCCACACGCAAGCGCCCAAGCGTATCCTTGCAGGCATTGGGGCGGTCTTTTGCCTTTGTGATATCCTTGTATGTTATCAGCCCTACCAAGCGGTTGGAATCGTCTACAACGGGAAGTTTTTCTATCTTGTGGCGTTGCAAAATATCGGCGGCGCTCTCAAGGGTAGTGCCAACCATAGCGGTAATAACGGGCTGGTGGGTCATGACTTCTACAATCGGGCGGTTCAAATCTTCAACAAAACGCAAATCGCGGTTAGTGACTATTCCCACTAACTTGTGATGCTCGTCTACTACGGGGATGCCTCCAATTCTATTTTCCGCCATCAGCCTGTTTACATGTCCTACGGTTGCTGAGGAATTAATTGTAACCGGGTCGCAAATCATGCCGTTTTCGGCGCGCTTAACTGTTTTTACCTGACGCGCCTGCTCCTCGATACTCATGTTCTTGTGAATAACCCCAATACCGCCTTCGCGGGCAATAGTAATAGCCATAGTAGACTCAGTAACAGTATCCATTGCAGCAGATACTATGGGAACATTCAACCTTATGTTGCGCGA
>Ga0099364_10008164_pt1 | contig 14790 bp, 10 predicted proteins | sample TergutTh196P3_FD_73070 | JGI IMG/M metagenome (GOLD analysis project Ga0099364, IMG submission 73070) | Microcerotermes parvus P3 segment gut microbial communities from Pointe-Noire, Republic of the Congo - Th196 P3 | ecosystem: Host-associated > Arthropoda: Insects > Digestive system > Gut ... | reverse complement strand
ATGTATCGCCGTCCTGCGACTGCTTTCAACGAGAAGCAGAACACTCTTTACAGCCAAAACACCCTCTCTGTTATGGAAGAAGTGTATCATAAAGACGGAGAACGTATTGACCTTGTCTTGTTCTTAAATGGACTTGCCATCTTCACGGTGGAACTCAAATGTAACACATCGGGTCAGAACTACGAACACGCCATCAACCAGTACAAGCATGAACGCGACCACAATACCCGCTTGTTCAGATTCAAGAGCGGTGTGTTCGCTGCTTTTGCTATGGACTTGGACGAGGTGTATTTTTGTACGGAGTTACGCGGTAAGAACTCATTTTTTATGCCTTTCAACATTGGTATGCCCAAAGCAGCAGACAAGCCGTACTCTGTCGGCAAAGGAAACCCACACAATGAGAATGGTATCAATGTATCTTATATGTGGGAGAGCATCTGGACAAAAGAAAAAATCATCCTGCTCATAGAGCGGTTTATATTTATAGAAAAGAAACGTACCAAGAATCCCGATACTGGCAAGGTTACACAAAAAGAAACTCCAATCTTTCCGCGGCACCATCAGCTTCGGGCGATAGAAAAACTAACGGCTGATATTCGTGTCAACCGCTCCAGCCAGAACTATTTGATTGAGCATTCAGCGGGAAGCGGCAAGACGTACACCATCGCTTGGCTGACACATATCCTTGCATCTTTACACGATACAAGCGATGAAAACATCTTCAATACAATTATCGTCATCACCGACCGAATTATCGTTGACCAGCAGTTACAGGATGCTATCAAGGGCATCGACCACAAGACAGGACAGCTTAAAGTTATGGATGAGAAGTGCAGTTCCAGCGACCTTGCCGCAGCACTTCGCGGAAACTATAAGATTGTCGTTACAACGGTACATAAGTTCTTTTACATCGTAGAGAGCAGCTTACTCTCATCTCTGAAGGGCAAGACATTTGCCGTTGTGATTGACGAGGCACATTCTTCAACCGAGGGAGACCTTATGAGGGCTGTTACCCACGTCTTAGCCGGAGGCAAGATTGAGGATTTGCCCGATGATACCCCGGATGAAGATGACGATGAACTTTCGACCGAGGATAAAATCAAAATCGAAAGAGCAAAATCCGGCAAACAACCAAACGTAACAATGATTGCATTCACCGCTACGCCGAAACCGGGTACAATTCAGCTTTTCGGCTCTCTAAATGACGAGGGTGTGAAAACATCGTTTGACCTTTATTCCATGCGTCAAGCCATTGAGGAAGGCTATATTTTGAATGTCCTTGATAATTATGCTACATGGAAAACCTATTTTACCATTAACAAAGCGATTGAGGATGACCCTGAGTTGCAATCTATTACCGCCAAACGGAAAATTGCCCGCTTTATCGACCTGCATGACACCAACATCTCGCAAAAGGTCGAGATAATCATTGAACATGTCCGGCAGAACATCGCCCACGAACTCGGTGGAACGGCAAAGGCGATGGTTGTTACTTCATCACGCCCTGCTGCTGTGAAATATAAACTGGAGTTTGAAAAATATATCGAACGTAACGGCTATACAGATATTCATGCTCTTATCGCTTTTTCTGGAAAGGTTCCGGTTGATGGAGTAACCTACACCGAGGTTGGTATGAATAACTTTAGCGAGGAATCCCTGCGTGAGGAGTTTGATAAACCCATCTGGCAGATACTTATAGTTGCGAACAAGTATCAGACAGGATTTGACCAACCAAAACTGGTTGCCATGTATGTAGATAAAAAATTACGCGGTGTGGCGGCTGTTCAAACCTTATCTCGCTTGAACAGAATCCACCATCCGTATGATAAGCGTACTTTCATCCTCGACTTCAAGAATGATGCTGAGGACATCAAGAAAGCATTTGCACCGTTCTATGAGGACACCGAACTGTTCAACACAATATCACCTTCTGATATTCGGAGATTAGAGGATGAAATAGAGTTCTATGACATCCTCACAGAAAACGATATTAACGAGTTTAACGACCTACTGTATCTGCCAAAGCGCACATCCAAACAGAAGCAGCGTATGTGGGCGCTTTTGGACAATGCAGCCCGTGAAGTCAGGAAAAAAGACATTGAGGAGCAGTTTGCTATACGGACAACGATTCGACGCTTCTTGAAGTCCTATTGCTTCTTGATTCAAGCGACTTGCTACGAAAACATTGACCTTCATAAGAGGTATAATTATCTTCTTTATCTGGTTAAGGAACTTGACATTAAAGGCGGCAATGATTTTGACATTGCTGACAAAATCACAGTAAGTGGCTTTAAGCAGGAGCAAGTCGGCGTAATGACAAACCCGGAAATTGAATCGAAGCCGGAATTAAGAATGACGACTCCAAAACCGGCACAGCCTGAAGCCGAACAACTAAAGATGCTCTCAGTCATAATCGAGGAAATAAACATAGTCTACGGAAGCAAGGGCGATACCGGCGTTAGAACGAAAACAGCAATGCAAATTCGTGACATCCTCTTAAACGATGCACGGCTTAAAGCCAGTGCCAAGAACAACCCATTTACTGACTTTAAGTTCACATATAAGGACAGCGTTTCGGATGCGCTGGTTGCCGGATATGATGAGAACGTAGACTTTTACACGCTTCTTTTGGGTAACGAGGAGTTGCGTGACAAAATTACCGAAGTCTTTATGAAGGAAGTCTACGAAACGCTGCGAGAAGGCAAATAGAGCAAACTTACAGGCAGGGGGTGCATTTGGCCGCCCTATTTCGCGTAAAGTAGACTAATTTCAAGGAGACAGGGCAAGTGGAATACAAATTCGACAAGGCACTTTTGCCAACTAATGTATGCAGAGATACATATGACGATGTTGCTACACAGTGGCACATTTCGCATGAACACGCTTTCTACGAGTTCAGCCGTAATGACGGATTTAGAGAGCTTCTTTCAAACGGGATGTTTCGCTACGTTGAAAACGCTTTCGTTATCAATGACCCTAAATACATCTGGCTGGACGAAAACGGAACAAGCAGACTGACTACATATGCCATCAGGTATCCGCAAGAGTGTACGCTGTTGTTTGAGTATACGGTATCAGTAGTTTCATCATCAACTGACCAAAGTAGATTTCCTCCCGGATTGTTTGGGTTTTTAACAAGGGTTGAAACCGACTATATGAAGTTGCCTCGGTACTATCCAAATGTTCAAAACGACACAGTTTATGATACTGCGAAGGCAAAAGAACAGGCTTTACAAAAGGCACTTGAAAATGTGCGCGAGGAGTTTATGACATCGCGTCAATCAATAGCGCAGGCTATTGATTTTTGGGAGCGAGTAGAACAAATAAGAGATGCAAAAGGTTTTAGTAAAAGCAAATTCAAAAGACTCTCCGGCTTGGATGACCAGACTGTTAGCCACTTGGGTAAGGGTGATACAGTATCCATGCGGAATGGGATTGCTACCTGCTTTGGTCTCGACTTAAATGAAACCGATTCTAAAGACTTATTAGCCCTCGCCAAACTTGCCTTGGGAAATGATAAAGAAAGCCTCGCTTATGTGTATGTTCTCTCAACATTTCAAGGATATGCGGGACACTTCCGACAGATGATTATACCTACTGCTGAAGCTGGTAAGCGACAGGTAGACGCAGACAAGCTTCAGGCGGCTTGTGATATAGCCTTGCTCCGCGCTACGGCGTGAAAAAACAGCCCCATTCCGGCAAGGTTTGACCAGCAACGCGGCAAAACCCCCGTCCCTTTGTCTCCACCTTGCCTTATCGTGTCTATTGTAGTACAATCGTATAATACTACGCCAGATGGATAAATATCTGTCTGCCGGTGTTTAGGAGGATTATAATGTTTTGTACAAAGTGTGGAACGCAAAACGACAACACAGCAACCTTTTGCAACCAGTGCGGCACTAATCTGTCCGGCTATGCTGATTCACCCGCACAAAGCACCCCGCCCCACATGCCCGGTTACGGTCAGGTGCCGACCGCGTTTGGCAATGATCAACCATCGTCAACGCCCGCTTACAGCCAAGCAATGCCGACTCCCAGCTACGATCAGCCAACATCCGCGTCCGGCTTTGTCCAGCCCCCGCCCACGTACGGCTATGAACAGCCGCCACCCGAACCCAATTACGGGCAGCCTCCGCCCATGCCCGGTTATGGGCAGCCGCACCCGCAGGGTAAAAATACAAAAAAAATAGCTCTTGCTGTCGGAGGAGCTGTGATTGCTATTGCCGCCGTGGTTGTCGTGCTGATATTCGTACTTGGCGGAGGGTCACTTTCCGGAACCTATATTTCAGGTTTTGGTGGCGTAGAATTAATATTCTCAGGCAGCAATTTCACAGCGAGGTCTGATTACGGAGATGATATCAGAGGAACATTTACTCTTGAAGATGGCAGGCTGGTTCTAACGCCAAATGATAATGATTATGATAAAATATTTGGTTACTACGATAGCAGCAGAGATACAGTCGAACTTGAAGGTTTCTTATTCTACAAAAGAGGAAGCGCTGCGGAGCGTGACCCGCGAGTTGTTTCACAAAATGATAGTATTGATGGTATCATCAGACAGGCCAACATTGCCGCTGATCAAGCCGATGTACGTGCTGTCATGATGGCAGGCTCGGTTGTCGCCATGCAACAAACCCCGCCAAGAGCGCCGGAGCCGGGCGATGACACTGCAAAGGCAATCATCAATGAGTTTACGGGAGGCGTCAACGTTCAGCCCGGACAGTATACGTTATTTTTTGACGGAGCCGTTGCGGTCGGCGCCAACCTCATCGCGGCTCATTCCCGAACAGGTGAACTGACAGAGGTTGGTCTGACCGGTAATTTTGATGTCTCTAGGTATACAGTGGTGCCGATACTAATCAATGCTAACGGCACGGCCACCGCAGGCACCCCCTATATCCCCAGATAGATATGAGGTAACTGCTCAGTAGGTATCCGAAAACACAGGTTGGTTACAGCCAATGCACGGGCACTGCTGTGAAAACCTGTGTTTTCAGCCAAAATTTGTGTGCAGACTGTAACCATTGCGAGTTTTTCAGATACCCACTGAGCAGTTACGATATGAGAACCTTTTCATCCTGCTTTCAACTCTTTCTCAATTTGCGTAAATTCCATCCGGACAGTTCCCACTGTGGTGAGCCGTGCAGCTTGTTTTTCGCGAACTCTGCTGTTATTATACGGGTTTCATTTGGCATCATGGTCAAGTAGTTGTCGCTGTAAAACACAGGCAGCGCGTCGCGTCCTGCTTCATTAGTCAGACGGATTCGTACACCAAGCGCGGGCTCATGCCCGTTTCTCAGTGTCAATGTATACCTCACATTGCCGTTGTCCCTGTTCGTCGCCGGCGAAGATTCCAGCGAGACATCCGCCTCAGGCATGAGCTTAAAATCGCGATAATCCTGATAAACTGTCCGGTTATGCCAATATGTGTTTTCACCCAGAGTATCCCCTGACTCGGTTCTTAGAATCAGCCGCAGAAACACGATATCTGTACCCGATGCGGAAAAATCCGCCCTCCCAATCACTAATCCATATGCATCCGGGAGCAAAGCGTCGGTTTTTATGCTGCTGCACGATACAAGCTTTCCGCTGAAATCAAAAAGCTCGATCATAGTCTCGACACCGCCGAACGCTTTTGGTGTGGCATTGGCCAGAACAATGCTGTCGTCGCGAGGGTCAAACAACGCTCGCGTTGGCTGGTTACCGGCTTTCGTTCCGTAATACCCGCCATTTGTGTCGAGATACCAGTCATATGTCTGCCACATAAACGACGGCCATGAAGATTGGCTCATCCACATAAGCAAACCCCCGCTGCGCCTTGCCGCCAAAGCGTCGAACAGCCCTCGGTGATTGTCATAGTTTATGAGCTGAGCCGCGCGCGAAAAATCTTCGATATTCCATGTTTCCCCTGCGTCCTCGCACATTTTGGCTATCGACGCTTTGTAATTGCGAAACACAGGGTCATCGCTTGACGGACTCTGGCCTTGAACATGATCTTCCGGAATCTCGAAGTCCCCTCCAAGATACGCTTGCAGCGCGTACATGTAAGTGTTCGCGGGGCCGTTCATGTGATAAGTCCAGTCATGCAGCGCCCATGTTTCGTTTATTGGCCATAGGTTTTCCGGTTTTAGGAATTTCCGCAGACTTTCAAGGCAGGGAACATTCGGTATGCCGCGCTCGCTCCGCAATACGGACGAGGAGACATCGTTAAAATACTGTTTGATTCCTCGATCCCCTCCCGGCATAGCGAGCGAGTAACCGCCGCCGCTCCCCACGGGCAGCGATGCGGAGTCAGGGAAATAGATGCGCGTTCCGTCAAGCGTTCCGGTAATTTCAAGCAAACCGGCATTGATTTCCTCGCTTGGACTGCTCTCGTTGCGCCCGCAGTATATCGCGAGCGATGGATGCCTGCGGATCCGGCGCACTTTGTCGGCTGCATTTTCAAAAAACAACTCAGTGTCATTTGGCTCCGGACCGTCCACAGGGTTTGCCAGCCAGAAGTCGTCCCAAACAATCAAGCCATATTTATCGCAAGCATCATAGAAACCGGGATGGTTCGTCATTCCCACCCAGTTTCGTATCATTGTCATATTTGCCTCGGCATGGAGTCTGACTTTATCGTCGAGCACACTTGCCGTATCGCGCTTCAATCCATCGTCCAGTCCCCAGTTGCCTCCCTTAGCTACGATCCTGATACCGTTGCAATAGAGCGTTAGCATACCGCCATCTATCGGGTAGTCAAATCGCCGGACGCCAAACTTGAAAATTTTCTTGTCGCTGACTTTATCGTTTGTGTACAGTTCAACTTCAGCGGTATACAGGAATTGCTCTCCATATGTGTTCGGCCACCACAGACGCGGGCTATCCAAGGTAATGGGAATCTCAAGCGGGACGGTTTCGCCGGGATCTGTTTTTAATATGTGAGAAAAACGGACACCGCCGGGCATAATTACTCCCGAGAGCGATATATCCGCGGGTTCTTCTCCTCCATTTTTGACCTCTGCGCGGAAAGTTAGGTTCGCTCGCGAAGTGTCAAGCGTATAGTTACGCGCCATGCTTTGCTCCACCTGCTGCGGACTTTCTGAATAGACACGGATCGCCCGTACGCGCGTTTCGACTTTCCTCCCGCCCAACTCCCTTTGCTTTACTACCGTGAAACGCAGATACCGGAAGCACTGCGGCGCAAAAAACGGCGTGTCCACTATGCCTCGGTTAAAACCGGTCATATCAAGCGGCACTATCGCCGTTGCACCTTGGACGCTGTCGGAAACTGCATGGCCTTCGATACAATCTCTGCCAAGATTGGGTGCGGCCTCAAGAATGCCGAACCAACGCGCGTCTACCTCCCCTCCGGGATAGGCATCAAAGTTTACCCAATTTTCCCCATTTGCGGACACTTCCAGTCGAAACAGTTCCGGGTGGCGTGATTCTGCGTCCGCTGCCGCTCCGCCTGCTTCGGTTCCCCATATAAGCGTCACAGAGCCGATCGTCATGGAGTCCCCGAAGTCCGCTATAAACCTATCATCGTCTCCGCCGCTCCAATCCCTGAGCGGAGTGAAATTCCCGTCAATGCGGACTTCAGGGCGCAGCATCAGATCTTCGGCTGCAAGTGAGGCTGTTTCTTCAATGTGAGATAAATCGGTCTCGATCCAAGGGTCAACAAGCTGCGCTGCGCCGCTGAATGTGATGGATACCTCACCGTAAATCCCAATATTGCGCCCGCGTATGGTTGGCAGCCAGTCCCACCCGACTGCCGCGTGTATGGTAGGATTGTCCGCGCCAAGCAGACCTCCGTTCGGTCCGGGTCCATATGCAAGCCCTTGGGTTGTAACTTCGCCCGGGGTATCGTTCTTATAAATATACACCGCAAGATAGTTGTCACCGTCGAAGCGGGCGAGTCCCGTAATATCGAATTTTGCGCGGATGAAAGCCCCCTCGATTGAGTGTTTGCGATGGGAAAGCTCATTTTCTAACAAGCTGCCGTTAAAATAGACATCCGCTTTCCAGTTTATGGATTCGAAGCAAAGAAAAACCTTACGTCCTGACTGAGCCGCAGTGATCACAAAGCGGTTGCGATACCAAAAATCCGCCGTGAAATACGCTTCCGATACTTGAAACTGCCAATCATCGTAATTCGGATCCGGTATAGCCCCTGCATCAAGATATGAAACTAATGCAGTCCCGGGTACGGTCGCGGGCAGCCAGCTTGAATCGTCATACCCGCAGCCGGACAAAATCTCGCCGCTGGGCGCGATTGCCGCCGCCCGGGCAATCTTCCAGTTTCCTCCGGTGAGAAGCATGACTCCTTCGTTATCCGGCTCGGGCTGTGTCCTCGATACATATTCAACGGCATTATTGCCGAATATCTCAACTTTATTTATTATGTACTGTTTGTCAGAGCAATTAGCGCAGAGTATTCGAACATAACGCGCACTGCAGTTTAGCTCCGTATTGACGACTCCGTCCCCTGTTGCGGTCGCATCCGCAATCGTTTCCCATGTTTTAGCATCAAATGAAGTTTGCAGTTGATAGGCTGCGGAATATGACAAGCCCCAATGGACTGCGATGCCAGTGATTTCCGATGGGGTGGATAAATCAATGTATATCCATTCCTCGCCGCCACCGGCGCTGATCCAAGGCATATCCGAATCGGAAGTCACCAAATGGGCTGTATTATCAAAATTCACCGCGCTCGAATGGTAAGCGGCACAAAAAGTCGCAATGTTTTGATTCATACAACACTCCCTTTTTTGTCCATTACTCTTATAGTGCCGCCGGGGAAGGCTTATTTATCCCATATTACTATCTCGTCTACCGCAAGATAGTAATAGGTATTGCTGAGTTCATCATAACTTCCGAATACGCCGACCAACTCGATCATCGTTTCCTTTTCGGGGAAATCGTCAGGGTATGTATGCTGACCGTTCACAATAAACTCCATCCTTTGCATACAGCAGGCGGCGATGTCCTCGATAAGCACATAGCTGTAGTAAACGCCGGTTCTTTCATAATAAAACGCGTCAAACGGCCCTCTTATTTTTATTGTTTGTCCCAAATATTCGTCCGGCTTTTCCATAATGCTGTTCACTTTCGCATAAGCAATCGTGCTGCTCAACATCGTTAAATCAACATCGATGCCCTCTGCCTCAGTAGCGATGCCAACCGGCGCGGAAGATGCTTCATTGCTGCATCCCGCTGCCATGATCAGGCATAAGAGCAGCAGTATTGACAGGTATCTTTTCATTATATTTCAAAAACCTCCTTGTTATTAAACCGATTATGCAAAAGGCAAAAAATCCCGCAATGTCCACAGCAACAATGGTAGAGCCCACCGGTGTTCCTGCAACAATGGAAATCAGGATGCCAAAAACAGCACAAACCACTGATATGACAGCGGAACAAATAGTTACGGCCTTAAAATTCCTGAAAACCCTCATCGCCGATAACGCCGGGAATATCACCAACGCAGATATCAGCAGCGTGCCGACCAGATTTATTGCCAATACAATAATCACTGCGATAATGACGGCCAGCAGCAAGTTGTAAGTCTTGGCGTTGGTTCCGGTTGCGGTGGCAAAATCCTCATCGAAGGTTACTGTGAAAAACTTATGGTAAAGTAGTAGGAACACTGCAATTACAAGCACTGATAAAACAACGCACAGCAACACCTCTGTCGTTGTCAGCGTGAGTATGGAAATCGAGCCGAACAGTGTAGCGCAGACATCGGCGGCTAGGTTTGAAGAACTGGGGAAAAGATTCATAATAAGATACCCTATCCCGAGCGTCCCCACGGAAATCAACGCTATTGCCGCATCGCCTTTTATCTTTGTGTTTTGCCCTGTGCGCAGAATTAAAACGGCGCTTATAATCGTTACCGGCAAAACCAGCAGAAAATTGTTTGTCAGGTTCATCGCCGTCGCTATCGCAATCGCTCCGAATGCGACGTGCGAAAGCCCGTCCCCGATAAATGAGAACCGCTTCAAAACCAGCGTCACTCCTAACAGAGAGGAGCATAGCGCTATAAGGACGCCCACGATCATGGCATACCGGACAAAATGAAACTCTGTGAAGTAGTAGACGAGTGTATCCAGTATCTCAATCATGCCCCGTACGCCTCCTTTACAGCCAAACCGGCGTAGAACCGACCGATTTCGCTATCCATGTATTCTTTTTTTGTTCCGAAAAACATGGCGGACTGTCTGCCGATGTGCAGAATGTGCGACGCATATTTCACGGATGCGGCAATATCGTGCGAAATCATGATAATCGTTATCCCTTCGCAGTTTAATTCCGCTATCAAATCGTACATATCTGCTGATGCTTTAGGATCAAGCCCGGATGCAGGTTCGTCAAGCAAGAGGATTTTTTGCGTGGCGCACAGAGCTCTCGCCAATAGCGTGCGTTGCTGCTGACCACCCGACAGCTCGCGATAGCACCGTTTTGCGAGGGGCGCGATGCCGAGTTTCATCATGCTGATTTCCGCCATCTGTTTTTCAGCCTTATTGTAATACGGGCGCAGCCCCCGGCGGTTCAGACAGCCGGATCGGACGACTTCCCTGACGGAAGCGGGGAAGTCCTTTTGCACTACGGTCTGCTGGGGCAAATAGCCGAGCGATGCAGAAGTAAGGTCTTCCCCGATCAGGATTTGTCCCGATATCGGAGACTTTAGCTTCAGTATGGTTTTCATCAATGTGCTTTTTCCGGAGCCGTTTTCCCCGACGATGCACAAATAATCCCCTGCATTTACGCTAAAGGATAGGTCAGACACGACTGTCCTCCCCTCATACCCAAGGGTCAGATTATTGCAAGACAACTGCGGCATGGAACCCCTCCCCATAAACCTAACTCAGCGCATCTTTGAGTACTGTTAGGTTGCTCTCCATTATGGATAAATATGTCGCCCCGTTTGCGATATCGCTTGATGTGACCGACTGCATTGAATCAAGGACGAGTATACGCTGGTTTTTGTTCGCTGAGCTGTCAATTACTGTTCTCGCTATAGACTGATCGGCGCATTCCGTCACCATTACCACACCCAAATCGAATTGGTTCAGCCTGTTGGCAAGGGAAATTATCGTGACAAAACTTGCTTCTGTTTCAGCGGAGCATCCGCGAAATGCAGCGTAATGATGCAGGTTGTAGTCATCCAACAAGTAGCGGAAAGGAAATCTGGCGGCAAATACCAAAGTCGAAACATCCGATGCGTCCGCAGCCGCCCGGTATTTGGCATCTAAATTGGATAGCTTTTTGTCAAAGTCACGCAGATTATCCATATACGCCTGCGCGTTACCGGGGTCTATTTCAGAAAGTATGGCAGCAATCGCATCGCAAATCAATCTTGCATTCCGCAGCGACAGCCACACATGCTCGTCCGTGTAGGCTTCCTCGTGGTCGTGATCGTCGTCGTGGTCATCGTCATCTTCATGATCGTCATCATCGTCGTGGTCATCGCCTTGGTCGTCGTGGTCGTCATCATTGTGATCGTCATGGTCGTCGTCGTGATCATGCTCGTCACGTATTACATTGTCGCCCAGTATTTCCAAGAGATTTATCGTCACCATATCGGAATTTGCGTCTCGCAGCACATTGTTTAGCCACCCGTCGGAATCGCCGCCTACATATATTAGCACATCGCTATTCCTGATCGTTGCCATGTCATGCACCGACGGGTTATAGCTATGCAGGTCAACGCGCCCATCGATCAGGAGTGTCAGTTCAAATCTATCCATGTTGCTCTCGCCGATAATCTGACGAGTCCAGTCATATTGCGGGAATATCGTGCAAACGATGCTGATTTTATCCGCTTGCCCCTCCTGCCTGTTCTCACTTGCAGACGAGGATGCCGGAGCGCATGAGCTAAAAGCCAAAAGCGCGTAAGCCACAAGCATAACGCACACCACAGTGCGAATCATTAGTTTATGTTTTTGCATGATTACTCTCCTCCGTTTTTAATCTGGCATAATACTACAAGGCAAAGCAAACCCCCCGCTTGCAGGGCTGCGTTTTACCTTACGGAGAGTGGGTCAATCATTCATTCTTGTTTTCAGTTTGACAAGCGTCTGATAGCCTGAAGAAGCGAATATAGCGGACAGAGCGGCGAGCGCCGATAGCATGCAGGCAACCAAGAAGGGTGAATTTCTAATGCCTGCGCCGAATTGCCGCAGCAGTTCCTTTGCGTTATGAGCATAGACGCAAACCATGCAGTCATCTGTAATGCCATATTCGTGATCATGCTCATGGCTGTGTTCAGCGTGAAGAAAAATATATACGTTTGAAAGTATAGCAATCATGATAAAACATATCAAAGCTGCGTACGCGCTGAATCTATGCGCCGATCGCCCGCGTTTATTATTGATATGTGGTACTTTACGGATCATGCTCGCTCCCAATTTCAAGTGTCATGTACTCTGAAGGCAATTGCCGCATCTTCCGTATAGAACGGTTTTTAAGGCATTGACTTCAAAATCATGTTTGTCAAAAATATGATGCTGCATCTTATTAAGCGCTTCGCACTCCAAATGCTGCAGCTTGCCGCATCCTTCGCATTTCAGATGCAGGTGGTAATGGCAGCCTTCACTGCTGTCAACATATTGGTAGCACGCTCCGGATATGCCGTCAGTTGCGTACTTGCGTATTTTTCCGCTCTGTGTCAGCTTTTCAAGATGCCGGTATATCGTAGTGCGCCCAATGGGAACATCCGCATTTTCAAAGTGCTCTACAATCTGCGAGGCGGTGACATGAGCGCCATCGAGCGAAGCAACATACTTCAAAACGGCCTCACGCTGCTTTGTATTGTAATTAACAGGCCTTACCATGCTGTCACCCCCGAACCCAAATTGGAACTGTGTACCAGTTTACTACGTAGACTTGGATATGTCAAGAGAATCATATGTTACAAGTCACTGGGAGTGTGTAAATGCTTGACTGGTCAGTCCCTATCAAAGACCTTGCCGAAATAGGGCTATTTTTTTGCATTCCTGTCACTCAAAGTCGCATCCTGCGCCTATTCGCGGCGCTCCGCATCCTTGCTCCGCGCTACGGAATGAAAAAATAGCCCTATTCCGGCAAGGTCTGACCATATCAAAGCCCCGATTTTTGATTGCGGTTCTGCGCTGCATAGGGTACAATAGACTAAGCAACTGACCCAATGCAATGAAACGGGGTGAAGCGGGTGAAGAAGCTGCCGATCGGCTTGCAGACCATCAGGAACATCGTTGAGGGCGGCTATGTTTACATCGACAAGACGCAGTATGTCTACAATCTTATTAACGGCGCGCGCTGCTATTTCCTATCGCGACCGCGCAGGTTCGGAAAATCGCTTTTGATTGACACAATAGGCGAGGTTTTCGGCGGCGACAAAGAGCTTTTCAAGGGGCTTTGGATCTATGGCTCGGACTATGGCTTTGAAAAGTACCCCGTCATAAGTCTGGATATGAGCAATATTGCAAATGATAACCCTGAAGTATTGAAAACATCCCTCGCGTCATGTATTAGGAAGCGCATTGCAGATGAGGGGCTCGATATTCCCGATGAAATCCCGTCCGATATGTTCAAGCATCTTATTGAGTCATTGCACAAAAAATACGATCAAAAAGTGGTCGTGCTCATAGATGAGTACGACAAGCCAATACTTGACCATATTGACGAGATCGAGACTGCCAAGGCCAACAGGAAAGTAATAAGGGGTTTTTACGGTGTTCTCAAGTCAATGGAGCCGCACCTCAGGTTTACGTTCATCACAGGCGTGTCGAAATTCACGAAAACAACATTGTTTTCGGAGCTAAACAATCTCAGGGACATCACTATGGCGGACGACTACGCAAACATATGCGGCATCCCCGTTGATGACCTTGACGAGCATTTCAGCGAACATATTGATGGCTTGAGAGAACTGAAATGGTTCGAGCATGAGCATTACAGCAGCATAAGGGATGAAATACTGCGGTGGTACGATGGCTACACGTGGGATGGGGTGACAAGGCTGTTAAACCCCTTTTCGCTACTTAATTTCTTCGACCACAAGAGGTTCTACGGTTTTTGGTACGCTAGCGGCACGCCAAAGTTTTTGCTTGATTTTATAAAGAGACAGCCGGAAATCTACACAAACCTCAAAAACAACGAATTTACGGAAGAAATGTTGGATTCCGTAGATGTCGATATGATTATGGTCGGCCCGCTGCTGTTCCAAACGGGCTACCTTACCGTAACTGAAGTATGGCGCACCGTTCACGGTACGTCCTACATAGTTGACATACCAAATTTTGAAGTAAGAAATGCGTTTAACCTTCATATACTCTCAGCGCTTACCGAAAGAGACGCCGAGCATACCGGGCAGGCGCGGATGAAGATTAGCCGGGCGCTTGAGGCGGGTGATCTGCAAAGGATGCTTGAGATTCTGCGCGGCCTTTTTGCGTCGATCCCCTACCAATTGCATATCCCAAATGAGTCATACTATCATTCAATATTCTACGCCGTCATGAGCCTGCTCGGGTTCGATATGGACGTGGAGGTTTCAACATCGAGGGGCAGGATTGATGCGGTGCTCGAGCTAGATGACAAGGTCTATGTCATGGAGTTCAAGTACGAAAACTGCCCGCCGGATGCAAGCGCACAGGAGAAACAGGCGCTTTTTGAAACGGCCCTCAATAATGCGATGGAGCAGATTGAAAGCAAAGGCTACGCCGATAGGTACAAGGGGAGCGGAAAGGCGATATACCAAGCGGCTTTCGTCTTCCTCGGCAGAGATGATATTCAGTTGAGGACAAAATAAACCATCGGTACCAAAATGAA
>Ga0099364_10008163_pt1 | contig 14791 bp, 14 predicted proteins | sample TergutTh196P3_FD_73070 | JGI IMG/M metagenome (GOLD analysis project Ga0099364, IMG submission 73070) | Microcerotermes parvus P3 segment gut microbial communities from Pointe-Noire, Republic of the Congo - Th196 P3 | ecosystem: Host-associated > Arthropoda: Insects > Digestive system > Gut ... | reverse complement strand
GGCCTCGTACTCGGCGGTTTCGCTAAGGTAGGTTTGGTAGTTTGCTTTTGCGGTTTCAAGCATCTTGCGGTATTCCGCAATCTTCTCTGCATACCTCGCGGTTACAAGAGCGTCCTTTGGCACATCGCAGAGATTCCTGAAAAGGTCATACACAACTTTTTCTACAATCGCATCCAGTTTCCTTACAGTATATCCGGTCTGACCGTCGCATTGACCGGCATGGCGCGTCTTGTTGTAGCAGACATAGCGTGTACGCGGCGTTGTCGTCACGTTGCCGTCTTTTCGGTGATACTTTTTTCCGTTCGTCGTGATGGTGAGCCTGCTTCCGCAGTGACCGCAGAACACGTTGCCGGACAACAATGAACTGCCTTTTGTGTTTAATGGGATACACCGTTCTTTATAAGACTGGCTGCGCTGTTCAAGCTGGTTCTGCGTTACATCAAAGGTACGCTCGTCAATGATTTGTAAATGTGGGAAGATTTCCGATTCCGTCTCACCGCTTTTCAAAATCCCGATGTACGACTTGTTCTTCAGCATATTGGCGATGGTGCAGTTCACGAAGTTGTTGCCCGAACGATTCCTAATCCCCTGCTCACGCAAGTAGGTAGCAATGCGCTGTGAGCCGTACCCTTTGGTTACATAGAGGTCAAAAATCAAACGGACTGTGGATGCTTCATCATCATCTATGACGATTTCGTTGACTTCATGGTTGGCTTTGTTCATGCGGCCTCTTTTTTCCAGACGGTATCCGTATGGAGCCGTACCGCCGCGAAAACAACCATCCTGCACAATCTGACCCAAGCGGGTTTTGGTTCTTATGGAGGTTTTCTCGCTTTCCCCGGCTGCCTGCCAAAAGCGGATATAATTCATGAGCTTGTCAACGTGCTGTTCGATTTTCTGCTCGCCTTCGTTGACGCTCCAGACTTCAATCCCGTTTTTGACAAACCATTCAAGGACAAACGGCGTTTCATCGTCAATGCGGCCTAATCGGTCAAACATGAAAACCAGAAGAATCTGAAACTCGCCCTTTTTGGCAGCTTCTTTCAAATCAATGATTGCATCGCGCTTGTCGGCGGAAACCTTGGAGCCGGATACGCCTTTTTCCTCGAACTCCGCTCCGACTGTCCATCCCATCCTTTCCGCGAACTCGCAACAGGCTTGGCGCTGCATGGGTATATCGTCTTTGTTGTCGATGCTGCGATGTAACTGTTTCGCAGACGACACCCTGTAAAGGTTATAGCATATTTTTTTCATAGAACTGTCATCCTCTCTTTCTCATATGAGAAAATGGCAGTTCTTTTACCAGAAGCGCTATTCACTTGTCAAAGAACAATCGGTGAGGCATCAGCCGCACACAGCCATTATCTCATATAACATAGTAATTGCAATGTTGCGGTACGCTGGAATGGAACGGAAACGAACATAGCCTTATGCTTTTACGTTTACAAGCCCGGAAAGCATCATTTGTTTAATCTCTCCAATCGCCGTCATATCAGGCTTAGCACTAAATTTCAATGTAACCTTGCAGCCGTCAATGATAATCCGGGCTTGCGTGCTTACCGTATTTTTAACCTCACGCTCGTCGGAGGTTTTTATTTTCGTAGTTGTCATATCCTGCTCCTTTTCTCAAAAATCCCACCTTGTCCCAAGTTGGGACAAGGTGGAAACAGGCAGACGATTAGCTCATTTGCCTGTTTGTGTTAGTAATTCGACTTCAATTTTGTTGCTATTTGCTCGTCAAGGGGTTAATCGTCTTGGCACAGAACTGGAAAACACCCTTCATTATAAGGTAAAAGCTCGCGGATTTAATCATTCTCACCTGAATCTACAGCGCAATAGCGGACATCGTGAGTATCCAAAAAACGCATCCACTCCGCTAAAACAACTAGGCTGCGAGATATGCGATCAACCGAGGTAACAGCGACAGTAGCAACCGTTCCAGATTCTATATCCTCCATGAGCGTATTCATTGCCGGACGGTTGAGCGTCAAGCCGTCCCCGCCGTTGTCTATGTACCATTTCAGGTTCGTATGCCCGGTTTGATTCGCGAAGCGCATAAGCCACTCCTTTTGTGTGCCTATGGCGTGGTCACTCTGCCTTGCCGAACGGCAGTAAAGAGCGGTTTTCGGCGCTGAAATATGGCGGAAATCCGCCGCGTTAGATTCTTTTTGCTTGTTAGGCATTTTCCTTACCTCCATTCCGTTTAGCTTAGTGTGCGGACGACGGCGCTATGTTCAACTCCGTTACCCTGCCGCCAAGCGGCTCTAAGCCAAGATTTCTTTTAATGTTTGTGAAATCGCCGTCTGTTGATAAATTGTTTGAAACGAATATGGTCGGTATCCTCTTGCTCCACTGGTCAGAGTATAACCTTGCGTTCAAATCTTTGGGTGTTGAGCGGAGTTCCTGAGTATCTCCACTGCTTTTGTACCAGTAGGTATTATTACTGATAGCCGATATGTCATTTATAGTTCGCATGAGTGCGTCTAATCCTACGATAACTTGCCGCAGTTGGATACGCGATTCAGGTTTAACGGGAGCATCGTTCGGTTTTGTGGTTTTCACATCGAGTAATCTCGATAACTCAGTGGTTGCTTCTTTGATTTTTCTGATATGCCTTGACATATCCCCGTCGATGTTCACCATTCTCCGCTCGATAACATCCTCGTTGTCGCCAGATACCGTAACACCTTTCCGCAAACCTTTGAATAACCGAATGTTCTTGTCTATCAACAGTTCAACATAAGGTATTACTTTAGCCTTCAACTCGGATTTTCTGAAAGAGAGCTTCTTGATTCGTGCTGTAAGTATGTCTATTTCCGTGCTTGTTAATGCCATACCGTAAACGGCTCGTGCGGTTTGCAAAAACTTGAACGGCTCAACTACGATAAGGCTTTGATAATTTGCAATAAGAGGACGCAGACCATTTTTGCGCCGTTGAACATCGGATATGTAGTAACGATGGCTGCAAAGCACAAAATCAGGCTCCTCGGATTGCGATGCCTTCATCATGTTTATATAGGGGCAGCAATCGTATTTGGAACAACTGTGTACAAAGAGCCATGCATCAATATCAAAAATCCTGAAAGAAACTACATCAGCTCTTTCAGGATTTTTTGTTATTGATAGATGCGAATTTCATGGTATAATTAGTGCTCTCGTACAAGTGTAGACAGTGGAGGACATATGGAAACAACTTATACCGTCTATATAGATGAAGCCGGTGATCTGGGTATTTCAAGAGGAACACAGTGGTTTGTTCTCACAGGAGTTTTGATTAAAAAAGATGATGAAAAAGAGATTCGCAATATCTTAAGCCAGATTAAAACAAAGGTGAATCTATCATACATTCACTGGAGAACAATAAATAGCTTTCAAAAGAAATCATACATAGCAAATCAGCTACTAAGAGCGCCGTTCACCTACTGCAACGTTTTGATTGACACATCACTGATAAGCAACGCTGAATTGACACCTGTACTCCTGTATAATTATGCTTGCCGACTCCTTCTTGAAAGAGCTTCATGGTTTTTGAATGATGAAACCGCAAATGCAGATATTGTTCTATCCAGTAGGGGAACAAGCAGAGATGATGAGTTGATGGACTACATTGAAAACGATATTTTCATCTATTTGGAAAACAATGTAAAAAACATATTTGGTAAGGTCAGCGCAAAGGAAGCGCGCAAGTGGGATATGTTGCAGATTGCTGATGTATGTGCTTCGGCGCTGTTCTCAGCGATGGAGAAAGATGGTTTTGGCTTTTATCATCCGTGCCATCATCTCTGTCTGAGTAAGAAACTATATCGCCGAAATGGTAGGTACAACAACATTGGGATAAAGTATTATAGTAAAAAAATGCAGCTTCGAAAAGAAGCTATCATGCAAAACACAATATGTAAAAAATAGAAGAACCCCCGGCGCAGCTACCACATGCAAACATGCTGGTTAAATACCCCTGCGTTCTCCGGCGGCGTCCTTCTATATTTATAATATCACGTTTTCATGGAAAAGCAATCACAAAATACTGAAATACTGTTTTTTGTGGAAAATGTCAACCAACGATGCAGCATGCATAATTGTGGGACGGGTGGACGGTTCTCGCGTCCCACTTGTTTGCCGCTGTCTTTTTAGTAATCCTCTCAATATGACCACTTCCTTTTCATTTTTTATCGTTAACCATCGCGCGCCCTTATTGTTCAGTGCGCGGCGTGATGCGCTTACAGGGCGGGGATGGGGGCGCTATTGAAAACATGGATTTTCCTGTGAGTTCATGTTATAATTGGGCCAGGTTTGCATGAGCTACTGAGTGTTTACCGAAAAACCGGTGATATGGGACGTGGGGATCAGCGCTTCCCTGTTTTGAATTGCAACGCTTAATTAGGAGGGTTTCTTATGTACCAAAGAGTAGAAGATAATCAGCGAATGACGGATAACGAAGCGTCAGTGCATTACCCGGATAGCTACATACTTGTATGCAGGGACAATATGCATAGTGATATGGGGACTATTTTTTTTATTGGGGACAACATGGGGGAACTGCTCTCTTTGCGTTTGTCGCTAAATGAGCAGTATTGCGGCATCGTAGAGGGGCTTAATCTAAGGCGTAGTTTGGGAGGGGTTGTTATCGGTGGCTGAAGTGAAGTTTGATCCCCACGGTTTTGCTTTTATAAAATTCTTTATCAGACACAGCAACACACCGCTTATCACTGATATCCCTTACAAAGCCGATTCGGGAGCAAACAGCACCACCATTAACACCGAGACTCTGCGTAGACTTGGTTATGATGACAGTTGGGTGAAAACAGGAAAGCAACTTGCCGGGACACAAAGGCCTACCGTGGTGACCGGTGAGCCGATAGACGATTGCTATATAATAGCCTTGCCAGAGATTCAGTTTGGCGGGTATGTCGGCTATAACTGGCCTTTTCTTGTCAGCCTGAACGATAAAATTCAGTTCAGGCTTTTATTGGGGACGGATTCCATGCAGTTTTTCAACTGGAATTTTGACTATGAAAACGGTGTTTGCAGATTTGAGTTGATTCCCAATAAAAGGAGACTGTTGTTTAATCAAAAAGAGCAATCCATACATTCTGTGGATATGGATGAATGAAAGCGGAGGCATTTACGGGACGGGGTGACGGTTCCGGCGTCCCGCATTCCATGATATAGAGCTTCTATGACACGCAGCAAGCCTGCCGTTTCCGGCAGGCTTGCTTGCTCTGCTTCCTTTACCCGAAATGCCGCCTGTAGGAATCCTCGACAATTTTCGCGCAGTCCTCGTGGAAGGCTTTGTACTTTTCGGCGTACTCCCTTGCCTCTGCGGTAACGATGCTCCCCCGGTTTTTGACGTCCGCGGTCTTAAAAAGCCTGAACCCCAGGCCCGCCTCCTTTTCCCTGATGATCTCCACCGCAGCCGAGCCGGCGATGCCCATCAGCGAATACGCCTTCATCAGGGACCCCGATTCCCCGACCAGCCGGATGATCTCATGTATGCCTGGCCCGTAACACACAGCCTCCCTGCTTATGGTGAGCTTGAACTCCGGCATCGCGTCCCTGCGGAGCGAGAGGCCCGCGGCTATCCGCCCGGCGTCCACTGGGCCTGTCACGTCGGCGGCGGCGCCTTCGTCGTCAACCTCAATCGCCAGCCAGTCGTTTTCCTCCAGCAGCCTTCCGACGTCCCCGTCGTTTTCTATGAGCGTGTCGAAGAATTCCGGGGACAGCAGCATGGGGTACCCCCGCCTGCCCTTATAGACGGGGGCGGCAAGACCGGCGTCCGCCTCCGCCATCAGCTTCACGGTGCCTATGTCGAACAGCGGGTAGTGCGCCGGCACCAGGAGCAGCCTGCCGCATTTTCCTTTCAGGTACCTGAAGGCATTGACCCGGTAGCTTGCCTTATTCCTCTTTTTCCTCGACGGGTGGATGAACTCCGCTTCGAGCCTTTTGGCGTGCTTGAGCGCGCCCTCCATGGCCTCGTCGTCGCAGGCAAGCACCACCCGCCGTATGCCCGCGAGCTTGAACGTCTTTACGAGCCTCCAGAGCGGCGGCACGCCCGCCACCGGCTCCTCACCCGTGTAGTCGTCACGCCCCTGTATTATAAGCGCCGCTGTTTCCATAAAACCACGCCCTTTCCTTGCCTGTCTATTTTTTATACACTAATCGGGCGGCAAAATCAAGACTCAAAGCGGGGATGTCTCGCCCGGGGGTGTTTTTGCGGGGCGGGGGCGTGGGGCGGTGGTCCCTGCGCACCGGAATGGCCGGCCCGCCGAAAAAAACTGACAGTTCCGGAAATTGGCTATTGACAGGTTTGTATTTGTGTGCTATGGTTCCTTTTGTAACGATTTGTTTTCTAAAACATTTCGTAACTGACACGTTTCCCTTCCAATTCTGCAACAATGCCGGCAGGCGGGGATGTATACGCTGCAAAACACATTTCAGAACAGACTGATACCGGATTCGTCATGACGGTATATTAGCTCAGTGCCGGGACTCGTCCCCCTGCAAGAGCGCCTACGCCTTGGTCTGTGTTGTGCGGTATATGCCCCGCCTGTTGGCATGGGGCGGTGTTAAAGGAGCGCGATGCATTTATTTTTGACGGGCGATATCCAAGTGGGCAAATCAACCGCGCTGCGCCGATTCCTCAAGGATTCCGGCATCTCCGCCGACGGCTTCCTGACGGAGTTCGATTCGCGCGGGGCTGTACGCAGGCTTTATCTGAAGCGTTTCGACACTGAGGCACGGCGGGATTATAATGATATGCGGCTGGTCGCAGAGGTTGGCCCAGGCGGCATGAGGCCGTACCCGGAAGCGTTTGATACTTTTGGGGTGGACTGCATCGCCTCCGCCGGGAAGAGGCGGGTTATCCTAATGGACGAACTGGGGCTGATTGAGGAGGACTCGCCGCTTTTCAAAGAGGCTGTTTTAAGAAGGCTCGATGGCGGCATCCCTGTAGTCGGCGTCGTGAAGATGCGCGAATCGCCGTTTTTAGACGCGGTGAGGGCGCATCCGGATGTCGAGGCGATTACAGTCACTTTGGAAAACCGCGACGGGATACCCGCGCTGCTGGCGGAACGGGCCGGAAGGTGCCGGGTTGTTTAGCTGTTCCCGTGTCCCGCCCGTCCGGCGGGTTGTAAGGAGTGGGTGATTTTGATGAAATACTGGATCTCAAAGCGTTTTCCGGCTCTGGCCTTTACGCTGGCGGCGCTGCTTCTGATGGGTTTCGCCTATGCCGCCATGAGCGGCGAGCTGATAATCGAAGGTTCGGTGCAGCTCGGCGCCGTTGACGGGGAACCGGCGGCGGGGACGGCCTTTGCCGGGGATGATGACGGCGACGGCAGCGGCGGCCCCGGACCGGAAGACGGCGAGCCGGACGGGGCTACTGTGAGCGGCACTGACGGGCCCGGCACGGAGGGGGCCTCGGAAGGCGACGATGGCGCTGACGATAACGGGCCTGATGGTAACGGGCCTGATGGTAACGGGTCTTATGACAGCGGGCCTGATGACAGCGAATCTGATTTAAGCGGGCCTGATGACAGCGGCATTTAAGCGGCAGTGACGCTTCAGTGAAATGCGCATTGGCAGTTACGGGAAAGGCGGAGAAACCCCGTTATCTTGAAAACTGCTTATTGACAGGCTCGGGTTTTTGTGTTATTTCTATATGCGGGGCGAATTGTTTCCCATCAGTGTTCGCGTTTGTACGGTTCGCCGTCTTTTCAGCATGGCCGGGTTTCCGCCGGGCCGCGGGAACCCGGCCACACCTTTTTAGTGGGGCAGGCGGACGCGGGACGGCAGCCTGTTTTGCGGCGGGTGGCGGTTTTGTTTGCCGCGTCACACAGGCGTCCCGTGAAAACGGAAAACCACCGCAAAAAGCGCCCGACAGGATTTCACCAAATCCCGGCGGGCGCCTTGAAATAATTTGCTGCCGGTTCCGCAAACGTGCCGACGTAAACGGACGGCTGGCTTCGGTTCAACCGGGTTTTGATAAGTTACCCTGAATTTCCAATACCCTGCTCAATGGCAATTCCAATACTTGGGCAACATGCTCGGGGCTGTCGCCCATTTGCAAAGCCCTTTCAGCCGCTTTTGTTACAATACTGACATCAACGAACCCCAGCTTCCCTATCTCCTCCACGAACGAGGGGTTTTTTACCAGTGATTCGGCAAGACTCCCCATTCCCATTTCCGCATCTCCCTCCATTGTTTTTCTGTTGGCGTCAAGCACCGCGTAGACATACGCCCTTACCTCGCTGCCGTGCTTCCTGCTTTCGTCCAGTATCTGCCTGAGCGTTGACTTCCCCAGGCCGCCCCTGAGCGAGCGTAGCCATAAATTCTCTTCTTCCGGCAGCGACTTCGACAGGACTATCTGGACCGGCATCCGTTCCCCGGTAACGTAATATATGCCGCTGCTGTCTTTTGCGACCGTGAGCGATAACTCGCTTTCAAGGTACTTCATCAGGTTTACCGGGCGCTTGCTCAGCACCAGTGTCACCGTCACGTCGTTTATGCTTGTTTTTGTCAGCGATGCGTACAGATACGAATACGCGAGGACCTTGTTATAATTATCGGCTGAAAAGCTGTCGTCCGGGCTTTTGTACTCGACGATGTTATGGCCCCTGAACATCCGTCCGATATTCTTTTCTATGTGAACACCCGGCGGCTTTTTCACGATCAGGCTGTCGATCTTCAGAGGCTCCGTCGTAAGCTGGTATTCCTCGATGAAACTCAGGCTGTCGCGGTATTCCGCAAGTTCCGCTTTTATTGCCTGCTGAAACGCCGGGTGCCATTGTATCTTTTCTTTGTCGTCCACTGCCGTCACCGCCTTGTTTCCATTATAGCATGGCAGGTGGCGGGATTTCAATACTGACCGCAAACCTTTTTTGTGGAATTATTCGTGCGTTCGTGGTATAATGGCTGTATTGAAGCCAAAGACCGGAGGGATGGAATGAGCAACAGCATTGCATATCAAAACAAAGACGTTTTGTTCAAGGTGCTTGGGGAAACATACAAGGGCAAGTCATGGTCTGTCTACGGCTTGGACTTGCCGCCCGTCAAAGCACTCCTGCCGGCAAACCTCCCGGCAGTACAGGCTGACGAGAGGCGGTCAGATCATATTTACCTGTTGGACGACGATAAGACAGTCGCAATGATCGAATACGAATCGCGGCCCAAAACGGACGCGCTGCTCAAATACGGCAGCCGAGGGTTCCGCATCCTGGAAACGTATGACAGGCAGGGCGAAAACTATGATCTGGTTATCATAGTTTTATACACCGGCGACACGCAATCCGCGCCTGCGGTTTTAGACCGTGGAGGCATCCGCGTACAGGTGCGCCAGGTCTTTTTATCGCAGTTCGACGGAGTGGCTATATACGACGGGTTGCGCCGCAAAATAACGGCAAAAGAACCGCTGACGGACGAGGACGTAATGAGGTTCGTCATCTTGCCGCTGATGAAAAAAGCCGGGGATCAGGAAATGATAGAAGCGGCAATCGACTTGGCGAAGCAAATAGGCGACGAGCGGCAGCAGGTGTTCATCATCGCCGGCATACTGACGGCGGCGGATAAGTTTATTGAAAAAGAATACGCCAATCAGGTGAAAGGGTGGTTAAAAATGACGCAAGTGGCAAGGTTATATGAAGAAGAAAAAATCGAAGCTGTGAATCAGGCGGTCAGCCAAGCGAAAAAAGAGCAAAAAGAGCAAAAAGAACAAATAGCAAGGAATTTCATAGAAAACGGGGTTGACGTTTTAACGGTGATGAAATCCACCGGCTTGACCCGCGAGGAAATTGAAGCTTCTTGCGGGCAGTGACGATGTCTGCTTAATATGCCCGGACATAGATAATTAACGCGAAAACGCGCTATATTCCACGTCCGGAGCATAGCGCGTAACGCACGTTTGACGTTGCCGCAAGCAATGGGAGGGCGACTGCCCTCCCCACCCGTCCGAACTGATTTTGCTGACGCAAAATCAGTTCGGCGGGTTGCTTGCCGGGGAACATCCCCAAGCCCCTTCGGACGCGCAAGCGCGCCCGTTAAGCCCGCCTGCGGCGGTCTGCTGCGGCTGATTTCATCAGCCTACATGCCGAGCGTACCGGTTCGGGTTTTATCGCGTGAAACCTCTTGGGTTTGCGCGTCCTGCTTAATGCCGAGAATCCTGTCCGCGTTGCCTTTCGCGATTAAAAGCTCCTGCCGGTTCGACTTCGCGGCGCGGTAGCCTACGAAGTGTCTTTTCTTCTCCGCAAGCAGAGCGGCGTACTCTTGTTTGAGCGTCGCAACAGTCGGCAGCTTCTTGTTTTTACCGTATCCCGCATCGTCAAAATACTTCTTCACCGCCCTGTGGAGCGTAATCTCCGCCCGGTGTTCCTCATGGAATTTCCCGCTCCACCCGGACTTCCTGTACTGCGCGTAAATGTCGCGGGTCTTGCCATAAGTCCCGATGTTTTTTTGAAGTTCGGCTATCTCGGCCATGCGCATCTCCGCGTCCTTGATTTTCTTCGTCAGCGCGGAAAACTCCCCCGATGCCGAGGTTGCTTTCTTAACAAGGTCGTCGTAGCTGTCTATGCCGTTTTCTTTTAGGAACACCAGTGTTTTTGCCGCTTCTTTGAGATTAAATATGCGCGCCCAGTGCTCGTAGCCGGCCCCCTTGCCCTCTCGTATTTTTGCCTGTATGTCTATGAGCAAACTGACCCTGGTGTGGCCGCCGCCCGCGCCGGTGGACGCGACGGTTCTGGCCATGCCGAGCCGCTCACGGATCGCCGCCTCGGTGTGGTCGCCTCCCAGCGTATTCAGGCGCGTCGGCTTCTTCTGCCCAGGCGCCATCATCGTGATATTTTTCCGCTTGTCGTTGACCGCATACCCCGCCGCTTTCATCGCGGATACGAAGTCCTCGAACGTAGAGCAGGCGGGCAGAACCTCGTCAATTTTTAGGCGCAGTTTATGTTGCCATGACGGCTCCTTATTGCCGAGCCACTCCGCATAATTCCTGCCTTTTGATGGTTTCGGGTTTTCTATAATCGACAGCCCGTGTTCTGCGCATATAATGTCCGACAGGCGGCGGAGGGCGAACGACGAATTTTTGAAATTATTGAATTTTCCCGTGCAGTCAAGCGTCGTGGAATTAAACACTATTGCACAGTGAAGGTGTGCGCGATCAGTATGGACCGCCACGATGTAAGCGTGGCGCCCCTTAGTAAATCGCATGGCGAGTTCATTGCCGACTTCCTGTGCTTCTTCCGGCGTGACCTCCCCCGGTTTGAAACTGACGCGGACATGGTATGCGAGAACATTTTTCTTGCCGTTGTTACGCCCGGTCAAGTGTTCGTATTCTTTCTTGGCGAGCATGAACTCCTCGTCAACCGTCCGGGGGTCGCAGGCATATCCGATAACCGGAACGCCGCCCAATAACTTGCTCCCGTCCATGGCATAATCCGTCCGCTCCATAATGGACTGGAGGATCGTCCTGTCCTTTCTGATTTTTAACCGCTTCAGCCATGTCGCAGCCACATTTCCACCCCCGCTACAAGTCGCCGAGCTTGCGTAGGATAGTTTTCGTCTGGCTCCATATTTCCTCATACCGTGAGGACAAATCTTCGAGGTCTGCGGCGTAGATGTTGCCTGTTTCATTAGCTCTCTTGGCGATTTGATTGATATTATTCGTGGCATTTGAAAGCAGCCTGACCATCTCCCTGACGCTCTCCAGTTCTATGTGGATCACGCGCCCGTCAACCGCCATTTTCAGCAGGTATGCGCGGCGGTTCTTCATGCCCGTCTGCGCCATGCGGCGGTCTATCATTTCCCGCTCCTGTTCCGTCACGGCAAAGTTGATGCAATGGTTCCGTGTCAGTTTCTTCTTTGGCTTTTTTGTTTCCTGATTGTCCATTATCCCACCTCCTTTTTCATAGTGAAGGCAGCGGGGCATTTCGCCCCGCCTCCCATCGTGTTATATATCCCTCTCCGTTGGTTTCCTGCCCGGAAAGGGCGTCTGTTTTTCCGTGCTGTAAGACCGTATCGTCTCCAGGATCGGCGGCCTCGCGCTCTTGGCGGACGCCGCCTGATATTCGTCCCTGCCGCGGCTTTCAAGCCCCGGCGGATAGTCACGCGTGTACTTCACTCCCAATTCGTCCAAGGCATCCCCGGCGCCCTCAACAAAGCTGTCTGATTCACGTTCTTCGTCGTCGTTCGTCACGTCAAAACCGCCGTTGCCGTCGATGTTGAGGTCGGCGTTCAGGAGCGCAAGCCGCGCTTCCTTTTCGGCGAGTTCGTCTGCCAGGGCGAACGGGTTTTGAAGCTCCTGTTTTGCCGCCTCCTGCTGAGACAGCAGAGTCTCAAGCTGAGCCTTCGCGCCTTCCAGTTTCTTTGGCAAATCGCTAAGCACGTTGTTGATGCGGGTGATGTTGCCGAAAGCGTCCGTGCCGAGGTCGGTTTGGTATGTCATGGCGCCGCGCAGCAACAGGTTGATGGTAAAAGTTTTGCCGGACCCGAAAAGGTTGCTGAAGCCGGTACACTGCAAGCTTGTTTTGAAGCCCATGTACTCACCGACAGGCAAATTATCGCCCACGCCTTTCACTCCCTTGCAGGCTTCAAGCAGGGCTTTGGCGGCGGTTTCCTTTTCCTTATGCTCCACGCCGTTTATCGTCATGCCGGGGAAGTGGGCCGTGGCCGACGCCTCGCCGTCGATCCCTGTCTGAACCTGAACGGACTTTGCGTTCTGTCCGGCATACTTTTCGATATCTTTCCCGATGCCTTCGATCCGCTCTTTTACTGCCGTTATCTGCTCGGGGTAACGCTTTAGCAAGTCGTCCTCAAGGCGGTAGTGCTGGCTTTGGTGTTCAGCTTTGATCATACGCAGCTTAGCCACTTCGACGTCAAGGTTCATCTTCTCCGCGATAAGCGGATTTCCCGCGCATAGCGCTTTGATCTCCGCATACGACAATACCGTTTCGTCCACGTCCTCGCAGCTCCGCATGGGCGATTTCGAGGTCATGATCTGCGATATGAATTTCTGCTTATTCTCCAAAGTCTGGTATAAATAAGCGTCGAAGGAGATGTTTTGTCAAGGTATTTTTCAAGCAAAGCACCATAGGCACTCACTCCACTAATCCGTACTTGACCTTGATCCTGTCGAGTTTTTCGAGCATAGGGCGCGAGATGATCGCAAGGAACGTCACCGTCGCGGCGGCATGGACAAGATCGAAGGGTATGCCCTGCAAATAAGACGCGAGCAGCATCGCGCCTGTCACAGTCCCATCGGACTGCCATATCATGACGCTCGCGGGATTCATAATGCCGCCGTAAACGACCAGCGACGCTATGGCTCCGAACACGGCAAGCGATGCCGGAGCACGGCGCAGTAAACCCTTACGGAACAATATGCCCGCGAGGAACCCGATGACCCCGAACGCGAACATCTGATACGGCGTCCACGGCCCCTGCCCGAAGAACATATTGCTCACGAAACCTGTCATCGCGCCGACAAGAAAGCCCGCCTCACCGCCGAACGCCACGCCGGCGATGATAACAAGCGCGACCACAGGCTTGAACTGCGGCAGCATGAAGAACGCGGCGCGCCCGGCTACGGCGATGGCGCACAGCACCGCGATCACAACAAGCTCCCGCGCCTGCGGTTTGCGGCTCTCGAATACCAGAGCGAAAGGCAGCATGGTTTCAAGGACAACCAGCAGGGAGATGAAGTAATATTTGCGGTCGCCCAAGAAATATGAGCCGACATAGATCGTGACGGGTATAGCCAGCAGGATCATAGCCGCCGCCGCGAGAGTGCGTTTGGAAAGTTTGCCTTTTTTCAGCGCGATCCGCGGCGCGGAATCCGTATTGCGTTTGTATGTAATTGTCATAGTCAGCCCGGCGATCCCGGCGGCGAAAGCAAGCATAATGCCGACGTACAGCCACGCGCCCTCGCCGACGATGGCGACGGCTTCATTACCGCCTGATATGAACGTCCCCAACCCGTCGAAATTGACGGCGGCAAAGATAATGGCGGCAAGCAATAAAACGGCGAATAAACCAGCGGTGATTTTACGCGGCGCCGACAGTTTTGGCGGCTTTGGCTCGGGAGGTATCTCCTCCGTCGCCATTTCATATTTGGCGTCCAAATCCAGTATTACAGGCGCGAGTGGCATATGCCCGCCGAGCGCGAGTATTATGTCGCCCGCCGTTACCGCTTCCGGCAGGACGTCGCGCGCCATGCGGTTGGCAGAGGTTGTGTAGAAGCTGTTGCCGGAGAAGAACGCGCGGGGCGTGTTCTCGCTGACAATGCCGCCGTCAAAGAACAGGGCGCATCGGTCGGCGTGCTGGGTGCAGAACTCTACGTCGTGGCTCGCCATCACGACAGCTACCCCCGCCTCGGCCAATTTTCGGAGTATTGCCGCGAATATCTGCTTAAACTCCGCGTCAAAACCTTTCGTCGGCTCGTCGAGTAAAAGTATTTTGGGCTGCAATAACAGCACCTTCGCAAGGGCGGCGCGCTGCTGTTCTCCGCCCGACAGGTCGTAGGGGTGGCTGTCGAGCAGGCCGCTAAGTCGGCAGAGCTTCACCATCGCGGCAAGCCGCCGTTTTTTTTCGTCTTTCGGAATCATCCGTTCTGACAATATCTCAAGCAAGTCCTCCCGCACGGTTTTCGCCACGAACAGCGACTGCGGGTTCTGCGGCAGCGTATATATTGTGGTATCGGTCCTGACCTTGCCGCGATACGGCTCATATAATCCGGCGACGAGCGACAGCGTGGTTGTTTTGCCTGTGCCGTTGCCGCCGAGTATCGCGGTAATTTCGCCGTAGTTGG
>Ga0099364_10008162_pt1 | contig 14791 bp, 12 predicted proteins | sample TergutTh196P3_FD_73070 | JGI IMG/M metagenome (GOLD analysis project Ga0099364, IMG submission 73070) | Microcerotermes parvus P3 segment gut microbial communities from Pointe-Noire, Republic of the Congo - Th196 P3 | ecosystem: Host-associated > Arthropoda: Insects > Digestive system > Gut ... | reverse complement strand
GTATTTTTCCGGTATTGGAACAGTAACATGGTTGCTGCTCGGAGTATAAACTGTACGTAACATTATTTTGCAAACTTAAATAAAATTCAAAACGCAAAAATACATCTTTTTTTGAAATAGATCGCAAAAATAATAAAAAAAATCTATCTGCGCAGAATCAAGTTCAGAACCACCAACGTGGCATGTAATTCATAATTGAAAATTCGTAATTGTTTTTTTTGCAGTTTATTTCTTTTTTACTAATTTTGCGTCGCTAAACAAAAGAGCGCAAATACACGTGATTTGCTTTTGATAAGCATTAAGTGACACTTTAAATATCAATAAGATGATTAGTTGCCCTGCATGTAAATTGAACTATGAGGCTGAACCGGAAGTATGTACAAGGTGTAATTACCCATTTGGAGGAACGGGAAATGAAAAATCTGTTTTTATTGGGAAACTTGTAATTGAAAAAAGTTTGATAGAAGAGACTGCAGAAAAAATAAAAAATGCAAGGATAATACTTCTGTTAATCGGAGTATTGAATATTGTACTGACATTCGTAACCGAAACCAATTACATGCTATCCGGACTTATGTTTATCGGATTTGGGCTTTTAACGTACAAAAAACCGTTTGTTGCTGTGTTAATTCCTTATGTATTATTGGTTCTTCAGTACCTTATTATGGGAATTTTATATCCGCACACGATTCTACAGGGGTTGTTGTGGAAAATGATTATTCTTACAGGCTTAACGCTTGCTTTGGTTAGTATTATCAGGGCAAGAAAATTGAGAAAAAAGAGCGAATTTTTGAAAACTTTGGGCAAAAACGAAGAACGGTTTGTGAATATCAGCGAACCGGAACGGAGCGTCACACGGACAACAACTCAACAATAAATTACAGCCTAAGTTTTTGTGCAGTATAGAAATTTCACGCTCGCGGCAACTCGGTAATCGTCACCGATGCAAAAAAAAATAAAAAAAAATGTTGTTTTTTCAAAAAAAGCCGTATCTTTGTGAAAAAATAATTTTGATAATTCGATGTAATAGAATGTAGTGATTTTAATAGGTTTAAGATATAAAGTAGCCCATTTTCTTCTTCGCAGCAAGGCGGCAAAGGTGAAACGGCAAAAAACGCTGTATGATTTTGCTTCGGCAAAACACATAGGGTTGTTGTGTGCGCCTAAAAACGAAGCAGATTCCGTATTGTTGAAGGATTTTTTGAACCGCCTTTCGCAAAAGGAAATAAAATATTCTGTATTAGGCTATATTGACAAGGAAGAAATTCCCGAAAATCTTTTGTATTGGAAAAATATTGATTTCATAACGCAAAAAGACTTAAATCTCTTTTTCATTCCCGACAAAAATCTGGTTGTCAAAAAATTTATTGACGAGCCGTTCGATATGGTAATCAACTGTAATCTTTCCAACTATTTTCCGTTGGAGTACGCTTCGCAACTGTCGGTTGCAAAATGCAAAGTTGGCATTAAGCGCGACGGCGATTCGGGATACGACCTGATGATTGACATATCAAAAGAACGAACAGTAGAGTATTTTTTAAAAAACCTTGAAATATATTTATCTAATTTAAGAAATCCAAAATAATCACATTATAATATATGGTATTTACAGGTACAGGAGTAGCGATAGTTACACCTTTCAGCGCAGACGGAACAATAGATTTTGATGCGTTGCGGGATATAATAAATCATTGTATAGCCGGAGGCGTGGACTACATCGTGGCGATGGGTACCACAGCCGAAACGGTGACTTTAAAAGCCGACGAAAAGAAGGATATACTGCGTTGCGTAGTAGAAACAGTTGCGGGTCGCGTACAGACAGTTGTTGGAATAGGCGGCTACGACACGGCTGATTTACTCGAAACCATCAAACATACCGATTTTACAGGCGTTTCAGGACTGCTGTCGGTTACGCCGTATTACAACAGACCAACGCAGTCGGGTCTGATAGCGCACTTTAAGGCTATTGCCGCCGCAAGTCCCGCGCCGGTAATTCTGTACAACGTGCCGCACCGTACAGGCGTAAACCTGACAGCCGAAACAACGCTCGCGCTCGCCCGCGAAGAAAAAAATATCGTTGCCGTGAAGGAAGCGTCCGGAAATTTGGCGCAAATTATGCAAATAATTAAAGACCGTCCCGACAATTTTTCTGTCCTTTCGGGCGACGATGCAATAGCGTTACCTGCTATCGCCGTTGGAGGTCACGGAGTTATCTCTGTGGCTGCGAATGCCTTTCCACAGGAAGTAACTACCATTATTCGCAACTCGCTAAAAGGCGACTTTTTGGCAGCGCAAACCGCTCATTATAAGATGATTGACATTTTCGATACTCTCTTTGTTGAAGGCAATCCGTCGGGAATCAAGGCGGCGCTTAATATTTTGGGATTTTCGCAGAATTTTGTCAGATTACCGTTAGTCCCCGTGTCGAAAAAAACATACGAAAAATTAGAAACTCTTATTAAATCGAATATAAAAAATTAATAAAATGGAGAAAGATATTACGCCTAAAATTTGGCAATATTTTGAAGAAATTTGTCGCACTCCGCGTCCATCAAAAAAAGAAGAAAAAATATGCGCATACCTCAAGCAGTTTGCCGAAAATCACCAACTTTCGTGCAAACAGGACGTAATGGGCAATATACTGATAACTAAACCCGCAACAGCGGGCATGGAACATAAACCGACCGTTATACTGCAAGGTCACGTGGATATGGTTTGTGAAAAGGATAGCGATGTAAATCACGATTTCGAGACCGATCCGATTGATTTTTACATTGACGGCGACTGGATGAAAGCCCGCGGCACTACGCTCGGCGCCGACGATGGTATAGGAATGGCGGCTATGCTGGCAGTTCTCGCTGATAAAGATATTGCTCACGGTCCTTTGGAAGCCCTTTTTACCGTTGAAGAAGAAACAGGGCTTACAGGTGCAAGCGCGTTGCAGGACGGGTTTATGAGTGGTAACGTCCTTATTAATTTAGACTCGGAAGACGAGGGCGAACTGTTTATTGGCTGCGCAGGCGGAATAGACACTGTGGCAACGTTTACTTACAAACAGTGCGAAATACCGCCAAATTCTATTGCCTATAAATTAAAAATCAGCGGTTTAACAGGTGGACATTCGGGCGACGACATCAACAAGCGTCGCGGAAACGCCATCAAAATACTCAATCACTTTTTATTGAATTGTTCGGGCCTGTTTGGCGTGTCAATTTGCAGTTTCGACGGCGGCAATCTGCGCAACGCTATTCCCCGCGAAGCGCGAACAATTATTATGCTTGACAACACATATTGCGAAAAATTCGAGGAATATTGCGCCGAAGAAGCGCAACTGTGGAAAGATACGCTTATTTCAACCTCGCCGGGCTTTTGCCTTACGCTCGAAAAATGCGAGACTCCCGAATACATTATAGACATAGTAAGCCAGTCGTGTCTGCTTAATTCCTTGTCGTTGTGTCCATCGGGAGTTGTTGCCATGAGCGAAATAATGCCCGGAATGGTAAGCACATCAACAAATATTGCATCGGTAAAATTTGAAGGCGATGATAAAATTGTTGTCACAACAAGTCAGAGAAGCGACAGCGAAGAAACCAAAATGAGCCTGAACAAGCGTATTCGCAGGATTTTTGCGATGATGGACGCCAAAGTAAGCGGCTCGGCTGGTTATCCGGGCTGGACGCCAAATCTGCAATCGCCAATACTCATTACAACCCAAAAAGCATACAGCGAATTATTCGGCAAAGAGCCGTTGGTCAGGGCTATACACGCTGGTCTGGAATGTGGATTGTTCCTCGAAAAATATCCGCATTTGGACATGATTTCCTTTGGTCCTACAATCCAAAACGGACACTCGCCAAGCGAAAGACTGCATATCCCAAGCGTTAAACGCTTTTCTGACCTGTTATTGAGGGTGTTAAAAGATGTTAGTTAAAGTTTTTGTTTAAAATTAAAATACTATGAATCAGAGAATTATTCCACGTGGCATCGTATTGCCATTTATACTGTTAACCAGTCTGTTTTTCGCGTGGGCGGTACCCAATAACCTTACCGATACGATGCTGGCGGCGTTCAAGCGTATAATGAGCCTGTCGGATACCAGAACAGCGTGGATACAGGTCGTATGTTATTTGTTAGGCTACGGATGCTGCGCTATTCCGGGAGCGTTGTTCATCAAAAAATACACTTACAAGGCGGGTGTTTTGCTTGGTTTGTCGCTGTATGTTTTGGGGGCGTTTTTGTTCTATCCTGCAATGTTGAGTTTGCAGATTAGCCCCGAATTGAGTTTCGCAACGTATTTGTTTGCTATTTTCGTAATTTTTGCAGGTCTCTCTGTACTTGAAACGTCAGCCAATTCGTATGTATATGCCATTGGACCGGAAGAAACGGCAACGCAGCGGCTCAATTTTGCGCAATCGTTCAATCCGTTCGGAGCAATCACGGGAGTTGTTATAAGTCAAGTATTTGTATTGTCGCAGTTAAACCTTTTTACAGCCTCCGAACGCGCTGCATTACCCGTTGCCGAACTCACTGCAATTCAGGGCGCCGAGTTGAACGCAGTAACTACTGCCTATATGGCAGTAGGCGCTGCTATGTTATTGATACTGTTCGCAATAATGTTCACAAAAATGCCCAACCTGAAAGAAGGTGGTCAGAAACTTGATTTTGCAGGCACTTTCAACAGATTGATAAAAAACAGAACTTATGTTTGGAGCGTTGTAGCACAATTTTTTTACGTTGGGGCGCAGATTGCCGTATGGTCGTTTGTTATCCGCTATGCAATGCAACAGTTTCAACTTGACGAAATAGTAGCGTCTTTGGGGGCTAATGCTTCATCGGCAAACGTTATTCAGGCGCTTCGGTCGGTAGAGCCGTTAGCGGCAGGATTTTATAACCTATGCGAAGCCGTAGGGTTGAACGACCTGTTGCCGCGTACTTCCGAACAGGCAGGGGCTACATACTATATTATGTCTCTGGTATTCTTTGTGATAATGCGTTTTGCCTGCACCGGACTGATGCGATATTTCAGTCCCAGAAAATTATTGTCTGCGTTTGCCGTAATTGCTGTAATTTGTTGTATCATTACCATTTATTCAAAGGGCGCGCTCGGAATCTACGCATTGATATGTATTTCGGGCTGTATGTCGCTAATGTTTCCTACAATTTACGGAATAGGCATTACAGGTCTTGGCGAAGACACCAAAATAGGCGGCTCGGGTATGGTGATGGCTATTGCAGGCGCTGCGTTACTTACTCAAATTCAAGGCATTGTTTCCGATATGTCCAGCATTGCGCTGGCATACTGGATTCCGACTATTGCATTTGCTATAATTGCTTATTACAGTATGGTTGTATGCAAAAAAATTGAATGAGCCTTAAGTTTTTTATAAAATAATGGCAGAATCAAATTTTGTTGATTACGTAAAAATATACTGTCGTTCGGGTCATGGCGGCGCAGGCTCGGCACATTTTCATCGCGATCGTTTCAACGCCAGAGGAGGACCCGATGGCGGCAACGGCGGACGTGGCGGGCATGTTATTGTTCGCGGCAATAGCCAAATGTGGACGCTTATACATTTAAAATATCAGCGACATGTATTCGCAGGCAATGGCGAGAACGGCGGCAGTTCACTGAGAACAGGCGCTGATGGGAAAGACGTCATCATTGAGGCGCCGTTGGGAACTGTTGCCCGCGACGCCGAAACAGGCGAATTATTGTTTGAGATTACCGCACACAACGAATCGCATATCCTTGCCAAAGGCGGACGAGGCGGATTAGGAAACGACAATTTCAAATCGCCGACAAACAGAGCGCCCAGATATGCGCAACCGGGCGAATCGGGCGAAGAAAGTTGGAAAATACTTGAACTCAAAATATTGGCTGACGTTGGGTTAGTCGGTTTTCCAAATGCGGGAAAATCAACGCTGCTGTCGGTTATTTCGGCGGCAAAGCCCGAAATAGCCGATTATCCGTTTACCACGTTAACGCCCAATTTGGGTATGGTGCAGTATCGTGACAATCGCTCGTTTGTAGTAGCCGATATTCCGGGAATTATTGAAGGCGCACATTTGGGAAAAGGGCTTGGAACACGCTTCCTGCGACACATTGAACGAAACTCGATGCTGCTGTTCGTAATCCCGTCCGACAGCAAAAACATTGAAAAAGAATATCGTGTTTTGCTCAACGAACTTAAAGAATACAATCCCGAATTACTTGATAAAAAGCGGATTATCGCAATAAGCAAATGCGATATGCTCGATGAAGAACTGATTAACGAAATGAAAACGGAACTTAAAGGTTTGCCGCCACATGTATTCATTTCGTCGGTAGCGCAAACAGGATTGACCGAACTGAAAGACCGTATTTGGCAGATGTTGCAGGGATAACGCACTCTCGCGATTAGAACAAAGAAAAAAGCCCCGCGATTCCGCAGGGCTTATTATTAAAATTATTCAGAAAAACTGTCACTATTTTTCTAATGTCCACCTCGTATATGTTACCTCGTCGTACTCTTCATCAGAGTCGAATGAACTCCATATTAAAGTATTTGAATTTACTGATTCTATGAAGAACTCAACGCTATCGTCTATATTAAGTATTCCTGCGCTGTAAGTCCAGTTGCCGCTGCCGCCGCCGTCTACGCTCGTCATAGTGTATGTGCCGTTGGCATTGACGGTCAGCTTGTAAACCTCGTCACTTTTATTGAATTGAGTCTCACTCCATCTGTAATTATTAGCAGCATATTCCCATCCATATTCAATTTTTGTTACTATCCAAACGCCGTGCATTGAATTTTCCGTGCATGTTGTGCATACGGTAACATTTTGTGGAGTCGGTACTGGCGGTATGACGGGAGCGGTTCTTGAGAAAATCCATTTTTCATTGCCAATTTCACCGGAAATACCCTGTTCTAACACAAGTTGCGATGAATTTAGCGTAGTAATCATATAGGTGCCAATGCCTTCCATTATGATAAAACCGCCTTGATACTCCCATGACCCCGTTTCGACATCTCCCGGATACGTCATTGTCAATCCGCCATTTGCGTTGAAGTTGAAGGACATGTTTCCAATTTCAGCGCCAATAGCCTTTTTGCCTCCAATACTGTATATTTCTTCTTGTCTTTCAACATACCACAAACCATGTATTTCGGAAATATTTATGCCTGATGTACCTTGCTGAAAAACGTTGACGTAGCTGTTCCATTCACCGCCTATTATGTGTACCTGCGCTGAACGCGCCGCGCCCGTGTTTGGTTGCGCCGTTATGGTAAAGGAGCCGTTGCCGTTGCCGCTGCCTGACGAAACGCTTAACCAAGAGCCGCTTTGAGTTATTGACGTTGACCACGATGTATTGGCTTCCACGTTTATAGTTCGTGTTCCGGGAGACGTTGCCGGAAACGTAACCTCGTAGAGATCTGGCTGCGCAAACAGATAAGGTTTTTGTTGCACCACAGAAATAATTACCGGCGGCGCTCCAACTGCAGTAATAGTTATAGAGCCGGTACGCTCGTTCCCAGTAGTATTTGGCTGGGCGGTTACGGTAACTTCTCCATCGTTGCTGCCGCTTGTTTGCGATAAACTCAACCATGAAACATTAACCGTTATATTCCATGTCCTATTCGACTGTATCCATATTTGCCCTGTATTGTATGCTTCAGCATCGAACCACATTTCATTATCGCCGTAGTTCGTATTTACGTTGAGATACGCACCTGTTCCTGCCTGAGTTATCGTAAACTGTTTCGTTCCCACTCCTGTGGCTGTAACTGTTACAATGGCTGTTCTTTGCGCTTCGCCTGTATTGGGCTGCGCTGTAAAGTTAACTTCTGACGAGCCAAGACCGCTTGTTTTATCAACTGAAAGCCATGACGTTGCGTTTGGCAGTATCGCCAGCGTCCATTCTACGTTGGTGTGAATATATCCATGGTAGGGATATTCCGGATTTGCAGGTATGAACATTTCCTGATTGCCAAGGTCGAGATGCGGCGGATAAGCCGCTCTTTGCGTTACGGCAATGGTTTTGTTGGCTACTCCCTCGCCCGAAACGGTGACGGTTGCAGAGCGCGGAGTAGAAGCCTGATTCATTTGCGCTTCCAATCTGAAACCATCGGTTCCCTTTTCGCCCACAGACAGCCATGTGACGTCTGACGGTATCGTAACAGTCCAATCTGTATTGGAAGTTACAGATATAAATTCTGCTGCGCCGACGTTTGGCTCCAATTCAACAACGCTATGCGACAGGTTCATGTATTTTGCGCCCGCCGCGACCTGCGTTACGGTAATGGATTTGGACGTTGCGCCCGGAGCCGAAACAATGATGGTAGCAACACGCGAAGAACTTGTAACGTTGGGTTCTGCAATCAGTTTTATTGTGCCGCTATTAACATCGGAATAAGGATATTCACATTCAATAGTTAGCCACGCGGCTCCCGGCTGTACTGCTGCCGTCCAATCTGCTTCATCGCCATATACCCATACCGACGACCAATCGGCGGGGTTTGAATCAATCATCACCTCTGTTTTACCTACCTCAAGGTGTACCTCTCCCGTTCCTGCCTGCGTTACGAGTACGGATACCGGGTCTGCGCCCTCGCCCGAAACAGTGACGGTAGCATTGCGCGGCGTTCCCAAGTTCTGCTGCGCCGTAAAGACTATATCGCCGTCGCCGCTGGCGCCGCTTGGCGCTACCGTAAGCCACGCGACGTCTGACGGTATCTGAACAGTCCATGCCGTATTGGACGAAATCGTTACGCTGCCCGTCGAGCCGTTGGTAGCGTTCAACGAAACGGTATTGGACGAAACGGTGAGATACTTCGCGCCCGCCCCTACCTGCTTAACGGTAAAAACTGCATCGGTAACTCCCGTAGCCGAAACGGTTACTGTAGCCTCGCGCTCTGCCGCAGTCGTATTGGCAGTCGCCGTGAAGACTGCATCGTCGCCATTCTTAACCGCCGTTAGCCAAGAGCCTGTTATCTGCGTAACGGCAATAGTCCATGGAACATTTGACGTTACTGTTACGCTTTTCGAACCCGTTGGCGACGAATCAAACATCACCAACAAATCTTCAGGCTCTACGATAAGGAACAGTACGCCGGAGCCTTCCGCCTGCGTAACGGTAATAGTTTTAGCCGTCACGCCGGTTCCCGACACGGTTATCGTAGCCTCGCGCTCGGCGCCCGTATTGGGCTGCGCCGTAAGAATCAACTCGCTGTCGTTTATGCGAGGGCTTGCGCCTGCAATCGAGAGCCAGTCAGCGTCAGCAGGAGTTATCGCATAACTCCACTGGATATTCGACCGAATGGTCACTGTTTGCGTTCCCGCAGGAATAGCCGCAAACGATACTTCGTTTGAACCATCTATGTCCAAACGCGGCGGCAACCTTTTTACGCTGATTTTGCGCGTCTGCGTTTTCACGTCCGCATCGTTGCACGTCACCGTCCAGAAGACGTCGCCCTGCTCGCCGGGCGCTACCGTCGTGTGTGACATCATCTGGTCTGCCGTTTCCTTCGACAACTGCATCGAAGAATTATTGCCCACCGTCATAGAAACCTGCGTATTGGCAAGATCTGCTACGGTCGGAGCAAACTTGACCGTATATTCGGTCACGCCATCAACTCTGTCCCAACTGAACGTAATGTTGTTGGTGGTTGCCAAGTCGAACGTGGCGTTGTTGTCGGGCGCAAGGAGTTTAATTTCCCTGTTATCAGGCTTGTCATCGCACGACCAAAGGACAAACCCCAGCAAAGCAGCCACAACAACTGTTTTTGAAAAATACTTTAAATAACTCATAATATTTATTCTGTTTTTTGGTATTCAGCCTCGCATACCGGTTATTATTTTTTAATTTATACTGAAAAAACGTGAGACTGTGACTTTCGCCAACGTTTTTTTCATTAAACAATTCTTTATGCAGCGTAAAGCGTCTTCGCAACACAGCATTATCCATCTCTGTATTACAGCGTAACGTATCGCTGCATCACAAAGTAACGTATCTCTGCAATTCAACGCTACTGCTATTATATATTTTAAAAACTCGTTCATAATCCTCAAATTTTTTAATTTTCAACTTTCAATTTTCAATTAACTACTAACGGTCTGTCGTAATCTATTGTACGCGGGTCTTTGAGCAGGGTTGATGCGTTTGAGAATCTTGTAATTACTCTTAACGTGTACTGTCCTGCCGGCAGTTCGGGTACTCTTGCGAGTAGTTTTTTAGGCATGTTCTGCGTCAAACGTCTGGTTACCTGCGTTATTTCGCCTTCGGTATTTACGAAGAATATACCGAGCCTTTCATCGTCTTCGGGGGCTATTTTAAGTTTGTCGCCCGCTATCAGTATATCGTCGCCGGAGGTCATTGTTCCGTCAATCCGTCCGGTTGTAGTGTCGGTCACTAACGTTATATAGGCGCCCCCGTCCTTCACTCCCAGCACATCAACGGATATATCTTTTAATGCAGAGCGCATTTCGGCGCTTGGAATAATATGCAATCCTATTTTGTGCGTTTCGGGATTGAATTTTGCGTTTGGTCCGTTCCAATTTCCCTGAACACGCGGAGTAAACTGCGCACAACCTGTCAAAACGCTGTGACCGCGCTGCACATGCTCGCGAATGATACGGTCGCCTTTTTCAAGCACGTAGATTAAGGTTTCCAATTTCAATTCCGAACCTGAATCCTTAATCATTTTAGCAATATCAGGGGTACGCAAGGCTTTTTTGCCTATCGTGGCAACCGATGCCGTATAATCATTCTCTCCGCCCGTCAGCGGATTTAGTCGAAGATTTGCCTTCCATTCAAATTTACTCATACTGTTATCAATTTATTGGGTTTAACAATATTGCGCATAGACGCAAAAATTCTGACTTTGCGACTTTGTGTGGTAAAATATAACAAACCCCACCCGTAAAAATTTTCGGGCAGGGTGAAATTATTTGCAGATTTATAAAAAAACAGTACCTTCGCGCTTTTTTCAGAAGCATTAGAGGCGGGTGGGAAATTAACTCTCTCTCTCTCTCTCTCTCTCTCTCTCTGCAAAAATCGTGCCAAACTCGCTACGCGCTATTGCACAGCAGTTTAAGCCCATTTGAGTGGGTCTAAAATCTTGGGGCGATATGTGAGAAAGGCAGGTCATTTTTGGGTTTCGTGGTTTTCTAATATTTTTTTGATTTCGTCTTTGGTTAGTCCTGTAATTGTTGCTACTGCTTCTATCGAGTGACCTGCTCTATTGCTATTTATAACTGCTATTTCCAAACCTTCCGCACGTCCTTCCGCACGTCCTTCTGCTCGTCCTTCTGCTCGTCCTTCTGTACGTCCTTTTATTTCTCCATCGGTGTACGCTGTAGTCATTTCGCTTTTTCGTATGCGTTTTGCCTCTACGTCATACCAGTAATCCCTTTTTTCTTCTTCCGTAAGATTGTCAAAAAACAATACCTCGCGGGCTTCTTCAATACCCTGTGCAGTAAATTCTTCCTTTATCTTATTGTGTTTCAAATAGTAAATCCATTCGTCGAGAGTATTTTTGGCAATATCATTGAACTTATTTACCTTAATGATGTAATATTCAGGAAATAAATCATCGGCTACTGTTTTGCCGTAGAGCGAAAATTGTTTACTTGTCAGAAAGAGTTCTTTATTTGTATGAATACCTTTGAATGTAGTGGTTCCGTGATAGATGTAATCATCGCCAATTCCAAGGTCGAAGTAGACTATGTTCACCGAATATACTTTTCGTATTGTAGAATATTCTTCTTTTTCGTAAATATGTTCGGTTATTGACTTGCTAACGCCATAGAGCATTCTCTGGAAGTAATCTACTTCGCTGTCATATTGCAGTTCTATGATTATTAATTCTTTATCATCTGCTTCAACGAAAATATCCACCCTGTTGAACTTGTCCTTTTGGTCGGTTTTGTTGCCATCGCTTTCGCCTATGTACTTAATGGTAATCTTACGGCGAAGCAACTCGCTCAGAAAGCCCTCCAATATCCCAAAGTTGGCTTTATTGCGAAGCAGGCGTTTCATCGCCCAGTCGAACGAAATCATACTGCGTGTTTTCATTTTGTCATGTTTTTTAGATGATTATCTAATATTTGTTTGAGAACTTTTTACTGATAAAAAATTGTCAGCCGCAAAAATACAAAAAAGTTTTTAGACACAAAAAAAATTACAAAAAATGCTATATTTGCAACGAATTTTCTATTGAACTAAATTTGCCTATCTTCACCTATATCTTTTATATACAGGCATTTAGGATAATTTTCTCAAGCATTTTTTTTGCAAAAATTGCACTTTTTTTGCATGTTCAAATAAAATTTGGGTGATTCTGATAAATAAATGTTATTTTTGCAAAAAAATTCAACACTTGATTGACGCTAATAATGAAAAAACAGTGGTCGCCATCGGCAGTTTCGATGGCGTACATAGCGGACACAGGGCGTTGCTGGGACGTGTGGTTGATTTGGCGGCACAGCATAACCTTAAATCTGTTGCGCTTACGTTTTGTCCTCACCCACGACATGTTCTCGACCCGCAAGGCAAGGCTCCGCAGTTGATAAATACGCTTGATGAAAAAACAGCGCTTATTAAACAATGCGGCATTAGCGAAATAATAGTTTTTCCATTTGACAAGGCTTTGTCGAAGATGTCGGCTTCCGATTTTATCAAAAATATCATCATAAAAAAGCTAAACGCGCAGTATCTCGTGGCGGGTCAAGATCATAATTTCGGAAACGAACGTAGCGGCAACGTGCAAGATCTGTTAGAATTTGCATCTGACAATAGCCTGCATATAGAAGTTGTGAACTTGAAGACGCTCGACAGGAAAATATCTTCTTCGGCTATACGCAAGGCGCTGTTATGTGGCGATTTAGCGTTGGCAAACGAAATGTTGGGCTACGAATATATTATTTCAGGCACGGTTGTAGATGGCAATCGCTTGGGACGCACCATCGGTTTTCCTACGGCAAACGTCGCCCCCCCCGAAAATAAACTTCTTCCAAAAGAAGGTGTTTATCGTGTAAAAATAAAAATCGGAAACGAAAACAAATATAATCGTCTTGGAATGATGTACATAGGTAAGCGCACGGTATTGAAACATGAAGATACAACGCTACAAATTGAAATCCATATTTTTGATTTTGAAAAGGATATATACGGACAAGAAATTACGGTAGCGCTAACCCATCGTATTCGTGACTATATAGAGTTTGAAAATATTGAACGACTGTCCGAACAACTGCATCGCGACAAGGAAATAATACAAAAAAAATGTATGGCGGCTGTCTCAAAAGCCCGCCATTGCCGCCAAACTAAACAGGGCAATGAGCGATGTTATTATTAATTTTTGCATAAAAAATTGTTTTGATTATTAATTTTATTATTTTTGTGCGATTAAGTTTAAGTAATGAAAATGGAAACATTAGTGTTAAAAGGCGATGTTCGCTTGTTAAATCGGAAATTGAGCAATAACAGTTTTGAGAATGCTGTAAAAGCCGATAAACCGAAAACTCATTTTGCCAGCGAGCGCGTTTTGACAAAAGATTGGTTAACCTCTGAAGAAGACCAAGCATGGAAGCATTTGTAAGCGTTATCATAAAAAAAGCAGGAAGTATTTCTACAGAATTGCTTGATAAAGTGATTGATGACATAGTTTTTGTTTTAAAACATTAATATCAAAGGGGGTATCGGCGTTCGCCAGTACGATGGGCGAGCGATATGGCTTCTTCCTTAATTTTAATTACCTCATTATTCATTATTCTTGAAGTACCAAGCGAAAACCAAAGGAGGGAAGTCTATGGTTTGCATTGCGAGAAAGCCGACGATTTGTACTACCTCTTTCAACTTCCCCCCATTCCCTAACGTCTCTTTCAACTTCCCCCCATTTCCTAACGTCTCTATAACTTCCGCCGCGTAGCCAACGGGTGCTAGTGCTACCATCACTATCATCACTATCACCACTATCACCACACCATTCCCATACATTCCCGCTCATATCGTGAATGCCAAGTTCGTTGGGTCTCTTTAAGCCTACCCGATTAACGCCACTAGAATTTCCTTTTACCCAAGCAACATTAAAAATATTGTTACCTCCGCTGTAAAAGTAATTTCTGCTCATAGTGCCTCCGCGAGCGGCAAATTCCCATTCGTCTATAGTAGGCAAGCGATATCTTCTACCAGTGGCTGCATTTAATCTCACAATAAATTCCTGCACGTCATTCCAACTTACATTGTGTACGGGCAACAAATCGCCTCTACTAATAGATGGATTGATACTGTTACCCATTACTGCTTGCCATTGTGCCTGTGTTACCTCAAATTTGCCGATGAAAAAACTCTGAATATTACCACTGCCTACAACATAAATAAGTTCTATGCCGTCGGGATTATACAATGTGCCATTTTGATGGGTTCTATTAATAATTTGTGCTGTTGACCGCTGTTGCGGCGGTGGTTGCGTCTGTCGTGGCGGTGGTGGTTGCGTCTGTTGTGGCGGTGGTGGTTGCGTCTGTTGTGGCGGTTGCGTTACCGGCGGCGCTACCGCAGGAAACATTTCCCTTACCATTCTTTGAACAATTGCTATCAAATCGCCTGTGCCACTCTGGGTTTGCGCCGTGCGCTGCCGTTCGATGCGGGCGGTTTCTACGTCTATCATCTTGCAGGAAATGTAAAAGTTTGAGCCTAATTGCGATATGCTTGTTACAACTACAAAATTTGCGCCAATCATACGTCCAAGTTCGCTTGCCTGCGTGTCGTCCACTAAACCGCCCTGTTGAAACCGATGCTCCTCAAGCACGC
>Ga0099364_10008161_pt1 | contig 14791 bp, 16 predicted proteins | sample TergutTh196P3_FD_73070 | JGI IMG/M metagenome (GOLD analysis project Ga0099364, IMG submission 73070) | Microcerotermes parvus P3 segment gut microbial communities from Pointe-Noire, Republic of the Congo - Th196 P3 | ecosystem: Host-associated > Arthropoda: Insects > Digestive system > Gut ... | reverse complement strand
CTACAACACTAAACGCATGCACTCAGCACTCGGATATCTCTCACCGACAGAATATGAGAGGAGGACACTTACTTAAACGTCAAATAGGCTTCTTAACTTTGTGTCCAGAATTGGTTGACATCCAGCGATGGCCGAACCAACAGCCGGAGCCGTACTATGACACGTCGCCCGCCAAAACGAAGCGATTTGCGCCTCGCGCTCGATGTAAGCAAGTACCTCGAGCGCGGGCTGCGCAGCTACTTTAAGCCAAGCGTAGCGTTTGCCTGTGCCCTCGCTCTCGCTACGCTCGGCTAGCCCCGACACCACGCAACATCGTCTGGGCCCGTGCTACAAATGCTACTTCGTATGTTCTGCTATAAGCGCCAAGCCACGCAAGGTCAACGTCTCATCCACATGGTCGATGCTCTCGCAGAGCTCAGCAAGACGCGGAGCAAGGCCACCTGTTGCGATGACCGGCGTCTCTGCTACCCCGATTTCGTCACGAATGCGCGCTATGAGCCCATCAACTTTTGCGGCCTCGCCGAACATCAGGCCGGACTGTACGGCGGTGACCGTCGAATTCCCCACGGTGTGTGGCGGGGCCACAAGGGCGACCTCGGCGAGGCGTGCCGCATGAGCAAACAGCGCACGCGCGCTTGCCTCAAGCCCGGGGGAGATTACGCCGCCGACATACGCGCCCGCCGTATCGACAACGTCGATGTTTGTCGCGGTGCCGAAGTCGACGACGAGGGCAGGTGTGCCGTAGCACGTACGCGCAGCGAGTGCATTGGCGAGGCGGTCAGCGCCGACCTCATCGGGTGCGTCGATAGCAATCGGCAATACATCGCGTACTGACGTGGCATCGACGACGAGGACCTCATCGGCACCGCACTCGTGCGCGAATGTGACCCAGTGTTCGGTCAACGCTGGCACCACACACGCCACGACTGCCTGTTCGATGGGCGCGGCGGCGCAGGCGACAATTTCTCCGGAGCCTTTAGTGGAATTAGAGCGAGATCCACTTGCGCAGCAAGTTAGCTCGCTCGTAAGCGAAGGCGAGACTACAGGCTCGCCGAAGCGATATGGAGCGGGGCGTAGGAAAATTTGTTGCCGAGCCGCCGCGTCTGCGGTATCGACACGCCACACCTGCACCGGCTCGGCCGTACCCTTCTCGAACAGGCCGAGGACGGTCTGCGTATTCCCTACGTCAATTGCCAGTAACATGAAGACACCCTTTCGACATATTCTCGTTACTTTTGGTATTATTGTACGTTAAGGGAGCGAGAGTGCGTTGTGTTAATTTGAGAAAGGATCACAATGGCCGACCAACCCATGCGTCTGCTCGTCGTCGATGACGAACACGCAATTACGGAGTTTGTGAGCTATAACCTTAAACGCGAAGGCTACGAGGTCGATGTTGCGCACGACGGTACGACGGCGCTTGAGATGGCCTCGACCGACAACTATGACCTCATCATTTTGGATGTCATGTTGCCGGGGATGAGCGGTTTTGATGTGTGTCAGCGCCTGCGCCAGACCTCGACAGTACCGGTGCTCTTCCTCAGCGCGCGTGATACCGAGATCGATAAAGTCGTGGGGCTTGAGATCGGTGGCGATGACTATCTCGCCAAGCCATTCGGCGTCAAAGAGCTCAATGCGCGCATCAAGGCGCTTCTGCGTCGTGCGCAGATGCGTACGCGTAAGACGACCGAAAGTCAGGTTATCGAGGTCGCTGGTATTACACTCGATGATGCCGGACACCGGGCGCTCAGCAGTAAGGGCGAGATTGAACTGACGCCGCGCGAGTACGAGTTGCTCAGCTGTCTCATGCGCAACGCCGGCAAGGTGCTGTCGCGCGATGATCTCCTGCAAGATGCGTGGGGCTGGGAGTATCTCGTCGAGACGAAGACCGTCGATACGCACGTCAAGCGTCTACGCGACAAGCTGGAAGCCTCAGGTGTCGATCCCGGGCTTGTTGAGACGGTGCGTGGCTATGGCTATCGTTTCAAAGCCGACGAATGATGAGCGCACTAGAACGTGTCTAAGGGTGTCGCACTACGTATCAATTCGTGCTCACGGCCGCAAACAGGCCGCTGCGCGCCGAATCGACTTGTGCTCCTACTCAGATACGCTCTAGAGCACTCATGGGTCACTGCCTGATGGAGCGTATTGCAAAAAACACGATGCGCGCCCGCATTGCGCGAGTCCTTCGACGTGACACGTTTGTCGTTGCGCTGATTACGGCGCTTGCCGGCATCGTTGCGCCGTTTGTGCCGTGGATGTACTGGTGGACGATTCCGTTGCTCGTCGGCCTCGTTGCGTGGTTTACGGTATTTTGGCTGGCGCGCTCGCATTCGCGCAACGCACTTGCCGAGTACTACAACGCGCTCGATACCATCACCGAGTTCGCGCACGGCAACAAGGAAGTGCGTGTGCGCAGCGCCGGTGCTCGTGATGTGCGCCAGCTGGCCGACACCTTCAACAAGATTGCGCTGGAAAACGAACGCGTGCTCAAGCGGCTCGAAGGCGAGGATGCGCGCCAGACCCAGTTCGTCAGCGATGTCAGCCATGAGATAAAGACGCCGTTGACCGCAGTACGTGGCAACGCCGAGCTCATGCTTGCGACTCCCGATATGCCACGCGAGGACCAGGAACGCTTCCTGCAGTCAATTGCCGATGAGGCCGATCGTCTCGGACGCCTTGCAAGCGATCTGCGCACGCTTCAGCGTATCGAAGGCGCAACTGGCGAAATCAAGCTGCGTAGTTTTAATCCGCTTGAGGCGGTCCAACGTGCTGAGCACTCGCTTGAGTCAATCTTTAAGTTGCATAAAGTCACCTTCTCCATCAACGGAGAGGCACCGGATATCCTCGGTGATCGTGACCGCGTCCAGCAGGTCGTCGTCAACCTCGTGGACAACGCAACGCGTATCGTCGGCCCCGGCGGCAAAGTCTGGGTCGAGCTCGCCACTGCTAATCGCTCCGACATCGATCAACGGCTCGTGCGCGCACATGCTCTTGAGGTAGATACATATGCGCTTATTGCGGTCTGTGATGACGGCCCGGGCGTGCCCGAGGAGGACATTCCCAAGCTGTTTGATCGTTTCCACCGCACCGATCAATCGCGCGATCGCAATACCGGCGGCTGGGGGCTGGGGCTCTCGATCGTCAAAGCGATTGTCGATACTCATGGTGGCGTCATCGAGGTGCAGCGCCGTATTCAACGCGGCATGCAGTTCAGTGTTTATTTACCCGTGCCGCCCGAGTTCGACTCTGATGTGAAGTGGAGCGGCTGGCGTGATTGAGCGAGGCAACCGGCTTGTGGAATCCACCGAATCCACATGAATAACGCCACGCGTATCACACGCATAGTGTATAATGTATAGAGTTCAGGCAACATCTACCAACAAGTAAAGGGGAGTCCATGAACAAGCGGGCACGCAATCGTCTTATCGGTATCACTGCCATTATCCTCTTGCTCATCTTGGCCATTGTTTTCACACTTTCGAGCCAAGAAGGTGCGTTTTCCAAGACGGTCTCTGAGGTTGTGCATGAGGAGGTCGGCACACGTGTTAAGGTAACCGGCGTCGTCGTTGCCGGCTCGTGGGATCGCCGGACGAACCCGATGCGCTTTGAGATTCGAGACGAGGAAGACGCTACCGGCACCGGTCCTGTGCTCGCCGTGGTCTTTGAAGGGACGACCGTTCCCAGCACCTTTGGCGATGGCGTGACCGCTATCGTAACCGGCTACATTACCGAGGACGGCTCGATACGTGCCGACGAAATGATTACGAAATGTCCGTCGAAGTACGAGTCGGCCCAAGATGCCTATACCGTCGCTCAGCTCAAAGAGAAGGCCGACCAAATGGTCGATATTCCCGTTAAGGTTGCCGGTTATGTGAAAAATGGCCAGGTCAACCCGCCGGGTAGCGCGGTACGTCTCGTCCTCGTCGATGAGAGGGGTGCAACGACCGAACTCAACGTGGCGATACCCGTTGAGGTACAGGTGCCCAGCGCGGCTGAAAACGACGATACACGTCTTGTCATCACCGGTGCGCTCGACGATAACGGACTCTTCGTTGCCGTCGAGGTCGCCGTCGAGCAATAAGTGGTTGAAGCAGAAGGGGTTAGGGAAAGAATATGGCTACAATCGGCTGGCTAAGTATGATTATCGCCTTTGTGTCGGCGTTGGCATCCATCGTGACATTCCTGATAGGACACTATGGCTCTAACGACTCGATGACGAAGGCAGGCTACTACCTCACGTTTGCTGCGCTTGGCGGAGCAACGCTGGGAGTAACGGTGCTCACCGTAGGGTTCTATACGCACGATTATTCGCTACTCTACGTCGCCACAAATCGCTCGACCGATGTTTCAGCTCTGGCGTGGCTTTATCAGGGCGCGGCAGTCTGGGCGGGACGCGAAGGCTCGTTGCTGTTCTGGGCGTGGCTCATCACACTCTTCGGCGGTTACAAAGCGTGGCGCAGTCTGCGCACGCGCGAAGAGCTGACGAACATAGCGCTCGTCGTGCTCAATGCCGTTGTCCTCATCTTCTTTGCGGCGCTCATCCTCTCTGAGCCGAACAACCCATTCAAGGAAACGCCACCTGCGATGCTTGCCAACGGCGCGCTCGTCGGGCAGGCAGCAAGCTGGGGCATGAACCCGCTGCTCCAACACTGGGCGATGATGCTCCATCCGCCGACGCTGTTCATCGGCTACGCTGGTCTGACGGTGCCGTTTGCCTATGCGCTCTCTGCGCTTATCGTGGGCGATGCAAGTGACACATGGGTCGAGCTCAACGACCGCATCACGATATTTGCGTGGCTTTTCTTGGGGCTGGGCACCGGACTTGGCTCGGTGTGGGCATACGTCGTGCTCGGCTGGGGCGGATTCTGGGCCTGGGACCCGGTCGAAAACGCCTCGATTCTGCCGTGGTTCGTTGGCATCGGCCTCATCCACAGCTTCACGATGTATCGACGGCGCGGCGCGTTCAAACGCTGGGCGATTATGCTCTCAGCGCTGACGTTTTCGATGGTCATCCTCGGTACCTTTATCACGCGTAGCGGTGTCGTGCAGTCGGTACATGCCTTTGCGGCCGACCCGGTCTCGCTTTGGCTCTTCCTCATCATGATTATCGGCGCCCCCCTTATCGTGGTGATTGGGCTTGCGATGCGCTGGCAGCTCTTTGCCGGTGCCGACGAGTTCGAGTCGCTGACGAGCCGTGAAGCAGCCTACTACTTCAACAATGTCCTGATGACGGTCGCCTCGCTCCTTATCGCTTACATGACACTTTCGAGCGCATTTCCACAGTGGATGCCACTCGGTGGCCAGGCGATGGGACCGACCGCCTACGAGCTCGTCGCACGACCCGTCGGCATTCTTTACCTGCTGATACTGGCCGTCTGTCCGCTTTTGTCGTGGGCGAAGACCGACGGCACGAGCTTTCTTAAGAAAACGATGTGGCCGGCCATTGCCGCTCTCCCGATATTTGCGCTGCTCATGGTCGAGTGGGTTATTGTGCTGCGTCCGGTCTATCGAGATATGGTGGCAGCCGGAGGCGAACCGGCGCGCGCGTTCCTCGCATTTGGACCGCAGTTTGTCTACGATGCGATTGCCGTTATCGCCTTTGCCGCGAGTGCGTTTCTCATCACGACGACGAGTGCACTCTTCATACGTGGCGTGCGTGCGCGCATGACGGCACGTGACGAGTCGGTGCTTACGGCGTTGGGCAATGTGCTCTTCAAGGCGCGTAAGCAGTCGGGCGGCTACCTCAGCCACCTCGCGATTGGTCTCGTCGTTATCGGCCTCGTTGGTTCGGGTGCTTATGTGCGCGACGTCGCCAAGACCTTCCCGAACGAGGTCGGCGAGGAAATCGTCGTTGCTGACTACACCCTGACCTTTGCCGGTGTTCAAGAGATCACTCATATCAATAACGACATTGATGAAGTTGCATATTTCGATGTGAGTCGTGACGGACGTTTTGTCGGTACGATTAACCCGTCGATTACCCACTTTGCGACGCAAGGACAGACACGTCTGAATGCACGTGTCCTCTTCGAGCCGCTGCGCGATATTTTCGTCGTCTTCCAGGGTGTGGTGGACGGGCAAGTCTCGGCACAGGTTAAGATTAATCCGCTCATCTGGTTTATGTGGGGCGGTTTCGGGCTGCTGATGGTAGGCAACGCGCTTGCCATGTGGCCGACACGTAAGCGGGTGGATCAGGCGGTTGGCTAAGTGAGTGACTTTGCGCTTGAGATTGAAAACCTTACGCGCACATTCGGTGTGCGCAAGGCGCTTGATGGCGTAAGTTTTAATCTCAAGCGCGGTGCGTTTCTCTCGGTCTTTGGACCCAACGGTGCCGGCAAAACGACGCTGTTGCGTGTGCTCTCGACGCTCGCGGCACCCTCACGTGATAGCAGTGTCAAGGTGCTTGGCTACGATGTCGTCGAGGATGCCGTTGAGCTTCGAGAGCACATCGGCGTCATCAGCCACAACCCGCTGCTCTATCCTGATTTGACGGCCGACGAGAACCTTCAGTTTTTCGCTGACCTCTACTGTCTTGAGAACCCGAAGGAGCGTATCGACGAGCTCCTCGAAGCCGTCGAGCTGACGCATCGCCGCCTCGATGTCGTACGCGGTTTTTCGCGTGGTATGGTGCAGCGGCTCGCATTGGCGCGTACGCTGCTCCCTTCACCCGAACTCATCTTTCTCGACGAACCGTACTCCGGCCTCGACCCGCACGCCTCCGATATTCTCGACTCTTTGATCGCTGGCATCAGAGAAGAGCACACGTTTGTTATGGTCAGCCACGACCTCGAGAAGGGGTTGTCGCTGTGTAGCGATGCGCTCATTCTTGCGCGCGGCAAAGTCGTCCTCTTTGAGGCTGCCGAGAACATCGAACGCGATGAGTTCTCTCGCATTTTCCGCGAAGCAGTCGGCAGGGGGGTGTCGTAATGCAGGATGAACGAGCTCTCCCTGTTTCACGTAAGATTTCCTCGTGGAGGCAGTTTAAGGCCATCCTGCGCAAAGACATCGTCATGGAGCTGCGTACCAAGGAGATGCTTACCTCGATGGGCCTGTACGCCATTCTCGTGCTGCTCATCTACTATGTGGCGCTTTCACAGGCCGGCCAAGGTTTCGACGTGACACGCATCGCGGGCGGACTCCTCCTACTGGCTATCGTCTTTACCTCGATGCTCGGCCTCAACCGTTCGCTCGTGCATGAGCAGGACCAAGGTTGCCTCGAAGCGCTCCTCCTCTCGCCGATCGATCGTCCCATTATATTCTTTGGCAAAGCCGTCGGAAACCTCATATTCCTCCTGCTTGTGCAGGTATTCGTCGTCCCGCTCTTCTACTTCATCTTCTTAAGCGGTGGCATGGCGACCGAGCATACCGGCCCATGGTGGATGGTCGCGCTCGCGCTTATCGTGACGAGTATCGGCATCGCCGGTGTCGGCACGCTTCTTGCGACGATGTCGGTCAACACGAAAGGCAAAGACTTTATCCTCGCCGTGCTGTTCATCCCGATCATGTTCCCGCTTCTGCTCGTCGCTGTTGCTGCGCTTTCGGCCGTCATCACCGGCGACCCCGAATATGTACGTATTTTTTGGACGATGCTCGGCGCTGCGGCGGTCTATGATGTTATTATGATAAGCGCTGCATTTGCGCTCTACGAGTTTATCCTCGGAGCCTAAGGGGGTTTTACGTTGAAGAGACAGATACAAGTTGCCGTTGTCTTGATTGTGTTGGGCGGTTTGCTCACCACGGCAGCGTTTTTCATGTCGTTTTATACGGCGTCGGTACAGCGCTTTGGCACCTACACGGCCGAGGGCCACGTCGATACCGTCTTTGACATTGCGCCTTCAAGCGAGCAGGTCGCCGGCGGAGTCACCTACGGTCGCCCGTGGCTGGCGCAAAAGATTTTCTACTTCCACGTACCGGTCGCGCTCGCCTCATTCCTCGTCTTTACCATCGCTGCTATCTTCGCTGTGATGTTTCTTATCAAGAAGAAAAAAAGCTACGACACACGCTCGAGATTAGCCGTTGAGACGTCGCTGATATTTACGCTTGCGACGATGATAACCGGCATCCTTTGGACGCGGGCCAGCTGGGGCGTCTGGTGGGAATGGGAGCCGCGATTAACGACGTACTTCATCTTGATGATTTTGATGGTCGCGTACTTCGTGTTGCGCAACTCGGTCTCTGATGAAGAGCGTCGCGCCACGTATGCCGCCGTATTCTGCATCATCGCATGGATCGATGTGCCTATTAGTTTCATGATTACGCGTCTTATACCTAGCAGCCACCCCGTCGTCTTTCAGCCGGGAATGGATGTCACGAATCTTGTTCCGTTCATCGCCGCGATGATCGGTATGCTGGGCGTCGGCTATGCGGTCTACATGCTGCGCGCGGCCGAAGAAAACGCCGAGGAACGCCTTGATATGATACGAGAGAAACTGGAGGCATAGAACATGGAACTCATCCACCCCACCAACACCGAACTGTACGCACTTGTATTGCACGATGCGCCGTTTGTTATCGCTGCGTATGGGCTGCTCTGGCTAATGTTCTGTGGATATGTTACCTTTATATTAGTGCGGTTAGTTAAAACCGACAAGCAGATTGCTCTTCTCGAGGACGCGGTCGCCAAGAAAGGCTAACGGCCGAGAGGCCCGCAGCACGTAAGGCTCACTGCCGTCCGTCCGATATGGTCTGTGCTGGCTGCTCTTGCCTGAACAACATGTATGCATGCCAGCACAGACAACCCACTATGAGCACACTAGGACACGCCTAAGTGCGTCGCGCTTCGTAACGGTTGCTCAAACAAGTAGGTCACTACGTTTATCTCGCAACCGACTCGCGCTCCTTCTTACGCGCGCCCTAGAGTGCTCATCACCATGAGGCGTCTGCCCTAGAGCGCTCGTCTCTCAGCGAAAAAGCCCTGCAACAACACCGCGCACTCCTCGGCAAGCACACCGCCCACTACCTCGAAGCGATGGTTGAGTCGCGCATCATCGTGCAAGCTATACAACGTACCGAGTGCGCCGGCCTTTGGGTCGGCAACGCCATACACGCAGCGCGCGATACGCGCCTGATGCATGAGGCCGGCGCACATGGGGCATGGCTCGAGCGTGACGTAGACCGTTGCATCAGATAGACGCCAACGGTCGAGCACGCGGGCTGCTTCGCGCAGCGCGAGAAACTCGGCGTGTCCGGCAGGGTCACGGTCGACTTCGCGCCGGTTGTGTGTCGCTGCGACAACCTCATCGTCTACGACCACGACGGCACCGATAGGCACCTCGCCGAGGTCACCGGCCTGCCGCGCCTGCTCCAGCGCCATCCGCATATAATGCTCGTCATTCATGAGCTTCATCTCAGCAAACGCTACTTATTCGCTCCGTAGCGCTTCGACGGGATCCTTGCGCGAAGCCGCCGACGACGGAATTAGTCCGGCTACGAACGACAGGAACATACTGATAGCGACAAGAATTGCTGCTGCCTGCCACGGCAGAATCGTGATGCGGCTCACTCCCAGCACTTGCTCGACGATAGCATTCACCGGGATCGTCCCCAGCGCCACGCTCCCGACGCCGAGCACACCGGCTGCAAGCCCCACAATCAACGTCTCGGCGTTGAACACACGTCCGATGTCGCCCTTCGACGCACCGATTGAGCGTAGGATGCCAATCTCTTTTCTGCGCTCAAGCACCGAAACATAGGTGATAATCCCAATCATGATTGACGAGACGACGAGCGAAATCGAGATAAACGCGATGAGCACGTAGCCGATCATATTGATGATAGTCGTGACCGAGCTCATAATCGCGCCGACGAAATCGGTGTACGTAATCACCTGCTCCTCACGTCCTTCGGCCTCCATGCGTTCGTTGTAGTCCTCAAGTATCTGCGTAATCTCTTCCTTACTTTCGAAGTCGCGTGGGTAGATATCAATTCTCGTCGGTTTAGCGAGGTCAGCGTAGTCGAATTTGCGCAGATTGCCCTCAAACGTCGTGTTTTCGCCGGCGAGCATCGCCATCATGAGCGCGCGTACCTGCTCCTCATCGATATCGAAGTCCATCAGGCCGGCAAACGCATCGCCGAGGCCGCCGAAACCGCTAAATGCGCCGGCCAGATTTGATGTCAGCCCATTCATCATGGTGGTCATCGCTCCCACGATCTGGGCCTCCATTGCGCCGAGTACCGTCTGCATGACCGACATCATGTATATCGTCAGTGTGGCCTGCAGCTGTGCATTGAGCTGCTCCACATCGATGACGTTGCCGATACCGGCCGCGATAATCGCCTGTGCTTGCGGCGAGTTCAGGTACTCAGCGAATGCGGCAATCGCTTCTTCCGGAGGGGCGAGCGGGTTATAGTAGCTCGACCCGATAAAGTCCATCATCAGCGCGCCCATCAGTGCTTCGAGTGCCGCTTCGTTTACGTCTACATCAAGCCCGCCGATGACCTGCCCGATGTCCATCGGCGGTACGTCGCCCATCGCCGAAGGGTCGAACTCAAATGCGCCACTCAGCGCCGAGGTATCGACGGCGAGTGCGGACGCATCAAAGCCGCCGCCAAGCCCGCCCAGCGCCTCATCGAGTGCTGCAGCATCAAAGCCCAGCAGCGACTCAAAGTCCACCCCACCGCGCTCAGGATTTTCGAGTTCATCGGCGAATGTGCGGCCTGAAAGAATGTTGAGCTCGGGGTTTTTCAACTGTGCTTTGACGACATCGGTGTTGCGTGCTTCGTCGATAAGGAACTCCTGCAGGCGAGGCGAGTACGCGATACCCGGCTGCAGCATCGTTATGCCGTCCTCGGCCTGCTCCACAACTCCAACGATACGGAGTACGGTGCCTTGTTCAATCTGTTCCTGCATGAATGCTTCGTCCTCGGCACGTGAAATCCAGAGGTCATGGTCTACGTCATGTGTGAAAGTGTTGGCGCGGTTCACTATCTTAAACGTCACATCCATGAGTTCCTCGGGTGTGAACTCAAGCGGCTCGCCTTCGATGACGATTTCCTCGTCGTTGACGACGGCGCGTACCATGTCGTCGAACTCGCGCTGGTCACGCAGTCCCATCGAAAAGAGCACGAAGTCGCTCACGACTCCGCCGGGGGCGAGCACCAGCACGGCCTCGTCAGGCTCCGTCGCCCATCTACCGGCGACCACATCGTACTGCGCCTCAAGCATGTCAAGGCTGTCAATCATAGGGAAGAAGACGTTCATGACGCCACTGCCCGTCGCAAGCCCGGCAATCGCGCCGAGCGAACTGTTCAGCATGCCGCCGCCCATGATGGCATCGAGCGAATTATTCGGGTTAACCTGGCGCTGCGTACCGGTCGCCTCGTTGCTATATATAAGCGGCGTGACGCCGTAGTCATACATGATGAGGTTCGTGTAATCGTGGATGCGATTGCCCTCACCTTCAAAGTAGCTTTTGAGCGACTTGAGATCGTTATTTCGGACGCCGGAAATCATGTCGGCCACGATGCGCATTTCAGAAATCGTCAGGTCATCGGCCTCTTCTGCCTCATCACTATCGCCTTCATCACCGCCGTCGGTATCATCTCCGGGAACATCGACGTGGACGTTGAAAAACGACATCATATCGAATCCGGTGCTCTCAATCTGAAGCGGATAGAGCGAAAGCGTCTCCTCTTCAATCGTCTTGATGTAGTTGTTCACCCCATTGGCGAGCGAGAGAATCGCCGCGATACCGATAATCCCAATCGAGCCGGCAACGGCCGTCATGATGGTGCGGCCCTTCTTCGTCATCAGGTTATTGAACGAGAGCGCAATCGCGGTCAAAAATGACATCGATGCGTGGCGAATGGGCCGGTCTGTGGTGGTGCTTCCGGTTACCGGGTGGAAGGGGTCGGAGTCGTGCGTGACCTTGCCATCGAACAGGTTAATAGTGCGCGTTGCGTACTCCTCGGCGAGCTCAGGGTTGTGCGTCACCATGATGACGAGCCGCTCTTTGGCGATTTCGGTGAGCAGCTCCATAATCTGGGTGCTCGTCGTCGAATCGAGCGCACCGGTTGGCTCGTCAGCGAGCAGAATCTCAGGGTCGTTGATGAGTGCACGCGCCACCGCCACGCGCTGCATCTGGCCGCCCGAGAGCTGGTTGGGACGCTTATGTATGTGGTCGCTGAGGCCGACACGCTTGAGCGCGTCGGTGGCGCGCTGGCGTCGCTCGTTGCGCCCGACGCCCGAGAGCGTTAGCGCAAGCTCGACGTTGGCGAGCACCGTTTGGTGAGGGATGAGATTATAGCTCTGGAAGACGAACCCGATGCGATTATTGCGATAGGTATCCCAGTCGCGGTCTCGGTACTTCTTCGTTGAGGTGCCATCGATGATGAGGTCACCTGAATCGTACTGGTCGAGCCCTCCAACGATATTGAGCATCGTCGTCTTGCCTGAGCCCGACGGTCCCAGAACGGCGACGAACTCGTTCTCACGAAACGCAATGGAGACGCCGTCGAGCGCCTTTTGCGTGAATGACGCGGTCGTGTAGGATTTGCGTATGTTAGTTAGTTGCAGCACAACGACTCCCTCTCGAATATATCGGCCAGTTTTCCGGTAATCCGGACGTATTCTTTTGCATCTTCTTCGCCTAAAAGCGTGAGCATCTTTGTGGCGAGTTCGGTTATCGTTCGCAAATGTTCCTCGGCGGCCTTTGCGCCTGCCGGTGTCAGTGTGACGAGCACCTTGCGCCTGTCGTTCACATCGATTTCGCGCGTAATCAGCCCTTTTTTCTCGATGCTGTTGAGGGTTTGCGCAATACGTGCCGAGCTCACATTCATGACGTCACCGATTTGGCCCGGTGTTACGGCACCGCCATAGTGAGCAATGCAATGCAAGACAAATGCCTCTCCTCGCAAAGAATCGTCGAGATCTTTTTGCGGTTTCGCGCTATGCAGGCTATGCATTTTTTCCAACAATTCCGTCGCTAAAGCAGAATAATCCACAAGAAGACCCTTCTCACCATAATACTAAGAATATTAGATTATAATTATATTAGCGATGTGTCAAGCGAGGGGTGGAGCTGAGCCGCATAGAGACCACTGCTACTTCATCAGCAGCTCGATGGCCTTGTTTAACTCGTCGAGCGATGCGGTATCGCCGGTCTCCACGGCATCGACCACACAGTGTTCGAGGTGGTCTTTCAGGATTATCTCGCACGTCTTACCGAGCGCCGAGCGCACGGCAGCGAGCTGAGCCAGTACCTCGGCACAGTCGCGCCCCTCTGCCACCATATTGCGCACGGCAGTGAGGTGACCTGATGCACGTGCGAGCCGGTTCAGGACGGCCTTCGTCTGCGTGTGGCTATGCGTATGTCCGTGGCTGTGTCCCAATTCGGTACTCTCCTCCCCAAGCTCTCGTGGGCATCTATTCTATCAGATGTGTGCTACACTGATACCTTCCTTCGGGAGCCACCTGCGGGTGGCTGAGAGGCGGCTTAGGTCCGCGACCGCGACGACCGTGCTGGTAATGCAGCACGAGCAGAGGAGGCACTATGCGTGACGATCGTATTCGTATTCTGGCAGAGATGGGTCTGTGTATCGCGTTGTTTGCGATATTGCAGTACTTTAGCATCCAGCTCCCGATAAATCTGTTCGGGGGATCGGTTCATCTGGCGATGGTACCGATTGTGGTACTGGCGCTTCTGCGTGGCCCCTGGGTTGGGCTGGCCGTCGGCGCGCTATGCGGCTGCGTCGACCTCATGATTGATCCCTACATCTCCCATCCGGTGCAGGCGGTTCTTGACTATCCGGTCGCCTACGCAATGGTTGGTTCGGCGGGCTTTTTGGCACCGTTGTTCCGGCGTTTTATGGATGCGAGAAAGACCGGCGTTGCTCTTGCGGTGGCCGGTGTCGCCGCACTCCTCGGAGGATTTCTGCGGTTTGTGGTGCATTTTATAAGCGGCATTATCTTTTTTGGCTCGTTTGCACCCGAGGGCCAGAATGTATGGGTGTACTCGATTCTCTATAATGCGAGCTATTTGCTGCCGTCGTTGGTAGCAACGATTGCAGTCGTGCTCGTGGTAACCCCGGTACTATACTCTACGATCTACAAGGAGCGTGGCGCATAAACGCTCATCTTATCGGTCCGCTTATGGCGGGGGAGATCGTTCCTTCGCCTGAGGCGACGTTAACCATCGCCGTTGATGCAGGACTTGACCGGCTGCTCGAACAGGGGCTTTCTCCCGATATCGTCGTTGGTGACTTCGATAGTGTGGGCGGGCAAGGACGCGCCTACCTTGAGGCTGTCGACCCTTGTCCTGAGGCGTATCGTGTCGAGGCCGAGAAGGACTTCAGCGATCTCGACATGGCGCTCAGAGTGTGCGCTGAAAAGGGAATCGGTGCGGTCACGCTCTCAGGATTTGTTGGCGGTAGGATTGACCATCAGTTGGCCGTCTTTGGTGTATGCGCACGATACGCCCCCCAGCTGTCGATTGCGCTCGAAGACGGCCAACTGATGGTCACCTTTCTTGCGGCCGGCCAGTCGTGTGCGGTTTCACAAGGACGCACGTTCAGTGTGTTTGCGCTTGAGGATGATGCACGTGTGTCCATCGTAGGGGCGCAGTATCCGCTTACCGAACACCGGCTCACGCCGCTTTCAGACTACGGCCTCTCCAACTATGCTGCGGAGGAAAGTGTCGTCAGCGTCTTGCACGGGGTGGTCGCGGTCATCGTACCGAGTTAGGCTCTCACCAGCCCTTTTCTGCGCGCCAGCGCCTGGGGGGGGGGGGGAATTTTGGGGTTTTTGTTTGCGGAGGGGGGGGGGGGGGCGTTACTAGGGGGATGTGTAACT
>Ga0099364_10008160_pt1 | contig 14792 bp, 14 predicted proteins | sample TergutTh196P3_FD_73070 | JGI IMG/M metagenome (GOLD analysis project Ga0099364, IMG submission 73070) | Microcerotermes parvus P3 segment gut microbial communities from Pointe-Noire, Republic of the Congo - Th196 P3 | ecosystem: Host-associated > Arthropoda: Insects > Digestive system > Gut ... | reverse complement strand
AAACTGTGCTTGTCATTGAAAGTGATACCGGTTTTCAGTACACCTTAGGGAAATGCGGTTCGAGGAAAGGATGTCAAAAATCGCTTTTACAAAAAGTATAACTTGTCATCCACTGTCCCACCAATCCGCAAACAAAACTGTCCCACGAACCCTTGGAATTGACCGTTAATCAAAGATGGAAAAGTATGGCTTGGCATAGATAACGGCGGAACAAAATGGTTCCAAGTGCCTTTGCACTATGATATCCAAACGCAAACGAGAATAAAAGTCGAAAACGGTGTTAAGTATTTCAGTAAAGGAAGTATCATGTGGTTTACGAATCTTGACCATGCGAAACGTCATGAAGAGTTGAAACTCTACAAAACCTATAACGCCAAAGAGTATCCGACATATGATAACTATGATGCTATTGAAGTGTCCAAAGTTGCAGAGATTCCAGTAGATTACGACGGCATGATTGGGGTTCCCCTTACTTTCCTCGACAAGCATAACCCGGAACAATTTGAAATACAGGGGCTTGATCGCTATATCGAAGGCAACAAGACACCAAACAAACGTTTTATGATAAATGGAAAAGAAATCTACGCAAGAATTGTCATTAAGAAAAGAACAACATGAAAATTGAACTGCACGAAATTTTAGTCAGAGACCTTGTCGAAGGTTACGTCGATTGCAAAGAGGAGGGTGTTTTCGGCTACGGTGGTCGTCTCAATATCCGACCGCCGTATCAGCGCGAGTTTGTCTATAAAGACAAACAACGTGATGCAGTTATCGACACGGTGCAAAAGAATTTTCCCCTCAACGTTATGTACTGGGTCAAGAACGAAAACAATTTTGAAGTGCTTGACGGTCAACAGCGAACGATTTCCATTTGCCAATATGTCAATGGAGACTTCAGCTTGAATGACATGCATTTTAATAACCTTCCCAATGACAAACAAGAGAAAATTCTCGACTACAAGTTGATGATTTACTTCTGCGAAGGCACGGACAGCGAAAAACTGGACTGGTTCAGAATCATAAATATTGCTGGCGAGAGATTGTACGAACAGGAACTGCGCAATGCCGTCTATACCGGACCGTGGTTGGCAGATGCAAAGTTAAAGTTCAGCAAGACAAATTGTGCTGCTTATGGTTTAGCCAAAGATTACGTCACCGGCTCACCGATTCGTCAGGAGTTTTTGGAGACGGCAATCGACTGGATCAACAACGGCAAGATCGAGGAGTATATGTCTCGGAATCAATTCGCTTCTAATGCCAATGAGTTATGGCTATTCTTTCAATCCGTCATTCAATGGACGATGGCAACGTTTCAGGTGTACCGCAAGGAAATGAAGAGCGTCCGTTGGGGCGGACTTTACAAGCAATTCAAAGACGCTGCTTTCGATACGGCAAAGTTGGAAGAGCGTATCAAAGAGTTGATGGCGGACGATGATGTAGGAAACAAGAAGGGCATTTACGAATATGTTTTGACAGGCGAGGAACGTTGTTTGAACGTTCGTGCCTTTTCGGAGACGATGCGGCGTGGTGCGTATGAGCGGCAGAGCGGCATTTGTCCGATGTGCAGGCAACATTTTACGTTTGCACAGATGGAAGGCGATCACATTACGCCGTGGAGTTCCGGCGGTAAAACGGTAACGGAAAATTGTCAGATGTTATGCAAGGGTTGCAATCGCCGAAAGGCAGGGAAATAAATCAGAGCCGAAATCGTAAAATTGCGAAAAGGGCGCAAAGGAAAATTTCGTATTACTACCTAACTCCATGGAACACGCACTCATCGTTTCACGAACGAAAAAAAGTATCGCTTTTTTTACGGAGATGCTGAACGCAGCGTCCATGAAACCGCTTGCTGTTTTGGAGTCTGCCGATGAAGCACGGCGGTTGCTCGGCGAACGGGACATTGATCTGGTAATCATTGATTCACCGTTGCAGGACGAAATGGGTGAAGATTTGGCGAGATATGTTGCTTCGACGGATGTTTCGCAAGTCATTTTTGCCGTATCGGGTGAGTATGTCGATGCGGTGTCTGCAGTCTGTGAAGACGACGGTGTGTTGGTTCTTGCACGGCCAGTGAACAAGTCCGTTTTTTGGTCTGCGCTGAAGTTGGCAAAAGCCGCACAAAGCCGACTGAAGCGTATTCAAACGGAGAACGATAAACTGAAGCGGCAGATGGAGGACATCCGCATTATTCATCGGGCAAAATGTGAATTGATTTTCCGCCACAAAATCAGTGAAGAGCAGGCGCACCGGTTGATCGAAAAACGGGCGATGGATGTCCGCTCTACCCGCCGGGTCATCGCGGAAGGAATTCTCAAGAGTTTGGAAAATGCCGCGGAAAATCAATGAAAGACGTGCTTTTTTGCCAAGTTTTGGTACCCGATGACCAGCATTATAACGATTGTACTTCATTAGCGGCAGGTGTCCCTATGGCTCCCCAAACGCCGTAGTTGCTCGGTCCTGAATTCACTGGTTGTGTTCCTGTACCTTCGTGCTGGCCGCCCTGGTCAGCACTCAAATCGCCGGTATCTATGTTGTCATTAACGAATCGAACCGCACCGTCCATTAGCAGCACATTCACACCGCCTCGATGTTCGCTCGTTGCCGAAAATACCCCCCAACTATAACCGCCGTCCCGAACATTATGTCCACACGAAGGCGAATTAGGCGGCAACACGGTATGAAATCCGGCATTCGCTGCCCGACCGTTACTAATCGTTTGACCCCGCCACGCGTCGGCACCCGACACAAGACGTGTCCAATCGTCGGGCGAAATGGCATTTTGCAAACAACGAATTGGTTGGATCCGGCCTTCATTGTAAGGCGAGGCGATGGTACCCGACGTTATGCTTCCTTTAACGTTTGTTCCTGCGACATCAATTCCCGTACTGCCATTGCCTATGACATTACTAATCACACCTTCGCTGAATCCGACTGTATTACTTAAGCCATCGGAAAAGAAAGAGAATTGTTTATAGTGCAATCGGGTAAACGCTCCGCGCATATAAGTACGCGGGCTTTTATCTACTACAGTCATATCATTCCAATGTTCGCCGCAGTTCCACATACCATCGCCCATGCTGTAGCGGAGAGAAATGCGTGCCGGCCGGTTGTTTCCTGACACGAATTCTGACGGCTGCCGGGCTGATGGATCGGAAGGACATAATGCAAAATGGAAGGGGCCTGTGAGAGCGGCAACGGCACCGGCACTCCATGGCCATCGGGCATTATCCGGCAGTGCAGAAATTGCATCGTAAACGGCAACGGTTTCGATGAAAGGAAAGAGCAGGATAACGGGGTTCCAAAGACTTTGATTTCCAAGCCGATAGACATTGATATAATTTTGTCCGGCCGGCAATGTTCCTTTTGTATCGTGATGTACTTGCAGAGCGAGTCCGATTTGTTTCATATTATTGGAACATTGCATTCGTCTGGCGGCTTCTCGTGCGGCTTGTACTGCTGGCAACAGCAGGGCAACCAGCATGCCGATGATAGCGATCACGACGAGCATTTCGACGAGCGTGAAGGCTTTCCTATACTGCCAATCCCGGAGTCGCTTGTTTTTATGAAAAGTAGTCATAGCATTTTTTATCCTGGTTGTGCGTCATAAGATGTAAGAACAAACTCACTATCGGGTTGTCTGCAAGCCGTTTATGACTATCCGCAAAACAACTTTTTATAAATAACAATTTTTACAAAAGTGGAATCCCGGTGGATACAAGTCTCGCATAATTATAATCATTATAGCCTTGTCCCGTACCCCCTGATAATGCTGTCCTGATAATGCTGTAATAGCAATAGCAACGGCTATGATAAGGATTGTAACCAAATTTTCTTTTCATATCAAGGAGGCCCTATCAACTATCGACTGCCAACCTATCAAGGGTTGTTCTGCTATTCCATTGCGGAGCGGCAAACGTTACGGTACAATACTATCCATGGACTATCGAATCTATTTCCGAAATTATCCGACGCCGTCGGGTGAATTTGGCCCTTATGGCGGTGCCTATCTCCCGCCGGAATTAGAGCAGGTTTTCACAGACATTACGCTCTCCTATAAGACGATTTGCCATTCGGCTCAGTTCATCACGGAGTTGCGGAGAATTCGCAAGGAATTTCAAGGCCGGCCAACGCCGGTATATCATTGTCAACGGCTCTCCCAAATAGTCGGCAGCGGTTGCCAGATTTATCTCAAACGCGAAGATTTGAACCATACCGGAGCGCATAAAATCAACCATTGTATGGGCGAAGGGCTTTTGGCAAAGTATATGGGCAAAAAACTGTTGATTGCAGAAACCGGTGCCGGTCAGCACGGAGTCGCTCTCGCAACCGCAGCCGCTCATTTTGGACTCGAGTGCGAAATTCACATGGGAGAATTGGACATCGCCAAAGAAGCCCCTAACGTTACGAGGATGAAAATCCTCGGGGCAAAAGTTGTTCCGGTAACGGTTGGACAAAAAACTCTCAAAGAGGCCGTGGATTCTGCGTTTGAATCGTATCTCAAGCAGTATCATGATGCAATCTATTGTATTGGTTCAGTCGTTGGGCCTCATCCCTTCCCGATGATGGTCAGGGATTTTCAAATGATCGTTGGTCTTGAGGCAAGAGAGCAGTTTTTGGACATGACGGGCAACTTGCCGGATGCGGTATGTGCCTGCGTCGGCGGCGGGAGCAATGCGATGGGGATATTCTGCGGTTTTCTGAATGATCCCGTCCCGCTTTACGGGGTGGAACCGTTGGGGAAAGGCAAACACGTCGGCGAACACGCCGCGACGATGACGTATGGAACGCCGGGGATTCTCCACGGTTTCAAGAGTTATCTTCTTCAAGAAGACGATGGTTCTATAATGCCGGTCCATTCGATAGCATCGGGTTTAGATTATCCCGGCGTCGGGCCGGAACACGCCTGGTTGAGGGACAATGGCCGAGTGGAGTATGTTGGTGCAAACGACAGCGACGCCGTCAACGCATTTTATGACCTTTCACGCTATGAGGGGATCATACCCGCCTTGGAGAGTGCGCACGCGATTGCCTTTGGGATGAAGTTAGCCAAGGAACGGGATTCCGGTACGATCCTAATCAACTGTTCCGGTCGGGGCGATAAAGATATAGACTACGTGATTGCGAATTATCCGAGATGATCAGCCCGACGGGCAGAGTACTCTCTCGCAAAGTATAGTCCTAGTCCATGCTGTCCTGTTTATACAATGTTGTCCGTATGCAAAGTGTTATCAAAACGATTCGGAAAGAACTAAAGACGATTGGCACCGAAGACAAGCGGATAAGTATCCGGCGTTTTTTCGTCCATGAAATCAAAGTGCATGGCGTAAACGCTGCCGAAGTTAAGAAACTTGCGAAAACATATTTCGCTCAAATCATGCACTTGCCCAAGAAAGAAATTTTTGATCATTGCGAACTTCTTTGGCAGTCGGGATATCTCGAAGAGTCAGGCATTGCCTGCGAATGGGTTAAACGTATTCACCAAGATTTAACGCCGGCGGATTGGATCGTATTTGAACGCTGGGTTGATGAGTACATCACGAACTGGGCAAGGTGCGATAATTTCTGCGGCGGAACGGTTGGTGCTTTTTTGGAAGTTTATCCGCAATATGTTCGGCAATTACGTATTTGGGCAAAGTCGGCCAATCTTTGGAAACGCCGGGCGGCCGCCGTTTCGCTTACCGGCCCGGCCAGGAAGGGATTGTTCCACGACGAAGTTTTTGATATTGCCAAAATCCTGCTGCTCGATAAGGAAGATATGGTTCAAAAGGGATACGGCTGGATGCTCAAAGAAGCAAGCAATTTTGATCAACAGTCGGTATTTCAATTTATTCTACAACACAAGGCCGAGATGCCGAGAACCTCATTGCGTTACGCCATCGAAAAAATGCCGAAAAGGATGAAAGAACGTGCAATGAAGAAAGATAAATAATACAAAGAACCGTCAATGAGATGAACCGTCAAATTATGTTTGCGTGATTTTGTCGGCGTGATTGCGGCATACGCCGTATTTAGGTATAATCGCCTGCATCATGTCGGGCGGCGAAATGGGCGAGACAATTTTCCGATGGGGACGTATTCAAGAAAATGGTGATTGGCTCTTGCCGATGATTGTTTTTGTTTTGCTTTTATTATATTTCGTTCGCCGATACCGTCTGGACGCCGTCGATCTCAAATCTTGGCAACGCAGCCTTCTGCTGACGATGCGGATTGCCGTACTGGGCGGACTGTTCCTGTACTATCTGCATCCGCAATGGGAAAATCTCGTCGGCTCTTCGCGTATCATCATTCTGGTTGATTCGAGTGCCAGTATGGCGAACCGCGATGTTGATCATACGAATCATACCCGACTCGATGCCGCTCTCCATTGGCTTGAGGAAAGTCAACTTGTTGAAAAACTTGCCGAACAGCATGATGTGATGTTGTTTCATTTTGATGAAGGTTTACATACTGCCGCAGACCAAAACAGCCATCGGTCTCCCGACGGCACCGCGACGGCGTTGGGCGACGCCCTGTATGAAACATTGCAACGTGAACGGGGACAACCGCTCGCCGGCATTATTTTGATTTCCGACGGCGGACATAATTCGGGGCGAAATCTCGAGACTCCCCTGGAAACCGCCGCTCGGCTTCGTATCCCCATTTTTCCGATTGGGGTCGGTCAAACACATCCTCCGCTCAACTATCGGGTCGGCAACATCGACGTGCCTGACCGCGTTATGCCGAATGATCCGTTTATCGTAAAGGTCCCCGTCGAAAAAATCGGCGGCGAATCAACACACTCTTTGCTTGTTGATCATAATGCCGACAACCGCAATGCTGATAATCGCCGTGTAAGTGTTGAACTTTCGCTGGATGATACGGTGATTGAAACCCGCGAGGTTGTTTTTTTGGGCGGCGGAATCATCGAAACTTCATTTCAAATCCGTGTTCCGGCCCCTGGCCTATACCGATTGGCAGTCGAGGTGATTCCGCCGCTCTTCGATTCTCAAACAGACCGGCATGCCGATGCGAACCCGGATGACAATCGGCAGCAAATTGAATTTCATGCCATAGACCGCAAGGATCGGATTTTGCTTTTCGCCTCTTCGCCGACCCGTGATTATCAATTTTTCTGTGCTCAACTTTTTCGTGATCAAACGGTCGAATTGGATGTCTATCTGCCTTGGTCTCAATCGGGCATAACGCAGAGTGCCGACCGAATTCTCGACCGTTTTCCTGCCACGCGAAGCGGGATGTCGGAGTATGACGTGCTGATTGCCTTCGATCCCGACTGGCGTCATTTATCGCCGGAACAGATTGATATTTTCGAACATTGGGTTGCCCGGCAAGGCGGCGGGCTCATTCTTATTGCGGGGCCAGTTCATCAGGCCGATACGATAACCGGCTGGGTAACCGACCCCGGCATGGATACAATTCGAGCATTGTACCCCGTCGAATTTTTGGCAAGGACAGCGTCGTTTGATCATCGGTATCGGAATAGCCCCGTTGCCCATTCCCTTATATTCAGTCGGGAAGGCGAGATGGCCGGTTTTTTGCGAATTACCGACGAGCAAGGGAATGACACAGATTTTTGGGAACAATTTCCGGGGTATTTTGGACATTTCGCCGTTCGGGGCGTCAAGCCGACAGCGACGCTTTTGGTTTCATCCGGTTCACCCGATGCAATGACGTCGGTCTCGGTAAATAATTCGGCAAGGAATGAGGGCGGAGCGATGATTGTCGAGCAGTTTTATGGAGCAGGCCGAGTGCTTTATTTCGGCAGCGGCGAACTCTGGCGGCTCCGGCGAATAGACGATGCGGCCTTCGAGCAAATTGTTACAAAAATCGTGCGGCATGTCGGGCAAGGCCGACTGCAACGGGAATCCGACCGGGGGGCTTTGACGCTTGATCGGCAACGTTATCCCATCGGTTCGTTAGCACAAATTCGCATAACGGCCAACGATTTGCAGTTGAATCCGCTGACGTTGCCCGCCGTGCCGATTGAAGTGATTTCTCCGTCCGGGATGCTTCGGATGATAGACGTTTTGCTTGATTCCAATACGCCGGGATTGTATCAAACCTTTCTGCCGCTTGATACCGAGGGAACCTGGACGGTTCAATGGATGATTCCAGACTCCGAACAGCAAGTCGTGCGAACGATACAGGTTCATATCAGCGATTTAGAACGGGAACATCCCAACCGCAATGAGACCCTGTTACAGGAAATTGCCGAACGAAGCGGCGGAGTCTATTTTCCCCAATTTGAACTGGCCGAAACTTTGCCTGGCCGGATTGGCATCCGGTCACAACGGGCTGTCGTTGATGAACAATCCCAGGAACATGTGTTCTATTATCTTTTGCTGGCAATTTGTACCTTGCTCCTCCTGGAATGGACTTGCCGCCGACTGATGCACTTGGCCTAGGATTGGCCTAGAAAAAAGTCTTTCAACTTCGCCAGCATGACAACATTTTTCCATTATTTTGTCGGATATTCTGCCGGACATCGAAATTTTCTGTATTTCCGTTCCGTTTTTGCCGATAATGTTGATTAGGCGGATTATGCCTGTTTTGTGAATGTTTTGCAATGAATAGAATCCTTTTGTCTGCATGTTTCTCGTCAACAAGTTTTATGCTCCTCTTGGCCGTTACGACGGTCAATCTCCAGGCACAAACAATTATTGAGCCGACCCGAGTCGTCCGGCTGCACGGTGAAATTGGCAAAAACAAGCCGATACCCATCGTCAATTCGATTGATTTAGCCCAACAGGGACACCTTTTGGCACTCGGCGGGGATGATCACATCATTCGGCTTTGGAATGTGCGGGAAAGAAAATTCGTTGCCCAGTTGGATGCACACAACGAAGCCGTTCGGGGATTATCTTTTAATCCCGATGATACACGTTTGGTAACCGTCGCACAGGATGGACAGATTCATGTTTGGGATACCCAAGACGGACGGCGGTTACACAGTTTTCCCGCAACAAACCGAGGCAAACGGCGGGTGATGTTCCAGCCGGGGAGTTCGCGGTTTACTGTATGCGGGTTCGACCAAAATATCCGAATCTACGATGCCGAAACATACGAAAACATCGCTTCTTTGCCCGCTCATAGTACGAACAACGAAGCCATTGCGTATTCGCACGATGGTTCGTTGTTAGCCGTTGGAGGCCGAACGGGCGTTGTCCGAATTTGGAAGACAGAAAACTACGAACTCTTGACCGACATTCAAGGGGATGGCCGCCGGGTTCGGGCTATCGCCTTTAGCCCAGACGATTCGACCCTGGCGATAGGAGGAGACGGGCCGTTTATTACCCTCTGGAACCCGATTGACGGAAAATTAGTCAGCGTGCTCGAAGAAAGGCCAGGGAAAACGTACTCCCTGACTTTCTGCGGACAAAATGTATTAGCATCCGGCGAAAGCGATAATATGACGAGGCTTTGGAACGTAACGAAAGGTTCGGCAACAGCCCTTTTGTCCGGGCACACCGGAACTGTTTCGACGATGCGGTACGTGCCGAAATTACAGATGCTTGTTACGGGGAGTTTTGATGCTTCCATTCGGTTTTGGACGCTGCCCCAAGAGACGCTGCCCCAAGAGACACTGCCCCAAGAGGAGACATTGTCCCAAGAGTCCCTGCCGGTCTCGGAGGCTGTACTTACCATTCGGAATAACGGCCTAGCAGACGATGCAGGCGATCTCGAAATCCCGACGGAATGGCCGCCCGGCGTCTCGGCGATCGTTTCCGACAATCCCATACTCTATGGAGTGTCTTTAGATTAGTCCCCGTACCAAAAAATATAGAACTACCACGGCAACCAGTCGGAAATCGTTTGCCGGATTTCGGCGGCAAATAACGAACGCTGTATATCTTGAGCAAAGACGTTGATCAATTCAATCTCTTCAGGCAGCGCATTGCGTTTGAATTGATCAATCATATTATTAAACTCTGCCTGGAGTTCGGCAATGGTCGGCTCTGGTTGGTTCATAGACCGCAAATAATCAAAATAAACCTGCCGCCAATACCGCATATCATCGACAGCCGTTTGCATAATGCTTGCCTTTTCTTCGCGGCCAGCAACTTTATAGGCATACATCCATTGAAAAAAACGAACCTGCGACATTAGCGTAAGGTTGTTTTCCATATAAGACGGACGGCGGTTTTTCTTGTTTTGGAAATATACATGAATCGGCTGTTCCCACCAAGGCATGTCGAACCGGGGTTTATTGGCCGAATGCCTGCCGAATTCGCTCTCCGCCCGATCGGTGAACCGCTCGACCTGTTCTTGAGAAAATTGTTCAAAATCGCGAATCTGAATCACCCTCGCAAGTTGTTGACGCGTAATCGATTCGGGAACGACAGCCCAAAATATCCCCTTGGAGGCAATGAAAGAAGCGACCGTTGCAAAAAGAAAAACAATAAACAGTACGATAACAAAACGCCGCATAGATTGACAGCAGAATACATAAAACAAATGAACGTTGCCAAACAACGTTCAACAACCGTCTAAAACATTTTAATGTATTCTGCAATCAAGTCTATACAACGGTCGGTTTGTTCGTCCGTTCCGACGCTGATTCGCAAGCCGTCGCCCCAGCCGGGGTAGTCCATATAACGAACTAAAATCCCACGCTGTTTCAAGTATTCGTAGATCGGTTTGACCGGCATATCACTGCGTGTATTCCACGTAAAATTCGCCTGCGATTCCGGGACGGTAAAGCCGAGTTGCCGCATTCTTTGAGTGAGACGGTTTCTCGTAGTTAAAATCTTTTGCCGGGTGCCGATCAGCCAATTATCATCGGCAATCGCCGAAGTTGCGGCGGCAATCGAAAGAGTATCGCAGTTATAGGAATCTTTGACCTTCATCATCTGCCCGATAAATTGCGGTGAAGCAACAAGATAACCAAACCGAAGACCCGCTAAAGAATACGCCTTGCTCATCGTTCGGCAAACAATCAATTTAGGACATTTCGCAACCAGATCAATACAATGCCCTTCGGAACTTTTCCCCTCAATACAGTACCCTTCAATAAAGTCAGCATACGCCTCATCGACAACAAGCGGACACGGTAAACGTTCGGCAATTTCCAATATCCGATCCGTCGGGATACAGGTTCCTGACGGCGAATTGGGATTCGGTAAAAAAACAAGACGGAGTTGATTTGTTGTAGATGTTGCAAAAAACTCATTCGGCAACGACCAATCCGGCTTAAACGGTACCGTTTCGCTGACCGCTCCCTGGATGTCGGCGAGAGTTCGATACAAAATATAAGTTGGGTAGGGTAGCCGAAGCAACTCGCCGGGGCCGACGAACGTACGCGTTAATATCGTCAGAAGATCATCGCTCCCGTTACCGCATAGTACCGACGCCGGATCGATATTGAACTTTTGCGCAACGGCGTCCCGAACAACCGATGCAACGGGGTCAGGATACCGGGATAACCCCGACTCGGCGGCTTGCTTTATCGCGGCATAGACATGTTCGGAGGCTCGATAGGGATTTTCATTCGTATTAAGTTTAACAGATTCACCGGCCTTCGGTTGTTCGCCGGGTACATAACCGGACAAGGCCTGAATGTTGGAACGGACGAACTGCATCATAACGCTCTGCCATTATATCGGACTCGCCACGCTCTTGCAAGCGAAATACCCGACTAATTTGACACACCGGCGTCCGGGGGTGGTCTTATTATGTTGTAAAAAACCAAACGCAATGATAAAACACCGGAGCGGCAAAGCAAAGCGAGTCGAGTCGATCTAAAAAACTGCTGTGGCCCGGTATCAAGGCCCCGTAACTGCCGACGCCGCGGTCCCGTTTTATAGCCGACATCGTCATACTGCCTAAAAACCCCATCGCGGCAACAATCATTGCAACAAGACCCGCCTGCCACCAAAACGGAAACGGCGTGAAATACCATAATACAACACCTAGCAACGCCGTTGCCAGAATACCGACTAACACACCTTTCCAGGTTCTCGTCGAATTGATTTGGTCTGCGACAATATGTTGGCGTGAAGCCCGAGACCCAAGATACTGAAAAACATCACTGCATTGCACGATCAGGAAAAAAAAGAACAGGAGTTGAAAATGCTGGCTCGTTGTTATCGGAAACGCCCGCAACACTTGCTGAGATGCAGTATCGGGAGAGATCGTGTTGCGGTCATCGGACGTTTGTACCTGGGGTGCCTGGCTGTCGGACATCAGGCCGTTCATCTCGCCGTTTGGGGAGGAGTCCTGATGATGGGAGGAGTTCTGATGGATTCCGTCATCTTGTCCGATTTCGCCTAAAGCACTGTCTGCCGCAGAGTCGGTCTCGCCGTTGTGACGCTCCTCGTTATAACGCTCCTCGTTATAACGTTCTTCGATGTGGCGTTCTTCGATTAGGGCAGTTTCTTCCCCGGAAACGATTGTTTCCCACGGAGCGTTCGGGATGGATGTCGTATCCGAATTGTTTGCATCGTTAACATCATATTCTTGATATTCCTGGGTTCTGACAACGGCGTCTTGTCCGTTGAGTCCGCCGAGGGATTCGATGATCGTTTCTTCGAGATTTCGGTTCAACACCGTAGCCACGGCGGTTTCCGGCCTCGTTCCGGCGTTTGGCAGATTCAATGTAAGCAGGGCTGGCACATAACTGAGAGAATAGACACAGATAATCAGGCCTAATTGAAGTTTCGCCGTGCGTTCCAAAAACCGTTTCGGATCGCCGGAAATCGCCATCATACCCGGCAAGACCAAAAAAACATACCCTGGCAATAGAATGGAAAATACCTGGTACGGCGTGAATCCCGTCGCCTGCATAAACCAGTCGGGATTGATTCCGACCAGGGTAAACTGTAAGGGTGTAAAAAACAGGTATATGCCAAACAGCGTTCGGTGGTCGGCCGGGCTTTTAGGCGTGAGGGTAATGTATTCCCGGAGGATGGTAAGGGACAGCAAAAAGAAAAAGATGACCGTAACGAACGGGCCCAGGAAAAAAACGCAGGCAAGGAGGCCGAAGAGAATCCACCAGATTCGGATTCGTGGTCTGAATGTTTCGATAATTGCGGGATCAACCCCGTAGTCCGTGTATTTTAAGAGCGAACGGAGAGCAACCGTCGCTACTGTGAGGAGTAGTAAAACGCCGCAGAATAAACAAACATTGGCAATGTCCACGGGGATTTATTTTACCAAATTTTAACCGTTTGGTGATGCCGGGGGCGTGGAACCCGATATGACTTCTTTGGTGTGTCCTATGAACAATACCTTCCTTTTATTCTTTACGGCAACAAACCGTCGTTGATTTTCATGTGCAAGCCGGCAATAAGGATTTCAAAGACGTCGCCGATTCGTTCCTGAAAAACCCACATTCCTGTCCCAAGTGTCAACGAAAACACGACGAACATCAGCATACTGTTAATACTGAACCCGACGGACATCAAGTTTAACTGTGGTAAAGTTTTTCCGAGCAATCCTATAACAAACATAGACGCCAGCGTGGCGACCAAGACCGGTGCGGCCACGCGAAGCGACAGGTCGAAACTCATGTTCAAGATAACAACCAGAGAAAAGGCAACGTCCGGTTGAAACCCGATCGTTCCGATGGGGATCGTTGTAAAAGTATCGAGCAGTGCCATCACCAGGACGTTTAAGCCGCCGATCAGGGCAAAGACGGTAATTGCCATAAATTGAAAAGCCCTGGCCATCAAGGGGACTTGATCGCCGCTGACGGGGTCAAAAACCTGCGATGCCTGCAACCCGCCGACGTGTCCAATGAGTTCGCCGGCCAAGGACATTCCGGCAAAGAGGATGTAGAATCCGAGTCCCATAGCAAGGCCGATGAATAGTTCGGCAGCAATCATAATAACGAAAGCCGGCAATGAATCCGGTTCGGCAACTTCGACAAACCATTGCGACGGCATAATGGTCAGGGTAAAAGCGAAGGCAAGAAGAGCCCGATACTGCACGGGAGCATCCGTCGTGTGCATAATCGGCGCCATGATCAGCAGTCCGCTGATCCTGGTAAGAACCAACACATAAACGAAAACTTTAGATGTATCAATTAAGTGCCACCAATCCATAAAAACGTTGTTGCCTGCTGTTCTTTGTCCGTAATAATGTGTCTTTTTATAATAGGTCTTTTTTCTTTTTGGGCGGCGGGCTTCTCTTGTTCAATGATATTCAATGGTCATTGTATCAATCGTATGGAATCACCCTCGGAATTGTCTGAAACACGTCAGTAGCCCGTTCAACCATGATGTCGGTCATCCAGGGGATTGTGTAGGCTGCAACGAGAACCATGACGACGATTTTGAGCACGATCCCGATCGTTTGTTCCTGAATTTGTGTCAGAGCCTGGAGCAACCCGACGGCAAGTCCAATGACAGTGCCGGCAATCAGAATCGGCAACGAAACAAGCAACCCCGTAAATACCATACTCTGGCAAAGGTCGAGAACAAATTGGGCATCCATGTCGGGGATATTAGAGAAAAACACGGTCTGTGTCAAGGCCGGCATTTTGCAGGTCTTCGGGAAAGAATTATCCAGGTAGAGAATTATCCAGGTATTGTTCATTCATCCGGCATGTTGTATAATCTCGTCATCCCCGTTTTTACGGGAATGACTTGGTTGGATGCTCTCGGCCATGACGGGATTGTCTTGGCCGTATTAACAATGCCGGAAAATAAACTGGGAAATGAGCCGGGAAATGATATAAAAACGTCTGTCTTATCCAGAGCAACTCCAGAGTAACAATAGACTTGTTCCGCAACCCTCATCTTGCTATAATGTTGGTGCTATGGAGGGGATTCTAGCCAAATTTCCCTTTCACGTCA
>Ga0099364_10008159_pt1 | contig 14794 bp, 18 predicted proteins | sample TergutTh196P3_FD_73070 | JGI IMG/M metagenome (GOLD analysis project Ga0099364, IMG submission 73070) | Microcerotermes parvus P3 segment gut microbial communities from Pointe-Noire, Republic of the Congo - Th196 P3 | ecosystem: Host-associated > Arthropoda: Insects > Digestive system > Gut ... | reverse complement strand
CTCACGAAAAGCTAGAATATGCTATAAATATCGCTTTAGATTCTGTGGATTCAGGCTTCATTTCTAATTGGTTTGAGCATTGTGGTTATGTTATTAATGTATAGGGGAATTGCTATATGTTGTAGAAGCACACCTCAAAGACAAGGCTTTGCTGAAAATCCGAGAAAAGAGCAAAAACATTATCGGAAAGTTGCGGCGAACCTATGACAAGGGTATGGAATACAGACTCATACAGCTTTACAATTCCTATCTCATAGGTGTCCACAATTATTACGGCATAGCCACCCATGTAAATTTAGATTTCCAAACAATCGCTTTTGATGTCAAAAAGAGCCTTTACAACAGGTTAAAGCACCGATTGCAAAAGAAAGGTGAAATTTCAAACAGGTATATTAAAGAAAGATACGGCAGAAGCCGTGAGGTTCGTTTTCTAAGCGGACACGCACTTGTCCCTATCGCTTATATACAGCACAGAGTACCAATGGATAAAAAGATTAGGGTGTGCAAATACACGCCGGAAGGCAGGGTTGAAATTCACAAGAATTTAGCCGATGTCGATATGGCGGTTTTGTATCATCTTATGAACAATCCCTGCGGAACTTCAAGCGTGGAATACAACGATAACCGTATTTCAATGTATGTAGCACAAAAAGGCAAGTGTGCGGTAATGGGGACGAAAATGGAAACCAGTCAGGTGGATTGCCACCATAAAACGCCGTTAGAATATGGCGGTGATGATGGTTACAAAAATCTGATTATTGTATCTGATAAAATCCATATCCTCATTCATGCCGCTAATGAACGAACTATCCAAAAATATCTGAATGATTTGAAACCTAACAAAAAGCAGTTGGAAAAGCTGAACAAATTACGAGAACTGGCACAAATGCCGGTACTCACTCTTTAAGTTAAATCTGTTTGTTGCATAGATTTTTATAAAAATTACTGACGATGGAAAGCCGTGTGATGGGAAACTGTCACGCACGGTTTGGGACGGGGGAAAACTTGGAGATTATATCAAAAAGTTACCTATCGTCATCGTTCGAGATGGTGGCTGCCGCAATGGAAATGAAGCGGCTGGGATTGTGCAGTAAATCCATGATTGTTGTGCCGAATCACATCATCGAGCAGTTCGCCGCCGAATGGCTGCAACTCTATCCATCGGCGAATATTCTTGTCGCCACAAAGAAAGATTTTGAGCCGAAAAACCGCCGTAAATTCTGTGCGAGAATCGCCACAAGCGACATTGACGCGGTAATCATCGGACATTCGCAATTCGAGAAAATCCCCATGAGCATGGAATTTCAGCGGGAAACTCTCGAAAATCAGCTGCACGATTTATTGGCGGGAATCAGGCAGGCAAAGGAAAACAAAGGCAGTAATTTCACGGTAAAACAGCTTGAAAAGTCTAAGAAATCATTGGAGTTAAGGCTGGAAAAGTTAAATGACCAATCCCGCAAAGACGATTTTATGAATTTTGAGGAATTGGGCGTAAATCGGCTGTTTATCGATGAGTCGCACGGGTACAAAAACCTCTATTTGTACACGAAAATGAGGAATGTCGGCGGCATCGCCCAGACCGAGGCTCAAAAGTCGTCCGATATGTTTATGAAAACCCGGTATCTCGACAGGGAAACAGGCGGGAAAGGCTGCATTTTCAGCACAGGAACGCCAATTTCCAACAGTATGGTGGAGTTGTATTCGATTCAACGGTATTTGCAATATAACACCCTGCGTCAGAGCGGATTACAGCATTTTGACGAGTGGGCTTCCACGTTCGGCGAAACCGTCACGGCTATCGAGTTAAGTCCCGAAGGTTCGGGATTTAGAGCCAAAACCCGGTTTGCCAAATTCTTCAATTTGCCGGAACTCATGTCGATGTTCCGCGAGGTTGCCGACATTCAGACGGCCGATATGCTCGAATTGCCCGTGCCGAAAGCGAATTTCCACAACGTAGTTATCACACCGAGCGAAATGCAGCTTGAGATGGTACAAGGGCTTGCCGAACGCGCCGAAAAAGTGCGGAATAAGGAGGTCGAACCGCATATCGACAATATGTTGTGCATCACGAATGATGGGCGAAAATTAGCCTTAGATCAGCGTTTGATGAACCCCATGCTCCCCGACCACGAGGGCAATAAGTCCTCTGTTGCCGCCGAAAATATCTACCGGCATTGGGTGGATGGGCAAGCTGACAGGCTGACCCAACTCGTCTTTTGCGACTTGTCTACCCCGAAAAACGACGGCACATTCAGCGTTTATGAAGATTTACGCGACAAGTTAATCGCCAAAGGCATCCCCGCCGAGGAAATCGCCTTTATTCACTCCGCTGACACCGAAACCCGCCGGAAAGATTTGCTCGCCAAAGTACGGCAGGGAAAGGTGCGGGTGCTGATGGGTTCGACCTTCAAGTGCGGCAGCGGTATGAACGTGCAAGACCGGCTCGTGGCGGTTCACAGGCTCGATTGCCCGTGGCGGCCGTCTGACATCGCCCAGCAAAATGGCCGTGCAATCCGGCAGGGCAATATGAACCCCGAAGTCGAAATTTACACCTATATAACCGAAAAGACGTTCGACGGGTACAGCTATCAGCTCATAGAAAATAAGCAGCGTTTTATCGCACAAATTATGACAAGCAAGTCGCCTGTACGTTCAGCCGAAGATGTGGACGAACAGGCACTTTCGTATGCGGAAATCAAGGCGTTAGCGACAGGAAACCCGCTTATTATCGAAAAATGCGACCTCGAAATGCAGGTTGGCAAGCTCAATATCATCAAGTCGAGTTTTCTCAGCCAGAAGTACGCTCTTGAGGACAAAATTTTCAAGCATTACCCCGCACAAATCAAGCGGCTAACTGAGCGAATTGACGGTTACAGAGCCGATATTGCGACAGCGGCGGCGAAAGCAAAACAAGAGCCAAAGGGCGGGCTTTGCCCGTCCGACGGCTTGACGACTACCAAACCAGCCGATAAGGACAGCTTCACCATGAAAATCGGCGGCACGGTTTACGCCGACAAAAAGGCGGCAGGCAGTGCGATTTTAGCCGAGTGTAAAGCTATGAACAGCCCCGACCCTGTGCCGCTGGGACAGTATCGGGGTTTTGCAACGGAGTTATCGTTCGACAGCTTTGGCAAGGAATATCAAATTACACTCAAAGGCGCGTTGTCCTACACCGTCCCCATCGGCACGGATATTTTTGGCAACATTACCCGGCTCGACAATCGGCTGGAGCGTTTCCCCACAGACCTCGAAATTGCACGCGCGGAGCTTGCAGAAGTGCAGAAACAGATGGAAACGGCGAAAATCGAGGTTGAGAAGCCGTTCCCGCAGGAAGCGGAGTTGAGCGAGAAATCCACCCGGCTGAACGAAATCAACATTGAGTTAAATCTCGATAAGCGCGAAAATGAGCTTGTGGAATCCGCCCCGGACGAGGGCGACAGCGCAGATGCGCCGGAGCGTAAAGCCCGAAGTCAGGAGCGTGAAAGATGAACCGATACGATAACATTCCCGATATTCTAAAACAACAGCCGAATTGGGTGGTATGGGGAGTGCCGGGTGAGTTTCCCAAAGCTCCGTTCAACCCCGAAAGACTGATGAGATTGCAGGCAGTTCCCGCAAAGTCCGGCGTTCCCGACGCATGGGGAAGTCACGAAAACGCCGTAAAGTGCGTATCAATGGGTTTGGCACGAGGCATCGGCTACGAATTTGATGGGCGGGGAATCTACGGCGTGGATTTAGATAAGGTGCTGGACAGCAGCGGAAACATCACGCCGCAGGCGCAGGAAATCGTGGATGGGCTGGCTTCCTACACCGAGGTCAGCCCATCGGGGCGAGGGCTGCATATTTTCGTCACCGCCGACAACGTGAATATCACCAGACATCGCAGACAGGGCGGGTTTGTTGAGATTTATACCAATGCCCGATATTTCACCGTGACGGGGAATATTTACGGCGGTTTTGACCGCATAGCAGATAGACCCGCCGAATTGCAACAAATCCACGACCGCTATCTTTTACCCGAACCCTCAAAAGCGGTTGCGCCGGTTTATTCCGTGGAAACACCGCACGATGCAACGGATTATCTCAGTCGAGGGTTGGAAAAAGACCTTGTACTCCGCGCTTGTTGGAACGGCGAACGGCGGCGGGGTGACGAATCCGCTTCCGACCAAGCATTGATGAACAAACTGGCGTATTGGTGCAACGCCGACTGCTCCGCTATGATTGCGGCGTTTATGCAAAGCCCGTATTTTGCGGGCAAAGACAATTCCCACAAGAAAAAATGCACCCGTTCCGATTACCTCCCGAATACCGCAAAGACTGCTTGTGATTCCCTGCGTTCTACGGCGCATGAGGACACGGCGCGGTATCATCAGCGGACGAGGCCGAGGGACGGGGCGAGGTGAAATTTGATGGAACAAGAAATTTTTGAAACGACTTGATATTTATATGTTTTTCTGTTAATATATAAGTATAAAAGTCTATGAAAGGTAAGGTGAACAGCGTGGTTTATACAATAGAACAAATAAAAGAGCGCATTACGCCGGTTGCGGTTAAATACCGATTGCCCGCTGTATATCTGTTTGGCTCATATGCCCGCGGCGAAGCGACGGAACAAAGCGATGTTGACATTCTTGTAGACAGGACCGGAACCGAGTTAAGGGGAATGTTTGCTATGGGCGGTTTGTATAACGACCTTAGCGAAGCGATTGAAAAATCAATAGACCTTGTTACTACCGGTGTGTTGGAACAAGAAAGCACAAAGCAAAGAACACCGTGGTTTGTCGAAGATTTAGAAAGGGACAGGATTAAGATTTATGGATAGAGGGGATATTCAACGCATCAAACACATGAAGCGTTATTGTGAAGATATTGCCGGATTTATCGTGCGTTTTGGGGAAGATTATAAAGTCTTTTCGACTGATAGCGCATATTTCAATGCCATTTCTATGTGCATATTGCAAATCGGCGAACTTGCAAACGGGCTTTCGGACGAATTTCGCTCAGCTACAAAAGAACAAGTGCAGTGGAATTTAATCCGCGGAATGAGAAACTGGATAGCACACGCTTATAAAGAAGTTGAAACGGATGTTGTCTGGGGAACTGCAAAAGATGATATTCCCAGCTTGCTCGGTTTTTGCAATGGTATTATTGAACGAGTTGCAAAAGAAGAAAATAAATCCAAAGAACGAAATCGAAACGATGAGGCAAGATAGTTTGCCAAACTAAAAACCCCTAACGCAAAGGCGTTCCTTAACAGGAGCGTCTTTTTTTATTTCAAAATTTAGAAAGGAAAAACCCACAATGTTAAAAGAATACAAGGTATACGTTACCGAAAAGACGGTGCGCCCGGTCTGGGTAGTCGCCGAAACCCCGGCGGAGGCCGAGCAGATTGCAGAGGAAAATTACAGCCAGAGTGATGTGTCTGATGTCGAGTTTGAAGCAGACCCGGCGTATCGCCAATCATATTTGCAGGAATACCCGTTATGAAAACTTTCAAAGTAAACATCACCGAAAAGCTCCAAATGACGGTCGAGGTAGAAGCGGCAGACCGTTGTGCGGCGGAGCGATTGGTAGAACAACGATGGGTTGACGGCGAATATATTTTAGATGCCGACCACTTCAAAGGCGTGTCATTCACAGTCGAGCGTCCATGCAGAGGACGAGATTACGAGCGGTGAATAATTCGACCGTAATAGCTGGACGAATACCAGCAAGCAACGTGTTTTGTCCCCAAAACACCGCTTGTCAGGGGGAAATCCCCTGAAACCCCTGTAAAATATATTGAAATATAAGGAGCCGAACGATGCAAAACAGAACAATCGAAATCAAGTGTCGGCTTAATCAAAATGAGGCCGATACACTTAACGGACAAGTTAAAAAAAGCGGACTATCCCGCGAAAATTATCTGCGCCATCTCATTGCTGGGGCTGTCCCAACCGCTGCGCCGCCGCCCGATTATTTTTCCATGATGAAAGAACTGCGGCATATCGGTGTCAACCTCAATCAAATCGCACAGAAAGCCCATATCTTAAATGTCATGGATGTTCGGCGGTATGATGAAAACATCGCCATGCTAAAAGCCGCCATTTTGGATATTACCAACGCTGTCATGCTCCCCCGCAAATTGGAAAGGAAAATTGAATAATGGCGGTTACGTCAATTTGGGCGGTCAAAGGCTGGCTGGGTAAGGTCGTGATATACGCAGAAAATCCCGATAAAACCGAAAACCCCGCCTATTATGAAAAACAGGGCATGACAGCGGAACAGGCACAAGGGTTGTCGGATGTAATTGATTACGCCTCCCGAAATTCCAAGACGCAGTTATCTAACGAACACACCGAAATTATGCGGCATTTTGTTAGCGGGATAAACTGCGAAATTGAATCTGCCCGCGCTGAAATGATGGCTGTCAAAAAGCATTACGGCAAAACAGAGGGAATCGTTGCGTTCCACGGTTATCAGTCGTTCGCTCCCGGTGAAGCTACTCCCGAAATGGCGCATGAAATCGGCGTTAAATTAGCGGAGCGATTGTGGGGTGAACGCTATCAAGTTTTGGTTGCCACTCATCTTGATAAGGGGAATCATCTGCACAATCATTTTGTGCTGAATAATGTTTCAATGGTGGACGGCAAAAAATATTATCGTTCTGAGCGTGATTATTGGCTGATGCAGCGTGAATCGGATAAATTATGCCGTGAATACGAACTGTCAGTCATCGAAAATCCGGGGCGTGGGCAGACCAAGCACTACACCGAATGGCAAGCCGAAAAAGACGGCCGTCCCACCCTGCGGGGTTTCCTCAAGGCTGAGATTGACGAGGCAATATCGCAGTCTATGACCGAGAGCCAGTTTGTCGCTAATCTGCAAAGACGAGGTTTCGAGGTCAAGCTGGGTAAATATGTTTCAGTCCGACCACCCGGAAAAGAACGGTTTTCACGGCTGCATACCAAGTTAGGCGATGGATACACACGGCAGGGTATTATCGAGCAAATGCGGGGGCGGCGGCCGACTTTCCCCGACCTGGAGCCGAAACGCACGGTCAAGAAAGTGCCATTTAAGGGCAATCTCAAAGCCGCCAAGAAAATTACCGGATTCCGTGCATTGTATTTCCACTACCTCTATTTGCTGGGGAAAATCCCGAAGAAACGTCCCCGCCCGCCGTCAAAGGTGCATTATCTGTTCCGTGAGGATTTAATCAAGATTGACAAAATTTCAAACGAAATCAAGCTGTTATGCCGTCATCGGATTGATACGAGCGAACAGCTTTTTTCGTATAAAGCAGGGCTTTCTGAGCGGATGGACACTCTCAGCGCCGAACGTGCCGATTTACGGAAACAGCTGCGGCGGGCTAAAGATGAGCCGGGGAAAGAGGAACTGAAAGCCAAAATTTCCATCCTCACAAAAGGCATAGGCGAGGCGCGAAAGGAGGTGGGACTGTGTGACGATATTGCCGAGAGAACCGCTCTAATTAAGGAAAAAACTCAAAAAGTTAGGGCAGAACAAAACCAAAACAGGAAGGAGAAAACCAGATATGAACCATTCAGGTGATGCAGCGGAGCAAATTATACGGATTAGTCTTGACGGAATGGAACACGTTTTACGCATTGCAGGCTCCGGGGCGAAAAACATCGCCGCACTGATTATGGCGGCAATGAAAAGCGACGGCACGGACGACAAACTCAAGCTAAAAGGCAAAGAGCGGCTGACAAATATGCTCAAAAGTGGGAAAGAGCTGAAAATCTTTTCGATGAATAACAGCGATTTGGAACAGTTTTCAAAGGAAGCCAAACGATACGGCGTGGTCTACTGCGCCCTCAAAGAGAAAAACGCCAAGCCCGACAGCGTTGTTGACGTGATGGCAAAAGCCGAAGATGCCAGCAAAATCAGCCGGATTATGGAACGGTTGCAGTTCGCCGCCGTTGACCGTGCTTCTATTGAGAGCAAAATGGCAAAAACAGTTGACAGTGGACAAGTGACAGTTGACAGTTATGGAGATGTCGATAAATTGATTGACCAACTTATCGACAAAGACGGAAAGGCGGTGAAAGACGAAAAACTGTCCACTGTCAACTCAGGGCTGTCAACTGAAGTAAACCCTACCAGAGCGGAGGCGGAGAAGCAAACAAGAGCGGAGGTGTCGGCGGCTTTGCCGTCGAGCAGTCCGCTTGCCGCAAGCCGTCCGTCCGAATCACGTTACAGGACGCAATCCGAATCCGCAGGGGATACGCTGGGGATTAGAGCACCGGAATCGGTAAAAGAGTTTTTGCGGGAGCGTACCGCACAAAACAGGCGGATTGACGAATCAAAACAACCCGATCGCAAACAACCCGAACCAAAGAAACAGCCGGGACAAAAACCCCCGCAGCACCAGCAGCCGCAACGACGCGGCAGAAATAAATCTAAAAAATCGAAGGAGAGATAGCAATGCCGGAAAATTATGACAACCTCATCGAAGAATTTGGACAACCCGAACCAACACCGCCGCCGCAAAACAGCGGGCAGCAGTTATCTAAAGAAGAATTTGCCGCTAAGATGAAACAAGAGCGAGACAGCGTTTCGGAGCTTGCGAGTAACACAGGGCTTGAAATCGCCGGGGACGGCGGGAAGTTCGGGGAATATTTGAAAACCCTTGCCCGGTTCGAGCGGTATTCCCCGCAGAACACCCTGCTCATTTTCGCCCAGCGCCCCAACGCTACTAAATTAGGCGATTACGACCATTGGAAAGATGCCAAAACCCCTGTAACAAGGGGGCAAACCGGATTCTATATTTTTTAAATTAGTAAATTCCCTTTCGGACGGAGTTGGGGCGAGATATGATGAACAGCGTAATGTAATCGAAGTTGTACGAGGATTAGACGGCGTGAGCCTTTTCCGCTGTATGTCGCAGGAAATCGCATACGCACAGCTCGACCACCAAAACACCGACACACTCACTTGCAACGACAAGGGATTTGCCGCTTACGCCGCTTCTTACGTCATTTGCGAAAAGTACGGCATCGACACAAAAGGCTACGAATTTTCCAATGTGCCGGAATATTTTGAGGGCAGGGACGGCAAGGAAGTCCGGGGTGAAATCAAGGCAATCCGTGACACGGTGAACGATGTCGCCGGTCACATGGCGAAAGAACTAAATCCGCAGCAGAGGGACGCTAAAACACAGGAGGAACGGGCATGAGAGAAGAAGTGAAAACTATTGACCTCGACCGTTCCAAGCAAGGCATGACTCTCACCGCCCTTGTCGATTACCGAAATAAGCGGTTGCAGGACGGAAAATGCCCGCAGCTTGCCGATGAAATCATCAACGATATTTTTAACGCCCCCACCAAAAAGAAAAAGGTTAGGCAGCGTGATGAAGCACGGTGATAACGTGGCGGCGAGGGCGAGAAGCGGCGTTAGGCAAACGCTGATTTTTGCGGCGGCGGGGCTGCTCCCCGTGACATGGCTGGGGCTGTTGTTAGCTCCGGCGTTTGCGGGCGAAGGGGTTGAACTTCTCGAAAACTTGACGGCGGCGATGAATAATCCATTCAAAATAACGTGGTGTGAGGACAGCGTGAAAACTGTCCTTATTTTTATTGCCGCTTATGGCCTGAGTATCGGGATTTATCTTTCCTCCAAGCGAAACTACCGCCGCCGTGAGGAACACGGCTCCGCAAAGTGGGGCGATGCGGCCGCCGTGAATAAGCAGTATCGGGACAAAGAATTTACGAGCAACAAGCTACTGACCCAAAATGTCCGCATGGGGTTTGACGTGAAGCGGCACAGGCGCAATCTCAACGTGCTAATCTGCGGCGGTTCGGGCGCGGGCAAGACCAGATTTTACGCCAAACCGAATGTCATGCAGGCAAATTCGAGCATGGTAATCCTCGACCCGAAAGGCGAAATTCTGCGTGATACCGGGCATTTATTGGAATCACAGGGCGTGAAAGTGCGGGTGCTGGATTTAATCAATATGAACAATTCGTATTGCTATAACCCGTTCGTTTACCTCAAAGAGGACACCGATGTTCAGAAATTAGTGACGAATTTGTTCAAGGCAACCACTCCGAAAAACGCCCAGAGCCAAGACCCGTTTTGGGATTATACGGCGTCGATGCTGCTGTCTGCGCTGATTTTCTATCTACACCATGAAGCGCCGGAGGACGAGCAAAACTTCGGCATGGTCATGGAAATGCTTCGTGCCGCCGATGTTCGGGAGGAAGATGAGAGTTACCGCAGCCCGCTTGACGACCTTTTTGATATGCTCGAAGCCTACGAGCCGGAGCATATCGCCGTGAAATATTACAAACTGTACCGCAAAGGTTCGGGCAAAACGCTCAAATCTATCCAGATTACACTTGCGGCAAAGCTGGAAAAATTCACCCTCGATGCGATGGAGCGGCTGACCAACACAGACGAACTTGATATTATGAAAATGGGCGAAGAAAAGACGGCGTTGTTTGTGGTTATTCCCGATTCGGACACGAGTTTTAACTTTCTTGTGTCGATTTTGTACACGCAATTATTCCAGACTTTGTTCTATCAAGCGGAGTACGTTCACGGCGGCAGTTTGCCGATTCACGTTCATTTTGTGATGGACGAATTTGCGAACGTGTGCCTGCCCGATGAGTTTGAAAAGAACCTGTCAACCATGCGTTCAAGGGGCGTTTCGGTGAGTATTATCCTGCAAAATTTGGCGCAGTTAAAGGCTTTGTTCGAGAAGCAATGGGAAAGCATTGTCGGCAACTGTGACGAATTTCTCTACCTCGGCGGCAACGAGCAGTCCACGCATAAATATGTGTCGGAGCTGCTTGGCAAGGAAACGCTCGATACCAACACATTCGGCAAATCCACCGGCAAAAGCGGAAATTATAGCACAAATTACCAGAACACCGGGCGGGAATTACTCACTCCGGACGAAGTGCGGATGCTCGACAACCGCTACGCTATCCTGTTCATCCGGGGCGAACGCCCTGTCATGGACGAAAAAATTGACATTCTGCGCCACCCCAATGTCGATGCGACAACAGACGGTCACGGCAAACCCTACGACCACGGCACGGAAAGCCGTTCAAGCGCCGGTATACAGCTTATCGGGCAGGGCAAAGCCACGAAAGCTGCACCGGAGCCGCCTGTAAAATCCGACTACGCACTCTATTCCGAAGCGGATATAGAGCAACTTTTTTATGAAAAGGAGAACACGAAAAATGAATCTGAAAAGCAAAATGAGCCGCTTGTTCCGGCTAAGAAGAAGCCAAAACCGACAGACGACACAAAGCCGGTCTACCCGCAGCGGAGGGCTTACCGAGGGCGGTAGGCGCGGCATGAGAATGTATACCGCCGTTGTATTGGCAGTCACGTTCGCACTGATGTTCAGCGTGACGGCGCTCGCCAGCAGTGCGGGCGGCGATCCGCTGCGAACAATCAACAACCTTTCCACCTTTATTTTCGGGATTATCCGCGCAATCGGCATGATTCTGTTGGGGTTCGGAATTGTGCAGGTGGGTATGTCGCTGAAGTCCCACGACCCCTCGCAGAGGTCTAACGGATTTTTGACGTTAGCAGGCGGGGTAATTATTTTCTTTGCTAAGGAAATCCTCGACCTTATTACGAAATGAAAAGGGCGTTTTCGACCGGGCGGGCTGGGTGCAGTCCGCCCTATTCTGCGAGGAAGGAGGCCACTAAATGTGGATTATACAAAACCTCGAAAATGCTCTTAACACTTGGAATAACAAACTTGCCGAGATTTGGTTCTTGATTACCCAATCCCCCGAAAATTTCAAAGGCGGCGGGATTTGGAGCGTCATTGTCAACATTCACGATGCGGTAAAAGCGATTGGGCTGGGACTGCTGGTGCTATTTTTCGTAGTCGGTGTAGTGAAAACTTGCGGCTCATTTGTGGAGGTCAAGAAGCCGGAAGTCGCATTGAAACTGTTTATACGGTTCGTGATTGCGAAAACCCTCGTGACCCACGGCTTGGAGTTGATGATGGCACTATTCAGCATCGTGCAGGGCATGATGGCGCGGATTATGGCGGCTTCGGGAATCGGCGGCGCGAACACTACCGTCTTGCCCGACAGCGTAAAAACGGCAATCAACAACACCGGGTTTTTCGAGAGCATACCGCTGTGGGCGGTTACGCTGATTGGCGGGCTGTTCATCACGATTTTGTCTTTTGTGATGATTTTCACCGTGTACGGCCGATTTTTTAAGCTGTATATTTACACCGCAATCGCCCCTGTTCCGATGTCAACATTCGCCGGAGAGCCGACACAAAGCGTGGGCAAAACATTCATCAAAAGCTACTGCGCCGTCTGTTTAGAGGGTGCGGTGATTGTGCTGGCTTGCATTATTTTCTCGCTGTTCGCATCAAGCCCGCCCGCAGTTGACCCGTCTGCGGCGGCGGTTACGCAGGTCTGGAGCTATGTCGGCGAGTTGTGCTTCAATATGCTTGTGCTTGTCGGCACGGTGAAAATGTCGAGCATGGTTATTCGTGAGATGATGTTCAATGGGTAAAGAAAAGAGGTATATATGAAAGAATACACGTTAGGAAGTCTTTTCGATGGCATAGGGGCGTTTCCGATGGGAGCGTCCTTTTTTGGCGTCAAAACGCTGTGGGCGAGCGAAATTCTGCCCGAAGCTGTGTCCGTAACAAAACGCCATTTCCCCGATATGCTCCATGTGGGCGATATTACGAAACTGTCCGGCGAATTGCTGCCGCCCGTTGATATTATAACCTTTGGCAGCCCGTGTCAAGACCTTTCAACAGCATCTGGCAAAAGAGCCGGATTATTGGGCGAACGGAGCGGGCTTTTTATGGAAGCAATCCGTATTATTGATGAAATGAGGGAAGCCACAAATGGAAAATATCCACGCTACGCAATCTGGGAAAACGTGCCAGGCTGCTTTTCGAGTAACAGCAGGAGCGACTATCAAGCCGTACTCCAAGCGTTCACAAAAACTGAAGTTCCAATGCCTAAGTCCGGGCGCTGGGCAAACGCCGGAATGGTGCGAAGCGACCGAGCTAATATCGCTTGGGCAGTATACAATGCCGCCGAATTTTCTCTTGCCCAAAGGCGCAAAAGAGTGTTTGTTGTCGTCGATTTTGGAAAGGGATGTCCCGAAGAAATACTCCTTGTCCCCAAAAGCCTGTGCTGGAATCCTCCGCAGGGCGGCGATTCGCGGGAAAGAACTACCACCGCTGCTCAAAGCGGCGTTGGAAGCTCAGAGCCGCACAGCGTAGCCGCATTTATAGGCGGTGCTGCTCCGAAAGCGGGGTTGGGTTACAGCGAAAAAGTATCGCCGACATTGCGGGCAGGACCCGGCTCAACTATGACCCCGTTTGTCTGCGAACCCGTCATACTCAACGACCAAGGCGGCGACAGTCTGAACGTGGAAAAATCGGAAGTATCGCCTACCCTGCGAAGTCAAACGCACGGTCATTTGCCGGTTGTCGTACACCCCGAAATTGCCGGAACACTCTGCGCTTCTGCGGCGGGATTGTCCCGTCCGGGCGGCATGGGCAGCGAAACGGATTTAACCGTGGCATATTGTCTGCAAGGCTCGATGATTGGCAGGGCTGATACCAACGGCCCCGCCGGAAGCGGTATCAATAAAGAGGTGAGTTTCTGCCTTAACAGCGTGGATAGGCCGGCAATTCTTGCAAGCGGCAAGAACGCTACCGGCACACTTTGTGCCAATGCAGGGGCAAAACAATGGTCGGGCAATCAAGAGGTTTTCAGCGGAAATTACCACGTTATAAACGATTATGTCGTCCGCAGACTCACCCCGACAGAGTGCGAGGCGCTGATGGGATTTGAAACTGACTACACCAAATACGGTTACGATGGTACGGAAATCAGCGACAGTAAGCGGTATTCGATGCTGGGAAATAGTATCGCCGTCCCCTGCGTGGCGTATATCATGCAAGGAATTATGGAGCAGTACAGAATGGAGGAAACCGCCGATGGAGGTTAAAATCAACCGTGAAATCCGCGACTACACCGAATCCATGTTCTTCGGATTAAGTCTGAGGCAATTTATATTTTCGATTTTTGCCTGCGGGATTGCCGTGGGCATTTATTTTGGGCTGAAAGATTATCTCGGCACAGAAACGGTGTCGTGGCTCTGCATTGTCGGCGCCGCGCCGTTCGCGCTGATGGGCTTTGTAAAATACAACGGCATGACCGCCGAACAGTTCATTATGGCGTGGATTAAAAGCGAATTTATCACGCCGAAAAAGCTATTGTTCGGCGCAAATAACATTTATTATGACCTTTTGAAAGGGGGCGAATAACCGTGATTAAGACTTTGCGAAAGCAGAAAAAGCAAGACAGAGAGAGTTTTGCCGCACCGCAGACGGTTCAGGAGGCGATTCCGATTCTTGCCGTTTATGAGGACGGTATTTTTGAAATCGGCAGCACTAAGGGAAAAGCCGTGAAATCCGGCAAAAAGGCGAAAGTATTGGGGCTGGGCGGTAACTCGCCCGGCTCTTATTACGCAAAGCGTAACAAGGTTCCGGGGTACCCACTCGGAATTTTTAATTCCGCAAGTGGGTCGGGTTCTTATTATTCTAAGTCGTTCCGGTTTGACGATGTGAACTACGCCGTCGCATCCAAAGAGGACAAGGAAGCCATGTTTTTGGAATATTCGGAGCTTTTGAACGCTCTCGACAGCGGTGCAACAACCAAAATCACCATCAACAACCGCCGCATTAACAAGTCGGACTTCGAGAAACGAATCCTCTTGCCGATGGAGGACGATGAGCTTGACATTTACCGCAAAGAGTACAACCAAATGCTGCTCGAAAAAATCAATC
>Ga0099364_10008158_pt1 | contig 14794 bp, 13 predicted proteins | sample TergutTh196P3_FD_73070 | JGI IMG/M metagenome (GOLD analysis project Ga0099364, IMG submission 73070) | Microcerotermes parvus P3 segment gut microbial communities from Pointe-Noire, Republic of the Congo - Th196 P3 | ecosystem: Host-associated > Arthropoda: Insects > Digestive system > Gut ... | reverse complement strand
GTCTTATCGCCCAACTCTATACAGGAAATGGTGGAATTTACGGTGTTGGCGTTTGATTTGTCGGATTTATACAGGGTTCCCGTTATGCTTTTATCGGACGGGGCATTGGGTCAGATGATGGAACCCGTTGACTTTGACAAAGTAAAAATCAGGGAAGTACCCGAAAAAACATGGGCGGCGGTCGGTCATGAAAACAAAAGAGAGCCTAATATAATAAATTCGTTGTATATCGCTCCCGAGGACCTCGAAGACACGGTTATTGAAAGATTTAAGAGATATGAAAAAATTCAGGCTGAAGAAGTTAAATACGAAGAATATAGCGTTGAAGATTCTGATATAGTTTTTGTGTCATACGGCATAGCGTCGAGAATTGTTAAGGCAGCCGTTGAAAAATGCAGGGAAAACGGGATAAAAGCGGGATATTTCAGACCGATGACGCTTTATCCGTTCCCGTCGGAGAGATTATCCGAGATTGCGGACATGACCAAAGAATTTATGGTTGTGGAATTAAATATGGGACAAATGGTAGACGATGTGAAACTTGCGACAAAATGCAAAAAAGAAGTAAACTTTTTCGGTCGCACGGGCGGCGTGATATTTACGCCCGACGAGGTTGCCGACGCTGTTTTAAAGAGATAGCACGTAACACAAAATAATAATGGAAATGTTTATTAACGAGAGAACAACAGACCTCCTCGGAAATAGTCTCTTAGCCCTCTTTCGTAAAGAGAGTGGCACAAAGCGTAGCGAGTGATGGTTTTTTTGTAGATTTTGATGTTGATTAACGTAGAAAATTTATATTGGGAAAGGATATTTAATGAAAAAAATTATCATAATTACCGTAAGTGTTGTTGCGGTTATTGCTATCTCATTGCAAATCATGAATGACCTGTTTTTAGGTTTTAATCCTACTGTGATAACATTTGTTGCAGTATGTGTCGGGGGCGCGGTCGCAGGCGGTATTGCGTCAAAAGTAAAAAATAAAGATGATGACAGATAATACCTCAAATCATTGTATTCTGTGCAGTATAAGCATCATATGTCAAGAAAACAACGGCACCCTCTATATTATAGAGGGCGGGGAAAATAGCCGCGTTAAAAGCCCTCTTTCGCAAAGAGGGTGGCACGAAGCGTAGCGAGTGACGGGTGTTTTGTAGAAAATTTATATTAGTGGAGGGAAAGCTTGAAACATAATATACGTTTGGCAAAAAGATGCGACGGTGAATATATTTTGAAGATATATGCTCCGTATATAACAGATACTGCTGTATCGTTTGAAACGGAAATACCCGATATTAATGAATTTTCCGGCAGAATAGAAATGATTTCCAAACAATATCCGTTTCTTGTTTATGAAATTGACGAAAAAATAGTCGGTTATGCTTACGCTTCAAAACACAGAGAACGAGCCGCTTATCTATATGATGTTGATGTTTCTGTCTATGTTTTATCTGAATATCACGGCGCGGGCGTTGCTTATAAATTATATGATTGTTTGTTTAAACTGCTTGATAAACTTGGCTATAAAAATGCATATGCGGCATATACCGAACCGAATATTAAAAGCATGAAATTTCACCGGAAGTTTGGATTTGCATTTGTTGGAACACATCACAAGACGGGATATAAGTTAGGCAAATGGCACGATGTAACTTGGCTTGAAAAAACAATAAACACGCATGAAGAAAAACCAAATAAAGTTTTAGAAATAGGCGAAATATCTTCTGAATATTTAGAGCGTCTTTTCAGTTCATACGCTATAAAATAAGCATTTTCTTCAATGGTAATTGTATCATAATGCCCTGCGACATGAACAGCATAAGATTTTATTATTGTAATATTCAGTCGAGTTTATCAAAAAATCAGAGAAATAATGCAATTATTTATAAAAATCAATGCCTTTTATGCAATATATATAAATTATTGCTTAAATTTTTGGTGGAATACACACTTTAAATTTATAAAGTTTTTTGCTATAATAATATAAGTAAAGAATATATATTAGATTATATATCGTTTTTTTAGGAGGATTTAGAATGGCAAGTGTATCTTTAAAACATATTTATAAAAAGTTCCCCGGCGGCGTAACCGCAGTTGCTGATTTTAATTTGGAAATCAAAGACAAAGAATTTCTCATACTCGTTGGACCGTCAGGATGCGGCAAGTCTACCACTTTGAGAATGATTGCCGGTCTTGAAGAAATCACGGAAGGCGAATTGTTTATCGGCGATAAAATTGTCAACGATGTTGCTCCCAAAGACAGGGATATCGCAATGGTGTTCCAAAACTATGCGTTGTATCCCCATATGACAGTGTTTGAAAATATGGCGTTCGGTCTTAAACTCAGAAAAGTAACCAAAGAAGAAATTAAAAGACGTGTTGAAGAAGCTGCGAGAATCCTTGAAATCACTCACCTTTTGGACAGACGCCCAAAAGCTCTTTCCGGGGGTCAGAAACAGCGTGTCGCTCTCGGCCGCGCTATAGTACGCGACCCGAAAGTGTTCCTGCTTGACGAGCCGCTTTCTAATCTTGACGCGAAGCTTCGTGCGTCGATGAGAACGGAGCTTACAAAGCTTCATCAAAAAATCGGAACTACTTTTATTTATGTTACGCACGACCAAGTTGAGGCTATGACAATGGCAACACGTATCGTCGTTATGAAAGACGGTCTTATACAGCAAGTTGATTCTCCTCAAAATCTCTATGATTTGCCTGTCAATCTCTTTGTCGCGGGATTTATGGGTACTCCGCAGATGAATCAAATTAACGGCGCAATTGAGAAAAAAGGCAACGACTTATATTTCAACTTCGGCAACAACTCTCTTAAACTTCCGCCTGAAAAAGCGAATAACAGCGACCTCGGCGACTACGCGGGGAAAGAAATTATCGGCGGTATACGACCCGAAGCTATTCACGACCAACCGTCGTTCTTAGCTAATTATCCCGATTCCATTGTCGATGCTAAAATCGAAGTAATGGAGCTTATGGGTAACGAAATATTCTTGTATCTCTTGATTGAAGAGCAACCAATGGTCGCGAGGGTTCCGACAAGCTCAAGCGCAAAAGTCGGGGACACAATAAAAATCGCGTTTGATATGTCCAAGATGCACTTGTTCGACAAAGATACGGAATTATGTATTACACACTAATTTAATAAATTTAAAAGGGAACGGATTTTACTAATCCGTTCCCTTATTTTTTATATATAAAGTTTATTTTTATTTGAAGAAATTTTCCCCATATAATGAAGTTAAACAATATCCAATATATATCGGATTGGTTCCTGCAAATATTGCCGTTACGCCTTCCAATATCAATATCTGCTTGAAAAGTTCTTTACCTTTGTAATCTCCAGCAATTATTTCATTCTGCATTTTTTCTCTTATTTCGTCAATATGAGTCTTATTTAAAGACAAAGATATAGCGTCGGACAGAGCTTTTTGCAAAAATTTATCGTTAGTAAATTTCGTAAGATTATCGTCTATATGTAATAGACCGTTTCTTCTTACGGCAATCGCAATCTCCAAAATATTGTAAGCTATTTCTATGCTTCCTTTCTTATCATCATCGCTGAACTCTTGCCTGTTTTTTATCCAAGTATCAAATTTAATATTTTCCATAATCGTTTTCCTTTCTTCTTCACGTTTAAAATATAAATTAATTACGTTAGTTAACAAAATTGACAAAACACCCGTCACTCGCTACGCTTCGTGCCACCCTCTTTACTAAAGAGGGCTTTCGGCGCGGGTGTTTTTCTTACATAAATTATTATTAAATAATTATTATGTTTTCAACAACGAATATTCAATTATTTTATAACCATTAGTAGCATCTATTTCCGCCGCTAACGTAAACCCAATAGTTAAATAATTTCTTATATTTTTTCTCATTATTTCAACAACATTATTCATATCTTCTTGAGTAAAATTTGCAGCTTCATTTTCATCAAACCAAGGTTTATTGAATAATCTTGCATACAAAGTATCACTTTCAACTGATAAACATATGATTTCGTTTGCTGTATCGGGAAAAACAGCTTTCAATTCTGATAAATCTGATTTTGCGAAATCATAACCCGTGTTATAATGCTGCCATTTTATTAAAATAACTGCGTTTGTTTCTTTATTTATTACATCTAAGATTTCCTCTTTTTCATAACTAAAAAAAGGAATTATTTTACTATTGTTGTATCCTAATTGACATATTAATTCGCTGTCAGGATTGGCGACGGCATATTTTATAAATGTTTCTTTTCCTGCCGCACTTTGCCCAATAACCCAAACTATTTTATTCATTCTACACCTCACAATTATATAAATCGGCTTCCCAGATGTGCCGTAAGTCTGGGTTTACGCCGTTTTTGAACAAAACAACGGGACGCCAAAAAGCGGCGTCCCTAAGATTAAATTTCAGTTAATCCGTAAATTTCCGCGTCAATTTTGCAAAATTACAGCATCATATTCAATAAAATTCCCGTATTTTCATATTTCGCAAAACGGTTAACCTGACGCGAGTTAAGATAAAAATCGTTGTTGTTATTAAAATCGCTTACCCTAAAATCATTCGCGACAAACGAAGAAGAAGATAACGTCGCATATCCCAAAGTATTTTTATCTGTTTTATCCGCAATATCCGAAAGTCTGTTTATAAATCCGTTGCTTTTGCTTTTATCAGATGCGACAAATCTTTCCAAAGCTCCGTTATCTGCGGCTTCTCTCAGTTTGTTCTCATTTATTCTCAACGACCCGTTAGACGCTACTTCAATCCCTACGCGGGAGAGTTCCCTTTTTGATGAATCCACTATAGCAAGCAACTGTCTGCGAAGCGCATTAGTACGGTCATCGTCCCTGTTTTTCTCCGCCGCTTCCAGTATTTTGTTATAATTTCTCGCCATTTCCCTGACATCTTCTATCGCGGAGTCCCTGTCTTTGATTATAGTAGCCGTTGCCATACCTTCTGATTTCAGTACGGCAATTATGCCGCTCCCCACATTTACATCATTAGTGGGAGATGTAAGGGGTACGCCGCCGTTTACACTATACATAGCGTTTTGTGCATATTGGCTGATATTATCAAGCCCTAACAAATCAAGCCCGCTTTTAAACAAATTACTTACCGTAAACTTTACATCTAAAGATTCGGCTTTTTCCGCGCCTGTAACTTTAGACTCCAATATAAGCTCGCTTGTATTTTTTTTGGAATCATATAAAACAGACGCTTTTACATCAGTATTTTTACTGTTAATCGAATCTGCTATTTTTTGCTGTACATCCCTGTTTGTATCTGTTAACGAAACGTCAAAATTAATCGTATAAGCTTTATCTTCGACATTAAGAGTAAAGCTTTGCGAACCCGTTTCAAATCCCGTATCTCTTGCAAAACCGTCCGCAGTCAAGCTGTTGCCTGTATTTCTTTGGGAAGCGGCTAATTGAAAAACTTCTACGGTAAAACTTGAATCGTTTGCCGTTTGCGCGGAACTTACGGATTTTATAGTCAATACGTCGTTATTGCTTGACTCTGCCGACCTATAATCAAACGAAGAAACTTTTTCTTTATTATTTCCCGAAAGTTTATCAAGCGCAGCTTTCAAGTCAAAAGCACCGACTTTCGCATTGGATATAAATTCCCGCACAGTATCAGGCATAGGCTTGCTTGTATTTCTGCTGTTGCCATACAAGCCGAATTTTGCGCTGCTGCTATAGTACGGCGACACGTCAAACGCACGGTTGACAGATGAAATATTATTTGCAGAATTGTTTCCATTGAACAAATAACTGTTTCGTTTGAGCAGATAACTGTTGTAAATATAATTATTTTCACTGATTGGTGTATTTTTCAATTTTCTCACCTCTCTAAATTCTACTAAAAATATCCTGTAATTTATTATATCATATTATTAATTTTATTGCAATATATTTTTTAATATTTTTTAAAGTTTTTTGACCGTCGATTATTTGTTACTTAGGGGTTCTCATTTTGGCTAAAATTGTCCACCCCTGATTATTCATATGGAGGGCAATTATGCCTCCCGAACAGCTTGATATATGGTCATACTGAAGTCTTACAATAACATTCCCCTTTGTATCTATCAAGCCTTTGTTGCCGTTTCTGAAGCCGATTACTGCCAATCCCTCGCTGAAAGGCTGCGCGTAAGTATAGATAGGCTGTGCAATCCAGTCGCCCGTATGGCTCATAAACCCGTAATATCCGTTTTTTTCAAGGAGTATCAAGCCGTTTGAATACGCTTTAATATTATAATCCACAGGGACATAAAATTCCCCGCCGTATTTATCGACAAGAATATCCCTTTCCACCGTAACTCTTCCCTCCACGTCAAATTCTCTGTAATAAGCGCGAGTCAAGCCGTTGTCAAAATAGAAAAATCCCAAATGCTCGAACGCCGCATAATCAGGGGCAAAATAGTTATTAGTGTAATATCCGCCTTCGTCATTTAAAAAATAAAGCCTTTTATGATGTTGATAACCTCTCCATGTCCCGATTTGTTCCCAGATATAAGCAATGCCGACGTTTTCGCTGAAATTATACGCCATATCAAACGCGGGGGGAATAACCGTTTCCTGTGTATCAGAAGTTAAATATCCCCATTTGCCGTCAATCTCATATCTTGAGAGATTATCTGCGCCGTCCACACCGTAATACGATGGATACATAAACGGCACGCCCCTGTCGTTGAAAATCGGGTCATAATCAGTTTGCAGAAATACTTTTGCGTTGCTGTCATACGTAAAGTATGTATGGACAACAGCAGTTGCGCTGATTTCATTTCCGTCTTCATCAAAAGCCGTAATATTTTCAGTTCGGGTCTGATAAAAAACGGGATTGTTGCTTGTATCGCGGGCTTCCAACGCCCTCATTGCCGTACTTTCTTCATGATAGCTCAAATTTTCCGTGATGATTTTGCCCGTCCAGTCGCATAATATAATATTTTCAGGTCTGTGAATAAAAATATAGTCCATAAAAGGGTCAACTATGTTTTTCCTGCCAACGCTTGTCTGAACAGTTCGGGCAGCTCCTATCTGCTCATATTCAGGTATAACCTGAGCGAAATCATATTTATACAGAGAATTTTCTTCGGCGGAGTATACGCCGTCGGATTTATAAAATCCTTTTGCCGTTAACTCATCAACGGAAGCAAAAGCCAAAGCATTGCTTTCACTCTCTGGCGGCGGTTCTGTATAATCGTCGCTGTTGTCATCATCGTTCGGCTCTGTTCTGGCAACCAAATCATCGGGATTGACAATATTTTGCAAATTTTCTATTTCAGGAGGTTCAGTCGCAAACTCAAGTTCGTTATTATTTTCGCTTAGAATATTGTCAGTATTATCAATATCCGACGCAGTTCTGGTGAGAAATGGAATCTCGAACCCATAACTCGCATATGAGATAGTATAATAAGTGATAACCGTCAATAAAACAAAGCCAATCAGATGCTTTATAATCAGCTTTACATCTATTTTCATAAGAATAGAAGACCTTTCGTTTTTAATTTAATTGGTATAATTTACGGACAACTGTATTTTCTCAATTCAATCATTTTCGCGCTTCCTTTCGCTGTAATATCTATCTTCCGCCCATTTTGCTGGGTTTTCGTCTATATATTGCGATATACGTTTATATTCGTTTTGATTTCGAATTATATGGTCGTGGCAACCTCGTTGCCAAATAGAATAACCGATTTGTTTTGTAGCTACAGCCTTCATTCCATGCACAATACGCGGAATAGTAGCCTTCGTAGGGGACGCAGTCCTCTGCGTCCCGTTGTTTATCACAACCAAAAAGTGTACATGATTTGGCATAATAACATACTTTTCCAAAAACACGTATTCAAGAACGGTATTCATTTTTTCAAGATATGTTTGAACTATTTTTCCAATATCGCTTAATTCAACGCACGGGACGCAGAGGACTGCGTCCCCTACAATTTCGCCTAACATCTCATGCCCATCTTCAACACATACTGTAATAAAATAATATCCTGCACTTGAATAATCATATCCTTGCAATCGTAATCTTTTTCTTACAGGTAATTCTTTTTCCATACAAACACCACATACCACATACTACGCATTATTTTATATTATCTTATCTGTTCATGTTTCTATACATAACATTGTCAAGTATTTTGTCTACCATGTTAACGCTTGTCATGTCGCGCAAGTTATAGGTCATAAGTTCGCTGACATACATTTCACGCATATAATCATGTGATGCGAGTGAGAGTGCTTCGGCAATAATTCCGCATTTTTCTGTATTCGGAACATTTCTTAAAATCGACAGGCACAAAGAACTGCCTTTAGTAAACGATACTACCGACGGATATAAATGGGTTTCGTTTACACTGACGGCGGGCATTGGAAGTATTCCCCAATTAAAGTCAGTATCGGTTATTTCAGGTATCATATCAAGCGTCAACAACGCAAAAAGCATTGAGCCTTGTGAAAAAGCATTTTTCTGCGGTGCGTCGTCATTGCTTATAAGCGGACTTATACCGTCCCTGTTGTTGATAATTCTCGAAACGGTATCTTGAATTTTTTCTGTGACGCTTGCAAGTTCGATGCCGACAGGGGGAGGAAAATCGGCGGAGATATACATTCCGTTTACAATATCGTCGTCCTCCTGACTAAATCCTATAGTAAACAAATCGTTAGCGGCAGTATCAACATTTCCCGCCATTGTTTTACACAATCCGAGCATCTCGTCGTATGTCCATTTATTATTTTCGTAGAGTTCGTCTAAATTTTCCATGCCGCCGTAGGTTTTTAATAAATTTTTATTATAAAAAACAGCATATATCTTGTTCGGCTCAAAAAGCAAATCCGACACAACGCCGTAAATCTCCCCGTTCACGGTATTTGCCTGAACAGAGGATTTATTATAATAATCCGCGTTTAAGTTCATAAACGGCATTTTACGCAGATTTATCAAAAGTCCGCTCTGTATGAAAAGAGATTGAACGTCTATCGGAGCGCAAACAATATCTGAAATATATTCGCCCGCCCTCACGCTGTTAGTGATAGTCTGGTATATATTTTCCCTGTCCATTAAAACCGACTGCAATCTTATATTATAAGCGGTTTCGACAAGCTGTGTGCGGTAATATCTCGCGTTGTTTAAAGTATCGCCGCCGCGTCCGGGCGTAAGCAATTCGGGGTTTGTGGTAGCCACGAAAAAATTACCGCCGCTATAATCTTTCTTTAAAAGATGGTCCAAATCCCTGATAGTCCGTTTCAGAGGGTCGTTCATCGTCAATGCATCGGGAAACGGCACATATTTAAAAGTATCGGGCATTTCGGGGAAATATCTCACTGCGTCCGATAAAACGCCCTCCGAGGAAACAGGAGAGACGGCAGTTTCCGCTATGATTTCAGACTGTTCCGAAAAATCAAGCGTATCGCTTCTGTTCTCCGTATCGGCGATATCATCTGTTTCATATTCTTCTGATTCTTCAAATTCTTCATAAAAGTTTATATCGTCATCTGTAACCGATATATTTTCGGCTATAGGTGCGGGATTGTTCTGTTCTTCCGTCAGATTGTCGTCGTCCCCTATAATAACGCTTAAAATTTTGCCCAAATCATCTAACACAGCGTCCGAAGCTATGTTTTCGCATGAAAGCAGCATCGTCAATATTACTGTAAAAATTAAAACCGCCGCCAACAATATAATTTTATGTTTGCCCGCTTTGATACTTCTCACCCCTGTTTGATTTTATTTATTTATAGTTATATTAGACAGATGTATTGGTGTGCAGAAATCACAAATCACAAAACACCCGTCACTCGCTGCGCTTCGTGCCACCCTCTTTACAAAAGAGGGCTTTTGGCGCGGCTATTTTCGCCCCCTTTTGTAAAGGGGGTGCCCGTAGGGCGGGGGTTTTTAAGATGTTGTCCGTGGAAAATTTATTCGCCCGCCGTTGCGTGTAATTTTATGCGTCATTCGTGAAATTTAAACCCGATAATTGTAAAATATTAATGCGAAATTTTTATTTTGTTAATTTTTTTGTGGTAAATTAATGTAAAATTTAAGTGAATTGCGGAGAAAATTGTATGAGAAAAAGCGGCGTAGAATTAATGCGGATAATCTTGTTTTTTATGGTAGTGTCTATCCATGTGTGCGGACCTTATTTTTTCAGGCATACCGTTGTTGGAACCGTAAATTGGCAGTTTGTAAATTTTTTTAACGGCTTTTCCCGTTTCGCGGTGTGCGCGTTTGTCATAACGAGCGGCTATTTTATGCTTCGGGATAAAAACCCCGCTCGTCAGGTAAAAAAGCTCTTGCTCTCAATAATCCCGTTTATACTGCCCTATTTATATTTAGTAAGCGGAGATTACGGCACTGTAGGCAAAATACTTTGGCACTGGACAGACGATTTGTTGAGGAACGGTCTGTATTTTTACCATATGTGGTATGTACAGGTGATGATAATAGTATATTTTTTGGCGGGAATACTCAATAAAGCGGTGGATAATACGACCAAAAAAGAACATCAGAAATTAATCGCGTCTCTGTTGGTTATCTCGTCCGCTATTCCCACGTTTTGCTATCTGACAGGCTATGATTTTGTAAACTACAGGCAGTTTACCTCAAGATTGGGTTTGTTCGTCACGCTCTATATTATCGGCTGTTACATAAAAAAATATAATTCCGATGAAGATAAAATTATAAGCACTAAAAAAGCGATATGTCTGTTTTTATTGTCAAATTTTTCCGTTGTGTTTTTCTCGGCTGTGTATAATTATAAAACAAGCCCCTTGATATTTTTCAGGGGACTGCGGGGGATAACTATGGAATATCCCTTTGGTGGATTTATAGGCACATTTTATGAATTTAACAATATATTAGTCGTAATATCGGCAGTATTCTTTTTCTTGATATTTATTAACCTGAATTTTTCCTCAAAGATTATAAATTTCATAGCCAAGAGAACTTTCGGGGCATATGTTTTGCACGTCTTTTGGATTCAGCATTTGGCAAGAGAGATTCCGTTGTTAAATCCTTTCACAAAATATGAAACGGCGTCATATCCTTTTTACGCCTTGCTTTTTATAATACTTGTCGGAATTTGTTCTATAGCGTCCGCGATAGTCGCAGATTTGATTATATTATTGATAAAAAAGCGATTATCGCCAAAATAAGAAATTTTTGAAATTTACGAACCATACGCATATGCAGCGCATATAATTATATTATGATAATATGTGCAAATTTGTATTAAAACCGCAAATTTTGTATTATTACGGTTATTGCGTAAAATATTCGCCGCAAGGGGGGATTTCATGTTAATAGGAACTGTTGCAGCAATAATAATGAATTGCGCTTATATATTCTTGAAAGTGTCGTCTAACGGGGAGTTTCCGTCGCCTTTGAGCGCGGCGAAAGAGAGGGAACACTTTTTGAAATATAAATCCGGCGACTTCGCTTCCCGCGATATATTAATCGAACGCAACCTCAGACTTGTAGCGCATATCGTAAAAAAATATTACACTTCGTATAAAGACCAAGACGATTTGATTTCCATAGGCACAATAGGCTTAATCAAAGCGATTGATACGTTCAACGTGAATAACGGGACGCGTTTCGCCACATATGCCTGTACGTGTGTAAAAAACGAAATTCTCATGTATTTCAGGTCTATAAAAAAAATACAGAGCGAAACTTCCCTGTATGATTCGATTGACGTCGATAAAGACGGCAATCCGCTCACATATATAGAGCTGATAAGCTGTGAGGACACTATCGCCGACGATATTGACACTAAGATAAAAATTGATAAAGCGCAGAAAGCGATACATACGGAACTAAGCAAACGGGAAAGGGAAATACTGATAATGCGTTACGGAATCGAGAACAACGAACCCAAGACGCAAAAAGAAGTATCTTCCGTGTTGGGAATATCAAGGTCATATGTATCGAGAATAGAAAAACAGGCATTAAGCAAGATATATACGCATTTAACAAAAGATTTGCCTAAAAGCGAAAAAATACATATATAATTAATTGTTAAAAACCTCGAAAAATCAGACAAAAAGAGAAGAAAAAGGGTGCGAAAAATAAGTATGAAGGAAAAAGAAGAGATTACAAACATTAAATAAAGTGGTAAAATATAATCCTAAATATCGAAAGAAAAGTTGAAGAAAATGCTTGTAACGCTCGTGCCAATCATAAAAGACGGAAAAATCGGCGATGCTGCGGCAGTAATGGAGCTGACGGTAATCCGTGATGTGGGGAGTATAAAGTGGCGTACTGAGCTTTGAGTGACTCTCCGCAATAGCAGCAGCCATATATACCGAAACTTGAGCCGTACAGTGCGTTGATGGGAGGTGATTTCTGATGGATAAATCACTTCTCGAATCGTGCAAAAAACTGCATTTCGGCAGTGGATTAGTGGCGAAAGCAAAAAAAATCAAGGCTGACATACACCTTGATTTCTGTTCAAACTATTTAATTCCGAGATTGAAGAACGCGAACTGAAACGGCGTAACAGCTACAAAAAAGCCGCTAAATTCGATATTATCAAGACTTTTGAGGACATCAAGTTTCCCTCCTCGCTGACCCCCAATGATATTAGAGAGTGACGGGCATTTATTCCACGCTTCACTTGACAACAAGCCTCCGCAGGCTATCACTCGCCTCTCATTGCTCAAGTGTCTTTCGCGGCATTAAACGCCCTTCTAAATTCACTCATTTTACCATTTTTTGGTGATACAAAAATATTCTTATTTTTGTTACATTTTTTTATTGATATAGACTGAAAGGCAAGTTCAGAGGGGAAACAAGATATTTTATTACATCACTGATGGTTGAAAATATAAATTTTCTACGTTATTAAGTTCCCGTCAATGTTGTCAGGTGCGAGTAGTACATTGTTGAACGCAGAGGACTGCATCCCCTACATCATCATCACAGTTTATTTTCAAATTAAAATAAATCTCCTGTGATTTTAAGTCGTTTTATCTTCCAAAAACGGTGTTTTTCTACTCCAAGCCTGTAGATGAAAAGAGGTTGCGTTGTATACTGTTTCGTGAAGCATTATTAAAACTGACATAATTGAATATTTTTGCCAAATAGTATATAATGTTCGGGGTTCGCTGTCAATTTCATAATTTGTTGGCTCTCTTAAACCGAACAGCCGAAGTTTATTTAATACATCGTCTATTTTATCTTCGGGGATTTCACACTCTTGCGCTAAGACTTCTTTTTCAAAAGTATAGTTAAATTCTTTAGCATATAACGCAAACAATGCTTTCAATACATATTCATCGCCTAACGCTCCAAAAATTTTATGATAATGCTCCGCATTTTTTATTATACTGCCAAACCCTTTTTTAGGATTGGGAAACAGAGAATAAAACGGCAAATCATGTTGATTGGAAATAATTGTGAATCCGTAATCATTTGTAATAGCAGACATATACTTTAATTTTTCCATTTCGTCAGGCGTATATTCAAATTTCAAATTATCGGAAAATAAGGCTTTTTGTGTCTGCCAGCATATTTCGCGGACTTTTTCCATTTGTTCGCTTTCCGAAAGATTAATAATCAGATTTTGAATAGCGGTGTAAGCGTCGTATTCATAAACCTTTTCATATCCGCAAAGTCGGTCAAGCGATACTTCAAGCGCGTCCGCTATGGGAATAAACAACATACCATCGGGAATACTTTCGCCGCACTCCCATTTTGACACTGCCTGTCCCGTTACTCCCACTATTGACGCGAGCATCTCCTGCGTCATATCCTTTTTTTGCCTGTATTTTTTTATATTCGCTCCTATATTCATTATTTTTCCTCCTCTCGTATCATTTTCACACTGCCGTTAAATGCGGAATCATTATAGTTAAGTCCGCACATATATTCATACGCAAGCGTAAGAATTGACAACAATATTCCCTCGCCGTCAGAAGAATAAACATCAATCGTTCCTTCTTTTAAATGGGCGGATTTTGGTTTTTCGCATAGTTTAATATTAATGGCTTTTTCTAAAAGCGAAATAGTTTTTTCAAGGCTTATGCTTATTTTTTTAGCTATAAAATCGGCGGTGAACGATGTCGGAAAAGACTTATCATGAATAAGTTTTATTAACTTTACAGCGTCCGTATCGGCTAAAAATTCAAAAACGGGAATATATTCATTGGCTTTTTCCGTTATCCAACTGAAGTTAGATTCATTACCGAAAAGCATAACCGCCATATTAACGTCTTTGCTGTTAATCAAAATTTCGTAAACTTCGTCGGTGGATAATGTTGTACGGTAAGCATCTTCATGTATTATGTGCGGCGGCACGGGAGTAGGATTGTATTCAAAATTTTTTTTATTAAAATCAACAACAAATCTGTTCATACAACCGTGTATCACTTTTAATACAAGCTCAAATGATTTCAAGGTTCCGTCAGTGCGTGAGAGTTCTTCGTATTCTTTGTTTATTATGTCATTTATAGAAAGATTTGGATTTTGTCTCCCGAAAAGTTCATCAACTGAAACTTCATAATAATCCGCGATTTGGGGGATATATTCCGTTTCGGGGAGCGACGCTCCCGTTTCCCATTTTGAAATAGTCTTGTTTGATAAGCCTAAAATTTCGGCTACTGCGTCCTGCGTTACGCCTTTAGCATTGCGGAGTTCCCCAAGTTTTTGCGCCATTACCAAAACGGCGTCTTGATTGTTTTCAATATTCATAAATTACCTCACTTAAATATTATTAATAAAAAATTATACTTTGACCGGTCTTGAAAGTATTATAAATCAAACTTATAGTAGAGTCAATAGAGGTATTCTT